>TARA_R110002003_G_scaffold2382_4_pt1 | contig 11597 bp, 13 predicted proteins | sample TARA_R110002003 | Tara Oceans TARA_R110002003 (sample SAMEA4396441) | marine metagenome | biome: Westerlies Biome; feature: [SRF] surface water layer (ENVO:00010504); material: water (ENVO:00002006), including particulate matter (ENVO:01000060) such as... | depth 5 m | reverse complement strand
CGGTGCCGCAGGCGTAAGCGGCATTCAAGCCTCTCCTCTTGCGGCTGTCACTGTGGGTGGGAAAGCAAGCTTCACGGTCCCAAAAGGCCAGGTCGTCATCAGCGACGAGATAGCATTCGAAGTAAAGCCGCAAAGCATGATCACTGTTAGTCTGTACAGCCAAGCAGGCCAAAGCGGGAGCAGCATCACGGGACATCCAGGCAGTCGGACGACGAGCTGGTTCGTCGCCGGAAACAAAGTGAACGCAACAACGTTCCAGGGCACGAGCAGTGTGCATTGGTACTTTGTTAGCGCAGTGCAAGCCTATGTACCACAAGATACCCACTCCCTTGTCATCCTCGGCGACAGCATCACTGACGGCCGCGGTTCAGACGACAACAAGAACAACCGGTCTGTTCAATCCCAGCTCTCGCCACGTTTGAGAGATTCACACCTGCTAACGAACTGCAAAGCTGGCCCGACCTCCTTCTCGCCCGCCTCCAATCTACAAACCACACTACCGTCGCCATCAACAACCAAGCCGCAGGCGGCAACACCGTGCTCTCGGGAGGCCTGGGCCCCACGCTTCTCACGCGGTACAAGCGCGACGCCATCGACCAGCCCGGCGTCAAATATGTCATGATATTCGAAGGCGTAAATGACATTGGCGGCGGCGCCAACAACGCAGGTACACAGACGCAAATCGGCGACTCCCTCATCCGAGCTTTCACGCAGATTGTCGCCGACGCCAAAAAAGCGGGCTACGCGACGATTGGCGGGACGATTACGCCGTTTGGTGGGAACAGTTATCAGGGAATAGAGAGGGAGAAGACACGCAAGAGGGTGAATCAGTGGATATTGGAGGGTGGGACGTTTGATTACACTGTGGATCTGGCGGGGATACTGGCGAGCAAGAGTAATCCGGAGCAGTTAGATGCGAAGTATAATGGCGGGGATGGGTTGCATCCGAATGTTGTGGGCTATCAGGCTGTTGCGGATGGGTATCCGCTTGAGATGTTCAAACCGTAGCGACGGCCGTGGAGTGGTCGATACGAATAGGCTGGTCACATACACGTGAAGCTGAAACGCTACGATTTTCAATGTCAAGAGAGGTCTTTTGGTATCTTCGGGCTATTATAATACAAGTCGTAATCATGAGATATAGCTCGATGGCCGTGGCCATGCAATAAAACGCCAGCTTCGGCGCAGTGACTCCCCAAAGCAAATGTCTGTCAACCGTCCATCATCAATCCTCCAAATGTTCGAAAATCGAACGGTCATGCCCCAAGACTGACTGGGAAAAGAACACAAGCGCCGTTGGCCATGTAAATGCTGGATGTCTGTCCAATAACCTGAAAGATGTGGTATCGGCCCGATGTAACGCCTGTTCGCCGATGATGCTGAAGGATCGACTTCAAGCTGGTGGGGCTAAAGAAGTGGGATTGTACTTTCACTATGCGCCGAGCCAGCGGGTGACAGTAGTGTATGCATCGCTGGAGCCGGGGACGTGACTAGCGAATGACACCCCAGTTGTCCATGCTGCTGAGACCGCCGGTACGCTCCTTTTTCTTGAAGGCGTTCCAGAATCGCAGTGTCTCGTCGCCAGCACCGGTGACTATAACCTGCCCGTCCGGACTCATGGCCAGATACAGCACTCGGTAGGTGTGGCCAGTCAAGGACACTACTTGCTGCATGCTGGGATACTTCCAGACGATGATCTGGTTCTGGCTGTAACCGTGTGTGGAGACGATCTCGTTGCTGTTCTTCGACCATGCAAGGTTGCACACTTGGCTGCCGGTGTCCAGACTATTGATGAGGTTTGCCGGTGCTGTAGGAGGAATCGGGATATTGCTTGTACTTGACGCGGATGCCGCAACTGATGCGGCAGCAAGGGAGGACGCTGACGGACCACTCGAGGAGATGAGTGTGTTCCAGAACTTGATAGTTCGGTCCGCGGTACCACCGCCGCTAGCGAGCAGGCCGCGCTGGTGTGGGCTCCATGCGATGGCTTTGACAGCTGCTTGGTGCTCACTGAACTTGAATGTGGGTTCGTCGTTTAGCTTTTCCCACACCATGAGCTTGTTGTCGTTCCCGCCAGAAGCCAGCTGCTGGTCTTCATGGTTCCACTTGAGACCGCAGATTTCTTGCTTGTGACCAGAAAGCTTGCGAAGCCACTGATCTGGTTGTCGGACGTCGCGATGGTAGATTGTTCGATCCCTTGACCCCGAAGTGAGGATGTGCTCGTTCCATGCAAGGGCTCCAACACGAGCAGTGTGGCCCATCATGGTGCGAAGCCGCCGCTGAGTCTGTGCATCCCAGATCTGTACTTGACCACGATTTGTGCCGATTGCGATATGTGACCCCTACGCAAAGTTAGAGCTAGTGCATGTCCTAGTCTGAAGAACTACTCACGCGTTGTATCCAATTGACACTAGTGACGGAGTCATCGGCAAGCTCACACAGCTTGGTTACACGGCCACTGCTCGAGTTCCACATGTAGACGCACGATCCCAAGCCCACTCCCAGAGTGTTTTGGCTGCCCCAGTCCACGAGATTCAGGTAAAAGTCGTCCGCCAGATCTGGCGCATCCAGGACTTTGTAGGGTACTTTCGAGACTGCTCGTGGGGCTCTCTGTGGGCTGAGTAGCATGCGCTGACTGCTATACTTGATAGGCGAAAGACTGTAGAGTTCTGAGCGCGCATTCATGTTGAGCACACCATGTCGACTGGAAGGCGTTCGCGACGGCGTTGGCTGACCCGAGTACGAGAACAGATTCTTGTGTGGCGTCGACGGAGTCCCTGAAGGTGGAGGTAATGATGCCGCAGTCCTGGTTGGAGGAGTGTGTGAGCGACCCGACCTCCGCATGTTGCCGCTGTCAGTTGGGGACAAACTTTGCGGGAACGCCTGAGGTACAGAGCCTTCGAACATCTCCTGGCGGAGCACTGCGGAATACGTCCTGTTCGCTTCTTCGGCTACATTGCCGTTAACTGATGTTCTACTAGAGTGATTGCAAACACATACTCTTCTGGAAGTGCAGCTCGTTATGAGGAATCCGCCGCGCCCGAGATGGCGTTGCTGGTGATCCATCGTCGTGCAAGAGATTGAAGCTAGCTTGCAGATCTTGACCTGCGCGATTTGGGATGAATCTTGAGATTGTCAGCTGGCATGTTCGAAGTTTGCAGGTCGACGTCGCTAATTTACCTGTCGCCGTATATTCGCGGACGCTTTCGGCTCGGGCTTGCTGTTGGCGTCCGCTCTCTCACCCGGCCGGCTTGCTCAAAATGCTCCAAGGCTTTAGACAAGGCGGACGGGTCCACTGGCTCAGAGTTCCGGTCGTGGCTAGTCGTGTCGAACGAGGCCTGGTTGCGCTTGTGAGTAGCTGTGGGCGGTGTCTTCGACTCTGGTGGAGAGATCAACGTGGGCGTCGCAATCCCGTCATCAGCGTATGCAGCGACTCCAGCACCGCCTCCTATCTCTTCCCGCGCCATGCTGATGATGGCGCTGAGCTGCGGTTGGCGGTGTCGCGCGCTTGTCGTAGTGGTGTAGTTTGAAGTGATTGCGTGTTCAGTCAAGCGCGAGCGATGGGTTGCAAGCGAGTGGGCTGGTATTTAAGCGCGCTGGCTGGCCAAGGATCGCCTGGAAACCAGGTGAAGTGGAGATTTGTGGTAGGATAGGGCGGTGACTGCGAGTTGACGCGATTGCGACGGCAGCCCCTTGGTCGTTTGTCCAGCGCTCGCCCAACGACAGCGGTATCGGCGCGCAATATTACCAACAATAACAATGCTCTTGATATCCAGCGCGGCGCATAATACTCGAGTGGGCGGTATCGTCGTGCGTGGGTGGAGGCGATGGCGGGGTGAGGTTGTTGTTGTGGTGAGGTCGGGGCTCGACTGGTGCGCCGCAGACAGGGGAGCAACGAGGGCGGCAGGCGCTGCGGCAAGGCAGGAGCGACAGGTGAAGTGAGCGGCGTTGATGCAGGGCGTGCTCGAGCTGGGAGCACAGAGGTAAAGCAGGAAATTTGGTGCAGCTGTCGGTGGGTATATTCGGGCATCCGGCGTGTTGTGGTGATGCGCGTGGGCCGGTTTCGTCACGTCGCTGTCTTTGTTTGGCTTGTCGCTGTTTTGAAATCGAAGCCAATCATCTTCACCCCCCGTTGCACCAGCCTCTCTCGCTCGCAGACCCCACACCACTGCGCAGCCCTCCAGGCCCAATCCCATGCCCATAGCCGGACTGCTGCAAGGTACACTGCTGCACCACACGCCAACCACACGCCTCGCAGCTTTCGTCTCGTCTGGCTTGTCACTGTCGTGTGCTCGAGCCATGTCGACGGAGCCGTCCCTCGCAGCAGCCGATGACTTCCTGTCCTTCGTCAATGCTTCTCCCACGCGTAAGCTTGCTAGCTGGAGCTTTGGTGTGCATTGTCATTGACTTGTTCAGCTTTCCATGCTGTAAAATCCGCCAAAGAGCGGTTGGAGAAGGCCGGATTCAAACAGATCAAAGTATGTGCTACAACAGTATGGCGGGGTGACGACGCCCGGGTTGGGAGTCAAAGGCTGAACGTCTGTCTAGGAGCGAGATTCGTGGGCACCAACGCTCCACCCAGGCGGAAAGTACTATCTCACTCGCAATGGGTCGTCCATCGTCGCATTCGCCCTCGGCAAGAAGTGGAAGGCTGGCAACCCGATTAGCATGATTGGAGCACATACTGATTCGCCCTGCCTCCGAATCAAGCCCGTATCAAAGCGCCAGAGCGATGGCTTTCTCCAAGTAGCCTGTGAGACATACGGTGGTGGCTTGTGGCACACGTGGTTCGACCGCGACCTCAGCATCGCGGGCAGAGCCATGGTCCGTACAAAGGGCGGGAACATTGAGCAGCGTCTGGTCAAGGTCGAGCGACCAATTCTGCGAGTTCCCACTCTGGCAATCCACCTCGACCGCCAGGAGAACTTTCAGTTCAACAAGGAGACACAATTGTTCCCAATCGCTGGCTTGGTCGCTGCGGAGCTGAACAGACAAGGCAAGACGGAGGAGTCTAGGGAGGAAGAGACAAAGGACAGCCCATTCGAGCCGCTTGCCGCCCCTACCCAGCGACACCACCCGTACATTGTCGACTTGATCGCCGAGGAAGCTGGTGCCGATGCAAGCGATATCGTCGACTTCGAGATGGTGCTCTACGACACGCAGAAGTCGGTCGTCGGTGGTCTCAACAACGAACTCATCTTCTCACCGAGACTCGACAACCTGATGATGACCTACTGCAGTGTCGAGGGTCTGATTCACAGTCTGTCCTCAACAGCAGCACTGGAGACCGACTCCACCATTCGCCTCATCGCCTGCTTTGACCATGAGGAGATCGGTTCCCAGACTGCCCAAGGCGCCGATTCGAACCTACTACCTGCCGTCATTCGCCGTCTCTCTGTCCTACCTGCATCAGAAAGTAGTTCAGACAAGTCGTACGATAAGCTCGAAGCCGATAGCGCTACCGCGTACGAGCAGACATTGTCCACGTCCTTCTTGATTTCCGCCGACATGGCGCACTCTGTACATCCAAATTACCCTGCAAAGTATGAGTCTCAGCATCGACCAGAGATGAACAAGGGAACCGTCATCAAGATCAACGCCAATGCGCGCTATGCCACCAATACTCCCGGTATCGTCCTGTTGCAGGAAGCCGCTCGCCGTGCAAAGAAGGCTTCGTCAAGCCTATCATTGGCGAAGGAAGGCGTGCCACTGCAGCTATTCGTCGTTCGTAACGACTCTTCCTGTGGTAGTACTATTGGTCCTATGCTGTCAGCAGCGATGGGGGCGCGCACGCTTGATTTAGGCAACCCGCAGTTGAGCATGCACAGCATTCGCGAGACGGGCGGTGCTCATGATGTTGAGCATGCCGTCAACCTGTTCGAGAGCTTCTTCGTGAACTTCGAGGAGCTTGAGAAGAAGATCATCGTTGACTGACTATCCGAAGCCAAGCTATGACTGCCGGAGATGTAGATAGGCTTAATGCAATAATGAAGCGTTGCGTACCTTGATGATCGAGGAATGTCCTCCGCTGTCATTCCGGAAGCAGGGTCCAAGTTACGCCAAGCAACCCCCACTAACGTTATGTCGTGGTTCAGCCTCAGCTGGAGTGCTCTTCAACATTTATTGCTTTGCGCGGTGTCTTCTCCTCTCCCAAATAACTTCAGCGCAATGGCGGCAAAACCGCAATTCCTGTCCGGCGACAAAGCTGCTATCGATGAATTCCTCTCGAGGTTCGATGTGAGCGTCGCGCACTGCCCCACCATACCTGCACTGACACCCTGCCGAAGGTCTTCCTTTTCGACTGTGATGGTACGCGCGCACCTTCTTCACCAATTCGACGTCAGTCCGGACGCGATCCTCGGCGTTCGATCATGCGGCGGTACACTGATTGTGAAGAAGGATAGGCGTCCTTTGGTCCGGCGATCACCTCTATCCCAAAGTCCCGGAGACGCTCGAAATGCTGAGAAGCAAGGGTATGTGGTTTGCTTGGATATGGAAGGCTTGAGATTGAGAGGGAATCAGGCAAACAGCTCGTGTTCGTAACCAACAACAGCACCAAGTCGCGTGCGGACTACAAGAAGAAATTCGACAAGCTCGGAATACCTGCAGAAGTGGTGCGTGGATGTTGAGGAGCAGGCCCACCAGCGGCTGACCACAACGCAGGAAGAAGTGTTTGGCTCGTCATACAGCGCCGCGGTGTATATTGCGCGTATTCTCAAGCTACCAGCGCCAAAGAATAAAGTGTTTGTGCTCGGCGAGACGGGTGTGGAACAGGAGCTAGAGTCTGAAGGCGTTCCATACATCGGAGGCACAGACCCTGACTTCCGCCGCGACATTCGTCAGCCAGAAGACTTCGACAACATTGCCAATGGCAAGTTGTTAGACCCAGACGTCGGCATTGTTCTCAGCGGACTCGATTTCCACCCCAGCTATTTGAAGACAGCGATAGCCTTCCAGTATCTTCAGCGCGGTGCCATATACCTTGCAACCAACATTGACAGCACCCTGCCGATGTCGCATACTCTCTTCCCAGGTGCTGGGTCGTCCGGCGCTGCTCTGGAGCGAGCCATTGGAAGGGCGCCTTTGTCGCTGGGTAAGCCGAGTCAGGCCATGATGGACGCGGTGGAAGGAAAGTTCCAATTCGACCGCAGCAGGACATGCATGGTCGGAGACCGATTGAACACGGACATTCAGTTCGGCATTGACGGCAAGCTTGGAGGAACTTTGGCTGTCTTGACTGGTGTGAGCAAGAAGGAGGATTTCCTATCCGAGGATGCGCCAACCGTGCCTCTGGCGTACGTAAATACTTTGGGCGATCTGTTGGGCTGAGGTGCGATTCTGCCAAGAGGCAGTGGAACCCGAGCAGAGGGGAGCGTAGACAGACATAGAAAGCATAGACATACTGTTAGAGCCCTAGCCAGGATTCGCCAATCGGTGATGCTGGCCAGTCTGATGCGTGGACCGCGCGTGGGCCCAAGATGGTTTAGCGTCGACGCGTCGCGTGCTGCCACTTTAGCGATGCCCCATCACGGCTCGACATGGCTCGTCGCATGCACTGGACGCAGCACAACACCGCAAGACCGCAGTCAGGCCACAATGATGCGCAACGACTACTCCCGCGTTGACCCCAAGCGACGCGCAAATCTCGATTACAAGAAACGGCAGTTTGCCAATGCCGAGTTCAAGCAGCAAAACTACCACCACCGACTGAACTTGTACGTTGTTCCGCCGACTGCAGAGATAACGCTGGAGGAGTTTGAGACATGGGCAATCAACCGATTGAAAGGTGCGCATACACAATGTGCATTCTATGACACGCCCTGTCGCTGACGGCTTGTGACCAGTCCTCTCCGAGCTCGAAGCATGCAGTTTCCGCAACAAAGGGCCCGAAGAGACAGCCGAATATATGAAGAGCATACTAGACAAGTATCTTCCGCTAAAATCGGACTCATCGAGGAGCCAGAAGCTGCAAGACGAACGACGGAAAGACCACTACTCACATTTCATCCTAAGGCTGGCCTTTTCTTCGACAGAAGATCTACGGCGGCGGTTCTCACGGCTAGAGACGATGCTCTTTAGGCTTAGATACAAGGACGACGACGTGCGCGAACGGCAAGAGTTCGTACGCAGTCTGAACCTGGAATGGGACGAGGTCAAGGAGGACGAGAAGCGGGAGTTGGGTGCAGAGCTCCTCGCGGCGAGTGGTCACAAGAAGGGCGAAGAGCAAGAGTGGTTCAAGGTGGACTGGGAGAGAGTTCCTGAACTCGTTGAGCAGAGAAGGGTGTTGTTGAAGCGGGGGAAAGCGTACGTACCACAACGAGAACAAATGAGCCTAGTAGTGGCCGAGTTTACGAAGAAGCTGGACGAGGCGCTCGAGGTAGGTGCCCACCCTTGTACATCTGGCTGCACCTTCTGGTTGACACGTCTCTAGTTGACAGCCCGCGCCCTGCCGCGCCTAGACGAAGACGACCGCCTCGCACCCATCCTCTCCCACCTTTCGCAGTCCTTCACCGCCCCTGATGCGGCCTATTCCTCCTCCGATGCCAACATCGATGGTCTCTCAGCCATACGCGCGACCAGCATCGATACCCTCTCCCAAAACTTCCCACTTTGCATGCGCAACCTCCACATGACGCTCCGCGAGAACTCACACCTAAAGCACTTCGGTCGTTTACAATACACCCTGTTTCTCAAAGGTATTGGTCTCAGTTTAGACGAGTGCTTAGTCTTCTGGCGGAGATCATTCAAGCTCATCGACGACGACAAGTTCCAAAAAGAGTACAAATACAACATCCGCCATGCCTACGGGGATGTAGGCGGCGACGCCAATCGCCGCGGCCGAGGCTACACGCCCTACTCGTGCCAAAAACTCCTCACAGAGCCTGTTCCTGGTCCCGGTCAAGCTCACGGATGCCCATACCGCACATACAAGCCCGATAACCTGATCCCGCTGTTACAACGCGTTGGAGTGAATGATCGCGATGTCTTGAAAACAGTCAAAGAAGATGTCGGAAAGCAGCGGTACCATGTAGCGTGTAACCGCGTTTTTGAGTGGAGTCACAAGCGCGAGATCAAGAAGGTCAAGGACGATGGGAGTTGGAGCGCGACGGACTTGGACACGATTGTGCATCCGAATACATACTTCAAGCGCAGTTGGTTGTTGAAGCATCTGGGTGAAGGGAATGTGGGAGTTGTCAATGGAGCAGAGAAGATGGAGGAGTAGTGTTGTAGGGCTATGAGGTAATGTGATGTTACGATCTTCTTGGAATGGCTCATGGGGTTGCAGATTTTGGTTGGAGGGTAGGATTGTGGCATGCTGATCCGGATTCGAACAGACTCATGAAGCTTCTCATTGGTATCGTGTTAGCCACGTCGACCTCTTTGTATTTCCAGCAGTCTGCATTTGGAAGACCCTTGGGCTGCATGTGAAGCTGTCTGTTTTCGACTATCTTGGTTTTTTTGAACTTGATGAAAGAAGCCTTTGAAAGCTTGGAACTCGTATCTTATGTGCGCACCGAACTTGCCGATTCATAATTTCGTATGTGCTTCAAGGATTACTTCGTCGGGTAAAGAGCTTCGCATCCGTCCTTCGTATTGGCAGGGATACTCATACTCGGCGTGGCACAAGAGTGATCGTCGTTCGCTTCCATCCCAGCTTCGAATTCATTTCCAGGCCTGCTTCAACACTTTTTAAGTTCAACATCTCCATTATCGACTTACAACGCTGTAGTTGATCTCAACATCATGCACTCAACCTTCTTCCAGATTCCTCTAATTCTGTTCCTTCACACCCACCTTACCTCCACTCAATCTACCAATCTTCCCCCTCCCCCTCCCGGTCTCTTCACAGCCCAAACCCGCATCACAATCTCCAATACCAGCGTCTCCGCTGCCTGGACCGCCCTTACCGACTTCTCCGCCTACGCAACCTGGAACCCCTTCGTGCGCCGTGCCATCGTCGTCTCCCCTCTGCCTCTCAATCTCACTCTACCTGAACAGTACCCTGTTGTCGGTAAAGATCTCTATCTTCGCACGCAAATCCCGCCTCTGCCCTTCCCAGTCAATGAAAACACGCCAGATGATCCGCTAAGCACGCAATTCGCATACGAGAAGATTACGGTGGTAGACAAGGAGAAGGGGTGGTTGGCGTGGAAGTATCAGCCTGATACCCTATTGCAGGCGGAGAGGTGGCAGGCGGTTAGTGATGCTGGGAATGGAGGTATTTTGTATGAGAGTTATGAGGTGTTTGATGGTGTGTTGGCGGGAGTGTTGAGGGAGAGTATGGGAGAGGGGCTGCAGAAGGGGTTTGAGGCGCAGGGGGAGGGGTTGAAGATGTTGCTTGAGGGGCTGGCTTGAGGCGGATGTTCCTTCAGGATGCAGGTGGCCGGGGGTACCTACCTATAGATATGTGTCTAAGTTGAACCGGCTGTAGGACCAGCAAATTGTAAAGTGCACCGGAGCATGATTACGTGGATTGTTAGATCTACCTAGGTATCGAGCTCGAGGTCTGCTGGGATACCCAAAGCTAAAGCATGGTAAGTCGAGGGCACAAGCACGGTGCGTCCTTCGCATGCTGGAGCGCGACAGGCATTCATTCGATAGTCGTGCTGTCCCGTCTCGTTGCATCACGAGTTTGAAGTCCTGCGCAATGAGATGCAATGTTGAGGTCGACAAGATGCATGTGTGCGGGGCTATCGAATCAGTCCAATTTGGGCCACAGGCCAACGCCACGCGACCTGCATCCTGGAAGCCCAAAGTTGGCTCAGCAGTGGCTGCGCCTTCAACTATCCTCGACATATAAACCACTGGCCCCAAGCTCATGACGGTCATTTAAATCTACTGGATTGCCGGTTGACAGGATTCCCGAGGTCTGCTGGACTTGGGCATCGATCATGGGACCTCCCAAAGAACCAAAGAAGACCCACCTCGTCCTTCCGTGCGCATACATGATTATCATCACCATCTTGATCATGACGCTTAACACGTCGGAAGCCATCATACTGATTGTCTTATGCTTGATATTCCGATATTTGGTGATTCCAAATATCAAAATTGGGCCTCTCGGCAACCACCCGACACAGAAGAATGTCTCTCCAGTTGATCCTGAGCTCCTCGACGCTGTCTATAAGACGACGCTACTCACAAGACATATTCGATTGCTGCGCCTCTTACCAGGCGGCTCAAGAGACGCCATTCGATGCGAGCTCATAGAGGCATCACTAGAAGCCCTACCAGAGTACGAGGCTATATCGTATGTATGGGGACCGTCCGAGTCGCAGGAAAGAGAAGCCATCGTCTGTGACGGACATAAAATGTACATCACCACCAGCCTCGCTCAACCGCTCCAACGTCTTCGCTATCTGGACATGCCTAGACTACTGTGGGCTGACGGCCTATGTATCAATCAGCACAATCTATCCGAACGAGGAAGCCAGGTGCAAATCATGGGCGACATATTTGCGAGAGCCTCCAGGGTCATCATTTGGTTGGGGCCAGATACGAAAGACCAGGGCGTCAAGAAAGCTATGGAGGTCATCAGATACGTCCACTCCAAAGTTCACCAGAAGATTCCGGCGACTGGCTCAGGCAGGAGGGTT
>TARA_R110002003_G_scaffold94_4_pt1 | contig 11602 bp, 7 predicted proteins | sample TARA_R110002003 | Tara Oceans TARA_R110002003 (sample SAMEA4396441) | marine metagenome | biome: Westerlies Biome; feature: [SRF] surface water layer (ENVO:00010504); material: water (ENVO:00002006), including particulate matter (ENVO:01000060) such as... | depth 5 m | reverse complement strand
GGGGCCTGAGTGCGTTGTCAACGCGCACCACGGGGCTTGCGCAGAGCGCTGGGAGGTTGAGATAAAACCCAAATGAAGACAATTGCTCTTGCTGAGGCGGAAGCCTTGACTTTCGCAGCGGGTTCCTCCAATCGTGCCTACCATCACAGCACTTCTACTGCGGTGATGCTGCGCAGAACTTCTCGAGAGTCTGAATCAGACATTATTGTTGGTGTTGAGACAGGTCGTGAATACAGATGTTCGGACACCTGATCATCACCGTCGAGCTCATTTTCCACTGCTGCTGGTCCTAGCACGGTGTGTATACTGCTCAGAAGTCACGTAGTCTGGGAAATCAAGTCAAAGTTCATCGGACACCATAGCTCAACGTTCAACATTCGTCATTTCCACTCCGATGAACTACTGGGGTATCGTACAATTCCGAAAGTCGACAAGGAAACACCCCCGACTCCATCATGAACTCGTAAAGGAAACCATCCATCCCCTGCTTGAACTTCGCGTCGAAGCGCTCTCATAGGCAAGGCTTCGCTGGACTCGACCAACACATCGATGCGTCCGCCTGTTCGATAGTACAAGAAAGCTACTCATACAACAGCAGCCTTGCGCCCACGAGCCTTTGTCGTAGGCGCAGCGCGTTTGGTTACGCTATCCGTTCCACGTGCCTTCTTGGTACCCGCGGCCTGTTCACGGCATTAGCATAATCCACTCACAAAACGTATCCTCTCACACACGCCTGTCTACCCTCACATCCACATTACACGGCAATGAATCCCACCTGCAGGACTCGAAAAATGGAACAAACATACCTTCTTCCCCGGCTTGCCCTCGACCTCACCAACCACCTTCTCCGTCTTTCCCACGACCTTGTCGACGACCTTCTCCGTCTTGGTGCGGGGCGTCTTGACAGTCGTAGTCTTGGTCGTGGTGGTTTTGGGCTTGGCGACACGGCCCGTGGTGACCTTTTGGGTGCGAGGCTTGGAAGTGTTTGCTGTGGCCTTGGTCTTTGTGGTCTTGGTCTTGGGGGTGATGGCGTTTTCGATGGCCTGGACCATACGGGGTTTGGAGTTCCCTTGAGGAAGGTTAGCGTATAGTAGGGTAAAGGAGGGGGTTGGGGAAGGGGAGTGCGGTGCGTGGCATGTAGAGTGTGAGTCTACATTCCGCCCACCCCATATCCTCCACGCGACGAGGTAGCAGCAGTACATACCAGTTCGGGCGCGCGTAGTTGCAGTCATTTCGTCTGAGGGTGTACTGTTTCCTGCTGTGTTTTGTGGTTGTGGGATCTACAAGACTCACAGTCAGTGACGCGCTCCAGATCGCTGTACCAAGTGCGCAGAAAGGCATGCGCGAACACGTCCTCTTCGCGCGAAAAGAACAGTAAAGCCGCAAAATATACACGCGACTCTGCCCCTGCCATAATACAAAAGAAAAGCACCGCGTCGAGCGCATCGCGAGCGCAATGGCTCCCACAGCAGCTCGCGATACCGCACCACAACAAACCAAACGCGTGCGTTCCCCCTCATAAAACACAGAAACAGACCGTAAGATAGACGCGACCAGAGATCCACTTACGTTCGGGCAGCGCAAGGTGTTGTGCGTGAATGCGACAAGGTACAAGGTTGGTGTTGTTGTGAGGTAGAAAGGCGGAGCGAGCGCCTTTGCGGCGGGGGAAACCGAGCTACTTTTATGTCCCCTTCCAAGGAAACGAGACACGTCTCCATCACAACAACACCGCGACCGCATCAGCTGAGCCAATGAGCGGCGGGCTAGAGGGAGGAGGGCCACGATTACGGTCTCATCTTTTGACATGTGCATTATTTGTGCGTGCCTAGATGTAATCGTGGGTCCTTGCGCTCACAGTTGGTGACTGTTTGGAGGTGCGAAGCTGTTCAGCCCACACCCAGCTCACGACCCATTATGGGGTCGAGTAGACTTGCCGTAAGCGCTCGATACATGTTGCGCATACTCGATGCAAAGCACATGCGTGTCAAGGTTGGTGTGAACCGTTGTATTAATCTATCGATGGGTTACGGAGCAATAGCCGCCCAGATTCGAGACCTAAGCGCCGTCCCATGACTGTCACTTGCCAGCGACATCGATCTCCCACTCTCTGGCTACCCAGGATGTAGTTGATGAACTTTTTTGTACTTTGCCCAAACGCCATTCACAATACCGAAACACGCCTCCTATCTAGTGAGCAGAAGTAGGCAGCTTCGCCATACGCTTGCTCATGAAGTCGAAGAAAGCAAACTGGCTGGCCGACACGCCGTATTGGTACACGAAGCGACTGGCAAGATAGCTTCCAAAGATCGCACGTAGGTAGTTCTCCGGCACCTGTGACTGTTAGCGTTCGTTCTTGTGAAACTCTACGCGTTTGACTCACCCTCTCCATGATCTTATCCAGACCAATTTGCTTGAGCAGCAACTCTGGCAGTGCCTCCATCAGTACTGACTTCCTGAACTCGTCCTGGTTCCACAGATCCGTATTCTGTAGCTCCTCGTCTAGCTTGGTGATTGCATTGCTGAGCGTGTCAGACAGGATGCTCCGAGGCTCACCAGTAGCCTGGTGCTCGCGCCAGATAGCTTCAAACTCAAGGCGCGCGTTGTTCTGAATGGTCTTCTGTACTTGTCGAACGTAGTCCTTGTAGAACTCTGGGACTACTCCGTCTTCGCCAACACACATGTGCTTGAGGAAGCTTGCATCGTCAAAGGAAAGCGATGCGAGAACCTCCAGAGACGACGATGTGACACCGCCCTTGTTAGCTGAAGCATCCTTGTACAGAATGCAGCCAGCCTTCTCGAGGCGCAGCTTCGCGTCTTGAGTGATGAAGAGGTTGGCACCCTCGACAATGTATGGGATCACCGACTTGCCATCCACGATGAGTTTGTTGGCGGATGTGAGATCGATCGACTCGGGTCGTCCACCACACGGCACAAAGGTGTCATAATGGATGTCGCTTCGAAGATGGAAGGTATTACGGAAAGAAGTACCGTTGTAGACCAGATCGCCATTTGGCAGCCTAATGTTACTGTCGTCAACCAGAACGCGATATCCTTCTGATGAGAGCTTCGAGACGTCAAAGTTGTTGATCATCTTGCGCTCCTTGGCCAAACGCAGGAGCTCTTCGTGGTTGAGACCCCTGGGATCGACCAGCACACCGGAACCGTCTACAATCGAAACGTACTTCTCATTACTAAGGAGAATCTCATTCGAGCCGAGATCGCCATCTGGTCCTCCGGTCTGGAGCTTCTTGACCTTGCTGGGGTCAAGATTCAGCTTGCGATAAATACCGAGGACGTACTCTCGAACCGAAAGAGTCGTCATGCCATAACGGTCGTGAGGAATGCCTCCCAGCTTAGGACTCTTGCCGGTGAAGAAAGACTTCCACCACGGCGCACCACGAGCCCGAGCATGCTCTGTTGCCCAATCAACGAGATCGGCTGTGTTCTCATCTGGACCCATAAAGAGAATCTCTTCCTTCCCGTGCAGATCGACGATAGGATCCTTGATTCCTGGGCTAGTCGGAGGCAGCAACAGATCAAGAATGCTGTCAATGTACTTCTCGAAAGCGCCCCTTGCCTTATCTTGGTGGTTGTAGTCGAGAAGCACAACACCCTTCGATCCTCCCTCTGGAATATCCTTGTTCTTGCGCTGCTGGGTGTTGGCCAAGTTGTAGTTCTCGTCGAACAGCGAGCGCGCATTGATAGAATACGCTTCTTGACTTCTTGACTTGACGATACGAATACCACCACGAGCGATGTCACGGAAGCGCAGATGGAAACCGCGGAATTCGGAGCCAATGACGAGGAACATGCCATACAGCGGCTGAGGGTATTCGGACGATGGGAGAAACACGGGATTCAAGCGGAAGCTGATGGCGACCTTTGTGGGGGTAAAGAAGTTCGTCTTGAGGACGCACGTGTTGAAAACGCGGAAAGAGTCCATAACCATAGCATGATGCTCGTTAATGGCAGCTTTATTGATTGCGTCACTGAGTTCTTCGTCGGACTTTACCGTTTCCACTTGCAAGCGGAGGTAGCTCAACGTAGGGAGAAAGTCGTCCTGCTCTCCTCGTGTCTGCACATAGTGCCCCTTTGCAAACGACAGATAAAGGGTGTGAACGAGCTCGGGATAGGCGTTGATGATCTCGAGGATATAGTCGGCGGTGAAGGTCTCAGCACGGAGTCTTCGCTTCAACTTGGAAAGCAGCTCCGCGTGCGCGCTATTCTGCGAGTCTAGGATGGCTGCTAGGGCCGAGTATTCGTTTCCAAGACGATTGAGGAAATGTGTGACGAAAACCCATACGCAGTGCGCATAGACCGTCTCCTGCAGACTCAGCTTGCCCGTAGCGAACTGTGTCTGGAACTTGGTTTGTGGAATACAATACAACAAGGACACTTCCTTGATGATCTGGTGGATACTGGCCTCGATTGGTGGGTGCTTGGAACCCTCAGCGGCCTGCGGTAGCTGACGGAGGTACAGTGACATGACTGTATAGCCGTTGGAGAACTGCTCGACATACTTTCGCGAGGTGGTCAAGCCATAGTAATGGTACAGATCACTCAAGGCGCTGAAGAGGCCCAAAGCCGAGCCTTGCTTGTAGGCCACAACCAGACGCTTGTCTCGCGAGCCTTCAATGTCGAAGAACTCGATGACGGGACCTGTGCGGCCGCTGGCAATCTGCAGGATTTCCTGGTAGATGCTCCTGGTGTTTGTTGTGGCCTTCTGCAAGAAGCGCTTGTCGCCAACAATGTCGATGTTGGTCTCGTTCGCGCTAGGGTTGGGGTGCTCGAACTCGCACTGGTAGATGAAGTAGCATCGCAGCTGCTGGTCTTTGCTGCCAGGTAGTGGTGTCTCGGAGCGAAAACTCTCTACACGGTACAGTGTATTCTCCTTCGGGTTCAGGTACTTCTTGTCGATACGCTGCTCGTATTGCGGGCCGCCTATGACCGACACACCGGGCTTGCTAGTATCGATGTATACCGCGTGGTCTGCGGCCTCCTTGTCGAGTCTAATGTCTGGCATCTTATCGTCTCGAGCGTAAGCTGCTATCTTTGCGGCGTAAAGCGAGTGGATGTGGTTAACGATACTGCCAATATGTCAGACGTTGCCAGGCACTGCCGTGGAGATACCCACGCTTCGACCGTCTCGGTCGCAAAGTACATGTCGTCAATGCCGAGCTGGTCGTAGAACCAGCGTGTCTCATCCTCGACAAGTTCTGGCGGCATGAAGCCCTTCTGTTCGATGCCGTCCATTACAGCATCCATCTGCTTCGCCTTGCCCTCGAACTTGGGCGCCACATATCCTGAGCCGCCGGCGCCTTCTTGTGGGATGATGCGAGGCGTGCTCTGGCCTGAGCCGGGGACGCTCAAATGTGTAGACGACTGTCCGCGGTCTGGGAGCTGGAGGTTCTGGCCGAGCAGCTTGTGTGCGGCAACTTGAGCGCCGCTCACGCCATTAACTGGTGAGGGGGACGCCATGGTTGTGGTTGTGGATTCGGTTGTGTGAGCGAGAGCGCAATGTAGGTAGAGCAGATCCTAAGAATGGTCCGCCGTAACGAGATGTCCGGTGTCTCCGCTGGGTCGTGTACCAAGTTTGGGAGAGGTGGGGCTCCGGAGGGGCAGCGACGTTCACCCACAAAGAGAGCAGGAGCGACTGGCCTGCGTGTCGAAATCAGCAGAAGTTGCAGGTGAGAGTGATCAAGGACGCGGCTGCCACAGTTGTATATCCTCACCGAGCTCTTCGTGAGAGCCCAGCTATTTTAAGCCGCACCTATGACGCAGGACTAGCTCACCTTAGCAAGGGATTCCGACGGTTTGCACCTCGGAACGGCAGCCCACAGGCAGTGAGACGTCAGGATAAGGCACGCACACGCAATTGGCTCCTATGCCACCGCTGTTTCGCGTGTGCTGACCGTCACTTCAGGACGACGCTACCGAGTACAATCTGAGCAATTGAGGGTGCGACAGTGACACCGAGATAAGGTATGGGAATCAAAGATAAGGCAAGTGATGTGCAAAGCCTGGATACATATCCCGGGCCCAGCAGGGTGCGCGTGAGCCATTTTATACGCGCTCGATGATGGTGGCATCCCGTCTGACTTCGCGTTCCTGAGTGACCGTTTGGTTAGCCGTTTGAAACCGAGACGCCTGCAGGGCTACGTTGCCGCTACCCCAGAAAACATGGAGCAGCCACTAGCGCCGCAACTTTCACGTAATAACGCCTCTCGGACCTGCAAAACACCTCACAAATACCACGCAGTGCACCGCAGAGTTTTCGCGCCTGCCCAGTCGCCCCGCAGACGCCGCATAATCGCGCAATTGGCTCGCACTGTTGCTCACTTCACGATCCTTGGCAGCCTCTCAGGGCCGCTTTCGTCGACTTACGTGGCTCCCTGGAAGTGGATGTGACCCTGCACGTGGTCCAGTATAACTCACCATGTTGGTTCGGGCGTCATTCCAGCCGCACCCGTTGGTCACGATGCTGAGGCGCAGGATCCGCGCTTCCGTGCAATGCGTACCAATAGTGGCGACACACCGCTTGCATGTCACGATGTCTGCGCGAGGCGTGTCGCACTGCCTAGCAGAGCGTCTAGAATTCACGATCTTCGCCACGTCAGGTGCTGCGCCGTGAGTCGCTGAAGCGAGATTGCACCGAACCTATTGTGATTCTGGCTGATCATGGGATGTGCTTTGACATCTCTGGACGTCCTCGATGCATTGATCTCATAGGAGTCATAGTCTTCAGGGAGGTGACAAGCTCCTCGATGTTGTGCACAAATGCTCCAGCATCGTTGAACATTTGGCAGAGCCTTTAGAGCATATTAATAACTAGTCACTCCCTTCATAGTCCTTCCCATTCACCGTCACTAACACCTTGTATCCTGATCCTCCTACCCAATGCTTCTTCTTGCCCGCCTTCTCCACCTTCCTGAGCGCTGTGTTCAACCCTTCATCCAGTTCATCCGGCTCCTTCTCGAATTGGAAGTCTATACACAGCTTCTCGTTGTCTTTCTTTGTCACCTTCCACTGCACCTTGATATTGACTCTGCGTTTCCGTACGGTGCCCGCTGGATACACACTCGCAAGCACAGCGGCAATCCGCCCAAGATACATGCACCACCACTCCGTACCCGCTGGAAGGAGTTGTAGCATCCGGCTGTAAAAGTCTTGTTCTGTAGGGCTGATGGACCCATAGCCACCGTAACGCTCGCACAGGAGGATCGCGAGGAGCGCGCGCTGCTCATGGCTCAAACCGTGTGCAGCGGAGAAGATGCCTGTTGTCGTGCTTCGAAGGGCCGCGCCGCCTCGAAGGTCTTTGACATTGGCCATGTGTGCAAACATGCCTTGCACAAAAGCTATGAGTAGCGTATCGTCGAAGATGGTGCGCTGCTCGGCCGACGGAGGGTTTCTGAGAGCATCGCGGAGCTGTGCAACAAGTTCCACTACTGACCTTGGTGCGTATGACTTTGTAACTGTGATCAATGGACTCTCCGCCCTGTGTTTGGAATCCATGTCCGAAAAGTGCATGCCTTCTCGAACACCACCTTGGCAAAAGTACACATCTAGGATGCTAGGCAGTGCCTGACCCAGACAGGTGACAAGGAACGCCACAGCAGCAACTTGACTCGCACGACGGGCAGATACACGAAAGATCTCAGGAGTGTCCTCCTTCTTCACAGCAGCTTGCACTGCTTGTGTGTCATGGAAGAGATCTTTGGTCGTGCGAAAGCCATTGATGATGGGAATGGGATATGGCTTGATCGAATGCTCCGACATCAGAACAAAGCCCCATCCACGAAACCCGCCACCTGAGAGATAGAGTCGAAGACCTTCAGGGGACTTGGACAGCTCGATCAGCTGCTCCGGTATGTTGATGTCTTGTACTGCCCCTTTGAGATCGGAAACAACCTCCCGCTCGAATGCCTGATACCCCTTGCTTCCAGCCGGTCCAGCAGCATCAAGTCTTTGTGATAGTGCTGCAGCTCCGTAAGGCAAGCTTGCACTTCCCTTTTCGCTCATCCGCACTTCTCCGTCTTGCGTCACAATCCATGTAAGTTGCGTGCTGCCACCGCCGAGATCCATCATTAGACCTTTCACATTCTCATACGAGCTCGCTGCGCCTAAAGCGCCGATCCTGCCTTCCATCTCTTTCGGTAGTAGCTCGACGGACCATCCCGTGGCATTTGCAATCTGCTTCTGGAAGTCTTCTGAGTTCACTGCTTTTCTTGTGGCTTCGGTCGCTACTATGCGAACTTGCTCCTTGGGCACATTGAAATCTTCACATGTCGACTTGAAGCGCAGGAGAGACTTTACGACTTGCTTTATCGTCTCATCTGGAATGGGAACCACTTTGCCAGCCTTGTACTGCGCATCGTACAGCGATATAGCTGCGCGATCAAGGTATACCGTTGGCAATATCCGTTGCGTGGCTGGTGCCAGGTCTGTGATCGAAAACCGAATGCCGTTGCTGCCCATATCCACCAGTCCATGGTAATGCTTCGACCCCGGTGAGTCCTCCATTGGTACCATTGCGCAGACTCCAGACTCTCCTACCTGGTGACACTAACGGCTCAACTGACAGCCAAGAACCACGCGGAGGTCGGTACGAGCCGCAAAGTAACGAATGGCGTGACTATGCAGGCTTTGTTGACCCTGTCTGGTCCGTCGTTGTCGCCAAGAAGCTATTACCCCAGATTAACTCGACTTTTCTCTCGGTGGCTTCTAGAATATGCACGAGCGATCGCGATTACCCCTAGGTATCGGAATTCGGATTTCTGTTACCCCTTCGTAACACACGGTCAGCAGCTCGTGATGCGCAAAGGGTTGTTGGTGAGGAATTGGTGCTTGACATGACGTTGTGCGGTCCGGTGCCTGCAGGACGGGTTTTCCTAGCGTTGGCCGTAGCTAACCAATCAGCACAATCGAGCCTTCTTGCAAGCAGGAGGTCCTTTCCCATCGACGATTGCGTGCATACAAAGAATTGAAGGACAGTTCATGAGTCGCCTGTTTTTTAATTGCCCACTGGACGTAGTCGGATAACCAAATGAAAATAATAACCGGGGTAACATTTATAAGTTTAGTACTAAGACCGCGTCGGTGAAGGTCGAAGCATCTGATAGCAATCGAGCAAGAAGCGTCGCTCGAAGAAAAGAACATGTAGGACGTAAATGCCTCCGACCGCGCCCATGCTTGCAAGCTCTCCTAGGATGCCAAACTTGCTCAGGAAGCGGATGCCAGGTCGCGTCTGCATCAAAGTCGGTATGACAATAGCAGGTGCCAGTGCGGTAATAGAAGGTAATATTTCTGAAAGTACGAAGGTCGACTTCCGTTGAGTGAAAAAGTTTCTGATGAACCAGGTATTCCAGACAATGCGCAGGCCCATATTGACAGTGTTGGCAAGCACCACGCCGCTACCTCCCATCTCTAGCTGTCCGATAAAGAACCAGGCGCTGCTGGCGAAGAACGCGAAGAAAACGCCCATCGCAATGGACTGCGCATAAAGCTCTTTGTTGGTAGCAACAGCGGCTACAAACGCTTCTGTCACTCCATTGATGGCCAGAAACGGGATGTAGTAGCAATATGTTGAGAGCACCGTGGAGGCAGATGTCGCCGACCACTTCTTGCCAGCAACGAGCTGAAGCAGAATGGGAGCCAGAGTCGGACCCAACGCGACTGCGAAGAGAGATATTATTGTATACAAGTGCAGGATGGTGGTGAGCACCCTCGAGGCCTGGGCCAGATTTTGCTTTTCATGATCATCTTTCACCTTTTCTTCAAGGTTAACACTTGGCGTCGTTGAAGGATCCGCACACAGTTTGGCAAACATGTTACGACTGCTCTCTTCAATCGGCTGAAAGAGCATTCGTGCGATCAAGCCTCCGTAGTTAGAAGCCAGGGCGTAAGCCCCTTGATCGGCAAGCGATGCCAATGATGTAATCAGGAGAGAGTCTCCCTGGGTCAAGATGTACTTCAACGTCGATTGAAGAGTGAGAGATGCTGTAAGCCGTAACAAAGGAGCTGAGAGATAGCCAAGAACGGAAGGACTGTCTTTTGTGGTGTGGATCTTTTCTGGAAAGAGCGAAAAGCCATCAGCTCTCGCAACAGGCCATGTCTTGTACGAGTAGACGGCCAGCAAAGACAGAGCAAATGCCAATTGGCCAATAGCGAACGGTAAGACGCCAATGTCGAGCCCAGCTTGACTGGCGAGGATAGCTGAGCCGCATGTCCCAAAGCAGCGCAGCAGAGTTGCCGTGCTCTCCGCCGATGCACGAATCTTATAAAGCAGCTTCTGCTGAACGGCTGAGAAGGCAGGCTCGGATAAAAGTTCGATAAAGGTGGCGAGACAGTAGATGACCAATGCTTCCACAAAGTAAGGAACGGCAGGCGTATCCGAGCGAAGCCAGAAGATCGCTAGCAGATAGGCCAAAGGCGTTCCAAAGAAGACTGCCAGGTACGAAAGGTTGATGATTGCTTGTGTGCCATGCGCCTGTCTTTGCAAAGCGACTCGCAGACTTTCGCGCGCAAAGTACAGCACGGAAATCGAAAACAGCTCAAGCTGAGCAGAAACTCCGAGAAGCTCAGGGCAAAGAAATCTCAACAGGACCTGGTTAACAGCGAATGTGAGTGCCCGGGATGCGACCTGCAGGAGGATGAGAAACGTAGCTCCCTTCGCGGAAGCGGAAAGAATCGAATTCGACATGGCTGGCGGCTCGAGTCGTGCAACAGCAAAGGACAAGGTTTTGAGGTTATCTGGGGGCCAGTCAAGGAGCCATGGTGATTGGATCCGGGGATGTTGATGTAATGAGGCGGAGAGTTGTGGTTGGAAGTTGAAATATCGGTGTCTTGAAGCGGTTAGCGGATTTCCTGACGCGAGGCTGTCCGTCATTGCTCAGCACGAGCTTACAAGCCATCGACCTGACTCTTTGGAGTGTGCAGCACACCGCACAATGGCTTATCTCTCATCCTTCATCGCTGAAGCTGAAGCTGCTGAGGATGGTTGTTGTCAACCCGAAGTATGTGGCTAGGACGGAGAGACTGCTTATTCGGCCGTTGAAGCTGGAAGATGCAGAAGACGTCGTCCTCATGCGACGCGATTCGAAGGTTATGATGCACACGCCTCTACTGCCCTGCGATGATCTTGAGAAGACAAAGGAATGGATACAAGGCTGTCATGATCGAGGTGTGTTCCATGATAACTTGCTTCTCGCAATGTATCTAATCGCTTCATCAGACAACAACTGGAACTTTGCTGTAGAGCTTAACACGTTAAGCTCTCTCAATCCCTCCGCCGGAACGATTCCACACCAGCCCGTTCCTCGCGTCATCGGCCTCATAGGCGCTGTCCGGGCTCCCGAGATAGGCTATATGTTCAACTCGTCATATTGGGGGAAGGGTTACGCGACGGAAGCCCTGCGCGGCTTCATGCCCATGTTCTTCGAGCACTACCAGGATACCGCATACGCAGAGGCATTGGCAGACACAGAACTTTTGAGCAGCCAGTCTGTCCTATTGAAGGCTGGGTTCAAGTTGTACGAGAGGAGAGACAAGGATTTTGAAAATCCGGTCCTGGGTCTGCGGGATACGTTAGTCTTCCGTATGGACA
>TARA_R110002003_G_scaffold121_9_pt1 | contig 11620 bp, 10 predicted proteins | sample TARA_R110002003 | Tara Oceans TARA_R110002003 (sample SAMEA4396441) | marine metagenome | biome: Westerlies Biome; feature: [SRF] surface water layer (ENVO:00010504); material: water (ENVO:00002006), including particulate matter (ENVO:01000060) such as... | depth 5 m | reverse complement strand
CATATCACACGTAGCATTGCGACAACAACGGAGCTGAAGATAGAAGATGACGTAACTTTCCTTCGAGATCACCAAGGTCCGCGGAGGTGTTCGGCTGCGTGAACTTAATTCCGGCCAGAGGGCAGTCTGCAAGACTAGATAGCGAGCAGGATGCAGTCCCAATGCGACGAAGATGCAGGGAGACGGGTGTTGGGTGCTGATTAAATCTATGCAATGAGTAGGCACGGACTTGTGAGAGAGACACCTCACGCGGTCGACTACCGTAATGGCATTGGCTGACGCTAGACGGGTTTCTGCCGAGACTACCGGTATGAGGATGGGCTCAGCGTAGAGTTTTTGTGAGCAGCGCTTTTGGGTGATAACGGGGTTGGCGGCGGGGATTCAGGATCACTTGAAGAAGGAGTATATTGGAGGTGTGAGGCTCGTGCAGGGGCATTGGGATGAGTGCTACGAAGACAACGATTTATTCGCGTGTGAGTGGACGCTGGCAGTTGAGCTGCTGTCGTGAACAGGAGTAGGTGATGTGGAACATGACGAACGAACCGCGTCCAATGTACAACTCTACATAACTTCAGATGCTTTTGTGTATACATTATAGTCAAAGTAAAATATACCAAGGATAGCCAGGCCTCTGTGTTAGGACGTCAGCAACTTTTGCTTTTGGCTTAGGTGCGCTGCGAGCGCGCAGGAATTATTACGTCCCCTGGTGCTGGGCAGCGCTCGGCGGGGTGCGTCATGATGCCCCACCACGCCTCCTCGTCTTTTGTGAGATATTCCGCTTTGCTTGAAGCATCAGTTTTGCAGTTGCCACGATGGTTCGGCCTCTATCCCGCTCCCTGTACTCTGTCTTGCCTTCAATATGATCGAGATAAATCTAAAAAAAATTATAATTCGTCAATCGGGCGCTTGGTCTAGGGGTATGATTTTCGCTTCGCATTTCCAGCAATGCTTCACTGTGAAAGGTCGTGGGTTCAATTCCCACAGCGTCCATAACTTTTTGGTTTATTTTTGCTCGTCTTCCTTGTGTGGGAAGGGGGTGGAGAATCGTTGCATAGTGAAGGTGGGTGGTTTTGTGATAGGAATACGTGGGGTTGGGCTCGATACCCACAACGTCCAATTCATGCTTCGTTATGTTCCATAATTTCTACAGCTTCTGCACATGAGTGTCTGCAATTTTTTTTTTTGGAACTCTTTCATCACACCGCAATGCTAGCACAGTTCTCTTTTGATTCTCAATGTTTTTCACAGTTCGCGTTCAGGAGAATAGTGGGGCGGGCGTCGTAACGCGATCGCGCGGCTTCGGCGTGGCTTGCGGATTCACCAGAGCACCGTCTAAGAAAAGTCGGGCAAAGCTTAGCTGAGTTTATTTTAGACTGCGACAGCTATCGAAAGATCCACTTGAGTTGGCTGGGATTACGCAAGTCGAGACAGTCGTGTTGAGATACAAGTTCGACGATGCGTTGGTTTGTCAACTTTGAGCGCACTCCGTCAACATCCTCTCCCAATCAGAAGAGTCAATTGCAATGGAGATGATTCGATGTATTCTCCAGGTTGCATTATTTTGCGCGACCCTTACACTTGCTCAAACGACTACATCTTGCAACCCGACTGAGAAAAGTACACAATCCCCTCTCATACGCCCATCCATTTCACTAACGCCCTCAGCTTGCCCGGCCAATACCGCTCTCACGCCTAGTACATACACCCACGACTTCACCACGGGCGCCGATACAACAAATTGGAACACTACTGCCGGCACCGTCTCATACACCTCTTCCGGCGCCGAGTTCACGGTGTCCAAATCCGGGGACGCGCCCACTATCCAGTCCAAGTGGTACATCTTCTTCGGCCGTGTATCTTTCCACATCCGCGCCGCACCAGGCACTGGCATCGTCAGCAGCGCAATCCTGCAAAGTGATGACTTGGATGAGGTAGACTGGGAATGGATTGGCGGGAGCAGTGGCAAGACGCAGAGTAATTACTTCGGAAAGGTGCAATTTCCTCCATTTGTGTCTATATGCATCGCTAATATGGAAAAGGGGAACACGACTAGTTACGATCGTGCTGTGTGGACGGATACGGCTGATACCCAGACCGAGTCGCACAATTACACTATCACCTGGACCAGCAGCGCGACGACATGGTACGTTGATGGCAGCGCTATCAGGACCCTCGCCTACGCCGATGCGGTCAGTGGGAAAAATTACCCGCAGACGCCGATGAATATCAGGATTGGCATTTGGGCGGGTGGGGATAGTGGGAATAGCGAGGGCACGATTGAGTGGGCGGGAGGAGAGACGAACTACGATGATGGCCCATTCACGATGGTGCTGGAGAAGGTGGAGGTAGTGAATAGTCATCTGGGGGGAAGTTATGTGTATGGGGATATGACTGGCGATTGGGAGAGCATTGAGGTTGAGGATAGAGATGAGACTAGTGTGAGTGCGAGTGCAGCGGCGACGAAGACAGCAAGTGCAACGAGAACGAGCGAAGAGACTGGGACGGCGACAAGTACGTTGACGGGAATGTGGTGGACCGCGAGCGCAGAGGCTATAAAGGCTAGTGCGCAGGCGAGTGATGCGGATTTGGTGAGAGGAGTTGGGTTGTGGATAATGGGAGCGTGGTTTGTGATGGTACAGTATGTACTATGCTGAGCCTTCCGAGGGTGTCAAGCCATGGATCTGCCATTGCAAAGGCCCAACACTCAATGTACGTACCGAGGGTTGTACATCATCCAAGCTTGATTGATGGCGTCCTGTTAGTGCTGGCAAGAATCCAATCCGTTCCAACAAAGGCGCTCGCCAGCACAAAAGTGACTGACTCTTTCTCCTTGCACTTGGAATATTTCCATCGTCTTCGCAGCGACCACGTGAAGTGTATCAAGTGCCTCTCTGATGAATGGAAATGGTTTCATCCATGATTTGCACGTAGTCCTGACCGAACAGCTTACTCATTTTCCGATTCTCTGGAGATCTACAGCGTAGGCTGCGCGAGATTTGAAAAGAGCAAGCTGCTCCGCTGAGTAATGCTGCAAGTCTTTCCTGAATTGCCGTGGAACCAGATTATGGACTGGGTCTTCAAAGTTCTCGGGGTCATCTTTCACATCGACAGCAGTTCCAAGCTTGATGCCCCTAAAGGCCACGGCTTGCAAGTACTCCACGTTGCCTTCCTTAGCAATGACTTCGCCCACCAGAGCGCAAGCTTCGCGGAATCGAGTCGGCTGATCACATGGAACGCCGGCCACCCCAGCAAACATGTGGCCAATGAAGCTGTTCAGGTTGCAATCGCCTCCCCATTGTTTCCTCGGATATACGAGTGGGGATTGCTCAAGGCAAATGTTCTGGATGCATCGAAGAAGTTGGATGCATCGCCAGTTGAGGTTTGCGAGGTTGAAGCGAAGCGGCAAATCATCATCCTTGAGAGCTTGCTTGAACATGGCTAGAGACTGTAGTGGGGTCATTTGCCGAGGCTTCTGGTTAGTCTTAGCATTGAACGGGTTGGAGGGGCAGGATATGTCCTTGGACAGGATGAGACCGTTGACCACCGACTCCATCATGACAACAGCGTCGCCCGCTGCGCGAGTCGGCCTTAATGTGTTACCGTCACGTGTCTGGGAGGCTAGTACGTAGCGAGCCATGGGGTTGAGCCTGCGATGCAGCTTCTGAATGCTTGGTGGATCCCGTCGTTGCTTCAAGATCCTGCAATCCAGCTTCAGGTTCTTGTTCATAGAGAATTGAGAAGCAGACGCACCAAAAGCCAAACTCATGCGACGGTGGCAATCGAACAGCTTCGTTGGTCTCTGGCCAACGAAGAGGTAAGCATCACCGTGCTTTTTAACTATGTAATCGAGATCTGCCCATGCGCCGAGTTTGGGTATTGCTCCAGCAAGCGAGGCAGCATGAGTTAGATGTATGGCGGTTCTCACAGGCCCTTGATCGGCAGCGATGCTTGTGCCAAGTGAGTGATGGTATACCAGATGATCTTGCAAAATCAGGCCGCACATCAGCGGATGGTTTCTCAAAAGAAAGTACGGCCCCCAGTTGTACTGAGGCGCTTTGTCCGGCTGCTGCTGGAAGAAATCGTCCATCAGGTCTTGAATGAAGTCGGATTCGACCATTTGTTCAAGTTCGCGGATACGCTGATGTATGTTCACATCGTTGTATTCATGGAATTTGTTGGTCTGATTGTCTTTGCCGGTCTCAAGACATTGATTCCACGATGCTTTGAGCCAACGGCCTTCATTTCTCAGATCTTCGAGCCCTCGGCTTACTTGGCCACCTAACTCGCGACGAGTGTCGATGAACACCTGGCACGCGAAGATGGCCCACGTTGGTCGCTTCTTCTCGACGCGCATTGTACGTACAGCTCTGAGGACGTGATCATCAAAGCAGATCTCGCCTGAACAATGCTCAACGTCCGGACCGTTTACTTGCCAGTCCATGACATTGAAATGACTTAGACACTGAAGTATTACATGCTCTTCCTCCGTGATGCCCTTTTCAGCCATCAGATGTCGCTGATACATGGGCAATAGACTTGATCCGTAGAAGTCTCCGGTGAGATATGTGGTGTGGTCACAAAAGAAGGTCTTTGAGGAAAGGTGTACGTCATCGCCTGAATAGCTGGCAAAATCCTTGTCGTCGATGATGTTTGAGCCCTTGGAATTCGGATCGACATATCCGCCGTATAAGTAGTCAATCAAGGACTTGTGCTCCGCAAATTGTGGGAAGGTTTCAACGAATGCTTCGTTGAGACGGCATATTACGTCAATAGCTGTGTTCGCTGTAACCGCGGCTGAGTTGAGGGTCGTTTGGCCGTGCTTGTACTCACGCCATGTGCGACGAATGAACATGCGAATGTCAGTTAGATCCTTCATGAAGCAGTAGAGCGCGAAAGACACATCCTCGGAAGTCGCTTTCGGCTCGTATGTGACCCGCGGTATCTTTTTAGTAGGCGCAGGCATTGACGAACAATCTGGCTCCCAGTCAGGGCACTCCTCGATTTCCAACATGTCGAATAAGTTAGTTGACGGTCCTGCCTTGCTTGATCTTGCCGCCTCTTTTACCTTAGTGGTGTCTTCTTCTTGTAAAAGAACCAGTATCCGGTGCACTTCTTGGAGAATCTCGATGATGTGCTGATGGCCTTCGTTGTGGGAGTCTTTCGTAGCCGATGCCTCAGTCTGGTGAGTTCGATACCAAGCAGCGCAGCCTCGACGTGCTTTTAGAATGTCTTCGAGTATGGTCATCATGTGGCGTGGTATTCTGCTTGACGTTGTGTCTTTGAGAGCATTGGTCAGCGTGATGAATGCGTTGACCGAGACCTTGTGTGCGGAAGCTTCATTGCGTGGCTTCCGGTTTCTGCCCTTCTTTCGACCACTGCCACTCAGATGTTGCTTCTCGGCGGCCTTGTCGAATAGACCTTCAACCAAACCAGTCGCTCGTGCTGTAGTGCCGAGCCATTGCGTGAAAATCTCGGTGTCGCGTTTGTACTGTCGGTAAGTGTCGACCAAGAGCGGAGAGAGACCCATTGTTGTGACGCGCCTTAGAGGGCCAAATGCGCTGCGCACGTTGCGCTCTCGTGAGCGGTGTTGAAATTGCCAAAAAGTGATTCAACGAGTTGTTCGTCAGCGGGGATTATTGGTGCGGTTTTGGAATTCCGGTGGGCGGGGTGAAGGCATCCGTAAAATTGCGCCATCGGAGAAACGATCGGTCCGGCGAGGAGCAGACACAGGCGATGGCGTCTTTCCGGCTTCAATCAGCAACTAGGAGGTCATGATGAGGAGAACTGACAAGAGACTTAGTGAAGGTGTTCAGGTAACGGGGTCTTACTCCGAGAAGAGCACCGAAATGCACACAACCTGGTGGTTTGCAGCCAGCCCAGCTGGTACAAAAGAAGACTTGGAAAAGCTGTAGGTGAACCTGAAGGATTGAACAACGGACAATGAGTGTCGTTAGTTAGTGCAAGGGAACGATTGAAGGACAACAAAAATGGACAAAGTAAAAGAGAGGACTGTGCAAGACAAAAAGAGAATACGAAACCAAGCTCACTGAATTAATACTGGCGTAGGTTATTGACGACACCAGTCCTAGTCTCTGGGATCACGAGCAAGTCCATTGTGATTCTTCATGTCTCCAGCATAGTGAGAACGTAGCGCGCTCTGCACAAAAACAGGACAAAGTCGTACGCAATGTTATCATACTGCAGAAGTTTGGTGTTGTTGGCAGGGCATCGGAAGGTTGTGGATGCGACATTTGACGTCCGAATTAAGTCTGGATGGTGGCCAGTGCGCCGACTAGTGAGGTGTGTACGTCACAACCATCTGGCAATACGGACTCACCAACATGTGTATCTATCTTATTGACATCACGGCCGCTGAAAACGTTCCTGGTTATAAGGAAGGAATGTGGCTCATGGGATGAGTGCCTTGCGCTGCGACCTCGGGACACCGAAGACTTTGCTGCTTCAGTCAATGCGGGTGGACGGAGAGAATGTCAGGAGACAGGATAAAGGACGAACGTGAAGGCACAGCATCTCGCCAATGGTACTCGCAGGAAGCCTCTTGAGTATTATCATGTATATTTCTGCTTGACCTTAGTCCATACATTTGATGGATTAGGTCTGCCATTCCATCACGAGGCGACTTCAGTCTGACGGTAGTCGTTCCCGGCGAAAAACTCAGCTCATGATACCTTGCTCTTATGCAGTAGGGTTTTTTCCCACCAGAACACAGAACATCGGGTAGACCCACTCAATGACACGGCCATCCACACTCAACTCCGCAAAGGCCTCGTCCGTTGTCGAAATTGCAGGTGTCGACGTTGCATTTGCTATGGCAAGCTTCATTGCCGCGGCTGCAATCGCTATTCTGCGTCGTGTCGTCAGTGGGCTTTACTTCAGCGCCGGCGAAAAAGTTGGTGCTTACTAGTAGACAGTCCTCAAAATGCTCACCACAGCCCGCACACGGGTCGTCGCTCTTGGTGCAGTGCGGTTCGGGCTCATCTTTGCATTCATCCTGCCAGCCATCTGTGGTACACGCTTCTCTTATCTCCCACTTATCGACATTGCAGAGGAAGACCGAAGGAGTGCCGTAATACAGTCCGCATCTGCGCGAGCCATCTGGCTTGCAGGCGCTGCCATTCGAGATCTGTTGAGGCGCACCATCTTTGGTTGCGCGTTCTGAGATGCCTTCATTGGCATCTCTCGCCTCCTCGCCAATTGTTGGCGGAGATAAAACCGGCTTGCCATGTCGGTAACATATACCTGCTGGGCCTTCATGCCTGGGAACCTTGCAGCACATGATATCATCGTCGTCCTTCATGCACTTCAAGCCTCCACCGCATGCGAGCACCGTCGTCCACTGGCCCTTACGGCAAACCCAACCTGTATTTTCTGTCTGACAGCACTGGTCGCCTTCTTTATCACACGCGCCAGAGTAGTTGTGGTCTGCTGCAGCGGGAACGAGCTGCTTTGGGTCGCCATCTCGAGTGTGTAGAATGCTACCCTCAGTGGCGACGTCATCGGCTTCGCCTAGGGTAATTGCAGGCGGGTGTTCGACAAGCTGTCCATCTTTGTAGCAAAGAGTCCGCGGCATCTCAATGTCAAGACGCCTGCAGCACATGTAGCCGTCGTTGTAGTTAGTGCACTGGGATCTGCCGTCGCACTTGAGCAGAGCCTCCCAGCAACCTCGGAGACAGACTAGGCCAGTGGAGGCGTTGAGGCAGACTTGGCTTTTCTCTAGGTCGCATGGGCCATATCGACCGCACGTGGCTGAGACAGGATTGGGCGCGGGCTCGCCGTCCCGGAGGTGGAGTGGGTTGCCCAGGTTGACAGTGGGCACGGCGCTGCTGAGAGTGACAATCGCCGCGATGACGAGAGACACGCTGAGGCCGAGGAGCTTCATCATAGCGCTTGTTGGACTTCGTTGTGTTGATGTGGTGTGATAGCTGTCGGCGATTATAGTAAGGTCTGGTGTCAAATTAAGGATGCGAGGGAGGAAAAAAGCGAAGATGGATGATGATAAGCTAAATACTAGTAGCGTGGGGACGAAGCAAACGGAGACTAGCCATTGCGGTGAATGAGAATTGTACAGACAAACGAAGCAAGTCCGTTAGTTACTCATAACGCGTTCTCAATTCCGAATGTACCCGGAGCTTATATGCAATCCACCACCATAACAGGGCGTTTATTATTGGGTCTGTGTACCAAAGCTTCAAGACTCGTGAGAGCAGACCCACACCCCCTCATTGCCCGAGTCCTCACCTGCCTTAACACCGAGGGCGCACATGATTGTCCCACGTGCTTGCGCACATCGTGTGTTTGTTCAAGTTCTGCCAAGGTCCTTTCCATGTATGCAAAACTGCCTGTACACAATATGGCCGTTTGCATATTCTGTCATTATGGTCAGTGTGCGTCATGAGCGAATCGTAGATTCTGGCAGAGAGTTTTATTTACCACAACACAGTCCAACATTCACATAACTCATTGCAAGCTCTAGGAGCCGAATGGTAGGCGTCGATAATGAGAGCCAGGACGAGAGCTCTGGCTCAATCAATAGCAGGATCTAGACCTCGGTTAGATACTTCAATGGACCACATCTCCTCGGTAAACCATGCAGGAAGACGTCCTCGCTCCACCAGAAGATCACGACAGCGTTGAGCGTGTTGCGGCAGCACGATAAAGATGAATTTCAGCTCCAGGTCGGTCTTAAATTTCCCTCGGAGCGTGGAATCAAGATCTCGCCAGAAACGGCGTTTCATATCCTCGAGTGGGTTCTGTGATGGAGATTCGAGGTTGAGTAGGACCCGTACCACAAGTGCTGGAGTGCTCCGCAGCTGCCGCGCGGTCCGACGATAGAACGCTTTGAAGTTGGGGTGGAGACATATAGACTTGGTCGCATCATAATCAGCCTTATTCAGAACCGATCGCATGCGGCCATCGAATGCCTGCAGGCCTACGGTTGAGACCTCGTCGGACACTACAGCCTTAGGTCCGATGCGACGTAGGTCCGATTGGCGCTCATGTACGAGCATTCGAACGATCTGACGTACATAGAATAGCGGATTTGATACATCTGCGGATGGTGGAGCAGGACCCAACGGGAGACTCAGGCAGGGCACGAGTAGATAGCGGTGGCACCTCATGGTGGGAGCGGCTTCTTGTAGGACGAACCGTGATGCTTGCAGCAGACTGACGTCCAGGTCGTGAAAATAGATGTCCGTGTCAGGGATCGGGAGTCGTCGCCTTGTCTCGCCGTCGAAGTTCTCATACACCATGAGGCGGAGCTCGGCAGCCAAGCTCAGCAGCGGGAACGATTGATCCTCTCGTCTGTGAGGAGCGCGAGTAACGCGATGAGTGGACTCGCCCTCAGATGCGGTTGGTTCGCGAGGCTCCATGACGTTGTTGCAGTCGAATTGTACGCAGCTGCGGCGTACCTAGGTATTGCAGGTCGTGAAACGCAGTTGGGTGGTGAGGGTACAACTGAGCGTTGTTACAAGAAAAAAGCGATCGCAAGAGGGCAGCATGTAATGAGTGTTGCGCCAAGAGACGCAGGGTCTACCAAGTAGGACAAACCAACGACCGGGGGCGCTAATGTGGCGTTGCTGGATCCGCGTCAAAGCAGCGGCGGCCAACGCGTACAAAGCATGTATGGGTACTTTACAACCACACAACTTGAGTTTGAACGACGGTGGATTAAGAAGAGAACCGTTTTCGCGACAGCTTTAGATTTCCGATGCTGGCAGGACCGCTAGAAGCCAGTGATCCGATCTGAGGTCGTCTTCAAGATAACATGCTCCTCAACTATCACCGCGGCTCGCTGAAGATACAAATGTGATCTAACGTCCATTGAAGTGTTGATATTGTGCGGGATAGCGGACTGAAGGGTTACCTTTCTCGTTCGACACCTGAAGTGAAGCCGGACCTCCGCCACGCTAGTGACGCTACGTTAGCGCAGCGCACAGACTCTCATTACCTCGTCGGACCCCGCACTCAGACATCAAGATTTTCTAGCACATGCGAGCCCAAAATTCGCGGGCAAAATCTTTATGCTTCACCTTCTGCTTTGCTTCAGTCGTTGTGCAGTACAATATATACGCTATACGTCGAAAATTCGTCATCAAAGCACAATACCACGGTGGTATGGTCTAGTGGTATGACGGTTAGTTTCACCACCAATCATTCGCACTGCACAGCGACTAATATTCATTCAGTCGCGTTGTGGCTTGGCGGGCTCCATTGAGTCCCGATCCTACGATCCGCGCCAGCCTGGGTTCGAGTACGTTACCTTACGCTTGTCGGTTCTGAGACATCATCTAATGTGTCTACAGTTCCCAGTACCGCCAGCGAGTCTTCTTTTTTTTTGCTGGGTTTTTGTGGGTGAGATGGGTATGCGCATACCGGTGTGTAGATTGTTGGACTTTTTTGGTAAGTTTAAAGTGCGGGATGATGTAAAATATAAGTGGTACATAGAGTGAAGCTATGTGCCCAGAAATTATTTTAACAAACGGAGGTGTGGAAGAAATCAAGTTTTGACATTGCGAAATGTTTAGTATGTGTAATTGTTCATTGTTTCATCAATCTATATAAAAGCGTTTCGCTATGCTGATATCTTTATCCTAATAGAACGCCATGAAAATGCAAATTGTAGAGACCGCCAGCTCTTGAAGGTCTCCTCGTGGTGTCGTCCCTCTCGAATTGCTTACTCAATCGCCGACACGCCCTCACCATGAGTGACAGGGTTAATCTTCTCGTTGAATTCGAACTTGAAGTCCTTACCCAGCTCCTTCCTGATGGCCGTCTGAACAGCCTCGAGCACATTGACAAAGACACCAAAGCTCGCTGGGTTCTCCTCATCGTTCTCACCACCCTGGAAAACACCAGTGCGGACAAGGCAGGTGTTCCAGCCATACATATTACCACCGATGATATCGGAGGCCGGGTTGTCGCCGATCATGTAGATATTGGCTGGCAGGCGCTCGTCGCTGTGAATAGTCTCCATCCAGCTGGCAATGACTTCATCGGCGTACTTGTATGTTGCCAACTCAGGCTTGCCGTAGACGACGCGCTCGAGCTCGACCCCAGTGAGGGACTTGTACATGGCCTCGAGACCGATGCGGAAAGCACCTTGGCTCATGCGAGGGATTGGGTGCTCGGTGGGACAGAGCATGTCGCCCTGGGAGAAGTAGATAGGGATGCGTTGCGAGACGGGGTCCTTGGCCACGGTGCCGAAGCGGCCGTTCTCTGAGCGCAGCAAGTCCATGATGATTTGCATGTCTGTTGCGTAGTCCCGAGAGTCGGAGAAGACCATAATTGCGTCGATGTTCATCTTTGAGAAATCTCGTGGACGCGAGGTCTTGCGCTCCTCCTCGGTGAAGACGCGGTAGGGAGCGATGGTTGGGTCCCATGCGATGATGTCGTTGGGAACCACGATGTCTTGGAAGCCGTACTGCTCGGCGACTTCGCGGCACTTGTAGCCCTCTCCGCCAACAACGAGGACAGTTTTGTAGTATTCTGCGAGCGCACGCATGGGTGTGTGTGACTGAATGAATTGTTCGGTGGAAATAGGGTTCTGGAGGATCTTGGAGAGCTGCTCGCAGCGTGGTCCTTCGAGCTTACCAGAGCC
>TARA_R110002003_G_scaffold58_17_pt1 | contig 11621 bp, 6 predicted proteins | sample TARA_R110002003 | Tara Oceans TARA_R110002003 (sample SAMEA4396441) | marine metagenome | biome: Westerlies Biome; feature: [SRF] surface water layer (ENVO:00010504); material: water (ENVO:00002006), including particulate matter (ENVO:01000060) such as... | depth 5 m | reverse complement strand
TGTGCGACACATCCTGAGATTCCGGTACGAGCGTGCTCAATCTGGCAGAATCGTTAGCGGAACGTTGAGCGTTGATACGAACGCTGGAGATACGAAAATCCGGGGAACCCATATTAATCGCCCTCGCTAAAGGCTGGCCCCAATATGCACATATGAGCACTATCGTGACAAGTCATTCTCAACGCACAAGATTGGCTACCATCGGAAAGTTACTGCGAAAGTATGATGTCGATGCAAGAAATATCCAGAGGGTCTGAAAGCCATGGAAGTGACTCCAGACCGCGGATTGGGTGCCTCTGCGGGAATGAACTTGCCGTGTTGTGCCTGAGCTATCTTTAACTCTGTTCCGTGGGTGTAGTAGCTACGTGAGACTTGCGGCTAGGTCAGTGGCGTCCTCGATACGGGTTATCGTACATATATATATGCCTGCGGTTCGTCGCTGATTGTCTGGGCATCAAGTCAACCTACAAGCATATCAAACCCTTCATCTTATACTCATTTGTCCGACGACCACCAGCTCGCAATCATACCAACATGAAGCTCCTCATCGTCGCCACCGCTATCGCGTCCGTCGCCATCGCAGTGCCCGCAGACCCCTACCCAGCCCCTTGCGGTCGCTCCGACCCGTCCGGCATCTGCACCACCAAGGCGACTTGCTACAACAAGGGAGGCTTCTACGTCCAGCGCGACTGCACATTCTACAACGTCCAAGACATCGGCTGCTGCTACGATATCCCGGAGAAGAAGAACTAGATTTCGAGCAGGGGCTCGTCTTCCGAGGTTGTCAAAACGAGAGCAGGATGGAAACACGAGCAGTGAATTAAGGAGGATAGATATGATATCTCGCGATTGGTGTCGCATCTGTGTGAGGCGCCAGCTGTGGGTGAAGAGTTCTTTAGCATTACAATAAGATCAAGTCTTCCCCCTTCAACGACACCATATGAAGTGACATCATATGGATGTCGCCTATCGATACCAATCGTGGTTTTATGATAGAATTGAAGTGAGCGCATATATCCACATACGCTCGCTGGGGCTGCTGCCGGTATGATCGGTGCCGAGCAGCGCATCGCATGATGAAAGGCGGCACAATTGTTGGCGGCGAGGCCATCGCGCTATTTGGCAGGACCTGGCATTGCGTGACTCGGTACTGAAATTGATGACAGCGATGGGATGGTATGAAGGAGATGTACGGGCAGAAGGAGCGGGAAGACCGAGGCATCATTACCTAACCACGCTAACTCCATAAGTGTGGCTTCGTTACGTTAGCGAGCCCTCGGACGTCATCGGAAACACCTCCGCATTCTTCCGGAACAATTTTCGGCCTTATGATTCACGACTCCGCTGCGCGAAACTGAAAACTGTATTGTACATCCCGACCATATTACTGCATCGGCAGCGCCTGGTTATCGCACCGAAAGACTGTCTTTCACCGTCTGACCCTTTGCCACACATGCACGTTCTGAGCCTTGGCCAACGACATCCACCAACGACAACAGCACCACGAATGATGGATCCAGATCTGAAGGACATATAGGATATGCGTTGTGTGAGTGGCGCACCCGCATCAACCGGGAAAGTATGTTGTGCGCACATCCCAAAATCTCCATTTCACTCGAGCAAATAAATGCTACGCGGCGGATCGAACGGTCGCACCAAAGAGTTACATATCTTTCTCTCCGGTCCACCGGGCGTTGGCGGCCTGCATTCCTCTTGAAATCACCACATACTTTCATTGGCTGGTACAGCACTTGAGGTTCTCCAATTTCGACATTCGCTGATTTCATTCTCTCCTGACGCTAGGATACCTCAGGTCTACTTTCGTGTCGACTCCCGGAGCTCTCACTCGTGGACTGCGATTCAAATCTCAGTCCAGTGCTCGTTGATATAAAGAGGCAATGAAGCGCAAGGTCTCAGCAGAGGTGGCCCTGGTGCGCAACGCAAAGCGAATCCCTTCCCGGTCACGTGCAACTTCTTCAACGCAAAATCCTCTAGTCGGCATACTGCGCCAGTATGGCCTGCTCGAGTCTGTCGTATCCGGACTCTATGCCAACGATCTTCTGGCACTGGCGCTCACGTCAAAAGCGCTCAACGAAGCCATCACGCCTCGTCCGTGCAGCTTAGAAAACCTCCTTGGCCGGCTCAGTTGCTCAGGGAAAGGTGTCCAGATCCGCAACGCATGCCACAAGAAGTCAACGTTTTTTCTCGAGTACAACTGTACCGAGTATGTCCAGTGCGCTACGAGCTCCAAGAAGCCCAACCTTGAAACGAGACCCTGCGCCAGCTGCAAAGTAGCTACATGCAACGAGTGCCGGACGCACTGCGTCTATCAGAGCATATACGAAAGTCCGAGCGATCCCGAAGACTCAGCAGAGCTGCCAAACTTCAGCGGCTTTGTTCTGCTTGAGCCGCTTGAACAGCCAATACTGAGCCCTCACCATCTACCGAATGATGCTGCTACGAATCCGAGGTGGCAGGATCCATCTATCGGCGACAGCGGCCCATACCACGACCAGGGTTATCTCGATGTCCCACTCCAGCTCGGCGTTGACGCTCCGCCGGAGTGTATCGAAGACGTTCTAGAGTACGATCTTGGAGAGCAGTCGCTGATGTTCATATCGGAAGATTCTCGGTATGGCTCACCATCACCCGTTCTCTCATCTCTCTGCCGTGTCACAGAGGCACGCTTGCTGTTCTTGTGCGAATGCTGCTTCGAAGGAAATGCAGCGCAAGGGCCGAAAATGGACAAACGTACGATAAAGGCCCCGCCGTCGCTACCTTTGTCCATGCCACCAACCACGAGATGCCACTGCACATTGAAGAAGCGCTTCCTGGATCGATGGCTTTGTCTGCGGTGCTACTTGAAAGAAGACACCGCCATCACGGAGCGCACGGCAGCTATGCCAATGAAGTCAACGGGATTATGCCCTTGCGGCGAAAAGGCTTGCTATACCTTGTGCCTCTGGTGTTGGGGCCAAGTGAGCGAACTTGAGCGGGATGATGAGCTCTCAGAGACAGAAACGAACGAGGCACGTAGCCTACACTGAAACCATTCCAAAACCTGGCCGACAAATGGATTCGCTCATTGACATGTTCTCTTCCGTTCTTTCGGCCCTCAATTTCTTTCTTCTGCATCCTGACGAGGCATTTTCCTGTGCCACCCAGGATGTTTCATTGGTGCGTCAATTGTAGCCTGGCCTTTCTCCGCACTTGTATCAACATACTGTACGATGATGGTCGGCTGTACGAAGCTCTTGCAGCGGTATCGGTGAATAGTAAAAGTGAAGTTGTGAGTAGCATACGTCAGAGATGTATTATATATGAAAAGTCATGCGCAAAGTGCCACGGAAATCTTCAGGGAGGTGGCCATTAGGAATCCTAGTCAATCTTAAGCACACGATCAGTTGTCGCTTTTCTTCAATGCAATCACAGCCTTGTGGTTTCTCTTGCTAAAGCGTGCCTACAATGGAGCTTCTGGCATGGCAACAGCTTCGACGTGCATGCTCCTGCTTGATGCATTTAGCGTCCACGTGCTCACGCGCTTTGAGGCAGGAGCAGGCTTCAGAACACACCATCACCCCTTACACCAGACACCAGTCTACTTTGTCTCCATCTTACCTCACACCACTCATTCGATAGTTTGTGGAAGTCCTCCGCATCTGCCTATGGAGCTGTACGGACGCTGTCGCAAGCCATGCCAAGACCGTGGCGTCCGACTCAGCTCAGCGGCTTTTGTGTCGCGCCCGACTTCGGACTACACAGCATATAAAACAAGCGTCTGCCGCTTGGTTGCCAGTTTATCACTTCGCCATCGATCCAGGGTTTGACCAGAGACCGCGAACGAGGCCGATGCACAATACCAGTGACAGTTTGACGACAGGTCAAAAAATGCAAATTGGGTCATCGCCCAAAGGGTGACCACGCAGAAAGAGCATGGGGAATGACGTTTGCGGATGTCCTAGGAGAGCAAGGAGAATGTGCAAAAGCTGCTTGATGTGATCGAAGCGGACGGACTGCAGAAAGTCGATGCGCGCAACGATGCGACAGACACTACCGGTATGATGTAAAAAAGCGAAAAGTGTAAATGAGTGCGGCGAAGAACTGACAGGACGGTGCGCACGCGGCGAAGCGGCTCATGGAAGACCAGCCAAAATACCGCGATACCACTGCGCCTCTCGCGAGAGCTTCAGGCGGGTAACGTGTTCGGCGGGACGAACTCGAAAGCCTGGACTAGAGCAACCAACTCCACCCTTATCACCAGCATCAGCAGATACGACGAGCAAGTTAGTCTGATTCGCTCGAGGACTACCCCAACGGTCGAAGGTTCCACGCCGAACACGATGTCATCGTTGAAGCGTCTCGCACGTTGTGCCCGACAAGGCAGGTGCGAGCATGTTGCCATTTCGCTGACGGATTATGAGCGACCGACTACGTTCACAGGCCTCCTCGACAAGATCGCGTTGGGGGCCGGAAGACGCGTTATACAGCCAGCCCGGCTGGGGCCTTCGTCGGAGTGTCCGACCCATCTAACAAACCTCCTGAAACGCGTGCAGAGAGCAAACAAACAAGAGAGCCAACTCGTAACATGGCGATGTAGGCAATACCACCGCGGGAGGGACGACCGAGGCCAACACTCGAGATTTTCGTACCTGCCTTTCTCGGCGCGCCGTTTGGCCAGCCACCGCTTCGTATTTGGCCGACACATCTTGGCAGCCGACGCCACCAATTTTAGCGGCTGTGTTTCTCCACACACGTGACGTTGTACCTACCCAAGAAGCCAAGCGGTCTTAGATTGCGGGTCCAGGGTTGTGGAGCTTGTGCGACAAGTCGCGATACGCCGACGGTCAATCATGCTTTTTAGCTCGTCAGCGAAGCCGAGCTTGTCTGTACACCCGTGGCCGTAGTCCGCAACAGGCAGGAGATATGGCGAGCTCTGTGCATCTACTGCGGCTTTGGGACACAAACAGCCAGGATGGTGGAAGAAAATGATGCAATCGATGGCGATGCAGCCAGGCAACGGCCGCAATGACTGTCGGCCAGGCACCACGAGAACCCCGCTGGTAAAATGCTGCATGGTCCGATCCTTGCAAATTCCAGGAATCTGGCATTCAAAAAAGCTCACTGCCCTTCTCGAAGAGCTTTTGTCCAACATCGACCTTTCTCAATTCTAGCTTTTCCTAAGCAGGTCGCGTTGACAATGGCACGCTACTTGGGTCTTGCGACAGCATTGGCTGCCACGGGCGCCTTTGCGATCACTCCAGAGTGTGTATCCTCTTGCCCGTAATACTAAGCGAGATGCGCTGACACGTCGATAGACAGATGCTCAGCAATCCGCGTCGCGGAGCTCTTAGTCCCAGCGGCGATGGAACAATCGCTCTATTCTCTGTCTCCCAATACTCGTTCGACGAGCAATCCTCGACTCACGGTCTCAACTTGATTGATCTGAAGACGGGGGAGATCACAGAATCAGGTTGGAACAGCTCCGAGATCAATGAGGCCGCATGGCTGCCCGGCACAGACACCGGTTTCATTTATATCAATGGCACCGGAGAAAACCCCGGCGGTGTCTCCTTATGGATTGGAGATGTCAAAAGCCCCAACACCAGCACCAAGGTCGCCGAATTAGACGCGCCTTATTCCGGTCTCAAGGTCGCCAATACGTCCACGGGTGATCTGCACTTCTTGGTCAACAGCTTGGCATATCCCAATGGCACGGCGTACAACCCAGAGACTGCAGAGACCCCACGAAGCACCGCTCGTTTCTACTCGGACATCTATGCGCGCCATTGGGATACATGGCTGACGAAGCAGCGCTACAACGTTTTTGCTGGTGTCTTATCGTCGAACGGCAGCTACGCGCTCGCTGGTAGCGGTCTTCGCAACCTCAACCATGGAGTCAACTTCACGGCCACCCAGTCGGAGACACCCGTTCAGCCGTTTGGAGACTCAAGCGACTACGCCATCAGCCCTGATGGCTCGCTGTATGCATTCCTTAGCAAGGCACCACAGCTGAACAAGGCCAACTACACTGCAAGCTATATTTACCTTGGCTCGTTCGCGAGCTCAGACGTTGCGGTTGCTTTCAATGGGCCTGACTCTGAGATGTCTAAGGCTGGTCATCAAGGTGCATCGGGACAGCCCTCATTCTCGCCAGACAGCACCAAGCTTGCGTATATTCAACAGGACGAGGATTACTACGAGTCTGATGTGTGGCAATTATACGTCGTTGATGTTGCTACTTCCTATGGCAAGGTCACAACTAGCAACTGGAAAGCACTGAGCTCCGGCTTCGATCGCTGGGTGCAAGGCCCCCTAACCTGGGCTCATGACGGCACATCCATCTATGCCACCGCCGAAGATTATGCGCGCGTCAAGGTCTATAACTTCCCGATCTCAGGCAAAGGTGACTTTAAGCCTCTGACATCCAACACAACCGTGTCATCATTTTCTTTGCTCCCCGACTCCTCGCTCCTGGTGACAGCAAGTGCCATCTGGACACCCACCGAGTACTACACCCTTGCGAATGGAACCAAGAACACTCTGTTCAACGCGGTCGATCACGATGAGAATCTTGCTGGGCTTAGCTCATCCAGCTTCTCTGAGATCTTCTTCAACGGCTCCGACCCCAACCTCAAGCAACAGCTGCACGCTGTTGTCGTGAAGCCGAGCAACTACGTTGCAAACAAGACGTACCCATTGGCTTTCATTATCCACGGTGGACCCCAGGGCTCGAATGCCAATGGCTGGTCTACTCGCTGGAACCCCCAGGTTTGGGCCGACCAGGGCTACATCGTCGTAGCTCCTAACCCCACTGGCTCCACCGGTTTTGGACAATACCTTATCGATGCTATTCAAGGCGAATGGGGTAGCTACCCGTATGATGATCTCGTCAACGCTTGGCAATATGTCGTCGACAACCTGAAGTGGATTGATACCGAGAATGGCATCGCTGCTGGTGCTTCTTACGGTGGATACATGACCAACTGGATTCAGTCCAACGATCTCGGCGATAAGTTCAAGGCGCTCGTCACCCACGACGGTATTTCCAACACTCAAGCCGCTTGGGGCAGCGAGGAGTTGTGGTTCATCCGTCACGACTACAACGGTAGCATTTGGGAATCTGATGCCTACGACAAGTGGAACCCCATGAACCATATTGCCAACTGGTCAACACCACAATTCGTTGTTCACAACACTCTGGACTACCGACTACCAGAGAGTGACGGTCTTGCGCTGTTCAACATTCTGCAGGCTCGTGGGATTCCGTCACGTTTCCTTAACTTCCCGGATGAAAACCATTGGGTTTTGAACCAGGAGAACAGCCTGGTCTGGCATACTGAGATCTTCAACTGGATTAACCACTACTCCAAGGGAACGCCTTTGGATGATGTACCAGTCGGCAATTGAGGATCGGGTGAAGTAAAACGCATGGGCGGCTGCACAGCAAAGAACATGCTCGTCTAAGCGGCTTGACGTATGTACCCGCTGACGAGGGTCCACAGCATGCGCCGCATATACTTAATGATAATGAAAGCAATCTACAACATATCTGCATCCCGTCCCACATGACCAAGCTCCACATGCGCAACCTGAAATCATGCGTTCCCAGAACGAGCTCTATCACGATCGCGTGAGAACAATACGAACCTGAACCATCAACGATGCTGTTATCAGCGTCAGCATGCTGCGCCAAGCTTGCTTGTGCGCAACCGAGTTGGTATCGATGCAGGCTCGCTCAATCAAGCAACTCGGCAGCATTCTAGCATTGTAAGTGGGTACATTTGGACCCGTACGCAAACTGCACACAACGCACCGTTCACCTGGTGTTTGGAAGTGGATCGATGGCAACTCCCAGTGATACCAGATGTGGATATTACCGTATGCATCAGGCATGTGGAATTTCGCACGACATATATGATTCGTCGAGTGCTCGTGCCGACAAACACCATCTTCGGCACTCGGCTGGGGTACATGCTTGCGATCCCAGCGCAGCACGATTCAATCAGGTTTCATGGCTCCACCAACGCAATTCGATGTCTCCACAACGGCAAGCGCATAGCTCCACCGACCGCTTCCACCCTTCCAGAAGCCTGCAATGTTGCTCGCGGCGTAGTACCCACTTATAAGGGAGTGCATATTTCCAGGATCTTTAAGGGAAGGAACATGCCATGCGACATCCACGGCTACCAGATTCCTGCCTTTGAACACCGAGTTGCAGTGCAAGAGATGGGTGTGTCGCGCGTGCCAAGCGAGCGGAAACCAGCGGTCTTGCCGTGCACCGCCAGACTTTTCGCGCGCAGCGGAAATACGGTGCTGTGTTGGAGAATACACCAACCAGCTGCCGCACCCATCGGCCTCTTAACTCGAAAAGTGAGGAGATAAGGACCGTGTCGCGGCGCGCATCATTTTCTGGAAGCCAAGCAGAACAGCAGGAGGAGTCCGATAAAGGCCTAAACCGGTTGCGGAGGCAGCTGTGAGTGCGACAGCGGCTGATTGGCTGCAATGTAGATGAGACGTTGGAACCTGCCCGTTCGGGCGTAGGCGTCACCGTTCGTGGGTGGAGGGCTGCCGAGGATTGTGGTAGAGCTTGAGGGGCAAAAGATGCGGGCCAAGATCTCCGCTCGGCGCCCAGGCGGAGCGGCAATGAATTGCACGGGATTGGCAATTGCGTTCGCACCCTAGTCGCCGCTGTTAGGTCACGGTGACTGTACGAGCCTTTGTACACTGAGTTCCCGTCAAAAAGTCGTTCGCATTGCGGTCATGCATGAAGTCAGTACCACATCGCCCGGCGCGGGGCCCATGCTACCAAGGCTGCGGTACCACGATATGCTGAGCAAGGTCGTCCAGATAAGAGCAAGCTAGGGACGGCTGGCGTGAATGGCTGACGCCCCTTGCGATCGTCGCTCGCCAAGGTCTGAAGCACTGTAGCCATGGTGGGCCACCTGTCTTGGACAACAGCTTCCCTGGCCTTAGCTGTTGTCAGTGGCTGCGGCGTCGAAGCAACGATAACGCGAGCGGTCTCACTACTCGAGCGACGGATGATGAGCTAGTGCCGTTGTAACGTCGTAGCGATACTCACCTGCTCGAAACAGCGAGCTCAGCCAAGACGCGCTGTCACTCGTTTGCCGCTGCAAATAAACCGGAGGGGAGTATTAAATTGCACGCAACCGCCCGCCACTCGTGTGACCGATAGCAGACAGCTCATTCTTCCCCGCTCACTCAATTCGACCAGAGCTGAAGCTCTCAGCTTTCGATCACACACTTGGAGGCTCAAGCTACACTTGCTGCCACCATGACTTCGGCAGCAGCACAAAACGCCGTTGACATGGCGATGAGCAACGAACCCAAGGTTGCGACGCCCTTGTATGAGATTGGCGAGAAGCAAGCACTTGCCCGGTCCGACACCACTAATAGCCATCATGGTGTTCCGCCAGTCGAGTTTGAGGCCGATCTCGAGGGTGAGGAGCCCACAGAAGAGGACATGGCAACACTCCGCCGTGTCTCTGGCAAGATCCCGTGGACGGCTTTCACCATTGCCTTTGTCGAGTTGTGCGAGCGATTCGGTTACTATGGTTGTCAGGTTCTGTGTATGTGGTCACAACCCACGTCCTGTAGTTCTTCGGCGACTGACTGCTGTAGACACAAATTTCGTTCAGAAAGATCTGCCCGTCATCGATGGCGTCCCTCAGACTACAGGTAGAGACCCCCGTGCCGATGGTCAGCCCGGTGTAAGTCGACGCGTAAAATGAACCACAAGTGAAACCCTTTACTAACTTTGCAGGCTCTCGGTATGGGCCAGCGTGCTTCCTTCGGTATCGGTACTTTCAACTCTTTCTGGGCCTACACCACACCCATCATTGGAGCCATCATCGCCGATGAGTACCTTGGCCGCTTCAACACCATCTTTATCGCCATCGCCTTCTCGATCGTCGGTCACATCCTGCTTATCATCTCTGCGATTCCTGCAGTCCTGACTAGCGGCAAGGCCATTGCGCCCTTCATTCTCGGTGTGATCACGCTAGGTTTCGGAACCGGTGCTTTCAAGGCCAATATCTCGCCCCTCATCGCTGAGCAGTACCGTCAGTCCAGGCCGCGAGTGGTTAAGGATCCTGCGACTGGCGAGCGTGTCATCTCGGATCCGAATATTACTATCTCCCGCATCTTCTTGTACTTCTACATGTTCATCAATATGGGATCTCTTTTCGGACAGATCTCCATGGTCTACGTGGAGAAGTACGTTGGCTTCTGGTGTGCATGGCTTCTGCCTACCATCATGTTTTGCTTCTGCCCAATCGTCCTCTGGTTCTGCCGCGGAAAGTACCACTTGAGCCCACCCACCGGATCCGTGCTCATCCGGGCCGTCAAGCTCTTGAAGCTTGCCACCAAGGGCAAATGGTCCCTCAACCCTGTGCAGACACGCAAGAACTTCAAGTCGGAGCGCTTCTGGGAAGATGTCAAGCCCAGTCACCTCGGTTCCGCCAAGCCTGGCTGGATGCAATTCGACGATGCGTGGGTTGATCAGGTCGCGCGTGGCCTTCGTGCTTGCTCATGCTTCACCTGGATTCCTCTTTACTGTAAGCTCCACCCATCACCTTTCGGTATCTCACACGCTAACACCCCGACCAGGGCTTTCATACAACCAAATGAACAACAACCTCACCTCGCAAGCCGCCACCATGCAGCGCAACGGCGTCCCCAACGACCTCATCACCAACCTGAACCCCATCTCCCTCGTCATCTTCATCCCCATCGTCGACAACTTCCTCTACCCTGCGCTCCGCAAAGCCAACATCAAGTTCACGCCCATCAAGCGCATTGCCTTCGGCTTCATCCTCGCCTCGCTCGCCATGGTCGGCGCCGCCGTCATCCAGCACTACATCTACCAACGCGGCGCATGTGGCAAGTACATGAACTCGTGCGACACCTTCGCGCCCATCAACGTGTGGACGCAGACGGTGCCGTACGTGCTGGTCGGCTTCTCCGAGATCTTCACATCCATCACCGGCCTTGAATTCGCCTTCACAAAGGCGCCCAAGAACATGCGCTCGCTGGTCACGTCGTACTGGCACTTCATGTCCGCGTTCTCCAACGCCATTGGCCAGGCGCTGGTGTCGCTGTCCGAGGACCCGCTGTTGGTGTGGAACTATGCCACCGTGGCGATTCTGGCCTTCATCGGTGGATGTATGTTTTGGCTGCATCAGCGCCCGACGGATAAGAAGGAGGATATGCTGAATATGCTGCCGGATTCAAACTATATTGGTAAGGATCGCAGGCACAGTATTGCGGAGGAGAATACGCGCCATGTGTAGGCCGCCGGGTGATGAGAGCGTGTTGAGGAAGATCGTGGAGAGGGGGAGCGGCGTTGGTGCGTGCATTGCCATATGAGCGTTATGATAGCGATGGTGCCTAGTAGCTCTGTGTCGATGATACCTCTTTGCTTCAGTAGTCAATCTGCGAATTACACGTGCGTATTATGCTCTGCATATATACATTTCCCGTGTCTTCCAGTAAGTCACATACGTACCTAGCCGAAGATATGTAGTCAGCTCGAGGCTTACTTCCGCCCCCATCCGCAGCCTAGTAGCGCCCGCTAGCGTCCGCCCGTACCCATCGTGCCTCCG
>TARA_R110002003_G_scaffold96_2_pt1 | contig 11626 bp, 8 predicted proteins | sample TARA_R110002003 | Tara Oceans TARA_R110002003 (sample SAMEA4396441) | marine metagenome | biome: Westerlies Biome; feature: [SRF] surface water layer (ENVO:00010504); material: water (ENVO:00002006), including particulate matter (ENVO:01000060) such as... | depth 5 m | reverse complement strand
GAAGTGCCCCGTCTCCCGCATCGCCAGCAGCGTTGTCTCCACGGCTTTGGAGCGCTCTTCAACGTTCGATCCGGCCGTCAGTGTAAGCGTCCCCTCGTCGTCGTCCAGCTGCCACCCAGGCACACCGCGGAACACCTCGGCGACTGACGGAAGCATATATCCCAGGGCATAGTCGTGGCTCGAGACGCGCAGTTGGTAGTATGTGTTTATGCGCGCGAGGTAAGCTGTTGGGTCCGATTCGGGGTACGGAAAGCCGTCGCATTCGTTCACAAGTTCGAGATTGGAGAGCGCCATTGTGCAAGGAAGACGTTGATAGTCAAGCAGTACGAGAGAGGTTTGTTGTTGAAGAATTTGGGACGGAAGCTGCAGCTTGTCGCGTTATGTCGAAGCTCCACCGGTGAACTAGTGGGGGCGGGGTAGTGAATTGCCTTGGAGCGACCAGGGAGCTGTTTCCCTGCATGGACTATATCGCGGTGCTTTCCCAACTGAATAGATTCGCAAGCATGATATTTGGATTTCGCACTTGTTCTCAATGCTTTCAACTGTGCGAATAAACGGTAACACGTTGGCGCCAATGACCTTGCTCGATACCCCCACAATGTTCAGAAGATCTATCTTTTCGAGATTTTCTTCTGGAGACATCTATCAACAACCACCGCCATGAGTCGCGACACGTTGACCGACCCAGATTTTCCAATGAAACTTTCCCGAAATTGGATAGTATTGGTCGTGCCGAAACAGCATGTCAAGGCCGCCAAATCGGCGCTCGAGCGAGCTGGCAAACTCGACCGCAGTGTCAAAATTACTCCTGACGTTGGGGCCAAAGACGGTCCAGATCCTAGGAATGTCAAAACTCTAGAAACTTCCTTTCAACCACCAGCGCAGGTCGATGATTTGAACGAGCATGAAGTCAAGAGGACAGACTATATGCGCATTCCCACGACCATCGCAGATCCTCGGAGTGAAAAGGACGGGAACGAGGGCGTTCAAGATGAAGAAATGGAGCCACTTAAGCTTCGCATACTAGAGGAGCTATGCCTTGCAGAGTTAGCCAAGGATATTATAGTATCACACCATACACTATCGAATCTCGACTCGTCAACGATAGAAAAGAACCCGCTCCGTAGAGCCCTCAAGGAAGCACTCGATAGCCTCCCCGGGCCCATCTTAGCCACTTTGGACCTCACCTCCAGTGCCCTTGTTGACTACTTTCCAGAAGGCTACTCGTTGTACAAGCCAATGCTTCTACTTCCTCACAACGCCTTCATTTCTTCACCCTGGCAGAAGCTCCTCAGCGTCCACTCACTACAATCCGCCACTCTCGGTGCAGTTTGGAAATTCATCTCCAGCGCCATGGGTACAACACACATCGGCGTCAACTCTCCAATCCCACTTCAATCACATTCTACCGGCAACGAGAACATCCTTCGAAGTCCCGTCAACCTGACACCCATATACGGCAACTTCGGACCTCCAATTACACCACAGGCTCTGACCAACCCGACGTCCTCGGATTTTGAAAAGGCACTGTGGGTCACCACCATCCAAAATAACATCCACCAGACCTGGGCTCCGCAGTACACTATGTTCAGCCGCGGCAACATGCGCGAAAAGACACGCCTCCTCCACTCGCCCTCCGTGACATCGCTTCCCACGCCCAGCGCCGCCCTCGATATGTACTCTGGGATCGGCTACTTTGCCTTCTCCTACCGCCGCGCCGGTCTATATCCCATCATCTGCTTCGAGCTAAACCCATGGTCTGTCGAAGGCTTGCGCAGGGGCGCAGCGCTGAACGGCTGGAGTGTAGCGCTTTTCACAAACGAAATGCTCACTGGCGAGGAACTGGATGCCGATGCGGATTTCTTGGTCTTCCAGATGAGTAATGTGCATGCTGTACGGCTGCTGCCACATCTCAAGAAACAACACACAATCCGACACGTCAATTTGGGGCTTTTGCCCAGCTCGAGGGACTCGTGGCAAGACGCGGTGTCACTGGTGGATTGGGAGGCCGGTGGATGGATCCATGTACATGACAATGTTGGCGTAGCGGACATTGAGGCGCGGAGCAGCGAAATCGAGGACACGTTCAAGAGCTACGTGCCAGAGCGTTTGGATAGGGAGGTGAAAGTAGAGTGGGTGGAGAAAGTCAAAATGTATGCGCCGGGCGTGGTGCACTGCGTCTTCGACGTGTGGTTTGGCCCGATATGATGAAGACACTGCGTCATTGGTAGCTGGATCTTCATACCAGTGTGCTGCATCTCACATATTCTCGTCCTTTCGAACAAATTCCCAATTCCCAAAACGACCCTTTCATCGTCCATTTCAGTAGGCATTTCTCCTAGACCTCCCACACTGCACGCAAACCCACTTCCTCGCGCCCTATAAAAAGGAAGGCGCCGCAATGAATGCTGAATGGACCGCAGACACGTTGAATTCTTTCGCAGATCTGGCCAGTGAAACGATTGGCCAGATCATAGCTACTTTCCTGTTGTGATTGTGGATTATGCGGTATATGTATGGGAAGACATGCGGAGAGCTATGTAAATGCTGTGCATGCTTCTCTTGATGATCTGTGGAAGCCCTCACCGCTGCATTGGGAAGGTGTGCAAATCATCGGCAAGCGACTGTACTTGCTATACCTTTGAACACGAAGGCTTCACTGCTATGCTCAGGAAGTCGCGCCACGTGTTGAGAATAAAGTGTCAAGCACGACGGAACAAGATGCAGTGTATTTTGAACTTTGTTTTTTGTGCAATGCTACGAAAAGTGTTGAACTACCCATATTTCCCATCTCACTTCATTCCCCACGCAAAAAGCTCCGCCCAAGAAGTGAAGCAGGCATTTCATTCCCCAGCACTAAAACAGTTGTACTAAGAACAAGCGAGCGAGCTTTTTGCAAAGTTGCACCACAACGCCCAGACACGAGACAGACTCAACGGGGTATGTACAGCGTCTGCAATCGGTCTCCTTGTGTTTGGAGGAAACCCTTAAAGCGCCGTTGTAGATGCAATTACAATGTACATGCGTGTTGGCACGCCAAGTAAGCACCACCATGGACAAAAAGAAAATTGATTACGCAATGTTGGGTAGGAAGTGGTATCTAGGGAAGGAAAGGGCGTGACTCTTAAGCGCCTGTAGGTTTCGAAGGAAGGTCATCTGGCTTCGATGAGAAGGGACCGACGACAAAGTCAGGAGTCGTGTCTGGATTTTGGCTGGGTGGGCCACGGTACTCGCTTGGGCTAGGGGCAAGGATCGGGTCGGTGGACTTAGTGTCAGGGTGCACTTCGATACCCTCTTGTGCCTCCACATCTTCCTTCCGAGAGTTGCGGCTGAAGCGGATCGAGTCGTTATCGCCACCGTTGCGATCAATCGGTGACCACCCAGCAATGCTGCCAGCAACAATACCAGCCATAACAGTGGCGGGACCAAAGGCTGAGTTGGACCGCGACCTACCACGACGGCGGCTGTTTGGGGTAGGAGGCGCTGGGGAACCGTCTGGCTCGTTTGTTTGTGGACCATTATTCGGGGTCCCAGGTAAAGACTGGCTAGAACGTGATCTGGTAAAAGCCTCCTTTGGATGCTGCATCTTGAACTTGAGGTTGCTAAGACGTCCACCGCGAACCTTCTTGATGAAAGCAAGCTCGTCGCGGATTTCTAGAAGACCCTGGTTCCATTGGTAGTCCTCATCGGATACGACGACCTCCGGATTGCGCTTGCGCCTGAAGAAGTCGGGAATGCACTTGCGGATCAGCTCGTCTGGGATCAAGCGGACGATTACACCGACGGGGAGCGAGAGGGCACCCAGCACTATGGAGTAGCCCCATTGAGGGCCGTTGAGTCGAGTGACCTTGAAAGCAACACCACCAACGAAGATGATCAGCGTTTGACCACCGATCATGATGCACAGAATGACGACGAAGAACCAGTTGTGGGTGATACCCTCGAAGACGTTGAAGCGGTTGTCAAGTCGGCGATTGTTCAGCGCGTTGAAGATCTGCATCCAGACGAAGACGTTGAAGACGAGAGCTGGTAGTTGCTCACGCTCGCGCTCGCTCTCATACCCAAGAATGGACTCGCCAGCGAAGTACAGAATGAAGGTGACAACCAATTGATAGATTGCCTGACCGATGATCATCTTCCACATCCTCAAGGTGATTAGCGGAGCAGACTTCGGATCTGGCTTGCGGTCGAGAAGAGTTCGGGTGGGCGGATCGGTGGCAAGCGCGAGCGCGGCGAAGGTGTCCATGATGAGGTTGACCCACAGAAGCTGAACGGCGGTGAGAACAGAGGTCTGGTCCTCAGAGGAAACTGCAGAGACGAAGGTAAGAACGACAGCAGTAATGTTGACAGTGATCTGGAACTGCAAGAACTTCTTGACCGCGTCGTTTACAGCACGTCCCCAAAGTAAGGCCTTGACAATGGAGGCGAAGTTGTCGTCCATGAGGATGATAGCAGAAGCCTCCTTGGCGACTTCAGTTCCAGCAATTCCCATACTGAAGCCGACATCGGCGGTCTTGAGCGCTGGAGCATCATTGGTACCGTCTCCCGTGACAGCGACGGTCTCGCCGAGCTCCTTGAGGCGCTTGACTAGTCGGCGCTTGTCTTCAGGACTTGACCGGGCGAGGACACAAAGCTTGGGGATGACAGCATCCATGTCACGCTTTGAGAGCTTGCGGAAAGTTGGTCCCTCCATTACCACGCCACCAGGCACAAGGATGCCACAATCCTCGGCGATGGCCTTAGCGGTTAACACATTATCACCAGTGACCATGCGGACATAAACACCCGCATGCTGGCAGTCCTTAACGGCTTCGCGAACACTCGGGCGCAGGGGATCCTGGATACCAACAACAGCGAGAAACGTCATCTTGTTGAATATGTCCCCGAAGATGGCCTGAGTCGGGTCATCCTCGTTCTTGCGAGACTCCCGTGGTGGCCAGCTCTCAAAGTCGCGGTAGATGAGGCCAATGGTTCGGAGTGAGCGGGATGCGTAGGCGGTAATAACATGTTCAAGCGTCTCGCGGTTGTCTTCAGTGAGCGGGGCCTCCATCAGCTCCTTTGCCGCGTCTGTGACGATCCTGTCGCACTTGGATAACAGGATTTCAGAAGCGCCCTTGACGTACAGGCGGTAACGACCATCATTAAGCTTAGCAACGGCGCCAGAGCATTTGATGGCCGAGTCGAAGGGGATGACTTGTACAATGTTGGCATTGGAGCGCTCGTGTGCTACGTTGCCCATGCCGAGGTGGTCGCGCGCAAAGCTAAGTAGCGCAGTTTCCGTCTTGGAGCCGATGAATGGATCTGGACCTCCAGGCTCACCCTCGAAAGCTGTGGTATTCTGAATGATCGATTGTTCTAGGAGTTCTTTGACATCTTTGCTAAGCGTATTAACAAATTCTGTCGCAGAGACGTCATTCGGGCCCTCCACGGGAGACTCCACCATCTTGCCCTTGGTACCATCATCAATCGGTTGCGGAGCGTCAGAAGACTTCAAGGCCTGATCACCGAAGCGTAGAGCAGTGCCAAGAGAGCCAGCAACGACGGTCATCTTGTTCTGTGTCAGGGTACCAGTCTTGTCAGAGCAAATTGTGGTGGCATTTCCCATAGTTTCACACGATCGTAGGAGGCGAACGAGATTGTTGTCCTTCAACATACGAGTCGTAGCAAAAGCCAGGGCAAGCGTGACAGCGAGAGGCAGACCTTCGGGGACAGCGACAACAATAACAGTAATCGCGACGATGAGAATGTCGAGAAAGTTCTGACCCTTATCGGCAGGACTTGCATTACTTCCTTTGAGACCAACGAGGAATTCGATGAAGAGAACGACGAAAAGAAGCAGAGCAGCTGCTCCACCAAGTTTCGCAATATACGTGGCCAGATTGTTCAGCTTCGACTGGAGTGGCGTTACTTCGGTATCTTCGCGTAGAGACATCATAGTCTTTCCGTAACTCGAATGAATACCAGTAGCGGTGACGAGGAATGTTCCGACACCTTCAGAGACCTTTGCACCAGACAGAATGAAGGGATCAACCTTCTTCAGGTTATCGTGCCTCTCAATGGCCTTGAAAGCTTCGTCTCCAGCCATTTTCTTGAGCAAGTCGGATTCACCGGTAGCCGAGGACTCATCGCATTTGATTCCGTGTCCCTGGACAAGAATACCGTCTACGGGTATCATGTCGCCAGGCTCTAAATTGACCAGATCACCGACGAAGATGTCGTACACGGAGATTTCGAGCATCCTGCCAGAACGAATAACCTTGATTGTGCGATCGTCCTTCTTGCGGTTCAGCTTGACGAATTGACGCTCTTTCTGCCAGTCGTTGGCGGCACCGACTACGACGACAATAGCAATGGCGACGATAATTGCGACACCCTCGATCCATTCAACCTTGGGCTCACCAGGCTTGTGCTTGACACCGAAAGTCTGGTATAGACCCAGAGCCAGCGAAATAATGGCAGCGGCAGTAAGGAGCAAAAGAACCTTGTCGTTGTAGGCCATCCACGCTAATTGGAAGATGTTCTTGGGCTTTCGCACAGGCAGCCGGTTGTCGCTGAAAACTCGTTTGCGATCGGCGAAGGCGTTGGCGCCAGCGTTTTGCGCAGAATCTGTATGGGCAACACCAGCTTCAGGCATACCTTTGGAAGGCTTCTGTGTCGTAGTAGGGGCAGTGGCTTCATCAAATGTGACTGCACCATCGAGCGTCGCTTCATCGATGCTAAGACCAGATTTCCTGTCTGTTCTTAAGCCCTTTTCTATGCCATCTAAGCCACCAAGCGCATAGAATGCTCCTAAGCTCTTGGGGTTGTATAGCTTGCCAAGCTGACCAGGCGAGAAGGCGAACTTGTTATTTTCTACCTCGAACTCGTGCTCTGTGCCTGGATCTGGCTTAAGCGCGTCCTTTGCGTCTAGTACCTCTGTGGGCCCCATTTCGCCCGCTGGGATATCGCCTTTATGAGATGTCACGTAGGTTCCGCTAGAATTGGACTCGCCGTTCTCGGTAGCCGAGTCCATGGAGTTGCCTCGAGATCTCGGCGCACCGGGCACAGCGAGGAAGCCCGTGCCGTTCCAGCCTTGTACTGGCGACGAGACGTTGTGCGGCGACGTCGGTCTGCTCGCGTTGCTCTCAAACGAGTTGGCATTGCGCAGCTCCTGCGGGGCCTCCCGTGCCTGTGTGGGAGACGCATTGCTGTCTACATTAAGCTGTGTGGGTGATCGGTTGTCTTGACCCTCTGCCGCAGGAACCGACGCGGGCATGTTTGTGTCGTTGGGGTTGACGGCGGATGTGTCGATGGTAATGGTAGGAGCGCGCTTTCGTCCCTCTGAGGGCACGTCGGGCGCGTTGTCGTCAGCCATATTGGTGGTGGTAGCCTTGTCACGCCCTGGGGCTGTCGCTGGGGGCCGAATGGAGGACGACTAGGGCTGAGTCGCTAAGGCAAGCGATGGATACGAAGGAATAGTGGTGGTGAGATGGACGCCTTCCGGTGAGCAAGCGGGCTGCATGCGGGATATGGGCGCGGGATAGGGCGCGGGATAAGGACTCGGGTTGAGGGCGCAGAGGCGGTGCTTTCCCTTCCCAACAGTACGTGGTTGCGTGTTGATGCAAGGCACTGGTGGGAGCCAAAGGAAGGTGTACCTCTGTATGAAGCCTGCACTAAGCTGATCAAACAGCTAGTCAGTCACGCGTTCACGCTCTGCGTTCGCAACTTGCTAGCAATGTGCTACGTATTGCACCGCCACGCGGACTCCATTCAAGCTGGATGCGGCGCGCCTGCCATTCACCGGCCAGCGCGAGAGACTCACCTAGGGGCATTGGTTCCTCGGAAGAAGACACAAGGCTAGCCGACGCCTGATGTAGCTGAACAATGGGCGGGTGACGCTCTAGAAAGCGGAGAGTGGTTGCAACGAAGGCTGTGCAAGGCCGGGCGCAGCAATTCGTGGACGCTTAGGAGGTGATGTTCGCGTGCAGGTATTTGTGTCGTGGCAAAGACACGCCGAGAAGGAGCCCGATGATAGCAGGTCCTCCAGTGAAGCAGGAAACACTCAGGGATTTAGCAGATTACAACTGGCCGGGGCGCGGACGCACCTCGTCGCTCCATCGACTTTGTTGTAGCGACCAAGACCCTTGGCGGAGGGCAGTGCAACAAGCCCGCCTAGCCGCTTACGGCCGCCAATCGCCTTAGGCTTCACCCGATGCTTGCACGGGAAAAGCCATTGCATCTCGAAACCTGGCCTCCGTTTCACAGGGATGGCCGTCGCCAAGTCCACATCTGCAGCAGCTGCAGCTGCGCGCATCTGAAGTGGAGAGCGGTCAGCGAAGCGGTCGCTGCCATGTGTCGTCCTGAGCAGCGAGGGTGACACGACAAGGCACGCCGCACACATTCCCGAAGAAGCACTCTCCGAACGGGGCACTTAGATGAGGCCAAGTCTCAGGGCGTCATGTCGCAGCAGGAATCTCGCGAAGCGACAACAGGAGGCTGCCCTGGCGTCCGCTTCTTCTCGCCAGCCAAGATGTCCTTCGCCAACAACAGCATGAGCGCAATGTATTTCAACTGGCTCCCCCTTTGCGAGCCCAATGTCATCATACGCTCATTGTTTGCGCCCGCACTGCCTTGAGCTTGACTGCTGCCGAGCGGACTCTTGTTAGCACAAGACGGCCGCTACTGATGCTGGCAAGTCTTTGCCCAATGCTTCTCGACCTCGGAGTGCCTGGTGATCACCCAACCGCAAAGAGACAACGGAAGACGTCAACGCCCGCAAAGCCAAGAGCGCAAAAGCTTGGCCTCTCCGCGACCACTCGAAGCAAGATTTCGATGGCGACTTTCTAGGGACGCCTCAGAGGCACCCAAGAAAATTCGCAGTCATCTCATACCACCCCCAGGCGACATCCATATTAAGTCGGCATCGAATCACGAAATTGCCGCAAGTGCAGCCTCAATTGAGGTCTGCGTGCGTGCAGAGTTTAGGCGCTCCACAAGGTTAAAGCGCGGAAATAATGGTGAGGAAGACCACAACCTTAAGGTGCTGATATGTGCTCTTTTCGAACACATCGGTCTTTGCCAGGTTGCGTCAGGCGCTCATCATTGTGGAAGGAAGAGCAAACCTGGTCCGTCAAGCTTCGAGACGTTGCTTGCTGGATACAAGGGTGGCGCTGCGCTTCTCAGGTGACCGTCATGCAACCTTGGCGGATCGAAACAACAAACCAGAGCGCTTGTGAGATGCACGCCATACATGTGTATCGGGTCACTGTGCGCAAACATCTCGACTTGCGCAGCCGTCGCATTATCCACATCGACTCCAACTGTCGACACGGACCTCGCAATTTTGCTCAGATGGGGTTCCTCGGGCTTGGTCGTGCTTAGGCCACTGGTGTCTTGCCGTACACGGTCCGCTGATTCCAGACCATCCTATGCTTGGGATTTCACCACCCCTCAGACAGCCATGGTTTGCCTATTCTGAGATGCATCTGTTTCTACAATTGTTCGCTGACGTGCAGGACGTCGCCAGACTGTGGAACCGGCGTTTACTAAGCGCCCCGCTCTGTCTCGGCGGCCAATCAGTTTCAGCGCAAGAACTGGCTGAGCACCACCAACTCAGAACCACCCTTCCTAACAATCGACAACAGGACACGTGAAAGTTAACCTTGACCAGCACGCCCTTTGATGCCGGTACGGAAAGATCGCAGCAAGAAGCGGCCAAATTGGTCATCAAGATGATCAGTCAGTATTGCTAACCAAGGCCTGAATGTCTTCGCCGGCCTGGGTGGTTGTAACATGCGCCTTTCAGCCCAAAGGGGAATATCACTGCAATCGTCAACAATACATAATCCTATCGTTTTTCTTGTTCTTTACATCTCCTCTTGTCTCTATCTGATTGAGCATCTCTGCAAGATCTTCAAAGTCTGGAGACTTCGGCTCAGAACATATCCACATCGTCAAACGTGTTTCGGACCCCAAACAGTCTATCTTTACGAGCCGAAGTGAAACAACCGTTGTACCTGCATACCGGCCCCAACATTGGAGATCATCCCGCCTGGTCCAGGAACAGGTCTCATCTGTGCCGCATCCAAAATCAGCTATACGTTCTAATTTGGATTGTCGGTAGCGAATCGCACAGCTTCTAGCAAGCCATTACGCTTCCGGCGCACAATTCGGATTCAGGTCCACTCATCACGACAAGGCTTCAGCTTAACATTATGACGGACGGAGTCAAGACTGCGGAGCCTTCTGCGAACGGGTGGACGGCAGTACCCCGCAGTTTCCAAAAAAGTCTTGCAGATGTCGATAAGAATAAACAGGCTGAACTCTCGGTTTCTGATGCGACGCCGCCCAGCAGCGACATCGCACAGAAGACTGAGCAATTTGCGAAGCAACAATTGCCGGAGAAGACGTTCAACCACTCCATGCGCGTTTGGTACTATGGTGCGTGACGATCCCTCGTATGGCGTCTAGGCGGCGCGGTGTATACGAGCATCAAGACTTGCATGCATTGCCTGAAATGGACCCTACGAAGGTGCTCGTTACCAAAGCCGCTAACAGAAACAGGATATGCAATCGTTCAGACGCATTTTCCAGACCTCAAGCCCCTGCTCGAGACATACTACCTAACATGCCTCCTCCACGATCTTGGCACCATTACCGAACATATGCATGGCACACACATGTCCTTCGAGTACTACGGCGCGTTCAAAGCTCTCAACTTCCTTCGCGACAGCGGCGCATCGAAAGATCAAGCAGAAGCTGTCAGCGAAGCCATCATTCGCCACGCTGACCTTGGTGAGACGGGCACATTGACGAGTCTAGGAATGCTGATTCAGTTAAGCACTGTGTTTGGTAAGTTTCCTTCAACTTTCCTTCTCCGCTGTGACAACATTTGCCTGCCCTGCCCAGAGATGCGCGGCCACCACATGATGCACCACGTCTGCAAATTCCGGGACGAACAATTAGCCTTCAAACTTCAGCTCGCCAGGCGTTGCATCTTCCAGGTAACGTACCGCATGAGGCGGCGACACGGCGCGACCACTTTATCCAGAAATCTCCCGACGTCACCACGCGTCCTACCAAGAACCGCGACCACTGCAAGCACCATCAAAGAACCCCAACGGCTCCTTCCGCACCTCGAACGATTTGGATGTCGCCATCGATTCACAGATCGCCACCCAACCATCAAGGTGTGCGGGTACTATTCCGCAAGCGGCAAAAACATGACGTGCGCCACCCGACCTCCGATTCTCCGAAGTATGGATCCACGCTGCACACAGCCTCCCTTCTCGCCCATCTGTTGTTGCATGTCGATAATTTTCCATGATCGACATAGTCACTGGGGATGAATGTCGTCCCTGGCCGCCACTGCGACTGTTACATACCATGGCAGATTTGCATTTCCCGGACGGACCGTTCTCAACCTTCGTCTTAGCAGGAGGCTGTGTAGAAAGGAGGGTTCCACCAAGAAAATGTCGCGGTGCAGTGGTGGCCAATAGCCGTGCGCGGAATACTGGAATTGCAAGTTGCCGAGTTGGGCGAGTAACACCAACCGCATGTCGTGTTGCTACACGAAAATGCCTCGCATTATGCCTTGAGCATATTTCCGAACTACTAGGGCTCTCGGGACTATGGCGCATTCCAAATC
>TARA_R110002003_G_scaffold46_22_pt1 | contig 11633 bp, 19 predicted proteins | sample TARA_R110002003 | Tara Oceans TARA_R110002003 (sample SAMEA4396441) | marine metagenome | biome: Westerlies Biome; feature: [SRF] surface water layer (ENVO:00010504); material: water (ENVO:00002006), including particulate matter (ENVO:01000060) such as... | depth 5 m | reverse complement strand
CCCCCCACCACCGGCCACGTCCGCTCATCACTCAGCGCGCGCTCAAGCATCGCGCTCACATCCGCCACCGTCGTCACGCCGAACCGCTGCTCTCCATCGTCCAGCACAATGGCCCTGCGCTTCTCAAAGTCCACGAAGAACGGCCACGTGATCAGCCCCGGGGACAGCGGGTAGGGATGCGCGAAGTAATCGGTAAACACAGATGGTTGGAAAAGGCAGTACTCCAAACCACCCAGCTTCCCCTGCTGCGCTAGATCGGCAAGATACGCGGCGATCTCGTCTTTTTGCTGGTACGCTGGAACGGCCGAGTTGGACGCGAGGGCCCATTCTGAGGGCGCGAAGCGCCGCACGCCGCCGGCGATGCAGGCGTGGATCAGATTCTTCTGCGCGGTGTTGGCGGAGCGCAAAGGGGCGCGGAGGAGCTCGGTTGCTACATCTGTAGTGGGACATTAGAATGCATGTGTGAGGGTGGTGAGGTCGTGAAGTGGTGGAGAAGCTTAAGTGGGTGTTGAATAGAGGTTGGTTCGAGACATACTGCCTGTGCCACCAGCTACAGCAATTTTGACCATGTTGGCGTTTCTCGTCGCAATTGTTCAGATCACGAATATCACTGCTAGGTCGACAAAGATAGCCACTCCAATAATTTGACGGCACTCGTAGATGCTGATGTACTTGCATGCGTGGACTTAGTGTGTTAAGCCCGGCTCCTCATTTGACGGATGACGATAGCCCCTCTGCACAATGGGTAAGGATGCCCAGCGCAGACCTGCAACGCCAGACATATCGGCCCATTTTGCGCATCTAATGCAAGGACTCACCAGCATTTGCAATGTACTCGACCACCGAGCCTCGGTCGAACACAAATCCGCACGAGGACACAGGCGTCCGAATGTGGTGCAGCTGGGTGGTGGCCCGAAACGGTATGCCAGAGCGACGCCTAATGCACCATTCATGGTTTGTCATTGGTCCGTTGAGATTGTTAAATCAGCATCAAAATATTAAGTGATGGATTGGCATTGGAGCGAGCAAGTGGAGAGAAATACGAGCTTTTGTATTGAGTATGGTGCCGAATACCCGACAACATCAAGCGTCAATCAGCGGCACGTCAGGCAACGGCTTGTCCGGTAGTGGCTTCATCGGTAACGGCTTCATGGTATCCAGATCGTCTGTGTACCTCGACGGTCTCGAGCTTCCACTTTCCTCGGGCTCGTCCCTATATCTCCCATCCAACAGCATATTCTCCTCCTCTTCCCGTTCTCGCCGTAGCTTGTCCCACACGTCGTCCATTCCGTTCCACCCCATGAGCTCCTTTTGATGCTTGATCCAGAAGAAGAGCTTGTAGGACCCGACCAGAACTAATACAGCAGCGATTGTCGAGCCAAAGATGATTCCCGTCAGGTCCCAGAAAGCCCAGTGTACGAATTTGCCGAAGATGTTGCGCAGAGTGCCTTCTTTGCCGTATTGACCCCACTGAGCTTGGATGTACACAAGACGACGGTGTTCGTCTTGCCAGATATCGTTGCCAAAGAATCTCGAGATCTTCTCCCGTATCGTCGGCGACTTCTTCGCCGGGAATTTGAACTCGCGGTCCACCAGTCTCACGTCGATGATGCTGTAGTCATAGACCTTCTCGTCCTCACCAAATGGACCAAAGAGACCATCCGCAGCCTTCATATCTGCCTCTCCTTTGTACCTTTCTGTCTTCACCTCGATGCCCTTGACTTCGACTTGCAGCATCTTTTGATTAGGGTTGTCAAACCCCCATTTCGGATCATTCAGGTAGCCGTCATGGGCTCCTATCGCATCTAGAGCGAACATCCAATGTCTCGAGCCTCTCTCCGTGCCGCTCTGACTGTCCTTTGTCTCTGTGGTGGTGTAGAGATAGTCGATTCGTACCGCGTCATAGTAGAAACGCGTACATTCTTCATGGCGACAATCGAGCGCATCGGAGAGGTTCGCGTACGAGAAGCCGGGTTGAAGTTGCTTCAGCCATATATCTGGCGGTCGCGGTATGGTTTGCAGCTTAGGAAAGAACTGCTGGCCGTTCAGTTCTATGGTGTGGTGGTCCTGCGATAGGCCAATCTCGAAGAACTGTCACGCCAAAGATGTGGTAAGCTTGTGCAATCAACCACGACTTCGCACGCAACGTACCAGATCATTGTCGCCAAAGTCAAGCGTCCACTCATGATTAACAAACTTGTGATAAGGACAGTTGTAGCACCGTAGCTTTGCCGTGTAGAACGACCCGGGCTCGAGGGTTACGACGTCTTCAATAGGCTGCGCACAGGCCTTGGCAGTCCTGTTGTCACCACTGCACTCAGGCGGTATCACATCTCCCGCAGTAGCAGCACAACTCAATATTGAAGCAAGCGACAGGCCAACAAGTAATAGCATGGCTGCTGGTGTTGAAGATACAGTCCGGCGGTGCCTAAGGCGCGATCAGCAATTCGCCGCCCGTCAGGGGCTTAGCCGGCAGGGATGTGGGGGCCGGCGTGTTGGACCCTCCAAAATTCCCCGCAATCCCACTCTCCAACGTCATCCCATCTTAGATGCGACGCCGGACATCAGCCTAACCGTCTTCTAGAAGACTTTGCGATAGCACACTTTGAAGTCAATGGCGTAGATCATCTAGGCTTAGCAACGCTTCTTTAGCATTCTCACAAATTGCCCAAACACGCGCCGCTAACTTGCCATCCTCTTTACGCGGTGTCGCAAGGAGCGCCACCACCATTCAGTCTCAACCTTGCTGCGCACGACATGGCGCGAGTCGGCGTTTTGATGCAGACGGCGATTAGGACGCGTTGTTGTCGCTTTTCCTGATATGTAGGTTTAAAGAAGTCATAGCCTCGGACGCACATCAGATGCCGAAATATCGGAAATAGACACACTTACCCACCATGTAGCGGCATTCTGGTAGGCGCATTGCTCGCGTGACTTTGATGAAAACGAGCTGCCTACTGTAGCTTCCAGGAGATATAAATTTCGAGGCAGATTCTTGAAAGCCGTTGCTAATGCAAATAACACTCATCCCTAATCATCAGGTGTCTAAGAGAGGGTCACGCAACACCCATGGTCAAATCAGCAAGACCAAACGACACCAACACAGTAACGCCTTGTGAGGTAGATCTACCACCTCCACCATATTCAACTAAGACATCAGTATAAAACTGGAGAAGCACAGCAGCGGACATTCATGGAGACATTGCCCGCCTACGAACATCAAGAAACAGACGAAGCAAGGAAAGAATGCCTCCAAATGAGACTCTTGAGGACGAGAGGAAAGGACAAAGGGTGTGAAAAGGTACGCGGATCCACAAACCTTGCATCGCGTTGTTCTCAAGAACGACATGGACGTGTTGGGTTAGTTGAGGCCAGATTCTGAGGCTTTGTAGTTTTACTCGCAGTGCTTGCTTCACGAGAAAGACGACTTCCACCCTAAAGCATGCCATATGTGATTCTTGAACAATTTAGTTCCATTCATCATTCTACAAAGACTAGACACGATCGTGGGTGTCACCTGTGTTCATCTTGTCCCAATCCAAGTGACGTCATATGAGATCATATCACGTGTAACTTCCCACCAGTGCAACTTCAACCACGATCCACGACTCCCAACCAAGCATCCAAACTCACAAACTCCTTATACCACACATATCCTTCACATCAAACCACATCTACACCGCGTACCACCTATAAACACCAGCAACCAAAACCACTAACCACCACCACCATGTCTTCCTCCTCAAACTCCAAATCAACATTCCAATCCTTCAGCACCTCCTACTCCTCCTCCTCCATCAACGGCCAAACAAAGTCGCACAGCGAGACGACGTACTCCGACCCCAGCGGCACACGGGTGCAGCGCGTGACGCAGGAGCCGGGCCAGCAGCCGAAGGAAGAGCGTTTCGAGGTGGATAGTTCGGGACGCAGGGTTGAGGGCGGAGCGCAGATGGGACGGATTGAGGATGTGACGGATAAGGAGGGGGAGGAGAAGGGGAATGATGGGGCGTATGAGGAGAGGATGGAGGAGGAGTATGCGAAGAGGGAGGGCGGAGCTTAGTAGGAAGAAGTGTGGTGCAGGAAGAGTGAAATGTCGTGGCGAGTTGTACTGTTATGCGGGTTAGATTGAATGGCGTAAATCTTAATGAAAAGAAGACGGGGAATGAATTTATTTGGGACATGCACTACTGCAATTTGACTGGGGTTTTCAATGGGCCTTGTATCGAATTGATGTTATTGGCGGAGATGTGCTGCACAGATGCACCTTCTTCGCAGCCTTGGAGGGGTCGAAACTACTTTATCTATCTCTGAAGTCCTGAGCTACTACAAAACAGTGTCTCTATGCCTCTACGATGCTGACCACTGACATCGTTAGTCGCTATTTCCACCTTGCGAGATAAAGTAGTGACTTCAGCGGACGCTTCGACTCCGCCAGTCGCAGACGCGAGCAGTTCCTCTCCGCCCAAGGCCAGGCTTCCACCTGATGGCTTCTACTCGCCGCAAATCTATGCATTCTACACCCAAGGTCTGTATGAGCCCCTCGAGGGATCCTCACGCAGCATCCGAATTACAAAAGAGCAAACTAAGTGGCGATGAGCGAGAAGAAAACACGATCTTAAGGCATGGGAAAACGGCGAAGAGATGTGTTTTTTTATCGTGGTCTATAAGCCCTGTTACAACGTGACCTTTTAAGACCACTTCGGAGTGTGACAGTACACGAAAGTGGTTCACAAGATCGAACTTTGAACTAGCGACCGGCCATCGCACAGTTATGCATGACTACACGAACAGTCTAGCATAGGACGAGAGTCCCAAGTTACGGAAGGTACCGATACATGAACATCTACTATGTTCTTTCCAGTTGTTAACTTGCATCTAAGTTTGCCTGCCAAGCGACAAACACAGCACCACACGGGCACTTATGAAGTAGAGGCACGCTCCCCGCTCCGTTAAGTAGAACACGCTCGACATACAGCAAGCATTTCCTCGTTTTATAGTATGTCACCGCTACCTTGTCGACTTGAGCATGGCAACACCGTCGTCGTCGACAATAATCTTCGAATTTCATGCCACAGAACAGACCAAACCGCCGACCCAAGCATGGTTGATATCTTAGAGGACCAAGGAGCATACAGCCTTTGTACACCACCGGCTCAGCACTTCTCTGTAATTCCCACAACGGCCACTCGCCGCGGGCTGTACGTTCAGATGAGACGTATAACTATCAAAAAGTGTGCTCCCAACATCGACTGACATCGTCTAGAAAATGAGGCAATGTGGATCAAGTTCCAGTCTACGAGGCTGTACCTGGTCAGAATCTACGTCGACGGTGTTAACGCAGTCACTGGTCGAACTTCCCCGCTGTTCGGAGAGCAGGCCTACGTCCTCGTACCAGACCAGGAATTTGTCAACGGGTATCACTCAACGCCATCCGCAATGGTGCAATTTGTGTGTCCGCCATTCAGCACTCGAGGCGTCGACCAACCGAAGCTTTGTGATGTTCAGTTTGAAGTTACCCCTTACGAACCGAGCCTTTTCATCTCAATTAATGTCAAGTCTTTTTGGGGAAATCGGTATGTGTTCGGCCTTGCACCCTCAGCAAAGATAAAAAATCTCAAAACCTTGATACATGCTAGAGTAGGCGTCCCGCCTTGTCGTCAACTGCATCTCGTGCGTCGGGGAAGGAGGCTTGAAGGTATGATACTTACATGATTACCTTGCGCTGTCAGCTTACCGTTACCTAGAGGAATTGACGCTGCAGCAATGTAACCTGTCCGACGTAAGTTTTCCATGTCGAAGGCGATGTGAAGTATGCTGCATTGGCATCACTGACACACATCAGGGCGCACTAATTGCTTGCCACCTGGCTTTCGACCCCCGCGCAGAAGCGCCGCCAGAACAACCCAGGCGAGTTTTCAAGCGCGACAGGTACTCGCCAATCGGCTGGTATCCGGAGAAAACGACGATCTTCAACATCCACCTCGTCAACTCTGAGGGTGCTTGCGAAATATTCGGGAAATTCGACCCCGCCGGCAAGGATGCAGCGAATAGTCCCACCGAACAGCTCGACAACGCAGATCAGCCAAAGCCACTGCACGGCTTCTCGACGATCAATCTCGGTCTGCATCCGAAGACTCGCAACACGATTTTCTGACCCAATTCGGGCAGCATGCAAGGACATGATTGTCAGTAGGAAGTTTGGAATTCAGGCAGACGGGTGAGACTGAGAATACCGGCAGTGTGTCCAGAATAACCTGTCCCTACTGGAGAAAACCTACTTCATGTACCAAACCCTCCCATCCTACACGTGCCTGCACCCAGCCTACCCAAAATTTTGCAATGCAACCTTCCCACCATTCACTTCCTAACCAGCCTTCCCAAACACCCTATTCGTTTCGCACACATCTATTACCTACCTACCCCATCCCATCCGTACAACAAACAAACTGCATACCTCCGCCGTCAAAGCCACTAACACCACAATTCCATTTATCAGCGATAACAACCACGGATAACCTCCCCACCAATGCCCTCAAAGCAACGGACACCCCAGTTTCATTCATTTCCTCATCAATCTCGCCACAAACTCACACAGACCAATATTAAAACTGCATTTTCCTTCCCAACCTGCGCCCATACACAGCTTCTCCCCCTCGCCCCACGCCGCATCACTATCCCAGCACCATATCCGCAATTGAACAGCAAATAGCAAGACTAGAGTAGAGTGAACTCCAAACGTCGCTCAACCCAACGCAAATAGCGACATAACGTCACTGTCTTCTTTCAGCTCGCTAACCACACCTCCCTAGCCAATTTTCTCTATCTTCCTAGAACACACATTCCTACCCACTATGCCGCCCTGGACACTCGGCCCTGCCCTGTCAATTTCCCTCGATAAATTCTCTTCATGCAGACGAGATCTGATGTCGCTATTCAACATCTCTCCCTTCCGTCCTTCCGTCCTGTCTCACATATCTTACTATGTGTCCCTCATGTCCACAACTCAGGGCGTCTGCGCGTGCGGGTAGCCTTCGGTCGTTGTTGTATGTCCCAGCCAGTCACCGTAGTAGAAATTGAACCCAGAGGTCCGACTCGCGAGGCTGATGCTGATGTTTGTCGTAGCGGAGAAGTTTGGTGTCTTGATAGAAGCTGTCTGGGACGGTTCGCACCTTCGTCTGTTCTTGGCGTAGAAAGCGTTGACACTGCCCAATGCGGGAGATGCGTGTGAGGCGACTGGGGTCGAGATTCAGAGGCAGGACAAGCGTAGGTAGGGCGAGAAAGTAGGTTGTAAGTTGCGCTGTCACTGCCGGCGCTCGCGAGCCATAGTGTACATGTCCTTCTTGATGCTGTGTAATCTTCGTGTCTTGAGTAAGCCTGGCTATTCTCGACCGTATCGCTGTGCGTGCTGGAATAGGTGTTGACATCTCCAGCGCGTCCATGATGCCATCAAAACAACGTCTGGACCTCACATCCTGCACTGCCAGTGTATGAGGTCCCGGGAACCTGTATATGCTCAGCCCATGCCACCCCACAAGCAACCAGCTCTCAACAAGCTCTGTCGATCCTCGCAGGCCCACACTGGCAGGATGGTGCACGCCGGACGCGTCGGGGTATATCACGCGGGGTCATCACAAAGGTCACAACATCACACAAGCGTGCAGAGAAGTAGTCATGAGAGGAGGAGAGAAGACAGCTCAGTGCCCGCAGGCCACCAGCAAAAACAAGAACTTTTGTTTAAAGGGCGTCCCCTATGAACCCAGGCCCAGACAGACCGCCCGACCGGCCGAAGCCACAACGCCAAACACCGCCCCGCACACAGAAGAAGACGCCGCCGCCGCCGCTCACGACGGGCGCGCGTACCCGTTTGCCACCAGCAACTCCCACTCGGGCGAGCCCGGGGCGGGCATCAGGGTCGCGGCGTCGGGGTCGAGGCCGCGCGCCTCGTTGAACTCGCGCTGGGCGCGCAAGAGCCGGCGCTTGAACTCCTAGACAGGCACGGTTAGTGAGAGCTACAACAGGTTGACTGGATGGTCAGGATCACTTACGAGGTACTCCACGGTGGTGAAGCCTCCGCGCCGAGGCGCCATGGTGACCAGGAAGTGGTCCAGTTCGATCTCCCCGGCCAGGTCGCTCAGCTCCTGCATGGTGAGGAGCTGGGGCGGCGGGGAGAGGCCGGGAGGGGGCGGAGGAGGGCCCGTGGTGGTGTTGGTGTTGGTGGTGGTGCCCGGGGCACCAGCACAGTGGTTGTTGGCGTTGGGTGCAGACATTTTGATCGGGATTTTTTTCGAAACGAAAAAAATTCAGACTGTTGGAGAGGTTGAGCCGTCTGTCGCTGGAGAGCAAGAGATTTCGAAGCGGAAGGCAGCTTTTATGTGCCCGTCGCTTAGGGGCCAGTGCGCGAGATCACGCGTTGCCAAGACGACTCCAAACGCCGGCGACAATGGCCTATACAGCACAATAGAGCCCCTTTGAAGCCGCTGCAAGGCATAGTATTGTCTGAATAGTGCCTCCCATCCACCTCATGTAGGTATGAAAGCCTTAGAGATGTTATTTGGCCTCAGTGACTTTGAGGTTTTGGTGCTGACCTTCTCCGCAGACTCCAACACCACACCCGCGAGCGACGGCAGAACTCCGGCAGTGCCTCGAGAGCCTCCACGATATGTGCGGACCCCTTGTGAGAGAGGACGATGGTGGGAATTGATGTTTGCGACGTGGATATACCGAAGGACAAAGGAGGAGACGTAGGAGGTCGACGGCTACGTGGGCTGCTGGATGGGATCTACCACATGGTGCAGGAAGCAGAGCATATCCAGGAAAGGACTTGAATGCAAGGAGACAAGCCAAGGAGCCATGAGATATGGACTGAGTAGAGTGGAGGATCTGATCGTGGACTTGGCAAAGTAGAAAGAAGCATACCATACGCTTCCACAGACCTGGAAACAATGCTCATGGCTTATACCATTGCATACGTTCTTGCCAGATGCAGGATCGCAATTGGTTCGTGTGTCTTCATCCTGCCCCGCTTATTGAAGGCTTTAACATGTCTTGATATCTCCCACGTGCAAGTGTTTGTCTGCATCTGGAAGAGACTTCGAGGCGCCCTCTCCAACAGCACGGAGACTGCAGTGGAAGCGAGTACACGGCTGGAGATTTCTAAATATCGTTTGACTGGCAGCTCCTTAGCCATATCTCCATGCGATATTGACGCATATACTGGAGGTGCTGCAGGTCTCGCTGTGGTGCTTCAGCTCCCTCACCCGCGGCGCGTATGGTGGGGCTATGATGGGCAGGCTGGCTGCTGCAGGTCGACCTGTTCCTCAACACCCGCAACAACACACCCAACGAAGTCATGCATGTCTCAGGCGAGCTCCATACATGTTGCCGATGATATACGGAGCATCCGAGGAACGATACGAAGCTCGACAGCTCTTCCTCATCCCCGCGCCATCTTGCACCGTAACGTTGGACGCTGATTCGATGCGGCCGCTGCCACAACCACCGCCACGGCCTCGGGTAGGGGCTATCGACAGCAAGCGGCTTGAGAGCAGGATACGCTGTCCGATACCAGAAGACAAACTCTGCTCTAGAGGCTGCCATGGCGGTCCGCGGAGGATGTGGAGTCGCTGCGCATGGAGCAAGCTGGCCTCCACGACAACCACCAGCACGTCTGCACCAACTTCGCATGCAGTCGGCCCCGCTAATGACCACGGTAAGCACCGCAGCATGATGTAGCGAGGACATTTGGGCTGGCGCATGTGGTAACGGCGTCATAAGGCGACGACGTCGACAGCGCGAGCCCATACGATGGCGAGCCTGTGAGGCAACTCCAACTCGCAGTATCCTTACTCTTGCTTGAAACAAAGCTGACAATGACGACTAGGAACCACAAGTCGGTCTGTTAAGGCGAGCGATGCGATGCGACAGACCCCAAAAATGCATGAAGACGCTCGCGCGAAAGCAAACCTCCTTCAAGCCACGGCAACTCTAGCACGAACTTGCCTCTCACAGATCTCAACACGAGCTTGGAGAGAAACTGGAGAAGCGGGCCTGAGAAAATGCGAGTGGTCGGGAAGGCCAAATGACGGCGCGCACGCATGTGCAGCTTTCCCACACAAGGGCGGAGCTTCAGAGTTGGTGATCCAATGCCGGCATACAGGAGCTCTGAGAGATTGCCAATAGCAGAGTGGAAGCGCCGAGGGACTCATGCGATGCAGCAGAGGCCATGTCTCCCACATGTCCTCGCGTGGCAGCGCTCGACGACGCTGCTCGTTTCGTGGCATGTTCTATGGAGCCCTGAGATCTTCCTGGATATCAGACCAGCATTCAAGATGGTGATCGCGAAGCTGAGAGTACCCCGGCAGACGCTCTTGACAACGACGAGGCGGGTCGCATCACTAGACGCGGTGCAAGCATGCAAAGCTATCGGACCCCATCATCTGGAGGTGTCCAGGGCGATTCTAGATTTGCATCGCGGAGGTGCGGCATGCTGACACCTGCTCGCGGGGCTTCAGCTCTCTTTAATGAGATAACCTTATTCTCTGCTTCCGAAAACCGATAAGTCAGATTGGGGAGCCCCAAAGTGTCCGTCGGATTGGATGATTCGTGATTTCGCATCATCATCCTTCTGTGGAACAGTGTCTAGACCGCCGGTTCTCCATGGTCTGCCCTGACCCAGACAATGAAGATATTTCCCTCACTATCTTTATTCTTGTTGCACTTGGATTGTTCCAAGAGGACGGGTGAGCCGTGGTCTAGTAGATCGTGTAGTAGTTTGTGTACAGTACACAGGTTGTGGGCGCGGTTTGCGGACTGCTTTGCTCGTTTCGGTTGCTGCGTGCTACCAACATCACCATGATGCTTTCGCTTCCCCTCATTTACATTTGGGGGGTGCGCTCGCTATAGAGTCGTGTTGCAAGACGGCAATTGTGTTGTGCGAAGAAGAATCATGATGGCATGTCGTCTGAAGTCGAAAATGTCGGCAAGATGACAAGCCGAAGCGTGGCGGGGAAGTGGCGCCAAACCAAGGTTGGCACCAACCACCAACCTCCTGAGCCGAATCATCTCTTCTGCATCGACCATCGTCGAAACCGCATCTCACACATGCGGCAGAAGGATGAACGGATTCAAGGATAGAATGCTGTTGGTACCTGGAGCGCATGTCAGCAAACATCCAGAACACGCGAAGTCGACATCCTTTGTAGAATGTCTGCACGAACACACATATACCTCTTTGCGACATCACGATGCACATTGCCCGCGGGCTAAGTTGAGGAAGAGATAGATTTGGAGATGTTCGAAGCGATACAATTGCGGAAAAGCGGCGACCATGATGCAACCGCATCTCACAAAGGCGACACTGGCCCTGCCTGTTCGATTGTGCACAGCTCTCGTTCACCAGTCCACCAGTCCACCAGTCCACCAGGTCACAGACACCACCACTCCTTCGACACCGCAGAGATGAGAGCTTCGACCTCAGGGTTATGCCGGCGCCACGCACCTTAAAACGTAAGGCTGGATGCGTGACGCCGCCATCTTCCTAAATCTAGGCTTCTCCTCCGTGGTCTAATACTTGAAGATGTTCAGACCACGGAGGACTCTAGCCCGGCGTGGGTGACGCCGCCAATTTGTTGAAC
>TARA_R110002003_G_scaffold121_16_pt1 | contig 11643 bp, 13 predicted proteins | sample TARA_R110002003 | Tara Oceans TARA_R110002003 (sample SAMEA4396441) | marine metagenome | biome: Westerlies Biome; feature: [SRF] surface water layer (ENVO:00010504); material: water (ENVO:00002006), including particulate matter (ENVO:01000060) such as... | depth 5 m | reverse complement strand
GACTGAATAACAAGGCGGATATGCGCAGTAGTTAGATGTTGGACATGGTTGTAGCTACTGAAGTTAAGTTGCACATGAATCTGCACTAGAAGAGGACAACATCAGGAAACACGTAAAGAAATCTTTCGAGACTACATATGTTGTAAGGCTTCAAAATTATATTCTTTGGTAGCTGCGAATACTACAGCAACTTGAATGCATGGCATGTACAACGACGCGTTATCTACCAGTGACAAGGACGTTGGGCGACGTTTGAAGACCATTTTGTGTCGTAAATATAGCTTGATCATGTTGCCTATGACTTGGACGTTTTGACTCGTTGTTGCACTCATACTTTGTGCCTCTTGACGGATGTGACTGTGCAAACTGTGTAGTCACGTCGCAGAAGACTCATATATGAGAACATATAAAGTCTGCGAAACTTCGCCAACAATTCTCACACATTGCGAAAGTCTTATAACAATCAAAGAGATAATTATCTACATCATACACGACCAATCTGGCCGGATACTTCAAGCATGTCCTGGCGACACAGCGCCAATATGTTACTTCGGATCCATTTTGAAGATCGCAAACCAGACACAACTAGGCACATGGCTGCGGAGAAGATACTACTATTCCTTCACCACGACAGATTCTATGATGTCGCGCGTGGGATAGTGGAGGATAAATACCGTAGGCACGGCGTTGCTCCAATAGATTTTGTGGTTAAACAAAATTTGAACAACTGTTTCTGCTCCCGAGGATATACCACGCTGTATGGAGCAGATGGACAGCCAGCAGTCGAGCTCACACTTATAACTGAGCGTAACCAGGAAGTCGCGACGAGGCTCATGACCGCTCTGGTGTCGAATGAACCCGTTGAGCTATGGGAAGTCAGGAAATTGCTCAATGCACCACCCCGACTCAGCTTAGCTGGATCGGCAGAGGACCTGGACAGCATGAGCTTTGAGGAACGCAGAGACAAATTCGAAAAGTTGCTGTTGCCTTACCTTATCGAAGGCACCCAGCAACTGGAAGCTGGAGACTCGATCAAAACATTTCTGTCGAAATCGGCTGCAGTATCGTACGGAGAAACCTTGCTTTCTGGAGACTCAGACACTCATCGACGCTTTAGCACCGTGGAGACTCCGCCTGGGTCTCCGGCAGGTGAATCCGAGTCAGACTTGCCCGGCGAGCGGTCTGAGACTTCACATCCGGAAACAGACATTATGTTCTGGACTACAAGGAGCAAAGAAAATGAGCTGTTGGATCTCGTCATAGAGATGAGAGTACGTGTATGTGGGACTGAAGTCATATATCCCACATCAATCTACAGAGGGCTTGAGAGCGATGGGTTGGAACAGGGTGCTGCAGCACCATCGATAGTAATGAGGGCGTGTTTGGCTTTCGATCCGTATTCTTGATATCGATATGCGAGAATGTGTTTGGTAATCGAAGGCATTGCTGCCCTAAAACACAGCGGAGTGAAATGAATAAACGACCTCGAAGGACATATGTAATGTGAGATTCGAGCCATCGAAACGGGCGGGCTGCTGAGAGGATGTTTTGGACACAGAGGAGTCGCACACACATAGCAACCCAGAATCGGTGATTTGGACAAGCTAGAGCAAAATGCTTGTGAGAAGAAAGAAAAGAAGATAGAGGGCGTGAGTTATTTTATACACCGTCCTTATCAAATATACCGTGTGAGGACATTCCGAGCTTTTGCCCTGAAGGAGGCCGGACTTTATACTTGTGGAGTTCCGCGCGGGCGCCGATCAGATCGGAACAAGCATGCTGGGTTTCAGAGTTTAGCGCGAGTCTTTGCAAGAGCTCATAAATATATAGTTTGACAGTTTCTGGTCAGGACGGTGTGGCGAAGTTGGCCCAGCACAACCTGGCTGGGGTGGAAGTGGGTTCGGAGGCAAGAAGACCTACAAGCCATGAGCTTTTGAGATGCGCAGAGTTGCAATTACCATAATTAATCTCGTCGCCATAATGTGGAAGACGCGCTCAAAGTGCAGAACTGACGTGAAACAACTGCAAAGAAAGGATAGTATAGACACAGGGTGGAAGAATGAAATTGAGCTCTTAAACAAATCTCATCTCCAAGCTCTAGAGATAATCTGCAGGGCTTCTAGACAGGAAATGGCAATCTCTCTATCCTTTCCCAACCGCTCGACCTCAATTTGGCTTTGATATGCGAAAGCCACAACAGTTGAAGCGGCAGAATCACATACGTACTGTGCTTGGTATGATAGTGCCTAAGCTGGGACATGAGTACGACGCGATTTCAAAGTGCTAGTCACACTACGCTGATGTCGTGTATCAAGATCCATGACGATGTTGGGAACATGACATGGCTCAACCCATCATGTCATGCTGCGCGCTGTGGACCAAGCAAATCCCTAGAGCACCATGTAACAGGGTGACTGCACAGCAAGTCCTTCGACTGTTACCACTCTGACGAGAATGTACACAAGATGCCTCCGCAGCTCAAAGCTGTCTGAAGTCTGCAAGGTCCAAGACTGAGCCATAAGACTCATGTCGATGGTCCCGATCATGAAGTTGGCAAATCCTCTTGTGAGGATCGTGGTCACGCTGTCATGAGCATGGCGATCAGCTTTTGAGTAACGCTTCTGGACTGTGTAAGACTCAGCTTCTGACTTGGCCGCCCCATTATGAGGATGACTTGTACGGCTTGAGCGTAGTAACAGTCATGTTGGTGTCTCACACCATGACTGTGAAGTGTGCCCTGCCACGACGGACGGACTCATTCACATTTTGTATAAAGTCTGCGCCTTTCCAGACTCTACGTTCTACAATACCAATTCAAATCGACAGTTGATTATCAAGTCCAACATTGCAATGGCCGAGGAATCCGAACATACCCATACCTCCTGGACACCCTACGACAATGTGCTACTTTGGGTGGAGTTTCGTTACTTTAATACTTCGTATGGAGTGACAGGAACATCCGTGCATGGACCCTTTCCCTACGACAAAGATGGCGAGAAAAATCTAGCCACGAGGATAACGGCCTTGAAACAGGATGACAAAGACTTCCATCCAGAAGACACGGAACTCGAAGAAACTGTGGAGTGCGCTTTCCGTGAAGACTCGATGTGTTTGTATCGAAGAGACGGCACACCGATGGTCTTGATCACCGGATATACAGAGGATAACCCTGACGTTGTGAGCGCGATCAAGAACTCTACAAGAGAAGAGGCAGTTCTCTATGTAGTCAGGTCGCTTCACCTTACAGGCGCTGGTGTGAGATTGGACCGCACTCTACATGTTGATCGAGGAGATTTTGCGGATGATGTGGCGAAGGAACTAGAGCCATTTATTGTACGAGGTGGAAAATGGCAGAACGCTGGAACTGAAACCAGGACATTCCTTTCCAAGGACGAATCCAAGGCTCTAGAGTTTGCAGAAGAGATGGCTCCCAAGGATACACGGTATCTGAAATTATTGGCGAATTATGAAGTCGATCAACATCCGAGTAAGGAACATACTCCAAACGTTGGGCAGTATCAAGACCGATCTGCCCTCGCAGCCGATGCAGGATCTCAGCATGAAGAGCGTCCAGCAAGCGAAAGGGTGCTTGGGAGTGCACAAGATTCCGGCAGTGAGAAGGGTGACCTAGAGGAGCAGGTCATCAGGTTCTATGTAGTCACAAATTCGGAAATGGAAGTGCTCAGCGCAGTGACCATAACGAAGGTAATTGTGGCCGGCAATGCCATCAGATACCCAACGTCCGTCTGGAAGAGAGGTGGGAGTGATATCGATTGAAGACCTGTTCTAGATTACAGGATGAAGCTTCTCAATGGCTTACCCTGGTGCACTGGAAGGAATGATGGGTAGATAGTGGTCGTGTAATGGAAATTGTATCAATAGCGTTGTGACTCACTTGACAAGCGCGGACGTGCGGTGGCGCATGGACGTATTCGCCGGGAACCCACCATCAATGCTTTGCCTTGCCTACAAACTTGAATTTTGAAACTCTTTAATTGTGTCTCAGGCAAGTTTACATAGAGGCAACTTGAAATGTACGGTCTCACTCAGAAGCGAGACCGCCCCGTAGAGCTGCAGGCGAGTGAAAAGGATTGCTGAGCAATGCTCAACTACAAGGAGCAGATGCGGGGTAAACTCGCGTATTGAAAGGCTCGTAGTCTTTTATTTAGCGAACCGGTAATGCGTTAGAGAATTTTGTGGCTTGAGTGGCGGGATATTGTCGTGAATCTTGACCCCTAATGTTACGCTTCCTGTGAGCAATACAGCGTGTTGCTTCATACCGAGGTGGGCAGGTATTTGACATGTCAACATCCTTGAGCTATTGCACGACATCGGTACGTCATTCTGCGTCAGCTTCAGAATGTTCATCCTTTCGGAAGGGACTACCAGTCAGCTTTGATGATGTCCTGCCCACACCCGACAGAGTCAGTGCGGTTTGAGGAGCTCAACACTGAATCAACAATCATCAACCATTCACTATAAAGCATGTGAACTGTCACGTCAATCTCCCTCAGTTATTCGTCAATCAAGTTCTGACAACAAGAGATTGGTTCAAATTGGATCTGGAAGATGCTGATAGTCATCCGCACTTTGAACGATGTGCTTTATCGATGGCGCTAATTATGCCTAAGCTCGTTCTACGATAGGATAATAGACCTTATTACCCCACCAGGAACAAATTCAGTGGTTTTCGAGAGGTCGAGCTGTCTTCCAATGGTCCATGAGCTTAGTTGCAGCGGTTGGATGGGTTACCACCTGCCAGTACCATGGATGAGCGTCCGCGAATCGGAGTAAACAACAACAAAGAGCATAAATCTCAGCCAAAACATTACATTATGACACTATACTCAAGCAACACAGCCATTTCACGAATTCCACATAATCTCAACTATACGCTTGTAAAAATGCGTCTCACCGTGCTTGCACTGCTCGGTCTCGCCGCCACCTCCGCGTCCTCACCAATCGCCTTCGTCGAACGTCAAAGCAACGAAAATGTCACCCTGACATTACTTCAGACCACCGACCGCCTTCTCTTCAATACCAGCATCGCCGACTTTCTCACCGCCCGCAACGCTCGCGAGAGCATGGTGCTAGGCTTGGACTGGACCGCCGACGGCTGCTCGTCGTCGCACGACGATCCGTTTGGGTTCGACTGTAAGCCCTCTTTTATTTACGCTATGTTGTCCATAATTGATGATTTTTTCGACGCAGTTCACAACTCGTGTCTGCGACACGACTTCGGCTACCGCAATTACAAGCTCCAGAAGCGGTGCGGTGATGCGGACAAGGAGAGGATCGACGACAACTTCGAGAAAGATATGGATGCGGAGTGCGAAACGGAGGAGGAGCAGGATTTGTGCGAGGCAGTCGCGTCAATCTACTTCGAGGCTGTGAGGATTTTCGGAGAGAGCGCCTTTTGCCAATAAGCGCAGCGGCCTCAGTAAATTCGCGAGGAAGGAAGGCAGCCGTTGTATGAGCATACTCTAGAGCGTTGGATATATCCAAAGCCAGCGGTTTTCAGATTTTCGTATGGTTATCGAGTGTAGTGGAATGTAAGTGAACGATTTCGACACTTGATGCCCAGCGGAACCACAAGCTGTATGATGCTTCGCACTGAAGACGTCCTTGACGAACTCTCCAGAATATCGAGAACATGAGAAGTCTTCGTGTGCAGAACAGCCCTCCGTCAAAAAGCGTGGTCATATTCCTCGCCGGCGTCATCCTAGCATCGATGCAATCTTTACCATGAGCGCGCCCACAACGCATGATACCACAAGAGCTGCTCAAGACTTGTATCGATACCCAAGACCTATACGTCCTCAAGCAAAACGTCTGCATCAAATCAGCCCCCCACGAAATGTGGAGGGGATGTGGAGCCTCCGCCGTCCGCATGCTTCCCGAACGCCACCCGTACCCCAGACTGCAACCCCACACGACCCGCTCGTGTGGACGATGTCGATCGCGGTGCTCCGGAGCCACAAGAAGAGTCGATGTGGTCAAGCAATCTGAAGCTTTTAGCCGAAGCGATCCAATAAGCGTGCATTCACCCAACGCCGATATTGCTCCGCAACTGCCGACCATGCTCGGGGCCACGAAGCACCACATTATCGAAATGAGCCTCGATATCAACTCTACGAATTGTGCGGGCGTGTGAGGACGCGGCAGTTGTATGACGAAAGCTTGGATTGGGCAGGGTGTGCGGCTGGACTGAAGCAAGTGGGGAGGTATGAAAGCGACAAGCACGGCTTCTCTCTTTTCTGCGTACGCTTCACTCGCTACTTCGCTTCTGTTACTTCGTCGAGTCGTACTTTGAGGGAGTCACAGCCCAGGTCGAAAGTCACGATGCTTCTACCCGCCCTTCTCTTCGCAGGCCTCACGCAGGCGCTGCCCAAGGCTGAGCCAGGCCATTTCCTGGAGGCGCGTCAAGGAGGCGGTTCGTTCACGATGCTGCGATTCGGATGCTCGCAGGTCGTCATCGACCGTATCGACCCGCTGGTCAATCCTGGACAGGCTCCCTCGCCCCACATGCATCAGGTCGTCGGCGGCAATGCTTTCAACATCTCGATGGCATCGACCGATGTCTCCAAGCTGGCCGACTGCACAACTTGTGGCTATTCGGAAGATGTAAGTCCAGTTTATGCGAGAAAGAAGGAGTCGTTCTGAGCGTACGCTGATGCACAGACCGTAGTTGAGCAATTACTGGACCGCCAATGTGTACTTCAAGGCGCGCAACGGAACGTACAAGCGCGTGCCGCAGATTCCGAACAGGGATCTCTTCAACGACAAGTACACCGGAAAGACCAAGGGTGGGTTCGTGGTGTATTATGTGTCTGGTGGAAAGGGTCAGACAACGGCCTTCAAGCCGGTATGCTACGACGAGCTCACTGATTGGAAGCCAGATGTTGACATTCTGATAGGGTTTCCGCATGCTAGTCGGCGATCCCACCAACCGTGTCAGCAAGAACATGAAGATGCAGACATGCTTTCGCTGCTACAACGCTGTAAATTTTGGAGGTGATAATGCTGCACCATGCGCCGATGCGAAGCTGGATACTGAGGGCTTCCCTACAACTGCTTGCCCCGGAGGGATTCGATCCAACATCTTATATCCAACGTGAGTACCTTAGTTCACTTCGGAGAGGAAAACTGACGATGCTTCAGCTGCTGGGATGGCGTCAACCTCGACAGCCCTGATCATAAGTCACATGTAGCATACCCATCAAACGGTGCAGCTTCTTTCTCAGGCACTGGTACAGGAGGAGCTTGTCCTGCGTCTCACCCAGTCAAGATCCCACAGCTCATGCTTGAGGTAGGCCCGTCCCTTTCAAGAAGCTATTCGCGTTAGCTGACAGTGACTGCAGATCGTGTGGGACACCCGGAACTTCAACAACAAGGCTGATTGGCCGGCCGATGGTTCACAACCGTTCGTTCTCAGCACCGGAGATCCAACTGGCTTCGGTCAACACGGCGATTACGTCTTCGGATGGAAGGATCAGTCGCTCCAGAAAGCCATGGACGAGGCTAAGGGTTGCATGGGTGCCAGCTGCGGCGGTCTCCAGACCCAGCAGCCTGATGCAGGCAATGCTTGTCAAGTAAAGGCACGTGTCAAGGAGGACGCTGATGGCTGGATGAAGGAACTTCCAGGCATGGAGGGGATGCCCATGTAATGTGTGCGATGGTGGCTCCAGACTCTCCTTGTGACTAGTCGCTCGCTGCATAGTAGAACTGTTCATTTCCAGACCTACCCATGGCCAAACACAATAAGATTCAGCAAGTGCTCGTCCATGTGTGCAACTATCGGGTCTCGAACAATTGGGCAACACTTCGCTAACGCAGTGAGGTTGCGCACGTATCAACCTTAATCCAAAGGCCCTAAAAACGACGTAAGATTCGTCCCAGTAAGTCAAGACTTGTAGTCCGCCCTTGAAAGTGTCGAAACTGTCATTTCGGTGATGATGTGCTAGCACACATGGGGTTTAGCCGCAGAAGCTCAGGATCCTTGGCCCGCTCTGCACACGCGCACCTGAGGCTGTTAATGAGATTCCTCAATATTAGTGGACGTTTGCAAATGAGAAGGGCTCCATACAGGAATTTGTATGGGTTTCGACGCAAGGTGAAAGTGAAAATGTCACGCGTCAACAAGGATAACTTTTTATGGGCGGCATGCTGAGCGAAGACAACCCACACGAGAACATCGAATCAAAACAACACGCAGAGATGTATTTCAGGACTTTTCATTACCAACGTGAGACTAAGCTATGTAGGCGCCATTCTTCCATCCGTTCCATCCATAACCTGCCGTTAAAAAAAGAAGAATCCTCCCAAAGCCTACCAGGAGGACAAAGAGGATATCATCGAAAGCCTAATGTTACAGGATCGTGAGCCGATTTCGTTTTCCACCAAAGATACGGCTATCGTAAACTCGTGTCGTGATGCGTCAAGGTGCCATTTGCTGGCGAGACGTATATTGTCGTTGGTTTGATAGGGGATGCACAGGGCGAGCCGTTTACAACTCATCCTTAGCATGCTTAGACGCGGACTTGGCAGAGGCAGCGGCCTGACGCGTCGCCTCCTTGTAGCCGGAATCAGCAGACTTGGAAGCAGCAGATGCGGCGCTGGAGGCGCTCTTTGCGGCAGCAGCGGAGGCACTGGCGGCGGACTTGGAGAGGGACGACGAGGATGAAGAGGCAGACTTGGCAGCAGCTCCGGTCAGGGAGCTGATGGAAGAGGCAGCACGCTTCGAGGCAGAGCTTGCGCTTGAGCCAGCAGCATCGGTGGCAGATACAGCGCTAGCAGAGGCAGTCTCAGCAGCAAGACCGAGCTGGGCCTTGATCCAGTTGGTGTAGCCAGCAAAGCCGTTGGTGGCGGCGTTGTACTGGTTGTTGGCCTTGGTGGTGGCGGCGCCGTAGGCCGACTCAACGGTAGCGGAAGCGCTGTCGCCGTAGAGACGGGCACGGTGCTTGCGGGCGAGGGCGATGAGTTCGTTGCGCTTGGAGCCCTGGGGAACCTTGATGCCGTTGGAGTCAGCCCACTCCTTGATCTGGCTGTCAGACCACGAGTCGAGGATGGCATCACTGAGACTCTGTTGGGCGGCGGCGGCGGACGAAGAGACCTTGGCGTAGGCACCCTGGGCGTTCAAGCTAGCAAGACGAGACTGGCGGCGAAGGCTGGCAACGAGAGAGTCGCGGTTGGTTGGCTGAGGGACAGGGTAGCCGCGCTCATCGAGCCACGCCTTGATGTCAGAGTCAGACCATGAGGAGTAGAGCCAGTCGCCGGGGTAGGCAGCGGTCTCGCCGAGCTTGGTGGCAGCGGATTGGTAGTTCTCGCGGACGGCCTTGAGAAGCGAATCACGCTGGCGAGGCTGGGGTACGGGAATGCCGTTCTTGTCGGCAAAGGCCTTGAGCTGAGAGTCGGACCAGCTGTGGTGGGTCAGTATAGCGAAACAAGTGTGAGGTGACAGACATACGAGTCAAAGATCCAGTCCTTAACGCTGCCGTAAGCCTGGTTGGCGGATTCCTCGGTCTCAGTCCAGTAGACCTTGACCTGCTCAGCGAGGCTCTTAGCATCCTTCTCGGAGCCCTTCTTGGCCTGCTGGCCCTTGGAGGTCAGGTAGTTGGACAGGGTTTGCGCGTCCCAGCTGGTGTATGGGCTGACGACCTTGTCGTTCCAGTTGTCCTGGACCGTCTTCTGGAGGCTCTTGCGGTCCGAGGGTGACGGGTGGGGGATGTTGTTGTCTGAGAGCCATCGCTCGAGCTCCGTCTCGTGCCACTTGTCGTAGACTGCTTCTTGAGATTAGCGCCATGCTTCGAAGAATGTGATTACTGAGGTCATCCGGTCAAGGCATGAGCTTGTCGCAACAGCTCTTGACAGAAGAGGACAGCAAGAGGAAGGATATCTCACTGTACGCACCGGCTTTGCCAAACCAGCTGTTAGCCGTGGCCTGAGCGGCGAGCGACACCACGAGGGTGGAAGCAAGAGAGAACCTCATGTTGTGTAGATGCCGAATCGATGTCTAATCGCAATATCGATAGATGAATCGAGGGAAGGGATGGTGAATCAGGGAGGGCGGCAATGTGTCGGGTTGGAGGGTCTAAGCAGGAGCAAAGTTTATAAGAGGGGAGACAATGGCGGGCGAGCAGAAGAGCGGAGCGTGACGTAGTTTGCACGTTGGCCTGCCAGACAAACAAGGTCCAGGGCGCGCCTGCCTAGCCCCCGCAGCCAATGGGAGCTATGACCAGCGCTGGAAATCGCGTTTCGTTGTGCGCAATTGTGACCTCCCATCTGCCAGCCACGCCTGCCACATCTGCCAGAAGGCGCTACGAGGCTCTCGGCCCTGCTTTCTCAACACCAGAGACTGCCATAAGTCACTCGCCGTGAGGACACTTGTCCTGGAGTTTGCTCCATGGAACGGCGACGCCGTCACGTTGCATGGCATTTCGAAATTTCCCATTACGATTGCGATTTGCGGGGATCCGCCCCCTACGTCATCCAAACAAACCCATGCACAGAAAGTCTAGAGCTCCAGTATTCGCCCCAAGCATGTGCGGATGGGACTTGTGCACCCTTGCCGGGTATGGAGCGGTAACAAGCGGTGAAAAGTTTGACATGTGCAATTGGGGCTGTGGATTTGATTCAGAAGGCAATATCCTTATGCCGCGCACAATTGAGGCTACAGAGCAACGTCCACGCGCGCTTCATCGTGTCAATGCAGAATCTCGTGAAAACCCCAGGCTACATCAGCGCTCTCCCCGTTCATGGCTCGCTATCTCGTCCTCCTTGACCTGCCATGACCCCATCAGTCATTTCGCCTCTAGCTTCATTGGACTCCTTTGGAGGACGTACCTTTCCAATAGCCCTGCGATACCTTATCCTTTGGTGCATCCTCGTTTCTAACCTGTTGATGTGCCTTCTCAGTCCTGTTCTCCATCTCCTTGTTGTGCTGCTTCACGTCGTTTGGTTCATTCTCCTTCGACGGAGGGCTCTCGCTGAGGATCTTTGGTTGCGCACCTTTGGCTGACTTGTCGCCGCCGCTGTTCTTGCTGCCCTGCTGGCTGGCGCCATCGTTTGACTGGCTCTGCTGGCCGGGTGAGGTTGATGACGTTGATTGCTGGCCGGATGTCGATTTCTGAGGATCGGTCTGGCTCGTGCCATTGTCGTTGTCGGGAGACGATGATGACTTTCCCCGTGCCACCTTAGGTGGCGGAGGGCCTGGGTGCTCGAGGTTTTCGCTCTCGTTCTTGCCCTGCTTCTCTGGCTTCTCGCCCGCGGGGTTGCCTGCGCCGGAACCATAGTCCTGCGTCGCGAAGCGGACCTGACCACGCGCGCGAGGAATAGTGGAGATTGCTGGTCGCAGCGCTGCTGAGCGCAACACCGAGGCGGGTCTGGTAAGGAAACTCATGATGTGAATTCTGAAGCTGGTCGAAATTTATGTGAGTGTGAGAAGGGTTTGTACGGGGTTTAGAGGCGTAGTTTGAACTGTAGGTTGTGGTGCTCTGGAGCTTCGGACGTGAGACCCGAGCTACTGGAGTGACATCATTATGGCGATGAGTGATCTGCCACAGGCTGCACAACCGCCGCAATGCACGTCACCAGGGTTTCACAAAGTGGAATTCGCCGTCGATCAGCAAGGTGCAAAGTCTGAGC
>TARA_R110002003_G_scaffold9_21_pt1 | contig 11644 bp, 9 predicted proteins | sample TARA_R110002003 | Tara Oceans TARA_R110002003 (sample SAMEA4396441) | marine metagenome | biome: Westerlies Biome; feature: [SRF] surface water layer (ENVO:00010504); material: water (ENVO:00002006), including particulate matter (ENVO:01000060) such as... | depth 5 m | reverse complement strand
TCAAAACGCTTGTGTGTTACGGCCTCGATTGACTCTTCTGCGGCCTTCTAGAATTTATCGTAGGAATCGACAACTCACGACCCCGGGTTCATATGCACCCACTGTTGGTTTGAATTCCTAGCACGTGATATTGTATCATTCACGCTCAACCGTTTGCATAAGACCGTGCACAGCTAGGGCCGTGTCCGCTTTCTGTCTCTCTCTGTATATATACCAGCTGTTCCCACGTAGATAGAACAATAATCAATGCATCAACTCTTGCTCTGATCAACACCTCTACCACAGTGATCGTCCTACGGCGATCGCCACACATCAGACACGAACATGTCATATCCACCACTGCTGCGATTACCAACCGAGCTTCACGACCAAATCATCTCCCACCTCCAAGATGCATGTCTCGACGGCTCCGATGCTGCCCTACTTTCCATGCCTCGACTCCGTCTCACCAATCGCTACTTCCACAACCTCATCCCTGCACCCGACCACGCCACCCTATTGCGTCTCGAGCAAAGCCTGTGGGCACTGCAAAACAGTCTATACACCTGTTGTCATTGCGTGCGCCTTCGACCGCCCCCCGCCTTCGCCGACACCATGATGGTAGGCAAGAAGCGTCGTGGCGGACCCGACTACGAGAAGCGCTTCTGCGCTGACTGTGGTTTCGCACAGGATAAGAAATACCAGGGCTACTGTCCCGGCTCAGAGGCACAGGTCGATGGTGTGTGGTGGGTATGGTGCATTCACTGCAGGGAGGTCAAGAATGGGGCTGAAGCGGGGGAGAGACGGTGTCATAAGGCCTGTAAGGCGTGTTTTGATACGCTTGGATGTCGATGCCGCCAATCCTGTGAGAACACTACGGTTGTGACGGTGCCGCAGCAGGGATGTCGAGTACCGGCGTGGGGATATGGTCTTCGAGCGCTTCCTGCGTGGGGAGGGCAGCGGCAGCCGGGGGAGGTGCGATATCGCAATGCTAGCGATACGGGAAGCGAGGATGAGTTTGATGAGTTTGATGAGGCGAGCGAGTTCATGAGGCTTGTCGATCTTGATGATGATGATTGGCGGGCGTTTTCGTAGATGTGAGACTTGGGAATGTCCATGGGTGGGAGGACTTCGAAGATGTGACTTGAGTATCAGTGAATGAAGTAAGAGCAACGCATGTTCCAGATGAGTGTCTTCAGGTCCATTCGGGGTAGAGGGCAGTGCAACACAGGTTCTGAGCATTCAGATTAGCTAATCGGCGGTTGAATTTGCGCTTGCCTGAACCAAAAGAGGGGAGTAGTCCGGCGAGCACTTGCACGTCAAGAACCAGGTACGATGCTTGTAGAAAGAAGCTGCAATTGCTGGGTATCTAACGCATCAAATCTACGAAAATAAAAGCGTATCTTATGCTCGCGTATCTTATGCTCGCGTACGCTTGGAGACATCCAAGGTGCCACGAAATGCTTACACCGAACTCCGTCGTGGAACCAAAGGACGAAACGATCATGCCAAACTCTATCAGGACAAGCGGCCGGACACCGCCGAGTCAAGTCCAACGTCAACCCTCTCGTCGTACCCTCCCATCACCTGCCGACTGTGACGATGCTTACGGCCACAGTGGGATCTAATCGTTGAAAATTCCACCTATCCATCTGATATCTTTGCCGACGACGTCGCCGCTCAAGGTCGGTGGATTATTCGATCCGCGGGCTGGGTAGCCGACATTATGGACACTCGTGGACGAAGAGCTGAGGTCGAGCTGAGAAAAGTTCATGCTTTCGGACGAAGCATTGGTGCTGTTGAAGTCAGACGGCAGCACGCTGTTGCTTCTTCGCCGGCGCTTCGATCCCCGCGAAGGGGCTGGCGAACCGGGTGTTGAGATGATGTTGTGCAGGTTTCTCGCTGCGTCTTCGACTTTCTGTAACTTCTGTAACGCCCTGCGTAGGCGCGACACTTCTCGGCCTAGTTTGGTGCAGCAGGTGCAGAAGTCGAAGCCGCATCCCCCGACCGAGGAAGCTACGGCCGCAGCTTGTATATCGTCGTCGGAGATCTCTAGCAACGGCAGAGACTCGGTCGCACTACTCATAGGCTCAAGTGTTGTGAGAGGTGTCAGAAACTCATCGTTGAAGGACGCTGGCAGCGGAGGAAGAGGCGCAATCGAAGATATATGAAGCTCAGGTGTCGTGAGAAGCGTCGGGTGCTCATCCTCCAATGTCTCTGGCATCAGCGGAAAAGGCGCAGTCGAGGCGACATGAGGCTCAGGTGCTGTAGGAGGTGCGGGAGACTCATTGTCGAAGGTCTCCAGCAGCGGCTGAGGAGGGGCAATCGCAGCCATGTGAGCCTGAGGGTCTGTGAAAAGTGCAGAGAGCTCGTCGTTGGACTCCCCTTGTAGTGTATCGGGTAGCTGACTGGCCACAGTGTAGGGGGCAATGAGACCCGGAGGTCTGCTGGTGTCATCGCGACAATCGCGCAACCCCCACGTTCTGAGCATATGGCGCATCGTCGTATTGCTGAGGCATGGGTGTGTTAGCCTTCGGTCATCTCAACGCCGACAGAATGTGATTTCTTACCCATAGCTGATACCGTACCTGTCCTTCAGCCTGCTGGCAATCGTCTTAATCGATAACTGCTTTCCGTCTGATAGTCGTTCCCTAGCCAGGCCTTCAATGTCACCCTTGACCGGCACGTACAAACAATACGTCAGGTTGCCCTTGATGTCCGCCCACGATTTCGCACTGGTTCCACTCCAAAGTTCTGTTCGATGCCGCCACTTGTTGGCGAAGGTCTCGTCCGACTTCTCGCCGTCAATGCAATGACGTACCCAGGACAGGGCGATTTGTTTGGGAACAGGGTGGTTCGGGATGTCCTCGTAGTGATAGTCTCGGAATATAGGAGGAAGGGAGTCCCATGCTGATATGGTATCGGAGAAGTCCGCCATTTTTCTGGCGGCGAGAATGAAGGTACGAGGGCGGAATTTGTTCGGAGAGGGCAACTCTGTTTGAGTCAATAAACAAGAAGCCTCGAGTCTGTGGCGCTTGTTCAGCAGAAGGGTTTGGAGCGAGTCGCAGTCTATAAGGGCGCCATTACTCGTGCGCAAGACGGCCGCGCGCGACCCTCATGTGCACAACACTTGCGCTGACGATGTTGGTGAGAGCGCGGGGAAAGTGGGCTGGCGCCGATCTCAAAGGGCTCCAGGCGCCGTGGGCTTCGGCGAGGCTGACATGCCCTGCTGAGCGCAAGTGTAGCTGCAACTGTGGTTGGCCAGACATCGGACTGCACACTATGTATGTCGTCACACTCGTGCTCCGACGTCTGCGACGAGCTCCGTGTTGCGCGCACTCTGCGTTCGCGCGAGACTTCAGTGCCTAGTAGAGCAACTCACGATAGTCATCAACGCGTCCTGAAATGCGATATATATGGGTTCAGTTTCCGGCTTGAAAAGAAACATGTCACTGCTCACCAGATCGTCCGAGAACTCGAAAAATCAACAAAGCAACTCAACCTCGTCGAGACTCCCTCGCTCCTTACACCATTCTTCAAGAAGATCATGTCTATCGACAATGTTCTCGCCCTCCTCATGCTCCTTATGGTGACCATTCAAACGATCTGCCATGCTGTACATCTCGCCGTCAGACATCGCAGAGTGAACCAAGAACTCGATCCCTGAGGTAAGCACCACCAAGACTTTCAAGACTGGATGAGACCTGGCGAGTGCGATTACTGACTTTGGCCTAGCAACCGGTCTTTATTTGCGATCGCCGCGGGACAGGCCGAGTTCGAGTCCGGCATTGGTGCTGTGGCGATTAGGCACGTGGCAGGCAGGGGTTTTGTCGCTTGTAACAAGCGTAGTGGGGGAACATCTGGGTACCCTCGCAGTCAATTAATACCATCATGAACATGACATACTTCAAACGTCCTATAAGTGATGATCGGAAGCGCTATTGATGCCACGAAATTACAAGAAAACTTGCTTGATGTTAGACGTGCTGGATGATTGTAACAGGAACAATGCTGAACGTGGGTTGAGATTTTGATCAGGAAGTATGCACGATATGTCTGGCATCCTCTCCAGAATAACTCGACCCAGGATGAGATGTTTGTGGAAGAACAAAGGATTTGAGAAATAGCTGGCCAAGTTTGCGGAGAAATTTGCGCATAGAAGAACTCCAGGGCTGGCGTGGCTGAGGCCTGCAGCTGGGAATGGGTGAGCGTGCGTGCCAAAACTAGATAAGTGTTGCCATTCAGTATGTATCGTCGTTGCTTTGTTGTACTTCCACCATCACTGGACACCGGAAGACTTTAGAGAGCCCACTTGTTCTACCCGTTCGGCGCTTGCATTGTCTTCATCGTCCTACTGTCCCGATCAACCAATGTTGCCTAGTGCATTCCACGCGAGTCATGGCGGGGCTGAAATGCGGGGTGAGCCTGTCAGTACAGCTTTGGATATGATTCTCCGCATGAGCTTCCGGAGTTTGCTGTCAGCATCCACAAGGAGCAGCGAAGCCGTAGGCTAGACCATGGATGGCCAGAATGATGACGGGAAAGCGCGGCGAGGAGCAGAATGGCTCCTGGGCGCATCGGCGCGGTCTGGAGTACTTATTCCAGGGTCCTACTTGACGCGTCGCGGTTTCCTTAGAGATTTTGCTGCTTCTCCTGCCAGTCTGTCGGAACTTTTGCGCGGGTTGAAATCATGGGAAATCACGCCTTAATCTACGGCGCGTCTGGCATTTCTGGGTGGGCTATTGTCAACGCAATTCTGAACGGCTACCCTTCGAAAGATGCCTTCTCACGAGTCACAGCGATGGTCAACCGGCCGCTGACAAGAGAGATGGCGCTTTGGCCGGACGACCCAAGGTTGCAGATCGTGTCTGGCGTGGATTTGCTAAAGGGTAGCCAGGAGGACCTGGAGAAGCAAATCAAGGAGAAGGTCAAGGATGTTGACACGGTGACCCAAGTTTACTTCTACTGTAAGTCGGCTTGGGGGCAGGACTGTGGTTAACAAAACTGACACAGTCTAGCATACAAGCAGTCGGACGATCCCAAGTACGAATGCAAGACTAATGAAGACATGCTGGAACGCGCTGTAACCGCAATCGATCACCTCTCCTCGAAGCTCTCGTACGTTCTCCTTCCAACTGGAACCAAGATCTACGGTTGCCAAATGCTAGACAAGTTTCCGTTCTCGAATGACCTGCCGCTGAAGGAGACATTACCACCTATTCCTGAGCCGTATCTTTCCCAGCTCTTCTATTACAACCAGATTGACTGCTTGAAGCGCATCTCAAAAGGCAAAAAGTGGAGCTGGTGCGAAATCCGACCAGACAACATCATCGGGTTTGTGCCAAACAACAATGCGTACAATCTTGGTCAAACGCTTGCTCTGTACCTTTCGTTGTATCGAGCAGTTGAGGGTGAAGGTGCGAAGTGTCCATTTCCAGGAAACGAAAAGTCGTGGGTCAACAAGTACAATGAGTCGCCGCAAGATATGGTCGCGCGCTTCTCGATTCATGCATCCTTACACCCAGAGAAGACTGCTTCACAAAGCTTCAACGTTGGCGGACAGGAAGATACATGGAGCGGCAAGTGGCCTATCATCTGCGACTACTTTGGTCTGAAGGGTACTGGGCCGGAGGAGAATTCGCCGCAGCCTGGCGCATATATTGCTGCGCATCGGAAAGAGTGGGACGAGCTGGAGCAGAAGCACAACCTTAAGAAGGGAAGCGTTGATAGCGACATCTCGCATCCTGGGTTCCAGGTAAGTCTCGACTGAATCGTTACAAGAAATTAGACAGTGGCTGACACCGGCAGTACTTTATCATGACAATGTTCGATTTTGATCGTCAGATGAGCATGGAGGCTTCACACAAGGCTGGGTACACGGAGGAAATTCGGACACCGGAGACGTGGAAGATTGCGTTCGATCGCATGAGGCAGGCGAAGGTCATCCCATGAGACCAATTGTGCATTCCGTATGGAGCGCATTTGCAAACTTGTATGCAAGATTTTGGTTCGGCATCCACGAACAGGAAGAAATTGCAGCTTAGCTTGACAATTTTCCATTCCTATCGTGTCGCTTTAAACATAAAAGCGTATAACTTGCAATTACCAGACGTTTTCTAGTAGATGAAATTAGCACATAAACGCCGACGAGGCAACTCGTTGCTCCCAGTCACCGCATGATTCAAGCTTCGTAAGGGAAATTCGGCTCGCGACTCGTTCACACATCGGCATCATGCACCCTTCGTGGCGGGGTATCTGCGGGGTCTTTTACTCTACACGACGCTAAAGCACTTCCACTCTGCAAGATCTCCATCCTCGAACAACGTGACCATGCATCCAAAACACCATAGTTCAAACCAGAATGCCAGGAACCAATTCTACCGACATTTAATCATCGTCTATCTGCTGGCAAACACCATTCACATGGGTCGATGCACCTTAATAGCAACTTTTTGAACATTTGTGCTCTGGTCTGCACACCTGGGATCGGAAATGCTTTGGCGAATGCGTGCCGCTCCATCCTGATGGAGAAAAACGACTGTGCTGCGCGTTGAAACGTCGGTAGCGTCATGGTCACAGGGACCAGTGATAATGAGTATATTTGAACTGCCAATGCGGCTCCTTCTTTCTTCTATTCTGTCGAATCTCACTTGTAATTGTCATTCTATCACAGCACATAGTGCTGCTCCCCCTCCTCTATCTCCGACGCCTTGAAACCACCAACACCGCCATCATGGGTCTCGTCGACTCAGATCGTCTCTACCAAATTGCTATCTGGGCACCGATTGCTTTCATATCGTATACCCTCTTGACATTCGTGTACAACCTTACACTCCACCCGCTTGCCAAGTTTCCGGGACCGATATTATGGCGCATTTCTCCCATTCCGTCTATCATCTCGCTCCTTCGGGGCCGCATATCCTTCGACTACAAGGTGTTTCATGACAAGTATGGTCCTGTTGTTCGAGTAATGCCTAACGAGCTCTCCTTCAACACCGCGAAAGCCTGGGATGATATTTACGGCCATCGCATCGGACTGCAGAATATGGACAAAGACCCGATTCATGTTGGTGCCGTGGAAGCGATCCCGGGCGCGACGAATTTGACTATGGCGCCGGATACGCATCACGCGAGGCAAAGAAGAGCACTTGCGCATGCGTTCAGTAAGCAGGCGTTGTTGGAGCAAGAACCAATCTTGAGAGGCTATGTGGATCTATTCGTGCAGAAGCTGCGAGAAATGGCCCATGCCGGAAAGCCAGCAAACATGGTCTCCTGGTTCAATTTCTGCACTTTCGATATCATCGGCGACCTGTCCTTCGGTGAACCATTCGGCTGTCTTCGAGAAGGTAAGTCACTCCCACACGCCCATGCTCAACCAAATACTAACAACCGCCCAGGCGAAGGCTCCGAGTCCGCAAACTGGGTCGTCCTCATCTACGAAGCCATCAAATCCGGCGCCATCGAGCAGGCAACCCGGCGCTTCGCCAAACCGGGCTCCATCTACCAACGCTTCCTGATGTGGTGCATCCCCAGCGCGATCCGCGAGCGTCGTACTCGCCATCTGACCAACTCGACGGAAAAGACGGTGCGAAGAATGGCTACCAAGACCGAACATCGCGATTTTATCTGGTACATCCTCAAGCAGCGCGAGAAGAAGAACGAAGTCAGCGACGATGAAGTCATTATGAATGCGGCGCTTTTCATCGTAGCCGGAAGCGAAACTACGGCGACGGAACTGTGTGGATTGACCAATTACCTCCTGCGCAATCCCACGATCTATCGGAGACTTGTCGATGAAGTTCGCAGCGCGTGTAAAACCGAGGCGGACATCAACATGGATGTTCTCGCTGGCTTGCCGTACATGAACGCGTGCATCGAAGAGGGCCTGCGAATCTTCCCTCCTGTTCCAATCGGCTTGTTGCGCACTGTGCCAAAAGGCGGCTCTTTGATCGACGGCCACGCCGTCCCAGGTGGGACATCGGTCTGCGTGTCTAGCTGGGGCGCCGCCCACTCCGCCGCCAACTTTGCGGACCCGGATACTTTTATTCCGGAGCGATTCCTCGATACGCCGGAGTCGAAGGCCAAGTATGCTGGCGATGTCAAGAAGGCTGCGCAGCCCTTTTCAACTGGGCCGAGAGGGTGTATTGGACGGAACTTGACGTATGTTGAGTTGAGGCTGATTTTGGGCGCGCTCTTGTGGAATTTTGATCTGGAGTTTGCGGATGGGGCGAAGTTGTGGGATCCGAAGAATGAGTTTGAGGGGTTGAGGGCGTACAATACGTGGGAGAAGAGTCCGTTGATGGTGAAGTTGAGGGATGTTAGGAAGACGCCTGCTTGAGGCGTGAGGGGTAAGGTTGGGTAAGCTGAGTAGGGACATACAGGTTGGGATAGAGTGGTTTTGTGAGAGGTCTCAAAGCGTGTGTGCTTCATAGATGCTGCAGCATCCTAATAGCTGCTACCTCATCAATCTCATTTGCAGTCGTCGCATCGTGTCGTGTCGTCATTTACTGCTCTCCCTGCCTCCTTACAACTTAAGGGTCTTTGCAGCATGGAATCCCGCTGCCCAATGCCACAGCCTCGCATCCACCGTCTTGCCTTCTGAATCATACTTAACAAGCCTCTCATAGAGGTCATCAAGCGGCACAACCACCCTCTCAATGAACTCGCCATCATCCAGTGCCTGCTCCGGCTCCTCGTCACCCTCCTTCAGGTTGACCTCCACCTGCGCCAGTTGCATATTCGCCGTGCTCATACCGGGATCTGACACAATCGTTGGCGAAATAAACGACAGCTTGCCCTTGTATCCCGTCTCCTCATGCAGCTCGCGCACGCTCGCATCGCTTGGTGATTCCTTCTCGTCGACGAGACCGGCGGGGAGTTCAACGCATACGGCGTCGACGGGTGGGCGGTATTGCAGGATTATGATGGTGGACGGTGGGCGGTTTGGGTGGCGTATGATTGTGGTGATGGCGACAGCGTCGACGCCGGATTTACCGCGTGTCTTGCGCGATGCCGCTTCCCATACACGATCTTTGCCGGTCTGGTCTTGCCAGGAGATCTTCTGGAACTCGATCCATTTCGCTTCGTTGGCGGGGAGGTCTTCGACTTTGACGATTTTGGGTGATTGAGGCATGTTGTAGGCTGCTCGAAGGCGGGGTGCGCTGTGGAAGGCGCGAGTTGCTTGTGTGCTGAATTTCGTGGCTGGTAGGCGCAATTGCAGTGAAGTTGAAACCCGGAAAATGGATGTAGACTTTGTGAGTAGAGCTATTGGCGATTTGTACATCGAAGATATGTTGGTGGTTGTTCGAAGTGAGTGTAGGGTTCAGCCTGACGTAGGAGACTGGAGCACGGATCATTCTCCTCGCGTCGCGTCATTGACCGCCGTGCGCTCTCACGTTCGCACGTGCGACGTTATTCACTCGAATCAAAATGTTGCTTCTAAGGTCTTCTCCTTTCCCTCTTCCGCGCTCGTACGATTCGTGTCTCCCTTCTTGTGTACAAGTATCAAGCCATATAAGGCCAAAGGTAGTCGATACGGCCCCCCCCGTAACACTTTGACCTGCAGGTCCAGCATCCAGCAGCTTTGGAAACAGAACTTCTCTACCAGTCTTTGCCCGAGCCTAAACGCTATCACTGCGAGCTAGCTAATCACCACTGCTTGAGCTCGCGGCCCATCACCGCCAGAAGTTGAGATGTGCTCGATCGGTAATCACACGCTGGCCATAGTACGTTGGTATACACTAGCCGGAATAACTAGCGTTGAAACCAATTCACCGCCGTCAGCAAGAATGACAGCAGCCGTTTTATAGAGGAGGTTTGGTCTTAGGTAATTTGGCGAACAGCTAACCCTCGCGAGCCTCGACCAAACTGAAATACCACTACCATCTCGGCACCTTATGGTTCGTTTGCAGTCCCCTGCATACATACTACAAGCTGCCATGGAGCAGCACGTGCATGGGTTTCGTTTGGCTCAAGGCTTGTTTGAGGTTGTCAGAAGGTAAAAGCGACGGTGAACTCGCGCAAGTCCGTGGGACAGTAGATGTATAAATCTTGTTTGGTCCGCTGTCGAGGTCGCTTACCTCCACTTCGATAAGTGGTCCTGCCAATATCTGGGTATCTCCGACATCTCTTCGCCTTCTCTCCTGAACATTTTTGTGGTATTTCGGCTTCTCAGTCAACAGTGACAGACTTTCAAGTCTTCATCAACATGCACGGCCTCACCCTCATTCTTGCTGGTATGATCATTCTCTTGATTCAGTGAAGCTCGATCATGGCTAACATGTGTCAGCTCTGCTCAGCTTCTTCGCCGTTGCCTCGGCGGCCCCAGCAGAGGAAGACCCTGTCAAGTTCATCTTCAACAACTGGTGTCCCTTCCCAGTCTACATCCGTGAAGCCGTGGCCGAGCATCCCGGTCCTCGTCACGGCGAGGGTTGTGCAAACTTTGGCGAGACCAAGGAGGGTATTCTCCCAGCCGGCGCTGGCTTCATGGGCCAATACCCAGTCTACAAGGACAGCTGCGGCCACAGTGGTGAGTAGGTGCCTCTGTACTTCGAACTTTCACTGATACACCATTTCAGTGAAAGTCGCTCGCTATCCCAATGGTCCCGTCTACCAGTACGAGTTCAACTGGGCTCTCGAGGACAATCTGATGTGGTACAACCTCAGCCACGAGGACGGCAATCCTTTCACCGACGTGTGTCGTGAGTTTGGAGCGCACAACGGCTGCCCAGGGCTTCGATGCGAGGCCGGTAACGACGGCGGCGCATGTGACTACGACATCCAGACCGATTGCCGCAAACACGGAGCGATGCAGGGATCCCTGTGCGAAATGCCGAACTGGTCCAAGAAGATGACTGACGAGGAGTTGCTGGAGGATTTGGAGAAGCATGCGCTAAGGTGGGAGGACTTGGAGATGACTGGCAACTGAGGAGTTGATGGAGACTGAATCTTGTGGAATCTGCAAGATGGCAGCGACAAGTGCTTGGTATATGTTCTCGGTTCAAGAAATGCTGGGCAAAATGGCAGTTTAGCATTACGTCTTGTTGAAGGCGTTGGAGACAAGAAGACTATGCCTCTTAGAAGCTGAGATCAATACACTCGGAAGAAAAGGCCACTCTTACGATTCTGCTTCTGACGACACACAAAAGACGCGATGCCCTCTCGCTGCTGAGGTCCGCCTCCCAAACAATAAACATACTCCCCCCACAGTCAACATGCTTGAGAGTGAGACAGGTGGGCGAAAATGCATGACTCGTGCATTTTGAAATGGTTTGAAAGCGTCATGAGTCCGTTCTTCGTTGCTACGTTATCGAATTACCATTTTAGGCTCCGACCTAACCCCAAAATCTCTCCGCTCATAACACGTTGTCTTCACGAAGTCGGAGAGTGCGATTGGCACTATAATAGCAATCAAGGAGTGTGCAACTCGTAATTGGGCTGTACTGATCCTTTCGATCTAGATGCTACGTCTCGGAAAGTTGCATACCTCCCTAGCCGCATACTCGTTCTCAGTGACAATGGGAGTCCGGCAAATACTTTGTTCAAAGAAGACAGGTTGCTGTACGCTGGTTTCGCAATGGCACCGGCCATGGTGAAGATTTGGCGCTAGTGTCACTAAGCGAGGCCACTTTTGCAGCCAATATATTGCAGATTTTGCACCACTTCT
>TARA_R110002003_G_scaffold234_3_pt1 | contig 11660 bp, 7 predicted proteins | sample TARA_R110002003 | Tara Oceans TARA_R110002003 (sample SAMEA4396441) | marine metagenome | biome: Westerlies Biome; feature: [SRF] surface water layer (ENVO:00010504); material: water (ENVO:00002006), including particulate matter (ENVO:01000060) such as... | depth 5 m | reverse complement strand
GTGACGATCAGTGGCCCACCTCGTACTTTGGGTCGTCTCATCGAGACTTGTGCCATCAAGGCACATCCGATCCCGATATATTCTCCGTACCATGCGGCTCACTTGTATGGACCGGACGATGTAGAGGAGGTGCTGGGTTGCCTAAGGAATGAACGATTGAAGAACTATCCCCAACGCATACCGTTCCTATCTATGTCGACAGGCACCGATACCAAGGCTCAAGACTTCCAAGGACTTCTACGTCAGGCCATCAACGATTGTCTGTGCGACCAGGTTCGATGGGACACACTTTGTTCCTCGCTCAATGCACGACTTGCAGGGCGAACGTCCTTAAAGTCGTGTACGGTGGTCCCAGTGACATCGAATGCAGCAAATCTGCTCTTAACGGGTCTCCAACAGGGTTCGCAGCTGCATGTCACCGTCTCAAACAACTTGAACACCAAGATGGAGCGAGCGAACACGAGTCCAGCGCCCGGCAAGTTCCAAGACTCGAAGATTGCTATTGTAGGCTTCTCTGGCCGCTTTCCAGACGCGGCGTCGAATGACGAGCTATGGGAGGTGCTCAAAGCTGCTCGCAACTGCTACCGCACAATTCCTGAAGACCGCTATGACTGGGAGGCCCATTATGATGCCGAGGGGAAGAAGAAGAATCACACCAAGGTGAAATTTGGCTGCTTCATCAACGACCCTGGTGTATTTGACGCGCGGTTCTTCAACCTCTCGCCTCGTGAGGCGGAAAACACAGATCCAGCGCAGCGTCTCGCCCTGATGTCGGCGTACGAGGCTATGGAAATGGCGGGATTGGTGCCAGATCGAACGGCGTCGACGCAACGGGATCGGATCGGCGTGTTCTTCGGAGTAACGAGTGACGACTGGCGGGAGGTAAATAGCGGACAGGATATCGACACCTACTTCATTCCTGGGGGCAATCGTGCCTTCGTGCCTGGACGTATCAGCTACTTCTTTCGCTTGTCTGGGCCCTCCATCTCCGTGGATACGGCGTGTTCGTCGAGCTTTGCCGCCATCTCGACGGCGTGTAGCTATCTCTGGCAGGGCGACTGCGACTCTGCCATTGCAGGCGGTACGAACGTGCTAACCAATCCCGACAATTTCGTGGGCCTCGACCGCGGACATTTCTTGTCCGCAACAGGCAACTGCAATCCCTTCGACGACTCGGCCAGCGGCTACTGTCGCGCAGACGCCGTGGGCGCGGTGGTGCTGAAGAGGCTCGAGGATGCCATTGCCGACCATGATCCCATCTTCGGTGTCATCGCCGGCTCCAGCACCAATCACTGCGGCCAGACAGTGTCCATCACAAGGCCCCATGAGGGCGACCAGCTGTCTCTCTTCAAGCGCATTCTTCGACACACCAACACCGACCCGACCGAAGTCAGCTATGTCGAGATGCACGGAACCGGCACCCAGGCGGGTGACGCTGCTGAGATGCGTTCGGTGCTGTCGGCCTTTGCCTGGGACCATAGGCGCAGCCGCGTGCAGCCAGAGCGGCCGCTCCACCTGGGCGCAGTGAAGGCCAATGTTGGCCATGCAGAGTCGGCATCAGGGGTGACGGCGTTGATCAAAGTGTTGATGATGATGCAGCACAGCGAGATCCCACCGCATCGCCTGGACGGCAAGCTGAACCACAACTACCCGACTGACATGGCGGAGCGCAATGTGCACATCCCCTTCAAGACGACGCCGTGGCGACGGGAGGACTGTCCGGGCAAGAAGCGGATGGCATTCTTAAATAACTTCAGCGCCGCCGGTGGGAACACAGCGCTGTTGTTGGAAGACGCGCCGCTAGCCCAAAAGGTCACGTGCGAAGCCGTTGACCCTCGCCATGTGCTTCCTGTCGCTGTGACTGCGAAGACGGCCAAGTCCCTAACTGACAACCTTCGCGCGCTCGTCGCGCATCTTCAGCGCAAGCCAGATGAGCCGCTGGCGGCGCTTTCGTATACCACTACCGCTCGCCGGGCTCACCACAAGTTTCGTGTTCTTGTCTCTGGCCCCGATGTCGCAGCCATCACGTCTGCACTGCTAGGGCGACTTGATGCATCCGACTCGGTGAAGGCCGTGAAGCCAGTGCCGCCCAAGGTTGCCTTCGCCTTCACAGGTCAGGGAACCCTTTACGCCGGCATTGCGAAGGCACTCTATGACCATGTCGCTGTTTTCAGGGGCGATCTTGTCCGATTTGACCGTATCGCTGGTCGACATGGCTTTCCGAGCTTCCTGCCCCTCGTCGATGGTCGACAAGAGCATGTCGACGCACATACCGTCGACCCCGTCGTGGCACATTTGGCCGTCACATGTGTGCAAATGGCTCTTGCACATCTCTGGAGACTCTGGATAGGGGATCCATCGTGCGTCACCGGCCACAGCTTAGGCGAATATGCTGCGCTCTACTCGGCGGGCGTTTTGTCTGCGAGCGACGCCATTTACCTCGTCGGCAGTCGTGCGCAATTGCTTGTCAAGCACTGCTCCAAGTCAACCCACTCAATGCTAGCCGTGAAGGCATCCGCATCTGATGTTGCTGCAGAATTGACCGGCTCGAGCTGCGCAGTTGCCTGCATCAACTCCCCCGTAAGTACGACCATCAGCGGACCTAGGGAAGCAATACAGCATTTGTCCAAGATCTTGAAAAACAAGGCAATGGAGGCTGTTCCCCTGGACGTTCCATATGCCTTTCACTCCGCTCAAGTGGATCCCATCCTGGCCGAGTATGAGGACCTAGCCAGCCGTGTACACTTTCATGAGCCTAGTGTTCCATACATGTCTCCACTCCTCTCTGAAACTGTGACTGGACATGGCGTGCTCGACGCATCCTACTTAGTACGGGCGACTCGGCAATGTGTCAATTTTCAAGGCGCTATCGACGCTGCCATCGATGCGAAAATCGTGAATGAGAGTACCATCTGGCTCGAGCTTGGCACGCATCCAGCATGCTCTGGCATGGTCAAGCAGACAATCGGTACTCAAGCCATCACTGCACCGACACTAAGAAGAGATGGACACACGTGGAAAGTACTCGTAAGTGCCATCGAACTCCTGTATCGTGCGGGCATCGATATCCAATGGAATGAGTTTCACCGTGGATTTGTTGCCGCTCAACGCGTTCTTCCTCTCCCCAGCTACAAATGGTCTCTCCAACGCTACTGGATACAATACCGGCATAATTTCTGTCTCACCAAGGGCGACGATCCGGCCACGCTTGCGCCGCAAACTGCTTATCTTGCTCCTCAACTTGCACCCATAGAGTCACTCTCGTCTTCTGTTCACCGTGTAATCGAAGAGGACAACTCTACTGAGTCCTCAAGTCTGCTCGTTGAGTCCGATCTGCTTGACTCTCGGATGTCTCCAATTGTTTCTGGACACAAAGTCAATACTGCCATGCTATGCCCATCCTCTCTGTATGCCGACATGGCTTTCACCGTCGCCAAGCGTATGCTGAAGGCCAATTGTCGGCTTCACGAGAAGACCGGTCTTGACTGCGGCACTATGAGCATCCAGCGTCCATTAATCGTACATCCCGAAGCTGCCACTCAACTGCTCAGAGTTTCTGCAACGGCTGATTGGCTCAAGGGAGAGATCGTTCTGACCTTCTTTAGCGTCAATGCAGACGCACGCAAATTGGCAGAGCATGCAACGTGTACCGTCAAAGTGTCTCAAGACCAAAACTGGCTCAACGACTGGAAGCGCAATGCCTATCTGCTCTCGAGCCGGATTTCATCCCTTCACGAGACAGTTGACAGAGGCAGCGCGCACAAGCTGAAACGTGGTCTTGCTTACAAATTGTTCTCCAGCCTGGTTGATTATAGTCGCGAGTATCAAGGCATGGAACAGGTCATCCTAGACAGTGAGAATCTTGAAGCCACGGCACAGGTCAAGTTCCAAGTCGACCAGCAAGGCTTTGACTGGCACCCTTGTTGGATTGATAGCCTTGGCCACATCGCTGGATTCATCATGAATGGGAACGATAATGTCTGCGCCAAAGACCAAGTCTTCATTAACCATGGCTGGGATGCTATGCGGTGTTGCAAGATGGTGGAGCGCGGGAGGACGTACACCACATACAACCGCATGCAACTGGAGGCCGGCACAATGTATGTTGGCGATACATACGTGTTTGACGGCGAAAACGTCATCGCCGTATTCGAAGGAGTCAGGGTAAGTATCCCCAGCTCCAAAGAAGTCCTGTCTACCGTAGTAACACCCGTCTAGTTTCAAGGCGTAAATCGCTCCGTGTTGGACCATCTCTTACCTGGTAAGGCCCCGGCGGTACCAAAAATAAGCACGAAAGCTGCCCCAGCTAGCAATGATGGGAGGAACGCCTCCGTTCACTTGGTTAAAACACGCAGTTCCCTTGCCCACAAAGCTAAGCCGCCACCGATTTCCACCAACACTGAGCCTGGGAAAGCCGCGGGGATCTTGAAGATCATATTGGATGAAGCGCAAATCAGTGAGGACGACCTTGATCTGGACACCGAGTTCAACGACCTAGGCGTGGATTCGCTCCTCTCTCTTACCATTGTTGGTCGGCTGCAAGACGAGCTTGGTATAGAAATGGCGACCTCCGCCTTCATGGATCATCCAACAATCAAAGCCTTCATCAACTATGCGGGCGGTGAAGTATCACTAGGCTCATCATCAGCCCAGAGCGCGGTTTCGACTCCGGTCTTGACCGACTTGAAGGACGAAGATCTCTATCTCACTGATGCGACATCCGTTGACGAAGACAGCGTCCGAGAAGACGCTGATATGATGACGACTATCCGAGCAATCATATCAGAAGAGACAGGCACTGCTTTGCACGAAATCCTAGCAAGCTCTCCGCTCTCCGAGCTCGGAGTAGATTCACTACTGGGACTTACGATTATGGGAAGACTGTCAGAAGAGTTTGGTAAGCAGCTGCCGGCAAGTCTCTTCGTCGAGAGTGAGACGCTTGGAGATATCGAAAGTGCTCTCGTCAACGCTGGTCTTGTGAGTAAGACCAGAAAGGGAAGCATCGAGTTGAACAGTCAGCAACACCCTCGTGCGAGAGCGAAGGCGGTCGCAGAATCAATGCCTATCTCCGAAGATGTTCTGAATCCGCACGCTCCTCCACATGCAACTTCAGTCTTGCTGCAAGGATCATCGAAGCGAGCAAAGAAGACTTTGTTCCTCTTTCCAGATGGGGCCGGATCCGCAACCTCTTATCTCGGCGAGCGCGTGATATCTCCGGATGTGGTAGTCTACGGATTGAATTGCCCATGGCTAAGGACGCCACAAGATCTCAAATGTTCGCTCGAACACTACGTCGCCAAATTCTTAATCGAGGTCCAGCGACGGCAGCCTCAAGGCCCATACCACTTCGGTGGTGTCTCCGCTGGCGGCATCCTGGCGTACGAGGCGGCTCAACAACTCCAGGGTATTGGGAAGAAGGTTGACACATTGATCTTACTTGATACTCCCAATCCCGTAGGTTTGGAAAACCCGAATGCGCGCATGTACGACTTCCTGGACAGTCTGGGCATGTTTGGCATGGGCAGCAAGCAGGCTCCCAAATGGTTGCGCCCGCACTTTGATGCGTTCCTTGCTCTGCTCGACGCTTACGAAGTGAAGAAGTTTGGAGGTCCATCGCCGCCCACAACACATATCGTCTACGCTCGCGATGGTATGTGCAAGCACGAGAGCGACCCTCGGCCGGAGATTCGCTCTGACGATCCACGCGAGATGCTGTGGCTCTTGAACAATCGAACCGACTTCACTGGGGCTGGGTGGAATTCTTTATTGGGGAAGCAGAATCTGCGCATTTCTGTTTTGGATAACGTGAATCACTACACGATCATGCAGCCTGGTCCGCAGATGCAGGAGCTCGCTAAGCGGGTCGCACGTGCTTTACGGACTTGATGCAGTGTGCTTCCGATTACATAGACAGCAAGTTGCTTTTTGTTTGATATAGACTAGAATGACCATACTCTTACTCCGTTCCGCTGTCGAACATTTCGCCTAATCATTTCGTAGCGCTAGCTCGAGGAAGTACTGGAAGATCGGAGCCCGACGACCCAGGCTCAATGCGCTTCAGTCGGAGTCAGCCACGCCCGAAGACCCAAGTCAGCATCTTATTGGTCGGATTCTTGACGGCATTGAAAGACAGCTGGACTAGGTATTACTCCAGTCAGTTGACATTTCTTTTTCGCGGCCTAAGTGTCCACGTAGAGCCAGACAGTGCGCTTCGAACGACACAATGGCATCTAGCGACTTCAAAGTCTTGATCCTTGGAGGAGGCAAGTTGTGATGTCTTGTTCACGAGATCTCTCGCTGACGATCATACAAAGGCAATTGTGGTCTGGCTTTAGCCACTGGACTGAAGAAAGTACGATGAACCAACCAACCGGACTCAATGTCACGAACACGCCTGATTTAATACACAGGCCGGCATCAACTACACAGTTTTCGAAAGAGATAGCGAGCATGATTTCCTCCACCGTCCACGCGATTGGGGTACGAAAAGTGTACAATGCCTCTCCTGGCCGACCTAACCAGGGACGATAGGCATGCTACTCCATTGGGGAGCAGAGTACCTGGAAAGGCTTCTGCCACCTCATCTTCAAGCCCGGATCAAAGAACCTCGATGCGATCCTCACCTCGACGCAGGCGCCAAAATCCCACCCGTGCCATTTGTCAACGCGCTCACGGGGAATGTGATGGCCGAGATCCCAATTGAGGGCATGAGTGTCAACCGTGTATCAAGGATGAAGCTACGGCGATTCCTCACGGAGGGCGAAGACTTGGACATACAAGTAAGGCGAGTACAGTTCTGCCAGTGTATGCGCTAACATCAACCAGTTCGGCAAACTCCTAGACAATGTGAAGGTAGATGGTGATGCAGTGACCGCGGCCTTTCGTGATGGAAGCACCGAAACAGGCAGTATCATAATTGGGTGCGATGGATCGCATTCCAAAGTTCGCGAGTTTCTGGTCGGCCATGAAGCAGCCAAATTGCACTTTGTCGACCTCACCATGATTAATTTCCCGCAAAGCGGATACACAGCAGATGAGGCGCGGTTACTGCAGACAATGCATCCCGTATTCAAAATCGCGGCTCATCCTCACAAGCCGGGGAACGGCATTCTAGCAGGCAAGTTTGCACCCACATCGATCCTCTAGCAGTGCCTTACTGACCCCAATAGCTCTCGATATCCCTGATGCAGATGATCCCACGACATGGAAATTCCAAAACTACATTGGATGGTGGGGTCCGCCGTACGCCAAAGATCTCCAAGACCCAGCAACACGGATGGAATTCTATCGCTCGTGGGTCTCATCATTCTGCGAACCATTCCGCACCGCCGGGCTTAAGCTCACAGAAGGTGAAGTCGTCCCTGTGTATCCAGGGCAGCAGTGGGCTCCGACCATGCCATGGGACAATCATGGTGGAAAGGTAACGCTGGCAGGCGATGCGGCTCACTCAATGTTGCCGCGTACGTCCCTACCCTTTGACTTCCCCGCGCCACGTCCTTGCTAGCTAATGAAAACCCAGAACGCGGACAGGGCCTTAACAACGCGATCAAAGACGCGTCGGATATCGTGGATGCGATCAAGGCCGTCGTCGCTGGACGACAAAGTTTGCAAAAGGCGATCTCGGAGTATGAGGCTGAGATGAAGCGTAGAGGCGCAAAGGAAGTTGCCCTGAGTCTTGAGCAAGCGATCAAGGCGAGGGATATGAGTACGATTAAAGATAGTCCGATTTTCAAGGTTGGATGGCAGAGGGGGAAGGAGGAAGTGGTGGCACAGGTGGAAAGGGCTTCATAGGAACCTATCTCACTTCCGTCCATGTAAAGTGTCTTCATGATCTGCTAGACATGTCTACCACTTTGCTGTGGTGTTACTGAGCTTCGCTGGTGGTGGTGAAGCAAATCGCCATGACGTCACTGCCCTGAAAGGCGAAAGTGGCTAGCGCAACCTTGGCATCACCACTCAACCGCCAGCTTTTGCGTACGGTTTTGCTCTTACTACTCCGGCATCCCAACGGTCCGGCAACAGTGGAGCTTCGCAGCTAACTAGGATCAATTCAGGTCGTGACTGCTCAACCTCCGTCCGCTTGATTGCCGACCCGCCAGCATTTCCATGCGGAGCTTCGGAGCCCGAGCAGCGAGACGTTGGATGCCGCGCAACACCAACCGGCCGAAGCGGTCGCAAGGCGAGATGGATTGTGGATGAAAGCGGGCATGGAGAGTAATGTGGCAAGGTGCTGAGCGACACTAGGATGAGTCCATCAATGTTTGGCCGCTCGATTGTGTGCATGATGGGCAGCGGTTGCAAGCCTCTGAACCCAAGGCTTAACTTAGACGTCTTGTAAGATACCCACGTGAGACTGTTCGCACTTCAGCCAGACTTGGAAGAGAATGGATGCTACGGACGCCTATGTGCACCTGCTAATGGGCTTTGCAGCCACAGCCAGCCTTGTAAGTGGTTGACACTAGCGATCATCTCGACCTTCAACTAAGTCTATCAACAGGTCGCATGCTATGTGGCAGGCTATGTGATATACAATGTTTATTTTCATCCTCTCCGAAATTTTCCTGGACCTCGACTCTGGGCAGCATCGCGATTGCCTTGGTGCTATTACCAGTACAAGGGGCAGCTGCACTACCGGTTGCTGCAACTGCACATAGCATATGGGAAGACCGTTCGCGTCGCGCCAACGGAGCTGTCGTATGCCGACGATGATGCTTGGAAAACGATCTATGGACATCGCAAGCACGAGATGGGCAAAGATCCAATCTTCCGCTTGCACACGCCAACTGGTGCACAGAACATCCTCGTGGCAGACCGAGAAACGCACGCTCGACAGCGTCGATTGCTTTCCCATGCGTTTTCCGAGTCTGCTTTGCGCGAACAAGAACCCATTCTACAATTGTACGCACAGAAGCTGCTTGACCAATTATCCATTCAATGCGCCAATGGTCCACTGGATATAGTGTCATGGTTGACATTTGCCTCCTTCGACCTCATTGGCCATATGTCCTTTGGAGAGAACTTTGGATGCCTCGACAAAGGCAAACATGCGCCTTTTGTGCAATCGATCACTGCCATGGCGTCTGAGCTTACTTTCAACCAGATGTGGAAGTACTGGGGTATCATGGGTATTCGGCAGTACTTCACACCCAACGGACTTATAGGCCAGCGAATGAAGAACATCAAAACAGCAATGCAGACCGTGCAGAAACGTATCAAGAACGGCTCCGAGCATCACGACTTCTTGCATTACATTTTGTCCGCAAACGACGAAAAAGGCATGAGTCCTGCTGAGATCAACGTGAACGCATTCTCACTCAGTATTGCTGGTTCAGAGTCAACAGCGACCGCGCTCTCCGGCGCCGCCTTCTTCATGCTCACGCATCCTTCGGTGTACCAGCGCTTGGTCCACGAAGTTAGATCTGCGCATTTCGACGACGCAGAAATTACGCTTGCCAGCACGCACAAGCTCCAGTACCTCGATGCCGTCATTACCGAAACATTGCGCATGTATCCTCCTGTCGCCATCACTTTACCTCGCCGTGTACCTGCTGGTGGCGAGACGATCAAGGGTCATTTCGTGCCCGAGGGCATGACCGTGGGCGTACATCACTACTCGACGTACCACCACCCAGACAACTTCCATCGGCCCAATGACTTCCTGCCCGAGCGTTGGTTGGAGGGAACGCGAGATGCGCCGCCCTTCGCTAGCGACAACAAAGATTGCATGCAACCATTTTCGTTTGGCCCTAGGAACTGCTTGGGCAAGAACATTGCGAGAGCGGAGATGAGATTGCTGTTTGCCAAACTCCTGTTCAAGTTCGATTGGACGATTGAACCGGGCCAGGAGCAATGGATGGACCAGAGATTGCAGGGTTTTTGGCAGAAGAAACCTCTTTACTGCAGTCTTACAAGGGTTGCAACAAGATAGAACCCGCGTGATCACGCCGCACATGTTCTGAATTGCCAGAGAGCCAGATACCTTCGCGTCAAGGTTCAATGCCAAATGGCAAGATCATACAGCATCGGGCAAATGTTTAGCAATGCAGAGTATGTCAAATCGTCGCTATTACGCTCTTTGAACGTGTTTGGGAAGTGTACCAGTCAATTATGAAAGTATTGCCTCACTTGGTGCAGATAGGTTTATGATCGATTATCCACAGGCTGCTTGAAGTCTGCGTGGCAGCGGGCCATCGAACGATCATCGTAGGATATCGTGATTGTAACAATGCATCAGGCGAGCAGAAGCGCATGGGAATTCGCTTAAGAAACGCAATTCCGAAGCGAGGAAAGGCATTCTATATCCGCTCAAGCACTGCGATTTTGATGTTCAGATACATTCCACAACCTTATCACTTCCCAGCATGTTATACTTCGCATCATACTCCCTCCGCCTTCTGCTCAAACACCTCCTCAAACTGCCTCACCATATCATCCGTCAACGGCACCGTCGCAAACCTCTTCAAAGCTTCCATATTCACCTCCTTCGTCAACGTCGCGCCATCCCCAATCATCTCCTCCAAGTACTCGAAATACCGTACAAAGAACCCCGGTGTAATCGTGTTGATAAACACCGCCTCCTCGTCGAACGGATTGCTGAATTTATGCGGCAAGCGGATCGGTACGGTAACGAGCTCGCCAACACCCGCGTCGAGGGTGCCGCGGCCGGGAGAGTGGAAGCGCACTTTGCCTTTCTGTGTTGTGCGCGATCGGCGTCAGTTTCACGTAGATAGAGTGAAAGGGGAAGGAACAGCGAAGACGAACAGTTATGTAAAACCCCTCGTCGTGCATTTCGTGGAAATGAAAGACCGGCCCGTCGCTACGCGGCGGGATCAAGCTCTCGATGACGCACAAGCGGTATTGCGTCTGGGATCCGTCTTCGAGGATGCGGTACTTGTCTTCCGTGCGACGTTAGTATTAACGGCCTTGGAAATAGTTTTAGAAGCATACGCACATTGACCCAGACTCCTCCATGGGATTTTTGCGGGAGAAGCGTGCCCGATCGAAAGCGTCTGGGAGTAGTTGTTTGTTCCTTTGTCGACTGTGCCGTTCATTTTGCCGATCTGGTATTAGGCGCTCAATAGTAAGTTATGGGTTGGTCGTGATATAGAAAGGTGTATGTAAGTGCGATACCGGCGATTGTGGCCGTGGTCTTGAGCTTTTTAACGCTGGAGTGGTACAGCCTCTTGAAAGATTGCTTGAGCATGGCGATGCGAGGCTCGGCCGAGTAGGCGAACAGGTCGTGCTGACATGATGATGTGGATATGTCTGGCGGACGGGAGTGTTATGGTAAGCGGTCGCCGGGTTCCGGGAGACGAATGGCATGAGTTCAACTTACACGACAGGTATTGCCGGTATGTGGGTCTTTTTTTGGGAATTCATACCCAAAAATCGTTCCTTGAATGATTCGTGGCCTTCTACCAATGGATATGGTGGTAGTGATGTGATGAGATGAAAACTGCTCGAGCATGTTATATGACGTTCATAGAAGCACGAGCATGATGCTATGCAAGAATTCACGTTGAGACCCTTGCAGGTGTCCTTATAAATCCCGTATAGCCTCAGAAACTCTTATCTTCAGGTGTTAGCAGTACTCAGATATGAAGAGAATAGCCAGGCATCGGTGTCAGGTCAAGCATATAGAGTGCACTGTGGAGTTCTTG
>TARA_R110002003_G_scaffold106_12_pt1 | contig 11670 bp, 12 predicted proteins | sample TARA_R110002003 | Tara Oceans TARA_R110002003 (sample SAMEA4396441) | marine metagenome | biome: Westerlies Biome; feature: [SRF] surface water layer (ENVO:00010504); material: water (ENVO:00002006), including particulate matter (ENVO:01000060) such as... | depth 5 m | reverse complement strand
GAGCGGACGGCTGCCAACCGGGCAAAATACCGCACTTGGATTGAATCCCATACCCCGCAGCAGATCCACGATGCCAACAACGCCCGTAAACGCTTGCGGAGACTTCTCAAGACTGGTGCTGGGAAGAGGAAAACCCCCGCCCATACCATGAAGCTTGTGGACGATCGTCAGCCCAAGGGAATGAGAACGTCCTTCGGTGCATTTTGCGCCGAAAGACATCTTAGCGGCGACTTCAAGGGCATCACAGTGGCTGAATCTGCCAAGTTGGCCGCTGAAGAGTGGAAGGCGCTGAGCGAAGGCGAGAAGAAGGTACGTCGCTTCCAAATAATTAGCTACGCTGGCTCACACCAAACAGAAATACCTCGATTTGCGGGAGGCCGACAAAGCGAGGTACGAGCGTGAAAAGGCTGCAGCCTACTAGAAGGTCTTCTCCTAGCTCTCCAGGCACGTTTCACGAGTCATCGGCGTTGGCAAATGAAAAGAGGACGGTCTGCGAGTGTTTTCAGCCATCATGTCCAGTGCGTCCCACAGCAATGGCGGCTTTTTCCTTGGTCATACAACGAGTTGCAGCAATGCGGTTTAATCAGTGTGTTTGGCCTGGACCTCATACTTTGGTTTGTCTCGCGTGGTAAGTATCGTTGCTCTCCTGTTTCCATGTAGAGGAAGCAATCACGCAAGGTCATGTAGGGGAACGATTCGGCTAGCAATGATATAAAGTATCTGGAAGTTTTACCCTGGCGGCATCAACGACGTACGGAGAAGCATTGCATGCTTACCACAAGGGCGACTTGAAACATAGGTGCGATCTCTGTTCCAAAGCGGCTAGGGCGCCCCAAGCATTCCTTATCTCTTCCCCAGCCTCGACAATCTGGACCCTCCACAACAGCATCCAGGCAAGTCGTCGATCGCATTTCCGCGGTAGATAAGCGTGCATCGTGGAGAAGGCTATCTGCGACACGTGCGTCACCTGTCAGCCACTGTTGCTTGGAGGCTTTAAACCTCGTGTGTATGGCAACATGACAAACGTCAATACACTCGCGCTCTGCATAGAGCGATATTATCCAGATGACTGGCGAAATGGCCGCAGATCACGGCGCTGGTGAACAAACACCGTTACTGCATTCAAACAGATTAGCGCAACTTCAACACGAGCAAGATGAGGAGGCTCAATCACTCATCTCGTCGACCGTGACCAAGGAAGAACAACAGTTGGCAGGCAGCACGGTTGGAGAACGCTTGCCATACAATGACTATACTACCATCGACTGGTTGCATGATTTGGTACACAATTCCTTGCCTCGTGTCCATCGTTGTTCCAGAACGAATCACTGAGCGATCCCCAGGTCAAAGACTCGTACCGCTTCCGCACCATCCAAGCTCGACGCGGCCTACGCTACAAACTCCTTTCTCTCTTCGACGCCAGCTCGGGCTGGCTCGCCGTGGTCCTCATCGGCACACTAACTGCTTGTGTCGCTTTCGTCGTCGACGTCGGTGTCGCCACAGTGTCGGACTGGAAACTCGGCTACTGCACGCGCAATCCATTCTTGAACCGCGAAGGTTGTTGTGCGGATAAGACGCCATTCCTAACCTTCCAAGCCGAGCAAGAGTTGGGAGAGTGCAAATCGTGGCATGCATGGAGTCCAAGCTATGCACGCAGTTTTGGCGTGTATGTGGGACTGGCGCTGGTGTTTGGCACCATCAGTAGTAGTGCGACCATGTTGACGAGGAGCGAGTTACCGTCTGTGAAGGCTTCGAGCGATGCGGCATTGACGCCGCAGATTAAGATCAATGGGCAATCTGACGCGAATGACAATCAAGCGGCGGTTCCGACGGCTGGTCCAGGTGGGAAAGTAATGTGTAAGTTGTACTGATCGATTGAAATCAGGCTCATGCTGTGCATTGTTCCATGGTACTGACGATGACAGACATGGCCTCCGGCTCCGGGATCCCTGAGATCAAAACGATCCTCTCCGGCTTTTCGATTCCATCTTTTCTCTCCCTGCGCGTCCTCCTAGTCAAAGCCTTCGGCGCCATCTTTGCCGTCAGCACTGGCATGTGTCTCGGCAAAGAAGGCCCTTTCGTTCACATATCAACTTGCGTGGGCTACCTCGTTGGCTCCTTATTCCCCAAGTACTCCAGCAATGGCCGTAAGATGCGCGAGCTGCTGAGTGCGGCGTGTAGTTCTGGTTTGTCTGTGGCGTTTGGTGCCCCGATCGGAGGCGTCTTATTCTCGTACGAGGAAATCTCGACGTACTTCCCGCGGAAAGTGCTGTGGAAAGCCTTCCTCTGCTCGCTATCCGCTGCTATCGTGCTCAAGGCGCTGAACCCAACAGGCACAGGAAAACTGGTGCTTTTCGAAACAAACTACGGGACCGACTACTCACCCATCCACTATCTCGTCTTTGCCCTCTTGGGAGTTGCGGGCGGCATCTTTGGCGGCTTGTTCTGCAAGTTCAATTTCGCCTGGTCGAGATGGTTCCGCGCGTTCAGCATCATCAAGCATAATCCCGTGCTTGAAGTCGGCATCGTAGTCCTAGCCACCACGCTTTTGCAATTCCCGAACCCGTTGACCAGGGAGCCGGGAGATGTCGTGATCAAGAACCTGCTCGTCGACTGTGGCGACAACGCGTCCCAACGGTCCTGGGTCTGTCAGAACGAATCGACCACGAAAGGCACAAACTGGCCCTACGTCGGCTACCTGGTCTACGGCACTCTGACCAAGCTGGTCCTCACGATCATTACATTCGGCATCAAAGTGCCCAGCGGCGTCATCATCCCCGCCCTCGACGCCGGCGCCCTCTTCGGCCGTCTAGTCGGCCAACTGCTCCCCAGCATCAGCCCGGGTATCTTCGCCATGGTCGGCTCCGCCGCCTTTCTCGCCGGCGTATCGCGCATGACCATCTCGCTCGCAGTCATCATGTTCGAACTAACCGGCCAACTCTCCTACACGGTTCCAAACATGTAAGTAACGTAGCCCCCATCAATCACTCCTTTCACATCCACAACCCCAAACCCCAACACTAACCCCCCACCCACCACAGGCTCGCCATCCTGATCGCAAAATGGACCGCCGACGCCATCTCCACCGAAGGCGTCTACGACCTCGCCCAAACCGTCCTGGGTCACCCCTTCCTCGACCCAGACACAGCCCTCAGCATCGTGCGCCGCCGCGCCCGCCTCACCCAAACCCTGATCCCGCCGCCGCGCACCATGGCCGAAATCACCGTCCACGTCCCGGGAAACAACCTCGTCTCGTACGCCCTGCTGAAGCAGAAACTCAACCAGCTACATGATCGCGGGCTTATGGACGCGGGGCTCGTGCTCGTGCAGTCCCACGCAGACGTGCCCATGTGCCAGGGCTACATTTCGCAATCGGAGCTCGAGTTTGGCCTGACGAAGCTGATTCCGAGTAAGTTTCCCGCGGATCTGCAGGTCCGGGTGCTGGGCCATGCGATTGACGATGGGCCGGCGCCGGAGAGTCTGGAGGTGGATTTGACGGCGTTTGTGGACCGGACGCCGTTGAGCATTTGTGCCAAGGCGCCGCTTGAGTATGCCGTGGAGATGTTTTCGAAGCTGGGGTTGCGGTACTTGATTGTGACCGAGGAAGGAAGTGGGCGGATGGTGGGTGTGATTATCAAAAAGAGACTGGTCGGGTATCTCGAGCATCTTAGTGAACACGGAAACGACGATGAGTGAGAAGTCACCAGTTCAAGGGTCGTGTAGTAATTACGAATCTTTCCATTAACAAGAGTTGCGCTTTACGCTCGAACATACACATGCTGCATCCTGACCAACGTGATATAGCTAGAACAACCAAGTAGTTCCACCCTGTCGCGAACGATCAAGCACTATTAGTGTCGCTCCAAGCACATATCGTAACGTTTAGGATCGACCCCTGCTTCCAACAACCAAGCCCAGCGTGGTTTCAAATGGCTTACTCCTCAGCCTCGAGAGGAGCCTCCTCATCGTACTCCTCCTCAGCATCAGAGATGGAGGCCTCCTGGTACTGCTGGTACTCGGACACCAAATCGTTCATGTTGGACTCAGCCTCAGTGAACTCCATCTCGTCCATACCCTCACCAGTGTACCAATGCAAGAAAGCCTTGCGCCTGAACATGGCAGTGAACTGGTCTCCGACACGCTTGAAGAGCTCCTGGATGGAGGTGGAGTTACCGACAAAGGTGGCCGACATCTTGAGGCCGCGCGGGGGCACGGAGCAAAGCGCGGTTTGGACGTTGTTGGGGATCCACTCAACGAAGTAGGAAGAGTTCTTGTTCTGGACGTTGCGCATCTGGTCCTCGACCTCCTTCATGGAGACCTTACCACGGAAGTAGGCAGAGCAGGTCAGGTAGCGGCCGTTGCGGAAGTCGGACGCAGCCATCATGTTCTTGGGGTCGAACATTTGCTGGGTGAGCTCGGGAACGGTGACAGCGCGGAAGGAGTGGGCACCGCGGCTGGTCAACGGAGCGAAGCCGACCATGAAGAAATGAAGACGGGGGAAGGGCACCATGTTGACAGCCAACTTCCTCAGATCAGAGTTCAACTGACCGGGGAAACGCAGGCAGGTGGTGACACCCGACATGACGGCAGAGACGAGGTGGTTCAGGTCGCCGTACGAGGGGTTGTTCAGCTTGAGGGTCCTCATGCAGATATCGTACAGAGCCTCGTTGTCAATGCAGAAAGTCTCATCGGAGTTCTCGACCAGCTGGTGGACGGAGAGGGTGGCGTTGTAGGGCTCGACAACGGTGTCGGAGACCTTGGGGGAGGGCACAACGGAGAAGGTGGCCATCATGCGGTCGGGGAACTCCTCGCGGATCTTGGAGATCAAAAGCGTACCCATACCGGCACCAGTACCTCCACCGAGGGAGTGGGTGATCTGGAAACCCTGGAGGCAGTCGCAGCCCTCGGCCTCGCGGCGGACGACGTCGAGAACCTGGTCAACAAGCTCGGCGCCCTCAGTGTAATGGCCCTTTGCCCAGTTGTTACCAGCACCAGACTGGCCAAAGACGAAGTTGTCGGGGCGGAAAAGCTGTCCGAAAGGTCCAGCGCGGACGGCATCCATCGTACCGGGCTCGAGATCGACGAGAACGGCGCGGGGCACGAACTTGTTGCCGGAGGCCTGGTCTTGTCAGTCTGCGCGTCACATGAGGAGTGAAGTGATGACACGCACCTCGTTGAAGTAGACGTTCATGCGCTCGAGCTGCAGGTCCGAGGTGCCATTGTAGACACCGGAGCCGTCGAGGCCATGCTCGCCGGAGATGGTCTGCCAGAAGGCGGCACCAATCTGGTTACCCTGCAAGCTGTCAGTTTCGTCGCATTACGTAGTTCAGAGGTGGACTTACGCATTGACCGGTCTGAAGGTGAACCTATTGCTCGTATTCTCGTTAGCTGTTGTTCGACGTTGTTGTGTTGACCCTGAAAACGCGGGGTCGACGCGCGCTGCAGAAACTTCGCAGACTGGGGGACACGTACAATCTCACGCATGATGGCGGTGGTGGGTGAGGTAGTAGAGTTTGCTGGAGCTGAAGATGGGTTGGGTGCTGGGCTGGAGACGTTGGCAGTCGCTGGTGTCGAGAACAGAACGGACGAGGAGCGAGGAGCGGTCAAGAATGTGGGTGGAGCTGGCACTAGCGCGTGGCCTGTGCCTGCACCAAAACAATCGCGGACGCGCCTGCCCTGTGCCCTAAGCCGAGAACGCCAGGCACCAGCAGTTGCCCCGCCTAGCACAACACGCTTGCGGACACTTGCAGCGTCACAACATGCCTCAATTTCAGTTCAACCACCGCGATCGCAGGCATTGTCGTTCATCGCTTCGTGAAGATGTGATGGAGATTTTGACGGCTAATATCTTGGCCTCACCATTGGCAGCTCTTTCCGTCGGCCCTTGAACAGTCCCGGTCTCGGACTAGCCATCTTCGTTTCTGTGCTTCAACCATCACGACCATCTATCGCGCAGAACCCCGTAACACGACGAACTAATCTACAACTCCTTCTTTCCTCCGCTCTGAGAATATGAGTTTGCTCCACTCCCTCTCCTCACAACCTCCGGCATCGTCCAGAAGTTCGGCCAGTACAGCTCGTACTCGTCCTGTCTGTAGTTCAGTTGATGTCTCAGCCAGATCCCCCAAACAATATAGTAGTACGCGCCCGTGCCAGTCATGAGGTGCCACCAGCCATGTCCTTCCAGTACGAAACCCCATGGCATTCCAATCTCTCTGCGCCACTTGATAAGCTTGGAGCAATACTCGTTGTCGAGGTGCCAGATTGCGAAACCTCCCAGGAAGATGCTGAGGCCGAAGCCGATCATTTGCCACATGACTCGTAAAGTCTCGCGGTCTTTCTCGTCTGCCCGTTCTTTGACGGCAGTCAGGCCACCGTGCGGCCTTGGGTTCGCTGCTTCTCTCTCTTTCGACTTGAATTTGGGTCGGATGTTGACTTCCATGACGTACATTGCGCGGAACAGCACGATAGCTGTGAGGATAGCATATGCGTTTTGATGGAATGCTGGGTCCTGGAGGTAGTGGTAATACAGGGTGATGAAGACAGCGAGGGAAATGAGACCGACGGCCAGGACTATCCTATACATCCTAGACTGGGCGTATGAGAACGTCGCGTAGTTCATCAAGCATGTCGTGTAGACCATAGACAGCTCGTCCACGAGCTGCATGGGGTCTGTGAAGGTCAGCCATGCCAAGCTGAGGCCAAATAGCATCGAGCTCACATTTCAAGGTTGCATGGAACAGGAAACTTCCACTTCCAACCAGTAGATAACCTATGAAGGCCACTAGAAAGACTGTATCATGTCCGTGCTTCAGACAGCTGCGAATGCCTTTCGCCGCAAGGTACATGAATAGCAAGTTGGTGAGTGTGTTGATTATTTCCGCCGAGTACTGTGTAACGACATAATTCTAAGACAGTCAATTGTGACGTCCACAAACGTCTCCAGTCCACTAACCTCTTCACACCAGTCCAGCGTCGAAGTCACCGGCGACCATCTCCCATGCTGCTCCGGCGGGTACGCTATCGAAGGCAGTTTCGAAAAGAACGCCGCTGCCATGTTGCCGAGCAGTCCTCGAAAGTCGCAAAGTCGAAAATACAAATGTGTGAAGCAGCCTAGACAGCACAGATCTTGTACCTAGGCTCGGACCTCTCGGAAGGAACGCGATTAGCAAGCCGCGAGCGATAGGTCAGGCCTGCGTGGTCCGTGACAGAAAACGAGAGACTAGTGCACAGCGAGTGACGAGGGGCACGCTACAGTACGTGAATGGAAATAATACACGTAGTACTGTTGTCGTGAATACACCAGAGCACAATCCACTGGTTGCAATTCCTCACGCCACGCGGCCAATCACATGCGACCGCGGCGCCCAACCGAGAAGAAAGCTTGACCTCCATCCCGCCCGGCACGCCACAGCTGCAGCTTTCGCAACCACCAACCAAAACTAACTAACCCCAAACCCGACTCCGAACCAACCTAACAAACTAATAAACCAAAGACCAATAAACCAATAACCGACCAAATCACCATCCCATCCAAACCTACGATGTCAATGCCCAACGAGGCCCTTCAAAAGGTACCTACCTACCTTACCTTCCACCCTCCTCCAACCAGCCCCATCCATGGTCCTAACGAAATCTCAGGTCCTGCAAGAAATCTCTCAAAAGAAAGCCTTCGCCGAACAACAGCTGCTCATCGTGCGCCAGCAGAAAACCGCCCGCACGCGCGAAGCCCGCATGCTAGCCCTCACAGCGTCAGAAGTCTCATCGCTGCCGGCGCAGACGCGCGTGTATGAGGGTGTGGGGAAAATGTACGTCCCTTACCTTAGCCTCCTACCTTATTTCCCCTACTCTACCCATTCCTACCCTTCTACCCTGCCCTCCCCATTCCTACTTGACGGCCCGGAAGCTGGACCTCATGCGAAGGCAGCGGTCGTCCGCGTGCACGTGCGAGAGGAGTTCGTTGACGCAGACACAGGTTCGTACTAACGCCCATTCCGTCGGTGCAGGCGCGGCTGGCGGCGGAGAGCGAGGCGCTGGGCCGGGAGATGGGGAATCTGGAGAAGAAGGAGGAGTATTTGGAGAAGACGTATGTGAATAGTAAGAGTAGTTTGGAGCAGGTGCTTAAGGGGGTGAGTTGAGGGGGATAGGTGCTGGTGTGGTAGGGGGGAAGGAGGGGAGGGGGGTGGGATGGGAGGAGATGGGATGGACATGAGGGAGATAGGTTGGTATGATGGAGACGAGGTGCTGAGACTGCAGAGCGTATAACCACACGCTATTTGGACAGCATATGTATGGGTGGAAATACGCACGCCGAACTTGATCGGTGAAACCGGGCGAGGACACGACTGTCACTCTCACGGCACATCACACAGCGTCATGAACACAAAAACACTTTCCAATCCCCTGTACATATATCCCCAACTTCCCCTCCCCACCCCCATCCCCTCACCGCATCCTCATCACCATACCCTCCACCCCCTCAACACACTTCCTAACCTCATCCGCCGCCCTCGCCACATACGCCCCATCCACAACCCTATGATCCGCACTCCAACTAAACACACACTCCTCCCTCTTGACCAGCTCGCCATGCTCGTCAAATGCCGGCACCACGCGCGCCTTCCCAATGCCCAAGATGCCCACCTGCGGCGCTGAAATAACGGGCGCCACGGCCGCTCCGCCAATGCTTCCGATGTTGCTGACTGTGAATGTTGCGCCCGTGAGATCGGCCGACGTGAGTTTACCGTTTCGCGCAAGAGTGGCGAGGCGATTGATCTCCCGCGCGAGTGACGCAATGCTATGATCCTGCACGTTCTTGATGACGGGTACGAGGAGGCCAGACGGCGAGTCGACCGCTACGCCGATGTTGTGGCTGGCTTTGAAGACGATGTGGGGTTTGGTAGGGTTTGTTGTCGTGTCGAGATGTGCGTTGAGGAGAGGGAATTGGTGCAGGGTGAGGGAGACGGCTTTGATGATGACGGGAAGTGGCGTTATGCGATCGGGCTTGTCGCGGCCGGTGTTGTACTTCTTGCGCAGCGAGGTGAGGCCGCTGAAGTCGACGACGTCGGTGTAGAGGAAATGGGGGATGGAGAGGGACTTGGTCATCTGCTTGAACATGCCGGACTGAACTGGTGTCAATGGCTGAGTGCGGTCCTCCAGCTGCCGTGAAGCGTTTGGAGGTGCGGATGCGGAGGGCTGTGATGATGTGGTGGTAGCTTGCTTTGCAGCCTCAGCATGTCGTTGCACGTCTTCTTTCAGAACCCGTCCTTCCTTGCCTGTGCCTTCTATGTCTTCAATCTTCAACTTGTGCTCCTTCACCAGATGCCGCACAGCTGGCGTGGCCAGTGATGCATGTTTCCCTAGCTCTCGTTGTGGTTTCGACTCCTCTTGTGTGGGGTTTGGTGGCAGAGGAGGGGCTTGCTCAGGCAGTGGAGTGTCTCCAATTGATGCTTTCGTGTCATTCCGTCCTACCTCAATCGCCTGCTCCTGCGGCTCTGTTTGCTCTTTTGTGTCTTGTTTCGTTTCCTTGTCCGATGACCCATTCAGGAGCGCAGCGTCGGCTTCGGAGATCTCGCTTTGTATATCGATATCTACAAGTGGCTTCGATGGTGAGTAATATTTCTTTACAGTGCAGGAGAAAAGTGCCATACCTTTCCAACCTTGGCCATGTCATCAGGCTCGTAGTACAACTTCTTGATGACACCGTCAAAACGCGAGGTAATCTGCCCAGAGCTTAGCCTAATCCTCATACCAAGATCGCATGTGCCATACCTCGACGGACGCCTTGTCGGATTGTACTTCGCATATCGGATCGAACTGCTCGACGCGCGCTCCGGGCTTTACGAACCATTGGATGACTTGACACTCGGTGATACCTGGACACAGCATTAGCTTCCTGTTGTCGTTCAGTGCCATTGACGATACCTACCCTCTCCAATGTCAGCCAGTAAGTATGGCTTCACGGCCAGTAGCCTCCCTGACCCATGGAACGTCCTCCGCTGCTCGCGTAGACATGTGCTTGCTTGCGTGGGTATCGAGACACGCGCTCTGGTCGAAACGTTGCTTTGGCACAACAGCCGCGAGGCCTCTCTACGGGCGAAAGTCTTCATGGCGGATTGTAGTGACAGGCAACTTCTGCGTGCGAAAAGAACATACTCCCAGTAATCAAGTACCGCGATGCAGTTGTGAAAGTTAAAGCCGACAACAACCGGCCTCGGTTGCGTCGCATGACGTTAGCTGTTAGCGGACCCTGGGGTAGGGCTTCGCTTTAGCCTGATTGGGTATAACTCCTCGCGGCTCAAGAGTCTCCTTCTCAGCTTGTGCAGACATGTCCTCGCGACTTGCAAGAACTTCAGACTGTTCCGCGCTATGAACTTAAAGATTTTTGTCTGCCTATTGGTCGAGACCTCGTCGCCTACCAGGACCCTACTCGGCGATGGCATATTTCACCCCTCTTGCCGATTAGACACGTTCACTCCTATATGACTCGGCATGAATGCCACTCAATACTTGGAAAAGCTCAAAACGACCGCTGTTAAGTATTATGCTATTGCGTCCTCTAGGCTAGACGAACTCGATTCCCCCCATCCGTGTATCGGCTCTATCCAGGCCAGCCCAAGTGTATAAACAAGAACCCTGTACAACCGTCCCATGCCAAGTAAGAAGATCAAGATCACGCTCCCGGTGGCGGCGCACCAGGGCCATCCGCGTCCGCTTGCGCTCTTGATTGTTCGTCAAGATGCTGTGTGACATCAGCGCCCGACTCGACGGGCTGTGCTTCCTGCGCGTTTTCGAGTTCGAGTTCGACTTCGTCTGCAGGCGGTGGCTCGTCCGCCTCGAGCTCGCCATTACTCTGAACCACCTCTTCACCCTCCTGTCTCTCAGGTGTAATGGGATTCGCATGCTCGATCTCCGCCTCATCCGTGACATCCTCAATGCGCCCTCGCTCTATCTCTTCTGGAGGGACCTCAAGATCAACTGCAACACCATTCATCACCGTTTCCCCCTCACTCCCGTGCTTTTCCCTTTCCAGAATCCCCAATCCCCTGACCGCTCTCCTCATTCCCTCCAGCCTCGCCTTCTCCGTCACAACCATGCGTCTCGCCAACTCTTTCAGCGCTCGTCTGCCCATCTCCACTCTGTTCTCCTGCCAGGACGCCAATTCGCTCGCAACGACCTGCTGCGTGTATCGCAGCTCCCTTCCCAGATCTGCCAGCTCCCTTTTGCTCTTGTCCATCTTCTCCTGCGCGTCGCGCTGAACACGGGATCTTGCGTCGTCCAGGAGACCCAGAGGCCAGCGATCGGATCGGCGGACAGACAGGTTGTGCCGGTCAATTGCTTTCTGAGTTGCTGACATGGACGTGATGAGTGTGGAGGGACGGGCCAGGGATGCCAGAATAGCAGTTATGGTACTAGAGATGGCGTGCATGCTGTAGTAAAAGCCCGCCATAGGACTCGCCTCACTCTGCGCCAGCGTCTTCGTGTACCTTTCGAACGCCCGCAGATGAGTCTCAGGCAAGAAATGTAAAGTATGAACCGCGGTATTGGACAGCTTGGCAGCGTCGTGGAGATCAGTCGACGAAGCGCGGAGCTTGTTGGTGCGGCGAAGCACGGATTTGGAGGCATGATGAAGAGCGCGGATGTTCTCGCGCATGTGTTGCACAAAGAGCT
>TARA_R110002003_G_scaffold595_2_pt1 | contig 11676 bp, 15 predicted proteins | sample TARA_R110002003 | Tara Oceans TARA_R110002003 (sample SAMEA4396441) | marine metagenome | biome: Westerlies Biome; feature: [SRF] surface water layer (ENVO:00010504); material: water (ENVO:00002006), including particulate matter (ENVO:01000060) such as... | depth 5 m | reverse complement strand
CTGGAGATATGCTGCCTGAAACGTCTGAAGCGCCGCGTGGCATTGCCGTCACAGCGCCAGTCGTCTCACTCAACCCCCAGGTTTGGCTGATTCTAGTCTTGCCCTTGCCCAGTCTTGCGTTTGCAGCCTGTTGCAGCTCGGCATCCATCGGTGCAGCTCCTGTAATGGCAGTCTCCACTGTATCGAAGTGGTCTGTGACATCCTGGCTCTTCGCAATGCGTAGATAGATGCTCGGAACCGTGTAGAAGCCCGTGATCCGCAGCTTCTTCATGTTATCCAAGAACGGTTTCCACGAAAACTTCTCCATCCAGTACACAGCACCTCCACTAAACATGGGCGAGATCAGATAGCCAAAGACGCCCGCAATGTGCGCAATGGGCAAGTGAGCAAGAGTGCGAAAGGGTGATGGTGCGGGTTCGCCTGCCTCGACAGCTGCCGCGACATGAACACGCGCCTGTACACTCGGGATGTAGAGTTGGTTGACGAGATTCCAGTGAGACAGCATCACGCCCTTTGGAACCCCGGTTGTTCCCGAACTGTACAGCAGCACAATCAGACTCCGCTTGAGCTCCTCTTCGTCCGTGACCCGTCTCCAGGGGAGCCTGGGACCGTTTCCAGGATCGACAGCCATGTCCCCTACCAATCTCTTAATTTCCCACGTAGGCTCGCTCCTCAGCACAATGACTCGATCAAGTTCCAAGCCAGCTAACCGTGCAGCCTTCTTGCCGATCTCGACCTTGTCCGGACTCACAACCAGCAGATTGCTCTTGCCCTGTGTGACTTGTCTGGCGAGCTCTTCCGGCGTGTATGAAGGAGACGCTGCGCTGAAGACGCCACCAGCAGCTATGACACCATAGAACATTGCCGGGGCAGCAGGCTGTCCTGACGAACACACAACGACAACATCCTTGTATGGGCCTTGCGCGCCAATAGAGAATTGATGACGGAGAAAGTGCGCGATGCGTTCGGAAAGGGCACGGAGAGTCGCTTTCGTGAGGTGGATGTCCGGGTTGGAAGCGGAGAGGTGGAGGGGCGTGTCGTCTTCGGCAAGGCTTTGTTCGGAGTCTAGCCATTGTCAATTGAGCAGTCGCATTGTCTGTGTGGATAACGTACCGAAGAGCAGAGTAGGCAGATCAAGTCTGGGTACTTCGACCTGGTTGGGATTCTTGTATATCCGCAGCCCATTGTCGTTGATGGAGGTTGTTACAGCGGACATGATGTGATTTGCTCCGAGCGTGAACGTTCAAAGAATATCTGCAGTATGAGAGAGGCAGCCCTCAGACGCGAACGCCTCATATTTGGTGGGCGCATGCCTGCCTCCATCACGGTATGGGACCGAAAGCTCGACTCGCAGGTTGAGCGTCAGTGTCAGCGTTGAAGCGTGAGTCTCGCGGTTCGACGTAAATCTGCGGGGTTAGTGCGGGGATAAGCTACTAAGGCAAGACAGGCGTCGACGGGATGAATCGATCAACAATACAGTGTACTCCATGATGAGGCGATGGGTATCGGACGTGAAAAGAAGTATCAGAATACGGCGAATCAGAACTCATGCGAGAGGCGGTATGCCAGGCCCATAAACATCTCTCCGCTCCAACGCCACCTCCTCGACTGTCCTTTGTCGTGTCAACCTCGTAGGTGTCCTTGACATGGCGTTCAGTCTCGACAAAGAATCCAAAAGCGACGGGCTGGCCTCTACATCCTTCCCTGTGCCCTTCTCAGCATCCTCCGAAGCGCCCTGATCTTCGAGTTTGTACGCAAGGTGGCAAGCGCGCAGATGCGTCAGCGCAGTTGTGATGTTAGCCAGCACCCACCAGCCGAACAAAATCGGCAAAGCTCGGTACAAACGATTGTGCGCGCCGCCGGACCAGATAGTTACCATAACGGAGTATGCTTCGTGGCTCGGCAGAGCGATACCCCAATGGTAGAAACCGGCTTGTAATTCAAGAGGGCTGAGCGCGCTGGCTATGTTCAGCAGGACCCAGAGCAGCACGACGAACGGCATGACTGCAAGAGGCGCAATCGTCGAGATACTGTCAAGGACCAGGAGATGGATATGCATCAGAAGCCACAATATCATCCACGTCAACGCGAATTGGTTACCATTGACGTCCCAGTCCTCTCGAAATGCCCAGTAGTATCCAGCTTGGCACAAGGCAGCTCCAAAGGTGAAGAGCACTCCGGCGATACGGCGGAAGCGCAGACTGGACAGAACCGTCATCTTTTTGTATAGGTTGTGCATGCCGAGGACACCGTTGAGCACAAGCAGAAAGAAGAACTGCTGCAAAATAGGCATGGCCATGGAAATCGTGTTCATGAGAATGGACGTGCCAAACGTGGCGGCATGTATGTTGTTCGCTTCGGCCTGGATCGGGTTGAGGAGAGCTTGAACAGCCGCGGAGTCTGTTGTGTTGACCGCGTGTGATGCTTGCGTTCCGTTAATCTTGTTGTACGCAAGTCGTGTGGCCGCAACCAGCTGGTTCATATGGCCTTGTACGATTGCATTGGCAAAGGTTGTGTAGTATTGCTGGTTCCAGACGTAATGTAGGGCGCCCGAGGAATTGTACGTAGCTGCTGCCTGACCGCCTTGTAGAGCGGCAGATAGGCGGTCGGAAGCACCTTCAGTTGCTACAATCGAAGCCCAGTAGTCTCCTCTCCATACAGCTTGATAAACGTCTGCTTCCGATGGGTACTGCTGAGGCGAGTGGAACTCCACAGTGAAGAAGCCGGGCCCTTTCAGTTGCGAGTATGCTGCGTGCATCGCCTGTCCTACGAGGCCGCTGTCGTAGTCCACAGCAAGGACGTGAAAAGCTGCGTGCCGCCCGGGCGAGAGGTACAAAGTCCCGTACATGTAGCTGAGACATGCCAGGAACCACAACATGAATGCGATCCCACCCGCTGCGATTTGTAGGATGACCTTCTTGCGGATGCCTAGCCATTCTTGATCTCTGAAGGGTGTGCGATTCTCGTCAGCGAGAGTAGGCTTGCCTTCGAAACGGCGAAGCCGGTTAATGAAGCCGAATACCATCTTGTTCGTCGGCTGAAGGTGTGTTATGTATGTGTGGTAAGTCGATTGCGCTGAGCGCTGCTAGTCGAGTGGCTGATTTGTGTGCCGCGTTGTAGGGTGTTGAATGCTGAGGTAGGCTCAAGGCTCTGATGGTAATAGGGCTCCTACTTCTCGTATATTTATCTGTCATTACATCTCATGATGTTCTCATCATACGGCCGGACGCATTGTGCCTCGAGGGGCCGCTGCACTGTTGAATCCGTTCTCCGACATGCCTCGGCCGACATGGTTTGGCAATCTGAAGCGCAGAACATTCTCAGCTTCCAGAAATCACCGGGAACTGTGGCAGCCACAGGCCGATATGAAAATAGCTGTTGCAGAGTTTCTCTCGCGTTATAACTTCTATTGGTGCGGCCACTGTGAGGTGTGTAGGTTTATGGTGGTGCCCTGCGGGCGTCGGAGAGAACTTGTCGGAAGCGATCGGTTGGACCTGCGTGACTTTGACGCGAAGGCCGAGTCGGTGATTTGACTTCAGGACTCGCCGTCGTGTAGACCCAGGGTGACATTTTCTCCTTTCATGAGACCTCGGAGGCAAGTGGATTATCACGTGTTATCATGTGGGCTCCTTCCTGCTTGACGCGATGGTGACTTCCTGAAGCATGTTCAGCGCGACTTGCTATCACAGTAGTGCAATATGAAGCAATACATTCATGTCCTAGATCTTGTTAGGATCAAATCAGCACACGCACTTCACCTAGACGCCTTCACTAGGTTGTCTCCTTCACCTCAGCATGATGATTTCAGGCGCCTTCACATCGACTTTCACCTGCAGCCACAGCACAGCTTCACGAGATGATGGTCGACTTGGCCATGCTAATATCTCTTCCCGATGCAACCCCACGGCCACCATGGGCAACCTGTTGTCGATGCTGAACCATTGTGAGCCTGAAGTAGCGTCAATAGAGCCACTTCAACTCCAAGGACGACTCAGCAAGCGAACGTATCGCTGCTGCAGCAGAGCGCAACAAATATACTACCGACCAGAGGGGAGTGATGCCCACAGAAGCTGCGCGGAAAACCCATGGCAGACCAGCTTCCTCGACCTACCGAACTTAGTTCGCTGTGCCGTTTATGCCCACGTCCTTCTTTATGACGACAAAATCCAGATCACAACATCCGAAGTCACCAACGTGCCCGGCCTAGTACTGCTGCGCACGTGTAAGCAGCTTCACGCTGAGGCTGCCGCGTTCTCCTATTCGAAGAATACGTTCCACTGCTGCATCAAGAAGATCATGCCGGCGCAACCAGCTTCAACGAAGAACCCGCAATGTCCTGCTCTTCGTGCTCGAGTCGATTCTCGCAACCTGCACGATCCGTTGAACATATCGGGTGGCGTCTTCTTTCCGGCATCCCGCTACCACGAACATCTCACGCACCTCACCATTCGCCTCGACTTGACAATTGCGCGTTTCGATATTGCATCGTCCGCGTCACCAATACCGACATTTTGCAAGCCAGAAGCCGACAATGGCATGATGCGCACGGATATGGAGGCGATGCATGATGCGATTGAACATAGGCTGTTCCGTGTCTACCAGCGCATCAAGAACTTGTGGCGCGAGAGGGATGGCGCATGGACAGGAACATTAACAATACCCGAGCGAACGAGCTGGACCAACGAGATGATGTACGAAATTGAATTCAGAGTGCGGGAAGAAAAGCGACTGCAGCAGGATTGACGGCGGATGTTCGAAATCGATGCACAAGGCGTGGAAGCCTGCTGATGCTGAGGCAGCACCCGCGGAGTGGTGGTCGCTCGACGATAGCCAGGCACTCAGCATTTGCAAGCGCCCAACGCTACCAGAGCGGATCACCATTGAAGTCATTCATTGATGGCATCATAGACGCTCACTAAGAACGGAACCCGCGGGTGTTCGCACTGGGTGTGTGCACACAAACAAGGAATTCTGCTGTTGAAGGGCTCTCCGTCTGCAGCAGACAGCGCTGGATAACAATGGTGCTATTGCGGGTATGCCGGCATTGTCTTTTTGTCTCTCCAGGTGCTGAGGTGGCAGAAACAAAGCTTCGAGAACGGCTTGTGCAAGCAGGAGGTGTGAATCCAGAGCGCCATGACGTTTGCGGAGGTGGATCCGGCCGCAAGGTGTGACGCTGGGCGTGCGGGAACAAGTGGAGGCTGGGCAATACAACAAGCTCAGCGGGCGGCGTCACACGGAGCCAATATGCGGCGAGATCCAGGTACAATCGGTGAGGCTGAGGCTGAAGGCGGCTGGTGGGAATGTGGAACATTCGGAACAATGCTGCACAAACATTGCCTGTTGCCCTCGCACAAAGCCGCTTTGAGGCGATGGCCCCTTGTATGCTCGAGCACGTCGAGACGGAGGCCGGATGCTCGAGAATCAAGCTTCGTGCCATCCTTCGATCTGCAGCTCCGGGTGTCGCTCAATATAGACTGGCTCGTTTCGGAGGTTGGCCAAGCAGATGCGAGGCGCCACCACTCTCCAGTTACCGCTCTCGGACGCAGCGCAGGCTCGCGGGCGGCCACACGAGGCGCTGACGCGTACCGGCGAAACACGCAGCGATAAATGACACTCGCGCAGCACGCAGTCTGGCACGCTCACGCTCACGCTCGGAGGGCCTGGGTGCCAGTCACCGGCAGCAACGTGGGCGTCGCTGATGGTAATGATATCATTGGCGCCGCGCAGTCCCGCCGCGTCCGCTGCTGAGCGAAGGCGCGACGGCTGTGGAGCCGCCTTGCCAATAAGTGACGCATGCGCAGAATCTTGTTGACTTTGATAGCCCTGCCGCGTCCGGCCATTTCATCATCCACACCCCAGCCCTCACCCTTGGCGCCCTTTCTTTTCCTCCGCACCGCCAACACTGCACTCGCTGCCCTGCACCCCAATTCCCGCTGTCGTTTTCGCCTTTTCCTAGCCAGCCCATTCCTCTGCGTGGCCGTTGCATCCGCGCACCGCTCGCTTCGCCCGTGATATAATAATACCGCAGCAGCCATGTTCCGCCCGATATGCACCCGCACTAGCATAGCAGCCATACTCGCGCTGCCCGCCGCCCTCGCCCAGAGCTCGCTATCCATTGCGCTCGGGACCACTGCGCCGTCTGGCTCGTCGGACTATCTCGACCCTTCGTTTGCTGGCTTTGGCATCGAGCCCTCGAATTTGTTTTCCTTCACGGGCGGCGACGACTATGTGAACCATTTCTCCGTGCAGCTGCTGCAGAACCTGGCCGACTACTCGGGCGCGCCGCCGCACATACGGCTGGGAGGGAACACGCAGGACTACATGGTGTGGAACTCGACCAAGACGGAGCTGCGATGGGCACCCAACAAGAACTCGCAGGCCCAGGGCGCCATTGCCGCCGACTCGATGATAATAGGCCCTGGCTACTTCACAGCGCTGGACCGCTTCCCCAAGGACACCCCCGTTACCTTTGGCCTGAATATGGCATACATGGACGACGACTGGGCGGACCACATTGTCGCGCTCGCACAGGGCGCCGTCGACGGCATCAAGAAGACCAAGCTCTACTCGTTTGAAGTCGGCAACGAGCCCGATCTGTGGCTGCAGAACTCATTCCGGACCGGCGCCTGGACGGGCAAGACCTACACGGAGCAATTCCTCGACCGCTGCGAGCAAGTGTGCGAGCGCGTCCTGACTCCTGCAGGGCTGCCATGTGCCTTCTTCGAGCCGCCCGCCACTGCATCCACCATCGGCACCACCTTTGAAATCTCGCAGCTCGTCAGCGACGGCATCATGGAAGGAAGGAACGGCGACAACTACATGACTGTCTGGAACCAGCATGACTACTTTTACTGTACGTTGCCCTGCATGATGCGGCACCCCCCATTGGCTAACCCCCTGCAGTCATCGGCGTCACCAAGACACCACTCACGCTCGACGACCTCATGGACATGGATCAGACAAACACACAATTCGCCTACTGGGAGAAGCAGGTCAGCATCGCTCTCAAGACGGGCCTGCCCTACGTCCTGCGCGAGATGAGTTCCGTCGGACCCATCGGCATGCCTGGCGTCAGTGACACATTCGGTGCATCGCTGTGGACCCTGAACTTCTTCCTCTATGCGGCCTCCATCGGCATCTCGTCGGTGCAGATGCACATGACGGACAACTCAAATGCCTCTGCATGGCAACCAATCCCCATGTACGGCCACGACACCACTTTTGTGCGACCGCAGTACTACGCACACGCTGCCATCGCCCAGATCATCGGTAACGGCAACGGCACCACGCAGATCTCGTCCCTCAAGACTAGCAACGTCGGCGCCTCTTACGATGGTCGCATCCGAGCTTACACGGCCTACGCCAACAGCAACCTCCAGGCTGTCGTTCTCATCAACTCCAAAGAAGCTAATAGCTCCGTTGAGAACAAGGACAGTTTCACCTTTAACCTCAACCTTGGCTCGAGCAATGCAAACAAGAACGTCTACCTCTCCTACCTCACCGCACCAGGCGCTGAATCTCAGACCGAGGTTACATGGAACGGCATGAGCTACGACGACATCACAGGCAACTCGACCGTTGTCGACGAAAGCGAGAACATGTTCACCACCGACGGCTCCGGCAAAATCTCCATCCAAGTCCGCGACTCGCAAGCCATTGTCGCCAACATTGGCTCGAAACTCGGCGTGAATGCTGTGCTCAAGCCCGACCCCACACAGAGCAAGAAGAGTAGTGCCGCTTCATCCATCATCAGCGGATCCCACAACGCCATCTACACCACCGCCGTCACCATTGTCCTAGCGCTGGCCATGGTGGTGAGCGCATGATCGGACACTTTTTCTTTTTAGTTGAACTGCATGATTGTATATATGGCGTTTTGTCTCAGGCATAGCATAAGCATATATCGGCGTTGGGACAAATCATTGGCATGAGCACATAGCTACGCGACGCGGAGTTTTTTCTTTAGGTACAGGTCATCACAACTGGGGTTAGGAGTTTAGACAAGGTGTGTACGTGTATATATGGCAGGGCAGGGTGGTACGCAATTCTGTCACACAGCGCAGCATTGAGCAGCGTTGAGAAGAAATGAAGAAGAAGTATAGAGAAGGGATCTAACATCTTCCTCACCATAGCCCGTTCCCAATCGTGACGTGAGAACCAAAGTGCTAACCCCGCCAGAGAAGCAACGTTGACGCTAAGCATTGAGGCTTCCCATTCCTTCTCGCGTAGACTCTAAACAAGCACACCATCTGCCCTCCCGCTGCGGAAGGAATGCCCAGATGTCTGGGTTGGCATGACTTGTCCTGTTTCGGAAATTGGGCTGCGTGGGACCCGAGTACAAAGGGCTGTCAGCAGCTGAGGCTGGGGAACATGGCGCGCCTAAGGTGTTCGACGAATGTTGATGAACGACGACCTCGCGGGCGGGCGGGCGAAGGGATTTGACAGGGCTGATTTGGTGGGGGTGGTGGAGTGCAGGTGGAGTTGGGTGATTTTGGCTCTGAGCTGTGGGAAATCTGAACACAACAACATCATCATCGTCAGCTGGCTTCCCATTCACACTCTGCAAGTCCTACTTCACCTTTCCATTAAGCGTATTCTCGGTCCAGGCAATCTCATACCCTTTGACATCCTCCTAGTAGGAATGACACCGCCTTCTGGCACAAGAGATGCGCATTGCTAGCAAACAGTTTCCCTTGACACTCGGGCAACCTTCTTCATGAACACACCAGTTGTGAGCGGAAAGTTGAGGATGAAGGTCGGTCGTGTTGTCCTCGACGTTGTCAGACTCGAGTTCTTTCATGCAAATCGACACGACTTGAACGCAGCATCGATAAGTTGCTCTTCCTTGGAGCCTGCACACTCGAAGATACTTTTTGATAACGTTCGCCAGTTTCCACATGAGCTGTAACACTTGGAACAGAGAGCGCCTTGCGCTTTCTGCATCATCATTTCCTTCGTCAGCTCGTTCCTGCCTAGGGGCAACATAATATTGGCCGACTTGTGACGCCAGGAAGCAGGCACCGTCACTCTTCGACGCCTTCCCGAAAGTTTACCTGCTTCGATCTCTGATTCAGTGCTTCCAAGCTCCGCTCCACCCCGTTCATTTGTCGACAATGCATCATCTTCATCGCTACTATTATAACCTTGCCTCCTAAGGCTACCGGGTATTTCTGGACATGCCTCAATGCTCATTCGTTCGGACTAACTCAAGAAGAGGCGCGCAGAACACGGGTCCCCAGATTCTTGTCACGATCATTTCTCACACAACTGCAGTCCCTTCCACGACTGATCGCATCATCCACACGAACAAAGAGGATCTTGGCTCAGTACCTGCCCACCTTTGTGGCCACATCTACTTCTGGGCGCAGGCTGGAAGTCCATGCGGTCAGCGACAGGGCGTAGTCTTCGCACTTGTTTTAGCTACGCACAATGACTTTCCACGATAACGGAGACGCGTTTGCCTTCCTGGCCAACCTGATGGGAGGTCCGGTTGGAGATCCGGTGGAGACCTGTAGCATCTGCTAGGAGCCTTACAGCCACACACACCGACCGGTAATCATGCCAGGTTGTTGGCATCAGTTTCACAGGGACTGTATCCATAAGTGGATTGTCACGCAAATGGAGGGAAGTAACTCCTGTCCTTTGTGTCGGCGCGTATTGTTTGACGAGACACCATCGGAGCGGTATCCTGGGGGCTGGTTCTTAAGCCTCCGACGACCACGGCGGGCTACACACTCTGCAAACATCGCAACATCGCCACCATCGCAACCGCATGTCGCACAGCCTGCAAATACATCATTATCACCATCGTCGCCGTCGAATGTCACACAACCTGCAAACAATGGGCGCACCAGGAGGCGCATGTCTCTACGAATTGCTATTAGTGATGATGCGCCCGAGATCACTTCAGATCGCCTTGCACAATTCACACAGATGCTGGAGGCGCTTGGAAGGATAGGTCCGCATGGAACGATTGATTGGCCAAGTTTTTGGAACCGGCATCGCTCAAGTCTGGCACTTCTGCAGCGGAGATAGTGGTCACCCTCCAACACCAGTATGCTGCCACCACCTTCGCTACAGCCACCACAACATAACAGCGTTTTGTCAACAGGTATTAACTCATCCTTCGCAGATTTTACATGCCTGCTCCCGAAAGACGGAACTCTTCTGGTGGACTGTTTGAGCATGCTGCACCATATGGCCTGAAGGAATCGATCTGTTACCCCACGGAGGTGTTTGTGGCAAGTTGCCCATACCAGTTCCCGCCAACATGTACACACCCAGAAATATTCATGGCGGAGGCTTGGGAACATTCATAGATACTGTTGTGTAGGAAAATTGGAGCGAGTAAAAGCGCGAAAATAATAACATCGATGCTGTGATAGGGAGCCCCCACATCAAGCACATTAAACTCAAGTCCGAAGCGGCATGAGTGATGCTCATCACACTGGACCTCCTGATGAGAAGCGGGTGATTGTAGACTTATCAAAATATGAGACAAGATCGAGGTTGACGCTTGGCTCACGGACGTGAGCACAAGAGAGGAAAATAGACCAGCGCAGACTTCACCAAACAATGCGTGATATAGACAGTTTGTATAGGAGGCAAAAGAGCAGTCACTTCTCCTTCCGAAGTTGCATTCAGCTTCTCCCATTGCCCACAACCACTACTTAGGTGTTGTCATCCCCCATCGCCGCTCCCAGTCGTTGTTCCTCCCTCGCCAGCTGCCCCTCTGCACGTGCATTACGCCGATTGAGCTGCGGCATTTGACCATGAAGGGCTCGAAGTCTCTGCATCTTTATCTCTAGTTCTACTTCAACTTTCGCCAACTCCTCCTTTGTGGCTTCGAGCTCTGCCCTTCTAGCCTCTAAAAGTGTCTGGGCTGCCGCTATGCTGTCGACCTTCGCCTGTCCAGTCTGTTGTACGCAAAGTTTGCTGTGCAGCAATGCCAGGATTGAAACCATTATGCATGTCACGATCGTGTCTGTTATGATCATTCTGACTTCGAAGGTCAGGATTCGGGCTTCGCCTATGTTGCTCCTGATGGCTGGGAACATGATGTTCCCGGCGATAGTGGTCGTCTTGGATGCGGTCAAATGAGCGACGACGAGATCTAGATTCGCTGTGCGAACGGCTTGGTGAGCGACCTCGCGGCCCAGTCAATTCGGACTTACGAGTCCAGTGATCATCGTTGGAACGGCTGCGGGATCGACCACGCGGTCTATCCAATTCGGACACACGAGTCCAGTGATCGTCGTATGAACGACTATGTTCGCGCAAAGAAGGACGGAAGTGGGAGGGAGATACGCCATATCGATGGCTTGGGTTGGAACGGTACGAAGACCAAGGCGGAGGCGCCGTAGTGATGGCGTGCAACGGCAGGCGATAGCTGGCGATAGTACTCGCGTGGGCCGTCGCCTTCGCGCCTGAAATCGCGCCGAGGGCCTTGATTGCTCGCCTGCCCTCGATCTGAGAGCGGGCTGTGTCGCCGCGCCGGCCTTGAGTGTAAGCGGCGATAGCTCCGCCTAGGAGAGATGGTGCGAGGAGTTGAGAAGCGCTCATGACGCTGGTCCGGCGAGCGACGACGCATCCTGCCGTCCATGGCGAGCCTATGCGTGTTGAAGTCACGTGATGCGTGTGGTGGTAATGGAAGTAGCTTGCCTTGATGTTTTTTGT
>TARA_R110002003_G_scaffold125_10_pt1 | contig 11679 bp, 13 predicted proteins | sample TARA_R110002003 | Tara Oceans TARA_R110002003 (sample SAMEA4396441) | marine metagenome | biome: Westerlies Biome; feature: [SRF] surface water layer (ENVO:00010504); material: water (ENVO:00002006), including particulate matter (ENVO:01000060) such as... | depth 5 m | reverse complement strand
CGAAAGACTGGCCATCGGGTCGCAAACAGGCCATGGACGATGTCCTTTCGGCAATAGGCTTCAACCGCATCATGGTCAGCGCCATCATGGCGCCGGCTCTGACCACAATTTCGGAGAAAGTCCACATGAATTCCGTGGAAGCAGTGATGGCACTGTTAATCTCTCTCATCGCCACAGCATTTGGTTCGTTGCGTATTGGCCCGCTAAGCGAAATGTATGGGCGGGAGTGTGTGTTAGATGCAAGCAACATCTGGTTCCTGGTCAGGAATGTCAACGGGTACAGGCTAAGCGACCGGCCACGCTGCTCAGGTCACCAAACATCTGTGAACGCCGCCGGCAAGCGCGTAGGTACTGCTTGCTCCAAACCCAGCCAGAAGCCGCGCAGTGATTAACACTTCTTTCGTTTAGCGAAGCCGCACGTCATTATGCTGCTTCCAATGGTTGTGATACAAGATACTGATGGGCTAGACTTGCCGTTAAATGTTTAAGAGCTACGTACGCCTGCTCTTTATATACGCCGGTAAAGATGCAGTTGCATTCGCATGTTCTCTAGCTCGATGGGGTAGCGCAGGACCGCGTCCAGCCTGAACCATCTGCTTTCGTCTTCATGCACCTTCTCCCAACTCGCTTCCTGTGACTTCTGTGTCACTTTGACATCGCTGCTGGCATGGTTCAATAACGTGTGGTCAAGCAGCCACTGCATGGGGTATTTCTTCTCGGCTCCATTTAGTGTGATTGTCGAGTAGCTTCCCGGGCTATCAACGACGAGGAGCATTGCTCCTTTCGGCAGGCTTGCGGTCAAGTTGAGCAGGAATTTTTGCGTGAGGGCAAGCGATGTCGAGTACAGCTCGTTCAGAGTAAACATCAATGTTACGAGTCCAGCATCTTTCACCATCGTTGTCAATCCGTCATGGTCACCGGTGAGGACGTCGAGTTGCTGGAATGAGATACAGAAATCCTCAAATGTGACGAGAGGGGCGTTGGCCGCTTTGATCGCAGCCGAAGCATACTTAGACAGTGTTGGTGCTGTTGTCAAGTGTTTCGTTAGGCTCGATATAACAGGCGTCCAGTCGGCGATGTCGACGGCCATCGCATTCATGGTTCCCTTAGAGTGTGCTCCGTCGCTATCATCTGCAGTGCAGCTCAGTCGTTGAACACCAGCCAAAGCTACGAGCTCCGCGCCTGCTCCACCCCCAAGGCACACGACCCTTTGTCCCTTTCTCTCCAAACTTCCATCTCTTTCACCCTCGGTAGCATGTCCATGATCATCATCAGGCCACAATTTAGACCTCAATTCCCAGAACAGGTCTGCGTATCCCAACGCACGACTTGCGCTCCAGCGCGCGGCATAGGTCTCCAGATACTCGGTTCTCCCGAATGCGGCCGCGAAGTCACGGTTATACAAATGACCTTTGACTTCCTGCAACCGTGGCTTGACGTCTGTCGCAAAGCGCTCCGCAAACGAGTCTTTGAAGATATTGAGAAGAAGTTGCTGAAGTTCTAAAGGTATCGCTGCTTGGGGTTCAGGATCCGCAGGCTTGGTTTTCTGGATCTTTTGTGCCTTCTGCGCTTTTGGCGGAGGTTGTTTTTTGTTGGTTTCCCATCTTGGTCTTGGGGGCGGCATATTAGTGACGAGATGGAATGCTGTCGCTGTCTGTGCAGAGTCTGTCCAAGGGTGAAGAGGTTCGCCTAAGCGAGTTGCGCTAGTGAAGGATGCATCCCTGTTACAATCGGAATGATTCCGAGGTCATGCCAACCGGATACTTATCCAGCTCAGTCAACGCTCTGTGGCTATATAGCTCAATTCTACTCCTAGTTGGCTTTCCGAATCACCTTCATCCTCATCATGCGTCTCGAATACATCCCTGATCCTCCGAACTTCTCCAATCCCGACGATCAAGCCGTCGTCGAACGAGTCAAGCAGCGTCGAGGCGAGAAAGGGCTCATCGCGCTTGACAAGACGCTGCTTCATGCGCCGCCGGTGGCTGATGGATGGTAAGAAGCACCCCATATCGATGTTTGTGCTTGATTCGTACTCAAGATCATCAGGAACTCCTTCCTCGGCGCCATCCGGACCAAGACCACTCTTCACACTGCAGTTCGGGAGACAGCCATCTGTCGCGTGGCCGTGCTGAACAAAGCATGGTATGAGTGGGAGTCACATTCGCCTATCCTGAAATCCGCCCCCGGTATTGAATCTGCCTCGTCCAGCCGTTTCATGCCTGCGAGACTCACTATACATGCAGAAATTACTGATGCCCACATCACCGCCGTGCTGAAGTCACGTCCACATGAAGTGAACGATGGCATGCAATCAGACGCGCTGGCAGCTGTTCTGACGTTCACGGACGCCATGACTCTCACCGTAACTGTGCCTGAAGATGTCTTCGCCAACCTCAAGAAGCACTTCAGTGACAAAGAAGTTGTAGAGATCACCGCCACGATTGCGGCATACAACTGCGTTTCTCGCTTCCTCGTAGCGCTCGATGTTGGGGAGCGCAACGTACAGCAAGGGCCGAAGGAGGGCGGCGAAGAATAAACCCCATATCCGACATAGAATGACGAGCATGTTCTAAATGCTCAAGACTATCCTGAAGCTCGAAAAGCTTTTAAGAACCCAAAGAAGGATCTTACGCCATCTTTCTCGTCTCTCCCATATGTTTTAACAGCTGCCGTTTTGCCGACTGCCTCCGGGCTCACCTTCCCAGTCTGTTCCTTTTGCGACTCAATATCATCCATTGTTCTCGTGCCCATACTATCTACAGACTTGTCACTCATCGGACTAGGCAGAATGCTTCGCATCCTGGGTGATATAGCAGTTGCTGGTTCCACCGTTATCCTTACCAGCTCGCCATGGGAATCTACGAGGCCGATCCCATCACCGCCGGCATCCATCTCGTACAGCTCTCTCTTTTCAAGACCATCAGCTTCGAAAGGCAAGCCCTGACCATCCATTTCAAATTTGCCACCCGGCTCCGCCTCAAAGCGGTGGTCTTCATGAAGCTCATGCTTTGGTGTGCCCGCGAGTTCGGTCACAAGTGGGAACTTGTTGGGCTGCGGAGAGAGTGGCGGTGTCATTGGACCCGACCGGGTAGATGGCTGCCGCTGAATTTCGTTATGTTGTATCTGACTTCGCGATCGCCTGCGCAGATATAGCCATGTTAGGAGGCCCAGGATAAGGGCAATCAAGGCACAGCCAATGGCTACACCTGCGATCGCGCCCGGACCCAATCTCTTGCTGCTACCGCTGTTCCCAGAACCCGCAGATATTTCCAAAGGAAGAATGACCTCCACTTTCTCGCTCATCGTGCTGTCGTTCCATGCGCATGGCCAGACCGAGAAGTTCTGGCGCTCATAATCGGCGATGACGTAAGCCTCCTGCAAGAAAACTCTCCCGAGTGTATATTGACTAGCAGACTTTGCCCTTTTGAGAGGAAAGTAGCGCGCTGACTCGTTCTTATAAGGTCCATCCCCGAACGGCCAGCTCACGTTCAGATCAAACGCTGAATACGGTAACTTGATGCCTACCGACTGATTGGCACTGTGAGCGTTTAGAGATGGTGATATTGTCATAGACACAGATGGGTTAAGTGCAAGCAATGTATTGTGCTGTGTCTTGCTCAGTTTATAAAGCTCGGTGTCGTCATCCCATTGTAGACCAAATGCAGACTCAAATTGTGAGCATACATTCTCCGGAAGCCAAAGATGTGGGACAGTCGAGTCTATCAGTGCGTATATCCCATCTGCGAGAAGTGTGGCTGGTGAGGTGCTATGGGTGGTATTGGTTGTCGTAATGGAGGAGACCGCGACTAGAAGGTCTCGCTCCACATCCGTGTAGAACGGGAATGTTAGCTCCGGATCTGTCTCAACTGGCTTCTCGAAACGAGACGAGTCATAGCCCCCGAAAACGAGTGAGCCAAACACTGGCTTAGATTCTGCACATGCGTAAGCGGCTATGACACTTTCGCTTCTTTGAGTGTTTGTCAAACGCGAAACGCGGTTGTTACTTACTGTACTGCGCTCCAGCCGTATATGCCCAGGACAGGCTTGGAATATCTCCCTCGTCTTTCAGCGCTTGTACGAAGCTCCTCTGTGGCGCTCCAGGAGTCGTGCTGAAATTCACCGGCCGTGGGTTCATGCCTAGAACACCAAGCCATGTGAACTGCGTATCGCCAATGCCGGCAATGACGGTTCGTGCTACCGTAGGTCCGCCGCCATCCGGATACCCGAGGGTAACGGTGTCATAGCCATAGTCGCCGCTCACTGTGCGGCCAAGGAGATTTTCTTCAACACCAAGCTCGTATATCGAACCCTGAAGACTTACACTGTCATGTGTTGAACTGCTATTTGGCTGGAAGGTCTTGCCACGAGACGAAGCGCAATTGGCGACTGGTACGCCATTGCATCCTGGATCTTCGTAGACTACCCAAGTCGAAGATGAGGCTGTCGAGGGAAACACTCTGACTTCTTGTGACTTATTGCCAACTTGGAGTACAAAGGAGGACCATGGGCCATCATTTCCTTCCCAGTATTGCGAAACACTGTACACGGTTAGTTGAAACCCGTGTTGACGATAAAGCAGCATACCCTGCAACGACGGGTCTTGGTTTGCTCTCTTTTTCTTGTCTCTCCACCAAATTCGTGACACTTCCCACGTGAACGGAGACACGTCGTGGCTTAGGAAGTTCGAGGTCCTTCCTTCGACTTGTTACGAGCGCAGACGCAAAACTTGCAAAGAGAAGCCAAAGAAACAAATCTTCATGGCACGTAGTCTTCATAATTATCATCAATGAAGACGCATGAGGTTGATATCCATGAAATGCTTGTGGATGGCAGACGATCGATCGAAAAACTGGCTTGATGGTCACCGAACACGTTGAGAAAGCCGAACACTTGGCGTGCAGTTATCGCAAACAGTCAGCAGCCGTTGCGCTTAGTTGCACACATCCGAGTGCAAATTCCTGGGATGAGACACTACCATGAGTCGCCATTGTGCGGCTGTCCGGGGAGAAGTCGCTAAAGCTATCCGGGTAGGGATAAGCTTGCCGTGCTTGGTGTGATGGGCTGCATGAAAGGTAAGCCCAGGTACGCTATCTAAGTATACCAAAGATAGAAGCAGCAGAAGCTTCGTAGAAGGTTTAGAAGATCGTACCGTAGTGGTGGGTCGCGTGCCGTGTTGCGATGCTTACTGAGCACGCTAGACCCGGCTAGCGTCGCGCCTGGATTGTTGTACTTCGTAATGTACCTAGCATGGACGATATTGACTCGTCATAACTTCGACAACTTCGCAAGACCACTGTTCGCGACATTGCTGGAGCTGTACAGCTACATGGGCTTCGCAGAGTATGCATGACAGTCGCCGGTCATGGCGAATGCCGGCTAGCGTGCAGCCACATTGGGCGCCGTAAAATAGCGCATTCGAGATGCGTTCATCAATCCTAATACTATATGTCTGGCAGCATAGAAGTTTCTAGCATTGAGTGAGCTATGGGCAGAGGTAACTGCACAGTCTTATGCATCATGACATCCATCATTCTTGTACTCTTCGTCCTATCGACCTCGCAACGCCAGTGTACTGATGCTCACCATGTCCCCTACTAATCAGCTGCTCGATGAGCTGGCTCTTCTCGCAGTAGCAAGTCCTCTTACTTTTGTCAAGAGAGGCCTCGTCAAGCAGACTGTGAGAGTTCCAAAATATACTGACTATCGGTAGCCTTACATAATTTGGCATGGCTGACGAACAGCTCATGCTCATTTTCATATGCGGCGGTCTCAGTAGCTAATAAGTCATTCTCCATAGATCTCAGACCATCGGTGCATGCTTCAGCTCCATCGCTATCAGTATCGAACGAAATTATCACGAATTCTACTAACATCACTAACAGTCGAAGCACTATAAAATCCATTACTTAGTCCCCAACCACGTCGCCAAGGATTCGGACTACCTGCATGCTTCAAGGATGGAACTCATTTTGTGGGCTTTTCATTCCAGCCAATTGCACTCCAAGTTCGAACATCGAATGGTCTCCTACTACTCTACGTCGCAATCCGGATCGTGACACGGACCTGGGTGATCATACCGATCGATGGATGTGCGCCCACTCAATGTTCGCCATTGTTAGCTCGTATCAGAGTGATTTCTCAAACAAAGAATCTGAGTCAATAATTTCAGGCACCTAGTACATTCCTATTGTTACTGTGTCGCTTTCTCCGAGGTCAAAAGCCTGTCGCGACCACCCGAGGCCCTCTAGGTTTCCAGTAGCTGGCGTTGTAGAAGGCGGTGGAACACTCATCCCAGGACAAGCGATGACCATAGGCGGCAGCACACTCACGCGAGTTAACGAAGCCCGTACCGTTGTCGGTGACGTAGAAATAAATCTTGGTGCGTAAGGTGAGCAAGTTGTCGTCGAACGTGTATCGGCCATCGCGCATGGCATATTTGGATCGTTCAACCAAGCGCCTACCACGTTAACCCCCGGTGCTACGATATTTTTCTCCAGCCGCTTTCTGGTACTGTGAATCGAGTTGTTGTAGGCACGTAGACTGTTCGGCGAGGGTCCACCATCGTCGTTAATGAGACGACGATTTCGCTGCATTTGAGTCTTTTGACTATGTTTGTGAATGGCTCACCTGTCCCTTTGCCGGCCACACTGGCTACTGCACCGCTCGTACTCACGCTTGGCTCAGAAATATTCACCTCACAAAGAGCTTTCGCTGTTGGTAACGTAAGACCGACCGGTTTCATCATCAGCATGCAGACTCCCATCTTCCCGGCCTCTCTTATCTTGCGCACAGCCTCGTAGGGCTGACCCGCAAATACACTGATTAATACCTTGCGATTATCCCGCCGTTGGAAAAGTTTACAGAGTTTACTCGGGTCCCACGAATGATGTGCACGCGAGCTCGTCACAATGCGCTTTCGCAGCCACAACACGGCACAGCCTCCACCAACCTGCTTGGAGACACCGCAGCGCTTCACAAGGGAATGGGGATATATAATGACGAGACTGTGCGTGGAAGACGGAGAGATATAACGCTTGTGAGTGTTTTGTGCTTTCTGCGAAGGTCTTGACGTACAATTACCGTCCTTGATGGAAAACACGATACCTACCTCCCAGTGAACAAGACAGCGCCAACTTCAACCATGGCACTAAGATTTTAAACAGACTTGTTCAACCCGCGCATTCGAACAGAAGAAATGAGAATAGAAAGTGCGCCAACTCTTCTGCAACCTCCCATCCATCATCGCCAATCCACAGATTCTAATACCACACAGAATCCTGCACTACCGTATCTCCAGAAATCATCACATCCTCCGCCTCACCCACTCACTCCTCCACGCCCCGCACCAAACCCACCACACCTTCCATCACATCCCCTACAAAATCCAAATCCAAACTCACGTCCCTCTTCGCCAAAAAGTCTAAACCGCCACCCACGCCCGAGGAAGAAGCAAAGACGAAGGAGATGAGTATGAAGTACAGAAATATGACGAGCGAGGAGGCGGATGCGTATCTGGAGCAGAACAAGAAGAAGGGGGATAGAATGGGTTCGGAGAAGGGGTTTCAGGGCGTTGGGGGTGGCGATGGCGCCTGTTAAGCTTTGAGGGGTGCGATGTGTGTTTGGTGTTTGTGCTATGGGTTAGTCTTGGCCCGGTGGATTTGCTGGAGTGAGGATTGATGGTGTATTAATGTCACAGTGATGGGGGGTAGTGTCTCGTTTGTTAAGAATTGTCATACTGCGGAGATCAATATTGATTCTCTCCTCTTTTACTCTTCCTTCGTTGCATCATCTTCTGCTCTCCCTCATGACGCGTCCCCTCTGCTTCAACATATGCGTGAACAGCACATAAAACCCAGGCACATAAATCGCCAATACAGCCCACAACCCGTATCCGTAGAGTTGGTTCTTCTTGCTCGCAGCGGGTATAGCACTGTACACGAGCCAACACTCGCTCGCTACACCCAGCGGATACAACACCAGAAAAGTGTTATACCGCAACCACGTCCACAGCCTCGGCACGCCAACGCCAGACAGGTTGAACACAAAGTAACTATACCGCACGACCTCGGTGAAGCTCCAGGCAAGCAACATGGTGCTGTACGCAGGCGAGGTACGCGACGTGCCAGGGAAAGCGTACGGCGAGGCGATGAGGTGCACGAGAAGAAAGCGACTAGCAACCTGCATCAACGTCGTCAGAAGCGGTGCGCGCACAATCCCTAAGGTTTATTAGCACAAGCCCTGCCCCCAGCACACCTCTGTCACAGGGGTTTGTACTTACCCAAGATACTGTGCAACACCTCCAACCCCGCCAGACTCTGCGTCAACCTCGTATACTCCTCCAACTCATCGTACACCTTCCCACTTCCCAGGCCCTTCTGCAGTGCGCCGAGTGGTGGCTCGCCGCTCGTAAACCAGCCATTCTTACTAGCTGCGGAGACTTCGTTTGTGCCAATGGTGACAGTCTTGTAGAGGACGCCGGCCCATAGCGCTGCGGATAGGGCGTTGTACGCGAGGAGGTAAGTGTTTTTCAACGGAGAAGAGGCGGGTTTACGGGCGCTAGTGGAGGACTTGGATTTGGGTTTGGGTGGCATTTTGACGGTCGGTCTGGCGTCCTGAAGACTTTGGAGTCAGGTGACTAGTTGAAGAAGGAGGATTCGGAGTATTGAGGTGCCTCAGGCTCAAGTGTTGAGATGCAGGTGAGATTTGGCGAGCCTCGGCTTGTTCCTGGCGCATCCATGCTAGTGTGGGCTTAGTCAGCTGCATGAGAGATGCAAGATGAGATCACTCGAGGTTCCGACTTCGTAAGAGATATGTAAGGAGTTTGTCGAAGAAATTTTATCATATGCACTAGATTTAGGTCACTTTGGCGAGCTGCCTGGTCGTGTTCGTATACTCATAATACGCTCATTGTCGTGCTAGATACTGAAGTACATGTCTCATTCCCTTGCCCTAGCCTCGGAAAAGCATCATTGCGCCTTCAAAGTCTATGCTGCCGACCATTAACCATGCTTCAGCATTGTCAAGGCGATGCTGTGACCAAACAAACTCCATGCTATGCAAATGCCAACAGACTCCGAATGGCCGTATAGGTAAGTGGCGCAGAAAGAGTGTCGACCAGCCGAAGGCATCCGACTGGATATTCGGAAAATATGTGGGTATCTCGAAGTATGCCGCCAATGCAGTGAAGCCAGGTTTCACGAGGTTCCTAAAGGGAGGAACAACTCCGGAAAATGTCCTTCGGATTTGCCTACAAGAAGATCTGGAACATCGACTTCGCGTTCGTGACCTTCCTGCCGCAATCCTCAACCACGCACTCTTTAAAAGGCTTCGTCCTTGGTGGCTTTTCTTTACCCTTGCTGCTGCGCTTGACAGATCTGTTCGATGTGCATTCGCCGCAATATACCTACGAGAATTAGCAGTGCAAAGCGTGCAAACAGACGTACACGTACGTGGCCGCAAGTCTTGACAATCCAGACCTGTCGCTTCACTTCATCGTCACCAACGCACAATTCTTCCTCGCAATTTGGGCAGATAAGGTGGCCATCTTCTTCCGGTCTCCTCGTGAACCCATCTGGCGCCTTGTCTGGTGCAGTGTACGTTGGTGCTGGCGGATCAGGCACTCTTGGCGGTCCGAATCCCAAGTCGAAGCCCACCATGTCGAAATCCAGCAGCGGCGCGGCGAAGCCCCCAAGGACAGCGCCTCGAGAGCGAGGCGCTCCCCGAGGAGGCACGATGGGATTACGTCGAAGGCTGGGGGCTGTTCGATTCATTCGAGCGGTGAACCGTTCGACTCGTGCCTGGAGGTGCGTGAACTGATTGCTGCCAGCGAAGTCGGCTCCGGCCACAGCGTTCAAAACACGTCGCATTTCTTCATCTCGTCGTCGCTGTACCTCTTCCTCTGGTAGGGGGTTTGACCGTACAAACTCGACCTCATCTCCGTCTGCATTGTATCCAACAGGGCGAGCCGGCTGGCGGGGCGGGCCTATTGTGCGTGATGATATGAACTCAATCTCGGGTGACCCAGGTTCAGGTGGTGGAGTCGCCCGTCTCCAGGTCTCCTCGCCGTTGTCCAAATTTATAATGATGTCCATGCCTTGTGGCAACCGCGGCGGTCTCCGACCGCGCCTGCCACTTGACTCGTGTTGTTGCTCAGCATCATTACTACCTTGTCTGTCTCCGCCATTCTCGTCCTGGCTTGCACCATAGCCCGAATCATCGGCTGTCAAATCGATGACGTTTTCGTTGTCGTCCATGCTCAAATCAATGTGCATGTCGTCGTCCTCATCCTCCTCGCTCAATTCGACTGGCGTGATGTCGAGACCAGCGGGCCGCCTGTAGTCCAGGCCATCACCTGCAAATCGTGGCGGCCCATGCGATGCCATGTTCTCAGCTCGTGGGTGCAGCCCTGACGTGTATGGATGCTCGGCGCGTGCGGTGGCGGAGGGTTCTGTATGTGACTGCTGCAGCCAAGTCGGCAGAGCGCGGTAGAAGCTTGTCCTGTTGTCGCCGTAGGGCGTCGTGGAAGGGGCGTTCGCGGCGGCGTTGAAGTCGGGGGCAAAGTGCCAGGCGGGCGAAACCGAGCGGTCAACGTCTGCCATATAATGAGGCGAGTGTCGGCGCTGCGCTCCTTTGTCAGCCTCAATCACAGCTGCTCACATGCTTCCCCAGGCTCACCTTTTGTCCGCTCTGCGTGTACCCAAAGGGCAAGCTGCTGTCCATGCCGACGAGCGGTCTGCTCTAGCTGCAGCGGGGCGGATCAGACAATGAAGGGAAAGAGAGGAAGCGGGTCGCAGGATAGCGGATCCTCGAGTGTCGTGGTGGAGTGCTCGTGTCGCGAGGTGGGCGAAAGGCCGGTGGTGGCGGCAGATCGGGAGCGCTTGGAGATCGAGACCACAACGACAAAGCACCACTTCACCTCGAACAAACAATAAAACATCCCTGTACTACGCGACTATTCTACTAGTTTCGACTCGATGGGCCTGCATAATGTTCTGGGATTCCCTGCACAAATTTCACTGCCACTGACATTGCTAAGGTCGTACCTCGGGATATGCATCGTCAGTTGTTGCGCCTGTGGAAGCGCAATTCTCGTTGTATTATACACAGATGCTAGGAATACCCGTGCGCCTCCAGTAACCTCTGCTGATGAATGTGTCCAACCTCAAGACAAACGCCATTTGCTTTTGTCCAAGCCGGTCCCAGATTGCTTTTTCAAAAGATGCGCAATGCGACTCTGGACCTCTTCCACTCGACCAACCTCCCTGGGCGCAGACCTTGTTTGATATTCTATTACTTCCTCTTGCTCCTTCGTACTACCATGCTATGATGCACCCAAAACGCTTAGTCCGCCCTCTGGCGTCAAGGCAACCAGTTGGTGAGCACTCGCACCCCACGCGACGTCCTTCGCTGGCACCGCCTTCCTCACAGGCTCGGACCAGCTCTTGGACGACTTGGTGTATTGGTGTACAGAGACGCTGCCGGAGCCTGCTGCAGCCAGGAACTGGCCAGTGTAATCCCATTTGGCGCTCTCCACTGCGCTGCCAGCGTCGAGCACCTTGACCACGTTCTGCTTCCTGATGTCCCAGACCGAGACGTTGCTGGAACCGGCGTGTACGACCGCAAACCATGTGCCGTTCTCGTTGAATGCAATAGCTTTGACTGCCCCACCAGTCTCGA
>TARA_R110002003_G_scaffold96_23_pt1 | contig 11681 bp, 17 predicted proteins | sample TARA_R110002003 | Tara Oceans TARA_R110002003 (sample SAMEA4396441) | marine metagenome | biome: Westerlies Biome; feature: [SRF] surface water layer (ENVO:00010504); material: water (ENVO:00002006), including particulate matter (ENVO:01000060) such as... | depth 5 m | reverse complement strand
CTTGTGATAACGTAGGTGAGTTTAGCGCCCACGCAACCAACCAGCTCGTTTCGATATATGCACCGCAGCCACACTCGCTTCGAGTACCCAATCTCGGCTCACACTCTGTATGAGAGCTTTCTAGCATGTTCCAGCCAGGTAGGCTGTGTTCATTGCAGGCACAGCCTGATACGAAGAGGGTTGCAAGTATTCGATTGGTCCGTGCGCGCATGTTTGCATTGACCAGGCTTAACAGCGGAGTCAGACCCAGCGTGATCTGGAAAGCATCCTCGCCATTTTAATGACGCTACAGTATTCTGACAGATTTCAATGACGAAATGTCATCCCGTAATTATTACCTACCTTTAGCCGTGGATATCCTCCCTGACCTTTCACCATCCAAACCGAGCAATACGGTTCAATGTGATCGCAATCAGACCCCTCAGTTTGTCCAGTACCAGAAATGGGTACCCGCACACGGAAGGACGAACGAGGCGCTGGATCTTCACAACCAGGAAATTGTCGAACGGCATATCCGAGCCCAAAAGTGTCATCTGTGCAAGTGGTGCGCGAAACTCGACCTTGCGGCCCTGAGATCAGATTCTAAACCGCTCGACTGGGACTTTTTTGAAATCGTTGATGACTCTATTGCCGCAGAGGTTAAAGGTTACTTCGGCCATCCCCGCAAATGGAGACGCCTCAATATCACACAGGGACCACCAACTGGGTCCCAATCGTTCACCTCGCCATTGCGCCCAGGATGTCATTTATGCCGCATCTTGCGCAATATCTGCCGTGAAATGGTTCCAGACAAAGACCAATTCGAGGCGGACCTCCAGCTCAAAGATCCAATACCCATGTGCTTACATGACTGCGACAAGGCAAGTGAACACTGGTCTCCTCCGACTATGTCTGACTGTCTCCTCAGAGTGAGAAGTGGAGTACGGTCGACATTGTAATCAAGATAGGATCCATGAAGCGCACGGCCACACTAACACCATTACTTCAACCATCCGAAGCGGACGGATCGACGCGGCACAACTGCATGGCGAAGCACGGGCTATCACCAGCCACTAATTTCGAACGCATCGCTGGATGGCTCGATAAATGTGATAAAGGCCATCACCATGAACTCCAGTCTGGTTGTTCTCTGCCTTTTGTTCGGTTTGTTGATATAAAGAATAGATGTCTCGTTGAGCAGAGTCCAGGATGCAAGTTTGCTGCACTCAGCTACACGTGGGGAAATTGCCAGCAATTCCAACTCAAGAAAGACCAGCTAGCTGAACTGAAGAAGCCACAGTCGATTTCGGAAGTTTGGAATGAGCTGTCCAAGGTCGTCACTGATTCCATTGCTGCCTGCGAACGCTTGGAGATTCCCTTTTTGTGGATAGACACCTTGTGCATCGTCGACGATGACCCAAACGAGAAGCATAACCAGATTGCAAACATGGATCAGGTATGTCCAACGAACTCAACGTCAATATTTTCTTTATAGTTCCGCGTTCACCTCCTAACTTCATGATCTCGTATTGCTACTGATCCTCCATGCTATGTCTAGATTTACTCATCAGCATACATTACCTTGATCGCAGCAGCGGGTACCGACGCTAATGCCGGCCTTCCACGTGTAACGAAACAGGTCACGCGCAAGACACGTACACTCAGCGTCGACAACTTTGATTACCAGCTAGCGAACGCTTGGGATTGGGACAGTAGCGAAGTAGACAAATCAGCATGGTGCACTCGAGGTTGGACATTTCAAGAGCTAGTACTATCAAGAAGAGTCTTGGCGTTCACCCCGACCGAAGTATTCTTTTATTGCAGCCGCGGGTTCCAAGCTGAGTCGATGCACCGGCACAGCGGTTCAAATTATGAGTCTCGATTCGGAGCTACCATTTTACGCATGTGCAATTCCGTAAAGCCACAGCCACCGAAGACAGCCACCTATTCTATCCAATCTGTTCGGCAGAACTATGAAACCGTGCACTGGAATTTGCTCAACAATTATCTTGGAAGGCAATTGTCTTACGATACGGACATATTGGCCGCGTTTTCGGGTGTCCTCAACGCTGAGGGAGCGACTATTGGGCCTTCTTTCTGGGGCTTACCTTGCAACATCCTCGCACGCGCTCTTTTCTGGGAAACGAACAATGTCTCGATCATCCAGCCAGGTCAACATTACTTCAAGTCATCCGAGTTTTCCATGGTTCGTCGCGACGGCTTTCCCTCCTGGTCCTGGACAGGTTGGAAGATTTCCAAGAACGAAATGTTCTCGTCTGAGAAGAAGAGACCAATGCTTCGCAATCTTATAGACTCGGAGAACTTCACGCCGTTCATTCATATTTACCACATGGATGAGATGCGAGTGGTCACGTCCTTGATGGGCAAGCGATCTGAGACAGATGGGGTCGAAGGCTTCGACCCATGGCAAGTCGAACGCTTCAAACACCACATGCGTGATTGCAAACGCCGCTCTCCACCCCCTCTCGTACCTGCCGCTAGCCCTCACCCCGACGCCTTCCAGCACATTCCCTCCCATTGTCTTATCTTCCTGGCCAGCTGCTCGACTTTCATCGTCTCGTCGCGCCCCGAGAGCCGCGATCAAGACCACGCCTACGGCTTGTACAAGATCTACACCGAGGACAAGAGGGATCGTGGGAGCTCAAGTTTCCCACGTGTATGGTTGAACATTGAGTGGCGAGAGCGTCAATCTAGAGGTCTGGAATTTGTACTTTTAGGTATGGATACTGATGAGGCTGCGTTTGGTGGGAAAGGGTGTTATACTATGTTGATTGAGCATCGTGAGGGCGGGGTTGCGGAACGAGTGGCGATTCCGCAACCGTTTACGATGGAGCAGTGGGGATACGGGGAGTGTAGGACACAGTGGGTTACCTTGGGGTAGCTATCTGTGATCCGGAGCTATTACCAGCGCCTTTATGAATTTACGAAACCTGGAGTGCGACTGACAGGTCAACATATATAACATACGATAAAAACTACACAACTAGAATTTCATATAACGAGTCCAAAGCACGTGCGCAGTCTTCTCGCTCGACTATTTGCTGCCGTGCTTCCGCCCTTCGGCTGGCTGCATGTACATTGACTCTCCGCCCTTTTGCACGGACACACCGGAACAACAAGCACCTTTAGCAAACATCTACGTTAGAACATGCAGATCGACGGCTATAATACTATGATGTTGCGATATATATTGCAATTCCTTTTGCGAATTTTCCAGGAAAGTAGCTACAAACGCAACCAAAGAACGTGCCTTGGTCTGACTTGTCTTGACATGTCAGACACCTTTCCTTTTGCCCTTTTTGCAATAAAAGCACAAGTTCGATTCGTCTCAAGGCCGCACTGTATTAGGAGTGTCTTTTTGCTGTCGTGGTAGTTGTTTCCTAAGTTTGTTGATCCCTCACGCCTCAAAGGGAAGGTACCGCCCTTACAATAAATTATCGCCTAATCCACCCAAATAACCAAAGCTGATGCAACTTCGCACTTGTTGCGCACAGTGCCAATTTTCAGCAAACTTAGGCCAAAATATCATACATCATAGCCCACTCGGAACCAATGAGAAGGCGATTAGCTATAGGTGGCAGAACCTTCATCCGGTAAGACCGGGACTGTGCAGCTGCGATAGTCTTTGCAAATCTCCACCTCTATCTCCATCGTACTTGATGAATTCTTACGATATCTTCCCACGAAGAAAGAAGCTCCAACGCCACTCACCGCTGCTGACATCAAGCAAGTCCTTGCCCAGAACAGCTGGCGAGGGTCCAAGGACTTAGGTCGTAGTACCAAGGCGTATTCGCTCATGATATTGTCTCCCGAAGTCGCACGGTCTGGCTCGGCTCCGAGACGATATAAGGTGCCATAGGAGGCATGATATCGGGCGTACTCTTATTGTGACGTCTGTCGGGCAACACGGGGCGTCGACAGTCGCACAATCCGGGCTAAGCAAGAGAGTATCGCTGAGCATGATTCCATCTGACTCTCATCATGTACAAGTGTCTTTGTTGGTTCAGGTATATATATTGATCTCTATACCAACACGGAAATCTCAACTTCAACTGTCTTATTACAACTCAAAAACAAACCTTAAAATTCCTTACCACTTCAACAACTGCTTGCACCTCAGCCTTCCTCAATACAAACACTCCCAAGAAACATGAAGCTCTCAGTAGTCTTGCCTATCACCGCAATTGCACAGGTCTCCCTCGCAGACTTTTATCTTTTCCGCGTCGAGACTGGCGGTGATTCTGGCTACCAAATCTCTGATGTTTATAACCCGCAATGCGAGGAACTTGGTAACAAGACGCCCTGGTATCCGGCTAAGAGTGACGTGAGCGGCAAGAACCTCGGCATTACATGCAGTGGAAATGGATGCTGGGGAGGCCAAGTTCGTCGAGCGCCTATATAGGCTATCAGAAAAGTCTGTCTAACATATACAACAGGATTCATCACTGATCGACAAGATGGAGATGCATTTCAGCAACAACCCGCCGTATATCTGGAGTAGGTTCACCGCATACATATCTCATGGAGTGCACGGCGCAACACCGCACAAGTTCCAAGGTTTTGGCGTTGCTGACACAAATCGTAGCCATCCTCAAGAGCCAGAACTTTGATATGGTTGCCCCAGACGGCGCCAAACAGGGAACATGTGACGAGATATCGGGACAAGCCTACAGCTGTCCAAGTAACGGCGGTAAGATTGATCAGGGAAACCGTAAGTTCCACTGTAAGGTCTACGCTACGGCGGCGCAGATCAAGGCAGCCAAGTAGGCGGCGAAACCCGAGACAGAGTATAGTCATGTGAGCTTTGTAGCGAGAAGGCTCAGCTCCAAGGAAATGGAAACGGAGACGATGCTAAGCTGTACTGGCGATTTGGAGTGCTGTGGTCGTTTTGTTTCGTGCTCTTGCTATCGCTCTTTAAAAGCAAGTGGGACATCTGGCTGTTCGAGGAGCAACTCAATTCACCCCTTATAGCTAGGCCTTTTCGTTATCTGATTTTGCAAACAGGGACTCGTGGAGAAGCCCCGTCCATTCATTCGCGGAGTAGACGATAGTGTACAAAATCTCTTGTTCATGCTTGAATTACCTCTTGTGATATTTAAGCAGGCACATGAGACATGAACTGTGTGTTAAGAAAAAGTCGAAGGCGCGTATTGCTTCGCAAATTACCATACCGCCTTTGAGGAGTGCTTGTTTTCGTCCAAGTCTTCTGCTGCGCGCCATCAATCATTCAAGGAGTAGCTAATTTCGCTTGCAATCGTTTGCCGTGTTGTTTCTAGGCCTGGTCTTGTATTGTGACGAAATGATGAGTCTCTTCCCGAACCTGCCCACCCTCCCAACCACATAGCATCCATCGTTGTTCACAGATATCAGTGTTCGCAACGAGTGCGTAACTGTTCCGATCATATTTCGGTAGAGAGGCTAGCGTGACGGAGGGCTTCGTCGCGCCTGTTCCGACAAGTCTTCTCACGGCAGGCGCATGGTGTCATCCGCCTTAGCGCACCAAAACCGCGACCATGGCTCAAAGATATCCCACCACATGTGCACTCTTCATACACAAACCTCAATCTCTGGCGCTTGATTCGAATACCGTTGTCGACGTTGAGGACAGTCCCATCACTATGGCAGTCAAGAGAGGGGGCGTTTGGCAGCAACTGCAAGTCATAGAGACAGATCTATTCAAAACCTAGAGTCTGTCAATCAATCGATTGATGGACTAGTCTTCCTCCTGGTGGGAGTTGACAATCCTCGCCAATTTGTGTTCCGCTGCCCCATTTGTGTATTCCAAAACCTATCTTGGGAGTATCTCAACGTCTCAATATATCTTTCGTCTACAATCTTAAGCTGGCACAGTACCCAGTCATCCGGACTCAAGAAACTTCCGAGTCAGTGTCCTTGTCTTCATCGCTGTTGTCATCGCCATCTTCATCGCTGCCCTCCTCTTCAACCTCATCGTTCGTCTCAAAGCGCGGAAACGTCTTCTCGAGCACGCTGATGAGCGTCGGCAGGCCTTTGCCGTAGTCGACGTCGGCATATTCAGCTTGCTTGTCGCAATACACAAATATTGAAGCGACCAAGGCCTTTAGCTCAACGCTGTACATATACAGTCTCTTGCCTGGCACCACCATGTTCTCGAAAATGGCGTTTCCAATGATATAATCTGAACGAGATCTGAAGTTGTATCGCTCCTTGCTACTCCGCGGATCGGAGGCCCAGTAGGAAAGACAAGGCTTGCACTCGCCAAGGATCTGGACCCACAGTCCCCGGGCTTCGAGCCACTCGTTCGCGAAGGTTGCGCCGACGTGTACAGATGTTTCCGTCGGGACAGGCGTCGAACTCGAACTCGCTCGGTGCAGGGAATTGAGACAAGGCGTCGGGACACTTGTCGTCGAGCATGGCGATGAGCTCGGCCTTGGCGTACCGTTTGGCGATCCGACGCATGATGGCGATCTGGTACTGTTGGTTTGGTCAGTGGTAATGCGCTCAACATAGGCTGATTAATTTACATGTAATTTGGCGGATGGTCAAGACTCTTCGTGGGGGGTTGGAGCTCTGCGCAGTAGGTCTCAGATTGTAAGAATGAAGCTACCACAATAGCCTGTATGTACGCCGCAGAGCTCTCACGTCGCGTTGAATAAGAACTCACTGGAGGACGTGGTAATAGAACTCAAGGTAAAGCCAATTAAGGGATGGATTCCTTGCGGCGAAGCCGTGGGAGGTCGAGCAATCGAGCTCAGCGATCATGGCGAGAATACTACCTCGTACATACACATATCCCAGATCTGTCTCGCCCCTTTTCCTATGCCGGTGTTATCTCCTTACTCCCCACCACTCCTTACTCGCATTCGCCCTGAGGGATTTCAGTTCCATGGGCATCTCCGGTTCCTGAGCCTGAGGCAAGGCGTACCATGACGGTACTCTCCATTGATTCAACCTCGCCATCAATCTGGACGACCTCTACTCCAATGACTTTGAAGTTGAGGTGTTCATACAGAAGCTGACCCATTGGACTGGCACAAAGAGTCACCGGCCCGTCATTCTCCTCTGCTTTCGCGATGCCCCATTTGACTAATGCAGAACCAATTCCGTGCCGTCTGCAGTCAGGATGAACTACAAGGACAGAAAGATTGATCTGGTGTTCAGCAAAATCTCGGAAGTAAGTATGGAAACGTCTCCCAGACACTTCTCTGAACGCAACGCAATGCGCCTTGTTTGCATCTCTTCGTTCGTCAAGTCCTGGATCTAATGCATGTCAGATTCAAAAGAGCTCGCTTGAGGTGACGGTCGTGCTCGTATACCAGAGAAGCCGGCTTTTATCTCCACTGCAACATTCCAAACGGCGAGTGCAACAGGCTTCTTCGCCTTTTCATTCTGATCTCCAGACGAACCGTCGATCACATGAACAACAAACTTCTCCGGCTGCTCCAACATGTACTCGTATTCCTTCCTTGTCCATTTGAAGTAATCCTCGGGATATTCATTACGCAGGGGGTAGCGGTAGAGGGCTTCAGGCTCTACAACAAAGCCGACTTTGTGAACATGAGTGATGTCATCCAAATCATCTTTGGTAGCCGCGCGAATTGTGTAATCGGGACTGACGCGCAGGGATTTGCCTTCTCCAGCCATGTTGCGAGGCGGTGTGTCAGGAATGTGGGAATAAGGCAACGAGGCAATCAATGAGCAAAAACAAAAGTTGACGGAGCTATGATCGAGTATTAAACCGTGAAGCGGACGAGCGCTTGCGTATCACAGGTTTTCAGGCCTTCAAACCCAGCTGTCACAACTCACCGATTTCTTGTCGCAGTATTGTTGGCGCAGATGCTCGTGGCTGCATGGGTAGAGGTCACCGATTTCTGTTTGCGACGTGGCGTGCATGGTGGTGCATTAGTGACAGACACAGCCTGGGAAGACTTACTGACCGATTACCCTTCCAATTCTAGCGTTGCGCGAGCGCCCCACTGCGCTTCGCCCACACCCTGAGCTAAGCTTTTTGCGACCGTTCAGGTGTACTGCGTCCGGTGCCTCACGTTGTATCTCAAGCCTGCGCACCACACAATTTTGTCAGATCACACGATAATTAAGACCCGTGTAGGCAGGACTTCTTCATTGCTGCTTGCTTCGTACTTCCCAACAAGACGCCCCCCATCAACGATGAATTGCGAGCATCAGCAAGGTAACGCCGATGATACACTGCTAGAAACTAATCCGTACTTGGCTGGTTATCTAGCGGGGATTGCGGATGTCTACGCGGACAAGAATGCCCCCGTGTTTGATTCTAGCGTACCGCACTCTTCAACCAGGACAAACGAGTCTTGGATTCCGTCTTCACTAGCTCTCTCAACATGTGAACCAGCTTCATCATCGCGCGACTGGCACCACAACGGCCATGCGACCTCATGGCAAACTCAAGAGCTCGCCCTCGACAAACCGCCAGAACACCTGGACAAACAGCGAGGCACGGAACTCGCTTCACAAGCGGATATCGAGGGCTATGTCAATTATGGGCACTATACACAAGCTGATGCATCTATATTCGCACGACACATTTCTTCGCAAAATAAACGTGGTATTCAGGACTGCGTCAACCCACAAATTATCTATGAGGTTAATCCGTTCTCAGTAGGCCTGGGCCTTTCCACCACTTGCGAGGCTGAGCCCTCGAATCTACGTCCCGACCTTGGCTTTGGTGTATTGCCACGTTCTACATTTCAGAGAGCAAATTCTTGGGACGGTGAGAGCCTAAAAAGCCCTCCTTTTCCAGATGCGACCCACGGAGTTCGTCGACATGTTCCTGAAAGCCAAGCCCCGTCGGATTTTCCCGGCCTGACAAGCGCAGTAATCTCAACGGCAACTTCGACTCGGCAAATAATCGGGGGCTTGAGAGAGGTGTCAGTACCAAGCCCCTCGGAACCGGGGTACTCTAAAGTTCAAATAGCTAAGAGCAATTCTTCAGTACGTATCAACTGACATCACCATAAACGAACTGATCCTAACATGATCGCTATTGCAGAAGGTGTCGAAAGAAAAGAATCTGAAGGACACTGTTCAGTCAGTATTCCGGGCATATGGGACTAAGAGATCAAGGTTCAACGAGGCAGCCAGGAAGAGTACTGCTCTCACCAGGAGGTTGGGAGCATGCACTGCCTGCCAAAAGAAACGACTCCGTGTAAGCTGAGAAGCACGTTGGCAATCTTTACGTGTTCACTGACACTCATAGTGCGAGAGGTTCTCCCGCGAAAAGTTTGTTCCTTGTGGCAGATGTGCGAAGCTTTCCCCTCACCTTCTCGCTGCGCCATGTTGCCGAGTCGAGCTCATAGAACTTAAGCTGTTCAGACTTGGTATGATACCAGTTGAAGTGTGTTAACGGCTTTGACACTGACAGGTCACCTCTACAGGCGCAGCTGCAACTCCGGATATTCTAGCACAATGGACATCAACAAAGGAGTTCATGAAAGGCCTGGTAATATTGGACGATGGTTCGGTCATGTTGGAACCTCCGCGACGGATTCACATCACCCACGATTTCAACAGGGGCAACTTCGTAGTAACAGTCTCCCGATTCCAGCCGGGACCAGATGATGCAACCGCATATGTTTGGTCCGATGTGTCTGGAACTGAGCATACCTTTCGGCTGCCTCCATACTACATCACAGACATGGAAGAGGCAGGACGAAATATGTACAAGTACATATGGGATGCATGCGGCAAGTTCCCACGTATCCTTCTAGTCAACAGCAATCCGATCATCAAAAGGACATTTATAGAAGCGGAGAGATATTGCAAAGCTTCAAAGGTGAGCCTCCTTTCAGCGCATCCTGTTTCGCATGCTGATTTACTGGCAGAGTGCCTTAGTCGCAACGGCACTCATGCTCTGGTCTGCGACGCGCATGATCGAGAGATTCTGGCTTATATGTGGTGAAGACAAACTCGGCATCCCACCTTTACAGTTTGACATTGGTCCCTGTCGTCGTAATCCTCATGTCGAAGCAGCTCCCGTAACACCACTCATGGACACCCAACTCGATGAACTTGCAGTTACCAAAGTCCTGATACCTTTACGGGCCAAATTCCTCCGGCTGCTAAAAGAGAAGACTCTCGCTAAGAAGAAGGAACACTGGTATGAGATCTATCTCGCTTCCTTCATCATCTTACACAATTTTGAGCGTATCCTCCAGCATTTCATCGACTACGGTCGCCGCTTCGGCATGAATGTAAGTACTCTGTGCTCTATATGCCCAGTTATGCTGATATTTGGACAGCCAGAACCAAAGTCGAATACCGAGACTTCATTGAGCCATGCTTATTACCATGCTTGCAAAACCATACTTGTCTACTTCCACTTCGCTTCAGGAGGATCTGCGCCACTATCTCTTGATTGGGAGAAAGAACAGCTGGACATGACCACGGAACAAGTCACCTACTTGCGCGCCATGCAGGCAGAACTTGCGCGACAGAAACCCCATTTGCAAGCCCTGAAGGACGTTTCCATGTACGAAAACGAAATGTATTGGTGCCAGCAGATCTTATTTACGGATTGGAAAGCGGACATGCCGCATCAAGGGAATCTCCTAGAGTTTACTGAGAATGATTTTCTATGCACCTGAGGAGGTATATCGATGGGTGATGCAGACCTTCATTTGGTGTCTCGGACTTTCGGCGTTTACCCTAGCTGGTGGTGCGATTTTTCTTCGGGTTGTTGGATTCAAAACTTGATTTCGAACATGTTCGGCCGCATTGCATGGGTATCTGTTTGTGAGAATGCGATTGGACCCACCATGATTCATTGAACCTGGGCATCTCGAAAGAATGCAGTCATGCTTATCGCGCATAATGTGGATGGAAAAACAACATCAAGCGCAAGTATACACTTTCACTATAGGACAGAATAATCAAACATATGTTCATGTGAGACGCTGAGAGTGTGGGAGAGTGCTCGAGATAGGCTTACCAGCCGCTAACATGGCAAGTGGTGGGAGGTTCAACTGTGCTATTGGTGCCCGCTCCAGCATCTCAACTCACAACTTCCCCTTCTGTGTCTACCCCTCATTTGGGCTTAATATCACAATGCCTTCTTCGATGAGCCTCATTATGCCCTTTTAAGGTTGATAAGCTTCTCGGTCACCCAGCTCTTTACGTGTTACGCCTCGAGCTGAACACAACACAATTATACGCTGAAAGCACAATGGCTGCCACGTGCGTCTCCTACTACCCATCAGACCTGGACACCCAACGTTTCTGGAACAATGATCATACTGAGAAGGAATATGCTGTCGAAATCCCAGCCGACTTTCCTAAGAAAATCGAGTCTCCACTTGCTTGGACACGCGATGAAGTTGAATCGAAGAGATGTGAATGGAAACTCGATCTGACAAGCAAGGAAGTCGCAGCAATTGACGCAGCATTATTGGGCTTCGAAGGTCAGCTCTATCAGCTCTTTACATACATCATACTAAATGATTGCAACAGCCAAATTCGAGGACTTGTCCGCAATCTCTGCATCGACATTTGAACTACCAGCCTCATTCTCTCGGCGACTCAGGAAGCTCTCTGACCAGCTATACGACGGTGTTGGCTTTCAACTCATTCACGGAATTGACCCCGGTCGATACTCTCCGAGACAGAAAATCATCGTGTACGCCGGCGTTAGCTCCCATATATGTCCGCAACGAGGGTTCGTGGACGTC
>TARA_R110002003_G_scaffold2756_3_pt1 | contig 11687 bp, 8 predicted proteins | sample TARA_R110002003 | Tara Oceans TARA_R110002003 (sample SAMEA4396441) | marine metagenome | biome: Westerlies Biome; feature: [SRF] surface water layer (ENVO:00010504); material: water (ENVO:00002006), including particulate matter (ENVO:01000060) such as... | depth 5 m | reverse complement strand
GAACACCACCCAGCTCTTCCTCATGTCCAGTTACCAGTGCTCGGACCGCACCCGCCCCAGAACCTGCATCCAGTGCGGCTTCCGCTGATACCGATGGTGCATATCGAGGAGCGGCCTTGGTCAGTGTTTGTGCGAAAATGGTGTTCGCGATAACGATCCCAATTGCTGTGCCGAGGTTCTGGAAGAATATGAGGAATGCCATGGCAATGGGTAGTTGAGCCGGCTGTACGGCGTTTTGGATGGAAATGAGAGGCTGCTAATAGTCAGTCTTGTGTTCCTCGACTATCGGTTGGATGCTCGGAGGATGTACCATCTGGAGACCGGCTCCGCGCCCAATTCCCATTACGATCTGGAACCCGATCCACTCACCAGTAGTAGTCGCCGCTTTGAAGGTAGATACAAGGCCGTTTCCGATAGCCATGATGATGCTGCCGCCGAAGGCCCAAGGAAGGTAGTATCCCATCTTTGAAACTATGTTTCGTCAGCCACTGCTCTTCACGTTCCCGATTTCAAGATACGTACCCATCGCTCCTGAGGCGACAACGAACAACAGCTGGCTCAAAATATTCGGCAAGACATGCACTCCACTCATGGTCGGTCCATTGCCTTTTACAGCCTGGAAGTATGTCGGGATCCAATTACTCGCCGTTATCATGCAGGTTATGTTGCATGTTCCGTACACGCAGCTGACCCACACGAGCCGCTGTTTCAAGAGACTCCCAGGCAACATAGCCCTGTCCCCCATTCGATACTCCCATGCGACAAATATGGCAGCGAGAAATCCAGCGCCGACGAACAGGCCGATGATGGTTGCGCTATTCCAAGCGAAGGTATTGCCGGACCCGAACTGTAAGGCGAGAAGGAACATGACCGCCAGTGGTACAAAGAGCGAAAACCCAACAAGATCCAGCTCAGGCACGATTTTGCGAACCAGAGCCATGGAGAACATATCCTTCGTGGCAATATCTGGAATATGTATGAACATGAAGATAAGTGCCGCTAGTCCTCCGATGGGAAGATTGATGTAGAAGCCTACACAACATTAGCCCTTCACATATCTCATACCACCGCGTTTACTCACACCACCGCCAACTCGCATGTTCCGTCAACGCCCCACCCACCAACGGCCCCGCCACCACTCCCGTTTGTGACACCCCCAACATCACCCCAAGATACATCGGACTCTTCTCCCTCTCCACACTCGTCGTGACAATCGTCATCGCGCCCATCAACAGCCCGCTAACACCGAGCCCCGCAATCGCGCGCCCAGCGATCAGGGCGGCAGACGACGGTGCGACACCGCAGATCAGCGACCCGAGTTCGAAGAGGAAGATGAAGAAGAGGTACACGGTTTTGATGGGGAAGAAGGTGTACAGCTTGCCAGCGAGGGGTTGCAGGGTTGCGGCGGCGAGCGTGTAGGCGCCGACGTACCATCCGACGTCTTGGAGGGAGTGGAAGTCGGTGGTGATGTAGGGTATGGCCTGGTGGTATTAGTGTTTGCGTTTTCGTTTGGGGGTTGTGGGGACGGTACTGTGCCGATGATGGAGGTGTCTAGTAAGGCGAGGAAGTTGATAAGAATTAGGCCGCTGAGGAGGATGATGAGCCGGGCGCCTTTGATGCGGAGCTCTTTTGGGTCATCATTGGGGTTTCTGCTTTCGCGGAGCGATGCTGTGGGTTCTGGTTTCGTAAATGTGGACGCGGGTGTGGGTGGGACTGCGTTGGTGGAAGTTGAAGACATGCTTGACCACGATATGCGTGGGTGTACTGTACACGAACTGACCAAGAACAAGGGACATGTAGTCGCTGACGAGACAAAAGGACCGAGTCTTTAGTGACTTTATGATAGTTTGTATTTGCAGACTCGCCGGTGCCTTTGGGTTTGTTGATGCGGGATTGGGAGGTTCTGGCCTCGAATCCCGCCGTATCTGTCTGCACGCATCTACCTGTGCCCGCCCTTCGCAAACGTGCTTTTCGTCTGTGCGCTAACCTTGTAACTGCAGCGGGCGATGTGATGTCCGACTGATCGTGCTTAAACCTATACGTATTGGAGACACCGGCGTGGGGCAACTGAGGTGAGATGATCAAGACGACCGGCAGTCGATGGTCACCAAAAAACCAGTGAACAAGAAGCTCTAGTCATTGTGGAATGCATTATTACATTCCCCTATGGATATTATTCCTGATTGCTGTGTATCTCATGGCCTATAGGTTGAAGGGCGCATACAACCAGAAATTGTCGGAAAAATCCATCATTGACATATCCATTCCGCCGTCACCCATACAATCCTGTAGAACAGCTACATTGCCAGATTCAACAGTAGAGCCAGGTACTTTCCATTGGGGAGCTGTTTCCCGCAATGTCTTTGCTGCCATGGAGAAGACACTGTCTTCGCCAGTCTCGTCCCTCAATGTGGTATTGGCACGGTCGGCTGCTACCGCGCACCGTTCCAACAAGCCTAACAAGTCAACGGTTTCTCGAACGACCTCTGTATTCCAAACTGGATCTTGGAAGGTTGCTAGCTGGAAGATGACTTTGATACAGTACCCAAAGAGTAACTTGATCGGCCCGCCGATGCGAAGGAAGTGGAGAGACAGATAGTATTCTGTACATGTTCTACAGGTTTCTAGGCATGCCATTAGGTAGTCACTACGTTTGTAGTCGATAGTGAGGCTAGGTAGCGGTGTGGGCGAGGTTGGTTGGAGTAGCGCGAGCGCGTTGATGGAAACCTCGGCGCTGAAGATGTATGCTGCGACAGTGGCTAGTTCGGAGTAAGTGAGAAGCCCAGAGCTGTAACAGGGGTCTTACTGTGCTGTGCTTGTTGGAGAGACATGGTAGCTTTGAAACGGTCGAGATTAGATCTCAGTGGTGCGATATGCAGTGCAACGTGTCGACTATGCTCAGGGTTATCGGCGAGATGTCGACCAACCTCAGCTGCTTTCAGACAAATTCGCGAAGCCCGAACAATTGTGACGAGAGTATCGTCGTCTTCGCTCTCTGCGTCAGCAATGAGTTGATTGCAATCCTCCTCGAGCTGCGGAAACCAGGGCATTGTGTCGTACTTGAATGTGGTAGATATGCTTTAGCAGTTAGGTGTTCCGCCTCCAATGTACGACGATTCTCGCTTACAGTGTGCTTAATGCGAAGCATGCTAGTAGAGCTCGTCGGGACTCGGATGTGCGTGTGACTTTGACGGCCGAGACAGGTCCGATAGATGGGCATAGAGAAGGGTTGTCAGGCTTGTCAAGGCGGAGGTCGCTGGCTAGCGATCGGGCAAGACTTGAAAGCATACCCAAGAACTGTTTGCCAGAAGTGAAGTAAATTGACCTACATCACGTCAGACGGTGCTTGCACGACGTTGGCTGGCGACTTGCCATGCCATGCATACGAGAATGCTCAACAGCAGGTCAAGGCTCTTCTCCCCATCAACTATCATCTTCGTAGCGAAAGTTTCACGAAGTCTCTTGCTCAGAATTACCTGTCGAGATAAAGCCTTGTTGCAGATGGTCTTCAATGCCAGGGAGAGAATTGGCTTCTCAGCAGCTAATTGCTCGGCAGAGAGGCTTGGTGGTATATAGATCAATGGAAATGGCTTCAGATGTTGCTGTCGGTATTCAATAAGCTCCTCATCAGTGAGCTGGTCATTGAACGGAGTATCAGCACTGGACTGTTGCGGCGAGCAATCGAGAGAGCAAGGTGTGTAGACCTGCGAGCCTGTGGATCGATCACGCTGCGGAGTCGCTTGATTTGAAGTCGCATGCTGCGTACGCAGTAAATTCACGAGGTCATCGAGCTTATCCTCAAGGTGTGTCCTCTTCGATGTCGAAGTCTTTTTGCTGCTCTTCTTCCGCATGGATGCTGAGGGGACACAATTCTTGTCGAGTCGCGCACATCTGTGATATCAGAGTTGAGCCTCGTACAATGAGGTATCACCACAGACCTTTCGCAACCACCCTCATCACGAAGCATACAGCGAGATTTTGCCCTCACGCAATTGATGCACGCCTGTCCATATGGCGCAGGTGTCCTGCTAGATCTCGTCGTGTTGTCCATCGCAGGATTGGCGCCGTGGAGGAAATCTGGAGGTAATTAGGAGTGAAGGATGAAATCCGAAATCCACAAACCCGTCCATGGTTCATGATCTCCACGGTAAACAAAGGGTAATGGTACGGTTGGCAGCGAATCCCGTTCATATGACCACCGAAATCCGGCGGTGGCAAAATTACCCACTTCTATTCGTTCGCTTACTGAACTAGCGTAGGAAAAGTAGCCACTCACGCTACTCTAGCTCAACGCATCTTCCATCGATTCGACCACCCTGATAAGCATCACGATTGCTCACAATGCATCAAGACTCTGGAGATACAACTGTCTTCATGGCTAGCTTGGTTACAGTACGCGCGCCTTCTGCGCACAAGGCTGAACCTGAACTTGTGTAATGCCGGAGCTGGGCCCGGTGCCTGATTCAGGGTCAAACTCCTTCTCGACTCGCCATTTCGGTCAATCCTTCTGTGCTCTTATGGCTCTTCATTGATAAAGCTCTGTTCAGCTCCAGATGGTCCGCGCTGTCATCGATATATCGTGACCTTCGGCCATGCGTCACAAGGACTTCTCGCGTTACAAAATTCACGGCCCGCGCTGCCATTACGGTGGGCCAGAAGATCGGCATCGAGGCACACATGATTGCGGACTCAACTTCCAGACAGGAGAAGATGAGGACTCCTGGTGCCCAGCACGTGAAGTTGAATATGGCAGCCACTTGAGTCCGCTCCAAAGGCGGAGCACGGCCATGAAAGGCCCGTCGGTGTATTTCCATGCTGGACGTGCGCGCAATAATTAGCTACACCTGCCCTCACATGAGAAGGCGGGAATTGCCTCAAGTAGGACTTCGGTCTCTCGACATCTTCAACACCTCACCAGACACAAACAATCTCCACCCTTCAAATAAGATTATGGTGCCTGCAGTGGCAAGGCTAGAGAAGACATATTATATGCATTTTTGTATTGCTCGAAGACCTATTTGAGGCCGGCAATTGCGCCACGAATGCATCGATCGAGTACAGCAAGTCAAGCAAGAAGCACTCTCGGGGATATAGAACAGATTGGAGCTCATGATCCCGCTATAACTCGACCCCTCATCGCAGGCCCAAGGTGTGTAAGCGGCGAGATTGTCTCATAGATTCAGACCCTGAAGAGCGCGGAAAGAAATCTCCGGTGGTGGGTTGTGGTCGAGCAAAAGGTTGCACTGACGGCGGAGGACTGCCAGGAAGGCTCGCCTCAACGGCCGCGCTTGTAGAGACAGCTTGCTTGGAAGCTCCCTCGTCTGGCTGCACCTCCATCAGGTCATCACCTTCAAGGTCTTCCTCTAGCTCCTTCAGCCTCTCTTCTACGGCTTTATCCTGCCTCTGATGTGTCCTGAGCACACCTCCCCATAGTGTCTCCAAGTCTGTCTCTGCTCGCTTCTCCTCGGTGAACATCTGCACTACGACGTTGACACCTGGCTTGACGTCTCGGAAGCCAACAAACTCTTGAACGTTGTCGCCGGGCATGTGCATGTCCTCTGGGTGCGCCTCGATTTTGCTAAGCGTGCAGCAAATCCAGCCCGTGCGAATGCCGTCGTCAATGTTGCCCTCTGGGACCGCACCTCCAACATTGGCCAACATGCGCATGCGTTTTGCTTTCCGTCTCAGCTTGATCTTCAGCTCATTGCGGCCTAGCAGTCCGGCTGCATTGGCTTTCAAGTTATGCTCTCTTCGCAGATATCTCGCGAAGCGATCTGCTGCGACATGAAGATGCTTCTCTGATCGTGCTGTGCCGATGATCATGATGAGCTTTGGGCCCAACGCGGGCGGTGGATCCAAGTGCCGTAGGTCGAGCAGCTGGAGGTCATCGAGACCGGCAGTGATTGATATGTACTCGAGGATAGTTTTGAGGAGCGGCGGTGGGTTCGGTGGTAAATCGGGCATCTCGATGGGCTGCTGCGCTTGATCTCGCACAGATGAGTGCTGTCGGAGGTACCATGGGACCGATGCGTCTGGTGGGGCCGGTGCATTGTCGACGGCGGGAGGAGAACTGCTAGAGACTTTGGTTGGGCTCGTGGCTGATGCTTCTGTGTCGTCGGTGGTAGTGGTAGGCGACTTTGTGCCATCGTCGAGGAAGGCGAACTCAGGGTCCTCAGCCGAAACATGATTCCTATCCTTGGTCCTCAGAGCACTTGTACTGAAAGTGCATCGCGAAGGCGCGCCTTTTGTCGCGACTGACCGCAAAGAAGCGAGAGGGAGCGAGTCGCTGAACGGCGGGTATGATGGCCGGACGGCTGCACGGCGACATGCGCGGCATACAAATCTTGACGAAGTGGTCCGGGCGAACGACATGATGTGTCGGAGCGAGTGTTCACGTCAATGGCAGCGGCAGAACAACTTTCTGCGGTTCGTCGGAAAGCGGAAATGCCGTCATGCCGCTATCCCTGCAGTGTCGGCAAGCACGGCCGCACGTGACGATAAGATAAGGGGGCGTTACGCAGCGGGCGGCGAAAGTCACAGAAGTTTTGGCGTTGGCGGGGAATTTGTAACCAGCTCCAGCGCATTCGACTCATATACCACAAAACCTCCTCTCCATCCCTCGAGGCTCGCTCCATCACGTGGGACTCCTGGGACTCCTGGGCCCTTCCTTCTAAATACACACCATACAGCAAAAGAGAGAAGAAAATCTCAATCTCGCCATCATGGAGGTCGACAGCCAGGCCTTTGCGCCCATGCCCAAGAATGCGGCAACCATTCTCTGCGCCGACTGCGGTGCGCCTGTCGACGGCACAATATCGGGCGCCTTCTGCTACGACTGCATCAAGCTCAAGACCGACGTCACCGGAGGCGTCCCGCGCGAAGCCACCCTCCACATGTGCCGCGACTGCGACCGATGGCTGTCACCGCCGAACTCGTGGGTCGTCGCTGTGCCCGAGTCACGCGAACTGCTCGCTCTCTGCCTGCGCAAACTGCGAGGACTGAACAAGCTGCGCATCATCGACGCCAGCTTCATCTGGACAGAGCCACATAGCAGGAGGATCAAGGTCAAGATCACAGTGCAGTCCGAGATCAACGAGGGCGCCATCCTGCAACAGAGCTTCGAGGTCGAGTTCACGCAAAACTACCACCAGTGCCCAGACTGCGCAAAGAGCTACACACACAACACATGGAGAGCCTGCGTGCAGGTTCGCCAGAAAGTGCCACACAAGCGGACATTCTTGTATCTGGAGCAGCTGATCCTGAAGCACGGCGCGCACAAGGATACAATCAATATCAAGGAGGTACACGATGGCATCGACTTCTACTTCGCACAGCGGAATCATGCTACAACCTTTTGCGACTTCCTCAAGGCTGTCGTGCCCGTCAACATCAAGAAGTCAGAAGAGCTGATCTCCATGGATATCCACACCTCGACAAGGAGTTTCAAGTTCTCCTTCTCTTGCGAGATTGTACCCATCTGCAAGGACGACCTGGTCGTTTTGCCCATCCCCCTCGCGAAGAAGGCTGGCAACATCTCACCTCTCACACTTTGCACACGCATCGGCACGTCAGTCCAGCTCCTCGACGTAACAACCCTCCAAACAGCCGACATCCCTACCGATCTGTACTGGCGGACTCCCTTCAGGCCCCTGGCAGACGTCCAAGAGCTGACCGAGTTCATCGTCCTCGACATTGAACCGCTCGGCAAACAACAAGGCCGCAACTTCCTCGCCGAAGCCACCATCGCCCGCGCGTCCGACATGGGCGCCAACGACCAAACATATTACTGCCGCACCCACCTCGGCGGCATCCTCCACGTCGGCGACTCCGTCATGGGCTACCTTCTCGAAAGCTCCAACAAATACGCCTCGCAGATCCCCGACGTCGTACTCGTCAAGAAGTTCTACCAGCGCTCCAAGAAGAGCAAGAGCAAGCGCAACTGGCGTCTGAAGCGCATGAACCGCGATGAAGGCGAGATGCTGCCACGCAAACAGGATCAGGAGAAGATGGAGCGCGACTTTGAAATGTTCCTGCAGGATGTCGAGGAGGATCAGGATCTGAGACAGGGATTGGCGCTGTACAAGGCGCAGCAGGAGAAGAAGCAGAGGGAGCAGGATGCAATGGATACGGAGACGGAGGATGGTGAGGACGAGGAGGGCTTGACGATTCCGATGGAGCAATTGTTGGATGACTTTGCTGAGATGACTATGGAGGATTAGGTGGTGGTGGTGGCGGGAGGCTCGTCGACGGAGCTTTCTTGTTGCATTCCATGGCGTTGGTGGGGAAAATATTCATGATAGAGATGGCATGGGATACGGATGTTGCTTGCGTGTGGGATTCGGCATATGCTGGAGCGAGTGCAACATGACAGCGAAATGAATACCTTCAGCTCGATTCAAAGTCACTTGTATTCTGCATGTGTGTACATGTCTCGAGTTCATGTCTACATTGCATTTCACATTATCATGCCACCATCCCTTCCATCACACGGTCGTAAAATCCATTCCCAGAGTATACACTTCTCACTTTCCTGACTTCCCCTTTCCAACCAACTCCAACCCCTTCACCCCTCCCTACTCGCTCCACTCCCTACTCACTCCCCTCTCTCCTACAAAACAAGCATCCCAACCACACTTCCCACCGCCACCGCGCCCCAAATCCCCATCACCACACCTCCATACTTGAAAACGCCCGGCGAATACGTCCCCGCCGCCGCACCCTTGGAACTCGACCCCGTTCCCGCGCCACCACTCGCACCCGCGGTGCCCCTGCCCTCGCCGTCGGCACAGTCCCACTCCCATTAGCGCCAACGGCACTCAGTAGCGCCACACAACTACTCGCCGTCTGCGCGCTCTGCCTTGTCGCCTTGCCATCAAAGCTACACGCCGCCGCGCTCTTGCTGTTACCGAGGTAATACTGGTTTGCGGCAAAGGCAAGCTGGTCCTTGGGGTCGCAGCCCGAGTAACCGCCGAAATTACCTGTGGTGGCGTTGTGCGCGATGCCGTCGCAAAATTTAGAGTTGGCGCCGCAGATGTAGTCAAAGACGTCGGCGTAGTCATCTTTGTTTGTGTCCTTGATGTTGCATTGCAGGGATGCGACCATGCACTGGCAGAGCTGCGGGTTGACCGTTGGCGGCAAGGGCGAGGCCTGGGCTTGCCAGGAGCCGCCGACGGAGGGGCACGCGGGGGCAGATGTGGCGGGTGTGTATGCAGATTTCTGGGTGATGGAGGGAGAAATGGTGGCGAGTTGGCTTTGGAGCGAGGTGAAGTCGGGGTAGGGCGAGACAGAAGCGCTGTTGACGAGGCTGACGAGGCCGTAGTTGTTTTCGCCCATGAACCATTCATACACGATACCGCCGGAGAACACGTCGGTCATGTTGCCGTAGAGGACACCCACTTCGGTGAAAGGACGGCTCGTGGGTCCGTCGGCGAGGCCTTCGATACAGCCGTATTCGGCGAAGAAGACGGGGACTGGGTAGTCGGAGAAGAATTGGACGCGCTCACCGTAGGAAGAGGCTTGGTAGGTGCTGTCGCCGCACCAGGAGTAGACGTTGTAGCCCCAGAAGTCTATAGACGTCTTGTTGCCCGCGTTGCCGGGCTGGCACGCGAAGTAGTGGGCGAGTTCGTCGCGGGTGGGCACGTCGGCTGTCGCATAGCCTACACCCAGGGAGGTACGATAGTTCTGGTTGGCAATGTATGCCTTGGTATCGCGGACCGCAGCCTTGACGAATGCAGCGGCGGCCGTTTGGTTGCCAGAGCTGACGTTCTCGTTGCCGGCGAAGAAGCCGATTACATTCTTGTACTTTGATAGCGCATCGATAACGCCTGTGTATCGCTGGTACAGCGTGACATCCCACTCGGGGTCGTTGGACCTGATAGATGTGCCAGGCTCTCCCAGATCTGCTATCACGTAGATGCCGGCCGTTGCCAGCTGCGACATGCACTCGTCGTGGTTCTTGGTCGGGTCGATGGCGTACACACGGAGCACGTTGGTGTAGATCTGCTTGAGCAATGGAATGTCCCGCTTGCAGGCATTGCCATCAGCGAGTGGATCGGTGTAGGTGGACGTTGAGCTTGTTGTGCCATTGGGCGAGTAGTTTTGCTGGTATGCGACGCCCTTCATGTAGCTGCGGATATCAGCTTGGTCCACCTTATCAAGTCCAGGGCTATACGTACAATTGCGAGCCATTGTTAGTGTAGAAGAAATGCTGCCCATACACCTCGATGGCAGGAATATCGTCGTAGCTCGCTGCCGTAGCCCTGCTGACCAACGCCGCCGCAGCGCACGCCCACCTTCCGAAAGCCTTCATGTTGGTGGTGATAACGAGTGACGCGCAGATAACGAGTGGAGGGTGAAGCTTTGCAGCGCAAGGCTTGGTACGGGAATAGAAGCTTGGCTGAGGAATGTGTGACTTGTGGCACAGTGAGGCAGCCCGGCAGATGCGGCGTTTTGAGAAACCACGGTAAGTGTGGGACGCGTGTCTCTCACGGGTTTGCTGCAGGTACTCCCCCCATTAACCGCTCACATGGTGGCTATGCTGACCAGGCCGGGCCGGGGTGGCGTGCGTTTGCTCGGCTGGGTGATGACGCCGCTGGAATGGTGTTCAGTGGGGCCAGACCCACAGGCTGCTCGATAGTCGTGGCTCGCTAGGCCGGATCGGGCGTCGCTCTGTTTATTTCCGTCGCTACTTGACGACGACTGTTGCGAAGCGGCCTCGCGTGCAAATGTTTTCTTCGATAACAGGCGCATTGAGTCCAAGTTCCCAATGTTTCAGTCTCTAGTCAAGCGAAAGGGTGCGACGCAGGTCCGGTCAGCCACCAACACGAGATATCGTGCAGTTCAAATACGAAGTCCCAATCCGTCCACGATCGATACAGCATTTCCCGATGCGGCGTCCTAGACTCCTTCCCGATATCTCCAGCCAAACGACTTCTGTGAATGTTATGGGCGTTTGTAGACTCGAACAAGCACTGCTTTAGCATTCACATGTCTCCCTTCCCCCCACTTCACCAACTGTGAATATCCTTTGGGGTGATGGAGGGACCCGTGTTGCGTAGTACTGTGCAGGAGACATTGTCGCGTAAAATGATCGGAAGAGTAATGATAGAAGATTGCTATGCTAGTCATATGACTGTCGAGTGTGCGATACGTGTAAGCAGTGAAGGATGGAAGGATGGAATGTCGTTGAGGAAGAAGCAGAATCGAGGAAGTACCGCAAAAGCTGTGCTTATACCACAAGTCGCAGTCACTACCCTCGGACATCGACATCTCTCCTACCTCCCCCGTCTACCCGCTCCTCCTCTGCACATCCACTCTTTCTAATCTTGGACGTCTTGCGGAAGCGGTAGGGTGAGAGAGAGCCATATCACCGGCATTGTAGTGGGATGGGATGGGATAGGATGAGATGAGACGGGAGCTAGAGTCAAGCGTTGGGTGGACAGAGACTGTAAGCAGCAAGGGGAGAAATCAAAGATAAAGTCGGGGAACGAGGGAAATCATTAGCATGTTGTGGGATGAGACAAGACAGTTTGTTCTCCAAATCTTGGTATTGCAATATCTACCAGGTGAAGCTTATTTCTTTACTTTATATTTTGCGACGCATCGTCGTCGGCGTCGCACTTGGCTATGCTTTGCCTGCGTTCTGTGGATATGGCCTCCCAACCCACATGCAAGTACAGCAACCAAAA
>TARA_R110002003_G_scaffold52_26_pt1 | contig 11688 bp, 12 predicted proteins | sample TARA_R110002003 | Tara Oceans TARA_R110002003 (sample SAMEA4396441) | marine metagenome | biome: Westerlies Biome; feature: [SRF] surface water layer (ENVO:00010504); material: water (ENVO:00002006), including particulate matter (ENVO:01000060) such as... | depth 5 m | reverse complement strand
GTCTGCCGGGTTTGGCAGCCCCACCAAGGTCAGCATTCCGTTTCCTAGTGCTGTACGCTTCGTCTTCCTCCACCCGGTAGCGGAAAGTCTTGGACGCCTTCTCCTTCTCGCTGAAGTCTTTGCGTGCAATAGGTTTGGGTAAAATGTCAGATTGCAAGATGGAGCCGAGCTCACTGGGGCCATCAACGTCTTCAGGAGTTCTCTGCCGTGTGACCTGAGGGCGTTCGGGAACTGGTCTGTGTCGAATTTGCTCCAGAAGACCGGTGGCCAGAGATAGCTTTACGACCTTGGACTTGTTCTTCATACGAGCTGCAACTAGTATGAAGCGGTCTTCCCGCTTGGCTTCCTCCAGCAGCTTTCTCTGCACTTCCTTTTGATATTGCTTGCCCGAGATGTTCTTCGGCTGGAGTGGCTGCGCGCTCTGATCCTTCTTCTTCGGCTTCTTGGCTTTCTTCGTACGACGCTTTGAGCCGTCATCATTGTCATCATCTCGTCCACGCTTCTGACCCAAGCGCGGAATCTCGCCATTTGCGTCAGGATCGGCGTAATATGGATCGACACTGTCATGTCCATTGTGATGCTGATTGTGGTCGTTGTCATTGAGATCACCGTTTGTATCCTCGGCCGGGGAGTATGCAATTCCGTCGCGAGTGAAAGTGTGATCTTCGTCCATGTACCTTGGATCAAGGGACGGATCAGCCAATTTGTCAATTTCTGCTTGCTGCAGGCGCCGTTGCATAGCGTTTTGACCCATACCTTCCTCTTCCCGAAGCCAATTCAGATTCGATACGCTAAAGTCTACGAGGCACTCGACAGACCGAGGGTCAGCGACTTTTCGTGTGTCATGGCCAAGAAGAGTGCCCTTGGGCTCGTAAGGGTTCTGTCGAGGGTCCCGCCGACACGCGCCTGTATTACACACCCGCAGGCAGTGGGGACACTTCCAGTTGCGGTTCTCCATGACGCTCAAGGGCATCATATCGTGGGCGCGAAAGAGTGTTCCGTAGCAATATGCAAGATCGCAGTTCGAGCAGAACGCCATTTTCCACTTCGGATGCCGATGCAAACAGAAGTGACAAGATTTGTGCTTGGTGAGCCACTGTTTCGACTTCTTGTTCGACACCTTCTTGACATGACCGTACTCGTCGACGACAGGCTCCTCGTCATCCGAGTTGCTCTCAGGTTGCGGATTTTTAATATCCACGAAAGGTCGTATGCGCAACTGTTCCTGACAGACTTGGGCCACAGTCTTCCTGCCGAAGTACCTGCGCTCCTCCTGCAAAGGAAGCGGTGTCTTCTCAGTCATCTGCCCATCGATGTCGATGATCTGCGCACGCCACTCCTCGTACTTGTGCATCAGGTCTTTCCACTTCCACTGCTCCGTCCATGTGTAGCCCGATTGACATCCGCAGCTGCGGCCCATACAGTAGCAGTCCATGCAAACATCATAAGGTTCTTCAATCTCGGAGCTAAACAAGTTCTTGCAGCTCTTGCAGCTCAGAAAGCGGTTAAAGATATTGCACCTGCAGTATGCACAAGTCACGTTGCTGTCATATGGGAGAAACTCTGGATGTTCGCGTGAGTCAGGCGCAAACATTTCCGAGAGCAGGATGTTCTTGTATAGATCAAAGAGTTTCTTGAAGTCTTTCTGGACTTGACGAACTTTGACAGAGCGCTGAATAGCCTCTGCAGCTTCGCCGCCCATCTCGACCTGTGCTCGGGCAGATCTGATAAGTGTCGAGTACTTCAGCAGCGTGTAATATATGATAGCCTTGTTCTTGTACTGCTCATCGCGGCAAACGATACGCGAGTTGGGCAACGCTTCATTTATGGCAAGCTCGAGGGTCTCAGCTGTGGTGCGGTTCCAGGCGATTTTCATTGTGCGGGTGCCGCGATTCCAGACTTGATGCGGGGCGAGGGGCGGTATGAGAATGAAGTCGCCTGGCCGCTGTTCGACGACGTATGTTGTGAAAGGCGCGTTCTTCCATGCGGCGAGTTGCGCAAAGTGGTTCTCCACTTCGATGTCATGGCCAAGGGTAGAAAGCCAGTACTCGGAGACTATGTGTCTCTCCTTCGTCTCTGTCATGAACCAGATGGAGGAGCCAGGACGCTCCGGTTTGCCATCCTCGCTGATGTGCCCTGATGCATTCACCATGATGTTCTGCCCCAGCGACGCGCACATCTCCCTATGCGACGGTGTGTAGGTGCCTTCGTGTCCAATGTAGCACATCAGGTTCTCGGCGCGCATCTCGGGCGGCAAGCTGCTCATAAGATCTCCCGCGCGCGCAATGCCGCGGCCTTTGCGACCCACGGACTCGTCCAATGCGCCCGGCCCACCGACTTCGCCAGTGCTCTCGTTGAGGTAGAACAGGCCTGCAGGGATGTGCTCCTTCAGCTTGTCCTGCCACACTTGCGGGCAGTCAATGTCCTTGAGGTATATGCGCTGGCGTGTCTTGTCGCGGTATCGCTCGGGCCCATCGAAGAATTGGTCCGTCAGCTTGCTCATGTGCTTGAGATAGTGCCTGATGGTGAGCGGGATGTTCTCCTTGGTGGTGAGGTTGCGCGCATTCTCGACTACCATGTGTCAGCCAAGTGCGCCGTGCATACGCTGCAGCGTATTGCCTACCTTTGTCGCCGTGGTTGTCCCGCAGCCACGAGGGCGTGAAGGTCCACGGGTCCAGGACCTCTTCGAAGCCGTCAATCACCAGGGGCTTGCCACTCAAGATGACATGCAGCAGAACCAGTTTCTCGAATTGCTCGATACCATTGTTGGCGATCATCTCATACGAGATGCGGTCGACATATTGAAAGTTGTCGGCTGTCTCCACGAAGGTGCGCACATCGAAATCCGGCGGTATGGGCTCAAAAGAGGCCCGGGGGCGCGCGGCCGGCATTGTTTGCGGTGCCAGACACCATCCACAGTGCGTGTTCTGGTGGGGTTTCCTGGCTTCAGTTGTCACCGCCCAACGGGATCGCGATCGCAAAGCTGCTTGTCCTTGCGGACGCTCCTGGGGAAGGTCGCGATCGCAGAGACGACGGTGTAGGAATACGGCGAGCGACCAGTGGTTTTTTAGGGTGGCGTCACGAGGAACATACAGACGGGGTGGACGCGACGGGGAAGCTCGAGGTGCGGAGGCTGGAGCTTTGCGTCACGTGCTAACGGGAGCTAGCGCGCCTTCCTCACTTCACATTTCAGCTCTCACCTTCACCGCAACGACATTGGGATTGCCAACTCTGCACCATCATGTCTTCATAACGCACTTCGCTGCGGCCACACCAACGAGCAGTGCAGCTCCGCACTCTTTCATAGCAGTGAACAATTCCGCTCGCTTGGCTATGTCCCTCGCGACCTCCTGTCCAGCCAGATTCAATCTGGGCTGCTGCCGACCTACAATAGCTTTGACTCGATCAATATGGACACAAAGATGCCCCTCGAATATCCGTTCAACGCGCTTACTGTCCTTCACCCCTCAGCTACTTGCACCGCGACCACTTCAGCCTCTGCCATTGGCGCAACCGCGCAAAGCGACTCTGTATCCTCATCGTTCTACGCTTCCTCGAGCATGTATAGCGACGGCGGCTAACGATGAAGCTTCCAAGGCTCTGCCAGCCTACTCCCCTCCAACATCTGGAATCCTCTCTTACTTACCTCGACAAGCCGTTCCATACGGTGAACTCATGAGGATTGACAAGCCGACTGGTTCATACTATCTCTTCTTCCCATGTCTCTTCAGTACGTTGGTGGCTGCTACCATGGCTACCCCAATCGCGGCGCCCTCCGCGGTCATTAGCACGACAGCACTCTTTTTCACGGGAGCTCTGGTCATGCGAGGAGCTGGATGCACAATCAACGATCTCTGGGATCGCAACCTAGATCCGCACGTCGAGCGGACACGACTACGGCCGATCGCACGACGCGCAATCACTCCTCAGCAGGCTGTCATCTTCCTCGGAGGTCAGCTAGTGACCGGGCTCGCCGTACTTCTATGTCTTCCGTTCCAATGCTTCTGGTATGCAACGCCATCACTATTGCTAGTCGCGACATATCCGCTAGCAAAGCGAGTCACGTACTATCCCCAATTCGTCCTCGGACTTACTTTCTCTTGGGGTGCGATGATGGGCTTCCCTGCGCTCGGCATCGATCTCCTCTCCAACCAAGCTGCACTAACAGCTGCAGCATGTCTGTACTTCAGCAATGTCGCATGGACAGTCCTGTACGACATGATCTATGCACATATGGATATCAAAGATGATGTCAAAGCTGGCATCAAGAGCATTGCACTCAAGCACGATAAGGAAACCAAAGTCATCCTATCGGGCCTAGCTGTTGTGCAGCTCGGACTTTTGGCTGCTACCGGAGTCGCTGCTGGCATGGGACCAGTGTTTTTTGCAGGATCTTGTGGGGGTGCGGCATTGACACTGGGCATGATGATTCGACGCGTGAAGCTGAAGGATGTCAAGGATTGCTGGTGGTGGTTTGTGAACGGGGCCTGGTTCACTGGAGGAGCGATCAGTCTAGGTTTAGCTGGCGAGTACGCTGCTCACCTGCTCGGAATATACGACGAACAGGAAGAGGCGCACGTTGAAGAGGACAGCAAGCGCGCTCTTCTTTCATGAGATCCCGAGGCGCGCGCTTTCCATGAATTAATGGCTGGATACAAGAATGGCAGCTCCTAGCTGTCGCACAACTACAGTAACGAACCTCGCAGACACAGCTGCCTCTCTACTCAGGACGATATATCAGGGCAAATGAATACTCATGATGTAATGGAATTCCTCGAGAAGACTTGTTGTTCATGATACCGTGTTTGGGCAATTTGGGGGTGATGAGTCCCTGAAGAAACGTCGTACTTGCACTACACATTGGGATGCATCCTACGGGCTTCACTTCCAGCGTGAGGCATAATCGAAGACCAAGTACTGGCGTAACATGATCCTCTACGGGTCCCGAATGAATCGTCACGAAGTGACCACGGAGTCCGTTACAAGCATTGTTGCATCTCTGATTACAGCACCGCCAATAGTCCTCAAGATTGTTGAAGAGCTTGTGCAGCAGGAGCTTCCACGGCACCAGACAGTAGTGGGAGAGCAATTGAAGATCAGAGTGCAGAAAGATCTCGCTGCTGTCACCGCTCAGCCGCGGAAGTTGGAGAAACAACGAACGACAGAGGCTAAACAAGCGCGACATGGGAGGGCCGATCTGAAAGAGAAGCACAGGAAAGCGATAGAGGAAAGTACTCGCATTGCAATGGATACTATGGAGAAGCTGGGCCAACAGCTAGTCCATGAGCAGGAGGCCGAAAAAGCGCGAAAGAAAAGAATCGAGTCAGAAGAGAATTATCGAAAAGCAGCAGAGAACAGCAACCGCACTACCAAAGATGCCATTGAGAAGCTAGAAGAACAGCTCAAAAGTGAGCAGAGGGCGAGACACGCAGTGCTGATGGAGGAAGAAGTCAAAGCGACAGAAGAGAGAGAAGAGGGCAAGACTTTGCTCAAACAAGCGATTGACCGCCAGCATCACATGCACAAGCACTCGGCACAAAGCCATACGACGGCTCAGGTGCATACGATACCCTCACCTTCACGCCGATCGCTTTGGTTTCAGCACCCTGGATACGAATTATTAGATTGGCCGGCTTGGCTATCGTGAGCGTCCATGGTCCTCTTCGATATATACCGGTTGGTGGACGTAACTATGTTCGCTATGGATGCCGACATCCTGGTGTGGTCGTCTCTCGTCGCCTATCTGATCGGATGAAATGTTCTTTTCAGCAAAACATTCCTCACCTCACGTGGCCCAGAGAGTTTTGGTTGTATGCTGTTCCTCTTGAACTTCGCTTTTCGTACAGCATTAGGTGTACGATGAGAGCCAGACAAAGAATATATATTCCTGCTATATTTGCAATCGCTTGGTACAGCGATCATGGGCATTAGGTATAGCATTGCTTCTTAATAACTTGCCGCGACTAAATGGTCGTCTTGAGTGGGCTTCAGGTTGGGCTTCGCAACGTTGTCAAACTTCGTGGTCGATGCTGCACAATTCATTCTCTTAGGCCCGATCTATTTAATGTTATTGAGTGTAGTGCTACATGATGGGACTGCCTAAGCGTGGAGAATCAGCCTTATTGTGTATGCGTAAACCTCCGGCTTGGCATCTCCTTCCTTCGCCGCACCGGCTCCAACATACATCCAACATCAGCACTGCCGATCATCCACCCGTCTCTCATCTTCCCGGCCAACGGTGAAGATCCCGCTCACGTTGCAGTCATGCGTAAACAATGCCAACACACAACCACTCACCAAGCACTCCAGCACTGCAGTTGTCAGACGAATGCAGAGGATTGCTGCCGAAAGCAGTGGAACGTCATCACCAGCCTCGAGCACCGCGCGTCGCAACGGCCCTCTCTGAAGACTCAGCAAGTACAAAAATAACACAGGCCGATATTGTCCCGACCAATTGTCAAGCCCTTGGATTCGGTCCGTTGCAGTGCTATGTCTTCTAGCGCCTTGCGTGTCGTCGTTGAGGCCACTGCCGCGCTTTCTCCAGAGGATCCGGATGTGAGCGACGTCATAGTTCAGATCGTCACCAAGCTCCACATATTCTCTTACCACGCCATTTTGCCGCGCGTATGAGGTGTGAAATGCTCAGTTCCGATGCGGGAGAGGATATAGTTGGTGCGGTCGTCGTCGTCGACAAGTTGTCTCACTTTTCGTGAAGTGGCGGCTCTTTCCTGCACTTTACCAGCGTGAAGAATAGCCTCCCGAAGTCAACATGCGCTTCTTCAATCGCCGCCGCGCATCCGACGATACCGTTGTAGCGCCTGCTTCTCACGCGGTTGCAGATGTCCCTCACTCTGAACTCTCGAAACAACAAATCAAGCGCGCGACTCGGACACGCAAAACCTGGGCCCTAATAACATCTTTCTTCCTCTTCGTCGCACTCATCTTCCTCATCCTTGTTGAGATTGCAGGAACTAGCAACAAATCAGTCATCAAGAACTGGTACTTCCTCAGACTCGACGTTAGCAACGTCGTCCCGAGCTCGGTGCCCAACTTCGCCCTGATCAACACGATTGCGCAGACCTTGGGCTTGCACGATTTCTACCAAGTCGGACTATGGGGGTTCTGCGAGGGATACCAGGGCGAGGGCGTCACGTTCTGCTCAGAGCCGCAGACGTTGTACTGGTTCAATCCGGTCGAGATTTTGCGTAACGAGCTGCTCGCTGGAGCATCCAGTATGTTCCCATCCTTGCCATACCACCGCCCCCGACCAGGAAACTAATATAGTGGCCAGTCAACCTCCCCTCCGACATCAACGACATCCTCGACCTCATTCAGATGGTCTCACGCTGGATGTTCGGCCTCTTCCTCACCGGCACCTGCCTCACCTTCGTCCTCATGTTCCTGATGCCACTATCCATCTTCACGCGCTGGCTCGCCCTCCTCGTCGCCATCCTCGCCTTTCTCAACGCCCTCATCGTCACCGCCGCAACCATCATCGCGACCGTCATGTTCATCATCTTCCGCAACACTATCACTGGGGTGGCGGAGCTGAATATCGGCGCAGAAATCGGCACCACACTCTTCGCCTTCATGTGGATCGCAAGCGCGTTCACCATTTTTGCGTGGTTGGTCCAGATGGGGCTGTGTTGCTGCTGCGCGAGTAGGAGGGATGTTAAGACGGGGCGCAAGAGGGGGAACGAGAAGGCGTATGAGGGCGCCGCGAGGGATGTGCACCCTGTCGCTGGGGCGAAGGGGAATGGGACGAGGAAGAAGCGGTTTTGGCAGCGTCGTTAGAAGCGAAAGATGGGAACGACGAGTGTTGCTGACGGCAGCTCGGTACGGCCGCTTCGCACGTAGAAGGATAGCCTCGGACGGTCATTTGTTTGCATCTTTTGAAGCGAGCGCGGCGTTGGTTTGGGCATTTTGCATCGCGTCGCATCGTGGTTTACGACTCGTACATGAACCTAGCAGCCATGTAGACATAATCCTATTACTATCATCGTGGACTTGCATTCTCGCGCTGCCAGTTGTGATCACTGCGTTGCCGAAGACGATGCTCCATGTAGTCTGGTCATTGCTATAAACAGCTGGGTATCATACGCTAAATCCAAACATCCTCCCTCCTCATCCTTTCATGTCGCTTTCGACCTATACTTCAACTTCTCCAGCTCACTCATATCCATAACTCTGAGTTCCCTCCTCAACCACAGCACCACACTCATCACAAACCCTGGCAAGTATCCCCCACCCACCGCTATACCCTCGCTCCACGCTCTACCCCGCCATAGCTCCAGCATCGCTAGCAACACGCATATCGCCGCATTCGTAGGAACAATGTACGTCGCCGCTAGATCCGCAACCTCCTTCGACACAAACGGCACTGGCTTCCTTTCGTGCGCCGCCGTTGCTGTATCAGGCGCGGCGGGTACATTCCACCCGTAACCGCCCCTTTTCTTGGTGGACCGATCCTTCAGATCCTCGGTGTTGATTATCCCGACCTTGACGGGCGGAAGCGGCAAGAAGTAGAGGGTATATGCGCTCGCGAGGAAACTTGTTATGGCGATCAGGGCTGGTAGGAAGGTGGATGCGCGGAGAAGCAGGGAGGCGTGGAGGAGCATGGGGATGAGAGGCAGGCACGAGAGCGCGAGGGTGTAGAGGCGGGTGGAGGTTTGGTCGTGCGTGGAGAGGGTGGAGATTAGGGTCTCTTGGTCTGTTGGTGGGTTAGTTGGGTTGGGCTGGGAAGGTTGTGGTGTGGGTGTGAATGTTTGGAAGAGGGTGTGAAGTTTGTGGAGTTTATGGTGAGGGCGTACCTTGTTCATCCATGCCTTGTTCTACGGCGTCTTCGTCGTCGGATTCAGAGGGGTATTGGAAGGTGCGGCGGAGGCGGGCTGCGGCCATGGTGGGTATTTGGTGTTGTGGCGGCGTATCGCCGGCGGAAAAGCGGAAGAGGGGCGTTTATGAAGTCGGTAGGATAATCTAACTAAGTAAACGTGGCCTTTTGTGAAGGCAGCAACTTTTGTGAACGGCGATGGGGAGCTTTGGGTTGAGCCACATGCAAATGACGATGCGTGGAGCTTGAGCCCAGCTTGGACCCTGGATTTAGCGCGAGAATCTTGGGTGTGGTAATGCTCTACTCTGTCCTTCATCCATCCATTGTACCATTGTCGCTTGTCTAATCATACACATCCATCAATACTATTTCCTTCCAATGTCATCTTTCTATCCGGGCTGATAGTCCCTTACACTATCAAAGTTGAACACTAGTCTTACCACAGAACGAGCAGAAGTTTAGTCTGAGATAGCTGTGCTTGCCGGTTATCTCTGTTCACAGCTCACAGCTCACAAAATACTCAGGATGTGACATCAACTCGAAAGAAGGTGACGCTGGCACGTCTGACACTGCTTGGTTGGTGCAGCTGAGTCTACCAAGACACTAACTTAGTCGCTCCTCCCCAAAGCTCGACCCTTCACTCTATGGCCTCTGCGCAAATATACCAGCTGCACTACGCGCAGGACTCGATTTCTGCCTGCGCCCTTCACATTAGCATTGTCACTACGACACAGGACTTCTTCACCTACAAGGGTGAGCTCTTCAGGAACGTCCAAGATATACAACTCCTTATTCTGGTTAAATGTACTATGGTTCATTATTAGCAGCTTATTTATGCCCGGATGCACGCAGACACACATTGAATATTTCCTGCCCGCGAATCTCTTCTCACACAGCTTCTCGAGCTTAGCTTCGTCCAGGTATCGAGACACCTTTTGCTTCATGATGGATTCACTCAAAGTTGTAGAATTGTGACTTCTTTTCTTGCGTACGGCGGGCTGTGGGCTTTAAGTGCCGCATCCACCATTGTGTACAGATGCACAAGTGGGGGCGATTGCTACCGCTTGCCACACTTGATGCAGGCTCCCGATAGGCTATGCACATGACTGGCTATGCCGTGTCCCTGTGACGAAGGATGGTAGGACATGCCAACACCAAACTTTTGCTTCAATGAGGCGTGGCTATCCCGTTACCCGCGGTTTTGATATACAGCCTCAGGATCAATTTGAATGGCAAGGGAAGGCGTAGACGCGTACGGACGAACTCCACCACTAACTTTGCGTGTAAGTTCGGGCCTCTCAGCTGGTTCGCTTCCGGTGAGCACAGGCATGTCGTGCGACGGAACTCAGCCTCCTCCAATGCATACTTCAGACGTGTCCTTCATGTTGCCACCTACAGCTTCATGTCCCATACATACCCTATGACGGTCACGACTTATTTCGATAAGGCCATCCACTTCGAACGGTCTAGCGTTGTGGATGAGCTCTTTGGGAGCATCACAGGCTTGATCTTCGAAAAGGATCCGAGCAGAGCCAGCATTGAAGCACGATGTTGGTCAGCAGCGAGCCTTCAGCTCTATGATAAGAAGACTGCGCAGCCCAATCAACACGGCGTCTCATTCAGCGTCAACCCATCAAATCCGTCAACAACAATAACCTCTTCTAGCTGCAGTATAGGTGGTCTACCACAACGTCAGGAGGTAGATCAGCTGGACAATCCGCAATTACGCGTACTCGATCTTGATCTGACGAAGCTACGTCAATTCATCAAGGTATCCATTGGAACATCATTCCCAAGAGAGAAGCTGAGGTCTCCTTAGGCAACGGAAAGCGACTTTAGGGCATTGTGAGTTCAAGTCCGCTATGTACCTCAGGCGCAACCATTAACCATCCACAGTTATCTCCGGCAAAGAAACTCACACAGCAGACTACAGATCACGAAAGAACTGTATCAGATCATCGTTGAGGAGTGCAAGATCTTCCCGAAGTTTCTTGAATTCGTCGTCGACTTTCATTGGAAGACGCAAGACACTGAAGTTGGTTCCCCGCCGATGCGCTTCCGATTGGTACCAGAGCTAGGTTATGGTATGTGCGAAGGGCGGAGTCTATTTCATGGCTAATATTTGGGCAGAGTGCGCCTATATTGTCCGTTACGTCGAGTTCACAAACAGACCACGCAGGCCGCCGTGGTCGCTTCGTCAATTCGCCGTCTACCACAAGTATATGCCTAGAGCGAAAGTTCATCGGTCGACATGGGTACTCGATGGGGCTTCCCATCGGACTGAAGCCGACTTCGACGACTATGTGAAGGGGGTCAGGCAGGTAACAAAAGTTCATCCATTTGAACTTCACATAATCTTCCTTGCCACTGCCATTTCGTCATGGCGGCCTTACCTCCGATATCTCTCGGAGCAAGTGGCAGAAATTGTAAGCATGTCTATCATGGTCGTATAGCACTAAAGCTGACTGAGCCATGCATAGTCAGACACAGCAGTGGCTGTCATGATAGGGAGCGATGTCGAGGACGGGAAAGAGCCAAACTACGTGTCGGAAGGATTTGCCACCATCAATCTTGCGGATTTCAATCGACTAAAACGGACCATGGACCGCATTTCGGATGCCTTGTTGTGCCTCGATGCAACAATGGACACACTCAAAACCATTCTGGAAACGCACGAATCATTCTACAGTAAAGACCATAACTCCGCCCCCTCCGAAACACAAAGCATTCACTTGGATGGCATCGTGTACGCGCTGACGGAGAAGCAACGAGATGTTGCATTGGCTCGCAAGAAAGCAGAGGCTCTTTTTACCAAAGCCAAAAGCACCCAGATCCTTGTCAGTGAAGAAACTCCGGCA
>TARA_R110002003_G_scaffold1389_4_pt1 | contig 11700 bp, 8 predicted proteins | sample TARA_R110002003 | Tara Oceans TARA_R110002003 (sample SAMEA4396441) | marine metagenome | biome: Westerlies Biome; feature: [SRF] surface water layer (ENVO:00010504); material: water (ENVO:00002006), including particulate matter (ENVO:01000060) such as... | depth 5 m | reverse complement strand
CAAAGTTTCGTAGTAGTTCCAGTGTTCTTCGTAGATGATTGTTGAGATTTCTTCTGCGAAAGGCATGTTCAGCAGTCGGGCGCGGACCTCTTCAAAGTGGGGTACCAGAAATGAAGTGTTTGCAATAATGGAACCATTGGGGAACTCCACCGGTCGAATCACCATAAGAAAGGGCCGCTCCTCAGGCTGTAATGAACCTTGTTAGTGAATGATCATGTCGGATCAGGGGGACAACGTCCCTCCCATACTTCCCACTCCGGCTGAGTCACATTGGCATAGTAGCTGAAAGTATAGCCTGGCTCGACCACGAATGCGTCAACCCCATCAGCTACGAGTGCTTTTGCGAGATTGTTCCTTCGTAGTATGTATTCCTCAAGCGGCGGTCGTTCGGCGGTTTTGAGAAATTCAAGCCCAGTAGCTAAATATGTGTCTATTGAGCATTTCTGGAATCCATGCTTCTTCGATAAAGTGAGAGACGAAAATGACGTATTATTAAGTTGGTTCTACCTCAGTTAGTAGGTGGAGCAGATCTTGGTTCAATGACTAAGTACCCAAATGATCAGGATAGCTCCGATCGAGAAATAGCAGATCAGCCGCACAAGGCGATGAGTCTTATTTTGAGCTGAAGATGCAATTGCTGAGTGAGGTAAGGAGATTTCCTTCATGACTGTTTGCCTGGATGTTGGTGAAAGCTTCGTTGCGGACAAGAACGAAAGTAACGATTAGGCGGGTCGGCTACGCTTACCCAAAGATGATGAACTAGTGCTACAGGTATGGGAGAACTCCGGAACAGCGATGATGATCCCCCATTCTTGCATCCTGTTTGATTAGCGGTTGGCTACTAACTTATCGGGAGCATGTATGCTGTTCAAGGATGCATTGCTGACTGAAAAGGTTGCACCTCCCATGTCCCTCAAATTTAACAATCGTTCGCTCTGGCCCTAACTTTTTCCTCTGATGCCCCCAAGATGCAGTCCTCGCACATCGCAGAAAAGGACCTGAACATCGACACAGTGAAGGCCAAGGATGAAATGTCTAAGATCACTGCGCGGACTGCGCCAGCTGCAGGCGCTGACGTCGAGTTCGTCGCGGCTCCAGTCTTGAATCCGAAAAGATCGATCTTCTTCATGGTCCTCTTCTCCGGATTGGCAATCGGCTCGGATGCATACAATAGTGCGGCCATGGGCCAGCTCCTTCTTCTGTTTGGAGTCCTATATCCAGACACATTGTCCGTAGCGACCCAGTCCCAATTGACGAACGCATTCATCATTGGACTAGTAAGATAGAGTTCTGCGATTTGAGATGAAACGACTGATCGAAAGCGCAGATACTGGGTATGCTGTCATTCGGCTTCATCAGTGATCGTCTTGGACGAAAGTCTGGGGCCGTTTTAACCACGCTTTTCCTATCAGTGGGGATCATCATGTCCGCCGTTTCGCACGGAAAGACCAACAGAGGAATGTTTTGGATGCTGACGATATCCCGCGGCATTGCTGGCTTTGGGTGAGTGGTCGAGAGTCGTTGAGGTGCTTTGACATTCTAGACTTCGAATTTTTCCACGTGTTGAATCCCATCCAGCTGACGAACAATCTAATAGTGCTGGTGGTGAATACCCCGTAGCAGGTGCTGGAACAGCAGAGTCGACCGATGACTCGGCTCGCGCGAGGAAGCATAGAGGATTCATCTTTGCTATGGTAAGTCCTTCTTCTGAGCAATTGCGTCTTTCCCAAAATGGGTATTGATTGTCGCAGGTTGCTGATGTGTCCGCATCGCTCGGATTCGTCTTTTCCGGTCTCGTGCCTTTGCTTCTACTCTTGTGTTTCCGAGAGCAGGTATCACAATACGAGAACATTTGGCGCATATCATTCGCCTTGGGTGTGATTGTAAGCGTAGTATCCTCTCATGCGCGAGTTATGCCTGATCAAATATTAGCCGCCAATCTCGATCTTTTGGTTCAGATACCGCATGGCCATGTCCTCTGCAGAGAGGAAGAATTCATCCAGAAAGACTATCATGCCATACCACCTAGCGATTCGCCGGTATTGGCGTCCGCTACTTGGCTCTGCATTGGCCTGGTTCATCTACAATTACATTGCATATCCTTTCGGCCTCTTCTCATCGACAATCGCGTCATCAGTAGGCGCAGGAGACACTTTGGTCAAGTCCTATGGTTGGGGGACACTGATTAATGTAATTCCAAGGTGTTTATCTACCTCGCTCCGTTGCTGACTCTCCTCCAGTGTTTCTATCTACCGGGTGGCTTCATCGGTGGTTACCTTAGCGACAAAATCGGGCGGCGAAAGACCATGGCTCTCGGCTTTGGGCTACAGGCATGCCTTGGTTTCGTTATGGGCGGCGCTCTCAAGCACATCCAGAATCGCACTGCTTTGTTCATCGTTCTATACGGACTATTCCTGACGCTTGGAGAAGTCGGCCCTGGTGCGACCATAGTGGCGACTTCATCTGAATTCTTTCCAACATCGATTCGAGGCCAGATGCTCGGTATCTGTGCTGCAGTGTCGAAGGCCGGTGCTGCTATCGGCACAAGTGTATTCAAGCCAATCCTCGCATCCTACGGCGACGATACGCTCCGTGGCAACCAGGCAGTCTTTCTTATCGGCTCAGGCTTTGCGTTGCTTGGTATGTTGGTGGCCTGGTTCTTGATTCCTGCCCACGCGCCAGATCTGGTTACAGAAGACGAGAACTGGAGAATGTACTTGCAGGATGCTGGATACGAGATTCAGTGGGGCGACAGCTCGGCTGAGGACCCGAAGGTGTTCTCTAAAGCTGTGAGCGAGAAACTGTAGCTCACCGCGCGCAGCGACAGTCCCTTGCCGATTAGAAAGATGTTCAGCAGTTCTCAAGAATGAGATACAAATAGAAAAGAAATATGCCGAGTTTTACACGCGCGACAACAAGCCTGCAGCCCAAGCGACACAACCATCTGCTTGCCTGGCCGCCTGTGCTATTTTTGACAATTAGATTGAGCGTTGATCTGATGGGTTGCTTTGCTCTATTGAGACATTTTTGAAGTGAAGCCAGTCGCCGTTCAAGCCGTTCTGAAGGTAAAGTTTAAGGAGTCGTGAAAACAAACTCCTGCATTGGCACGATTGGTATGCAGTTAGCGTCGTTACGGTAGCGTTCCTTGGCAGTCTTATCGATAAGCGTTTCAGCACCTCGAAAAAGTTGAAGCTTGCCTGGCATTACACAACTACAACTTTGCAATGTCGAGAATAAAGTTTGAGGATCCGTCAGAAAATGCAGCAGCTGAAAACGTGCCACTAAAGCAAGGGAAGAAGCGCAAGCGGAGAGGCCCCAGGACCAAGGAAAATGGCGAGGATTCCTCAACAGCTGTTCAACGAAACAACAAAATCATCAAATTTGACGAGGCAGACGAAACACCTGCGGAAAACGCAGACCTTGCTCAAAAGCTCGCACCATATCAACCCGACCGTGACACAGCTTCTGCTGTCAGCAAGCTTCACAACCACCAGACTTCCAATGATATCAGACTCAAAGCAAAGAATGCGGGTCAACCTAGCGATAAAGAGCGGAAGGGTAGTTACCCCAGTTCTAGGCACAATGGAGGAGTGCCTCAGCATCTCCTGAAGAGGCGTGATGCACTCCTCCCGGTTAGAAAGGCCCTGCCAATCTGGTTACAAGCAGACACGATTAAGGCATCGTTGAGGAAAAACAATGTGCTTGTGCTTACTGGAGAAACTGGTTCAGGAAAGTCCACACAGGTGCCACAGTTTCTGGCCAGCGAGCCGTGGTGTACGAAGTGTATTGCAATTACGCAACCACGACGCGTCGCCGCAATCTCTCTAGCCCGCCGCGTTTCGGAAGAGATGGGCACGTTCATGGGCAGCCAGAGTCCCACAGCCAAAGTTGGCTACAGCGTACGATTTGATAACGCTACCGGCCCAGGTACTAAGCTCAAGTACCTTACCGAGGGAATGCTGCTGCAAGAGATGCTCAGGGACCCGGTGATGTCGCAGTACAGCGCGATTGTGGTAGATGAGGTGCACGAACGGAGTGTAAATGTTGACCTCATTCTGGGATTCTTGAAGAACCTTTTATATGAGATTGAGGATGGGGGACGAGGGACGCGCAAGCACCCTCTCAAGGTCGTGGTCATGAGCGCGACTGCCGATGTGGAAAGTCTCGTCAAGTTCTTCGAAGACAGCCAGGCTCCAGTATCGACAACAAAACCCCCCAGGATACAACGCCAGATATCGACTTGCTTCGTGGAAGGTCGGCAGTATCCAGTAAAGACGGTCTATTTAACAGAGCCTACACAGGACTGGGTAGAGTCAGCGCTGAAGATCATCTTCCAAATCCACTACAAAGAGCCGTTGCCAGGCGACATTCTAGTGTTCCTAACTGGCCAGGATACCATCGAAGGGCTCGAGAAACTCGTGAACGACTACGTAGAGGGTATGGACAAGGAAGTGCCAAAGTTGCTCACGCTGCCACTCTTCGCTGCGCTTCCACAGCACGCCCAACAGCTGATTTTCCATATCGCACCCGGAAGGTCATACTCGCCACGAACATTGCCGAAACGTCTGTCACAGTTCCGGGAGTACGCTACGTCATTGACTGCGGCAAGTCGAAGATCAAGCAATTTCGCAACCGCCTTGGGCTCGAATCGCTGCTCGTCAAGCCCATCTCAAAGTCTGCCGCTATCCAGCGCCAAGGTCGTGCAGGTCGTGAGGCCGCGGGCCAATGTTATCGACTGTACACCTTGGACGGTTTCAAGACCATGGACGAACGTACTACCCCCGAGATACTACGATGCGACCTGAGCCAGGCTATACTGACCATGAAAGCCCGTGGCGTCAACGATGTACTCAACTTTCCCTTCCTAGACCGGCCGCCACGCGAGGCGCTGGAGAAAGCCCTCCTGCAACTCCTGCATCTGCAAGCTCTTGCAGACGATGGCACCATCACCGAGACGGGTCTTAACATCGCCAAATTCCCACTAACGCCGACCCTCGGCCGAGTGTTGGTTGAGGCCGCGAAGCCTGAGCGCGACTGCTTGCTAGATGTCATTGACATCATCTCGGCATTGAGTGTCGAAAATGTCTTCCTCAACATCGTCACTGAAGAGCGCAAGGAAGAAGCGGAAGAAGCCAGACGCGAACTGTACCGTCGCGAGGGCGACCATTTGACACTGCTTGTCACCGTGCAACAGTATGCCGAAGAGCAAACGGACAGGAAGCAGTGGTGCGAGAAGCACTTCGTGTCGCACCGTGCGATGCAGAACGTCATGAATATCAGGAAGCAGTTACAGCAGCAATGCGTACAGCTGAAGCTACTCTCTGGCAGCGATGAGCATGAATCATCAGCGCCGTCTGAGGCTAGAAGCCAGGCCATTTTGCAGTGCATGCTGCGTGGCTTCATCTCCAACACTGCACGATTGATGCCAGACGGCAGCTACAAGACGCTCATGGGTAATCAGACAGTAGCAATTCACCCAAGCTCAGTGCTGTTTGGGCGCAAGGTCGAGGCGATTGTGTTCAACGAGTTCTTGTTCACCAGCAAGGCATGGGCACGAGGTGTCAGTACTGTACAGTTGGATTGGGTGTCGGAGGTCGTGGATGCAATCATGTAATTGACTCAATCTGACATTTGCAAAGCCATCTAGGCGTCGGCATCGCATTCCAAGTTTACTCATCTCCTCCTGCCAGCGCCACTGCTCTCCTTGTCCGCCAGACTAACCACCTCCCCAATCCCAGCAGCCTCCTGCTCGTCCTCCAGTGCACGAATTTCCTCCCTGCAATCCCACCATTTCTCCTCTGCTCGCTCAAATGCCAGCTTTTTGATCTCCTTGGGCGCCTTCTCGCCCGCCTTGCCCTTCTGGTTCAACTCCTCAATCACGAGGTTCTGCCAGGCTTCAGAAGTGCGCGCATAGAACTCGCGCAAGGACTCGAAAGGTCGCGGATGCGGAAGCGTGTCAGTAAGGGCGGAAATTTCTTCCTGGTCGCCCAGATCTTCGTCGGGCTTGTCTTTGCTGGGCGCGACGACCGGAGAGTCGGTGACGCTTGTTGGAGCTGTGGAAGTGGTGTCTTCCTCGTCTTCCTCATCGGACTCGGACTCGTCATCGTCATCGTCTGAGTCCGCTTCGTCATCGCTGCCTTGCCAGTCTTCGAGCTCCCGCTTGAATATTTCGACCACGCCGTCTAGGTGGTTGAGATTGACGCACCACAACTCGTCGAACGTAAACTCGCGATCGCCCTTCTCAAATGTGCCGCCGTAGATGTAGAGATTGTCGCCTTGCACTGTGAGAGCGGCATTGAATCGTGGATGCGGGTACTCAAAGATACGCGGCTTCTCGGGTCGCTCAATCTCTGCCTCTTCCTCCTCTACTTTCTTTGGCTCTTCATCTTCCGAGTCTGATGTCCCCGTAGCACCTGCCTTCTTTTCCAGAGCCTTCAGATTTGCCAGTAGTTCTTCTTCGTCTGCCTTTCCTCGTGCTCGACGACTGACGTTCGCTTGTTGTGCGGCCTTCTTGTTTGCGTTGGTCTTTGGCCGACGGAGTGCAAGCGGCATGTACCGGTTACGCTCAACGTTCCACACAAAAGCTTGGTTGAAGAATTCGGAATCGATGGCTTCTTCGCTGTCTTCAACATCATGTACGCCACCGAACATGACGCCACGACCTTTATGGTATGCCATCGTCGCACCCGCACGCAGTGGATTTGGTGCGTTGGCGGGCTTCTTGCGCTTTTCCCATGATACTGTTGGAAGCGCAGCAGGAGCGGCGTCTGTGCCTGGTGGTGTTATGCGTAAGTACCAGGTGTCGTCATGAACCTTAGGCTTCAAGACCATACGACTTGCTGGGCCACCTGCGCTGGCTTTCTTGCCCTTGCCCTGCTGCTGTTGTCCTTTGCCGCCTACTGTGGCCTTGACACGGGAGTACCCGCCATATATGACGGCGCCCTGCTCATGTGGTAGTAGTGTGAAGCTTGAGCGTGCATCTGGTACTGCACGTGCTGCTTGCAGTTTTGGTGTGTGCCAGGAGAAATTGATGCAGTCGTAGATCCACAAATCATTGAGGTACTTCGTCGTGGCTGAAGTGTCCTGGAAGCCTCCAAACAAGATGATGTACTGCTTATAGCCGACCATACGATGTCCGCTACGGGCTGGTGGACCTGGCGCCTTACTCTTGCCTTCTATCCTCGTCCATTCTCGGTTCGTGGGATCGAGCTTCCAAAAATCATTATAGTGGTAGAATGTGCCTTGTTTAGGAGAGCTGAATTCGCCACCAAAGAGGTAAATGTCTTTGGTGTTCGCACCTCTGCACCAGGCATGACCGGATCGTGGAAGTGGCGAATTTGGCGATGTAACCTTCTTCCAGGTGTCTTGCTTGATATTGTAGACCAACAAGTCGTTGAAGAACTTCGCTGTCGCACCATTGAAATATTCTCCCCCGAAGAGAAACAGTTCATTCTCATTCGCTGGACTGGCGATGATGGCGCCAGATGTTCTTGCCGCTGGGGGCTCGCTCGGAACTTCCGTTATCGCATGGTATTGCTCCTGCTCTTTTGCGTACTGTGCCAGGACTGCATCAAGGTCTACATCTTCCGCATCAGAATCCACCTCTTGTACTTTTGTCGCCACTTTTTTGTCCTTCTTTCCCGCCTTCTTTTCTTGCTTGGCGGCTTTGGCTGCCTTAACTGCAGCCTTGTTGCCTGCCTTCTTCTTGTCCTTCGCCATGCTGAAACAGTTGAGCTTTAAACTTTTTTGACGGTTTGGCTTCTTAGACAAAATTGTCTGCACGGTAGGGCCCAATTGCTTCCGCAATTTACCCCACAGTAGCCGCAAATTTCAATCGTGGTTGAACACCGAAGATGCTTGTGGTATAATAATACAGAGTGACCAGTAAAGAGTGAAGAAGGGACCCTGACCGAGTTTGGGGTATGTCGAGGAGACGTGCTACTGGGATAGTGCCGGTGTTACGAACAGTACCGCTTGTGGAAGGTCCGACAAATGTGACCTCTTATCGATAACGGTATTTACCTTCACCCCCTGCAACAGAAGCCTCACCACCACCTACGCCAAGATGATACAAGCAGCAAAGATACTCGAGCAAAGGAGCCACTTAGTCCCTGGTATAATCACTACCAAGAAGTTGTGTGCCAGAGTTGAAGCTAATAGCCTCCAGGTAAACTCCGGATAACAGAGCACTTCTTCCAAGTACCGCGTGACTACAGCAACCCAGCATCAGGCACAATCCAGCTCTTTGCCCGCTCCGCACTAAAGGCCGAGAAGCCAGCTGACTACACATCGACCTCGCATCAGGATCCTAAGAAGACTCAACTTCCATGGCTTGTCTACCTGCAAGGTGGGCCGGGATTCGAATGCCGCAGTCCACAGAACGTATCATGGGTTCCAACCATCCTCGATAAAGGATACCAAGTCCTCATGCTTGATCAGCGTGGCACCGGTCTTTCGACAGCCATATCGCAATCGAGCTTGCAGCTTCGCGGCGACGAGAAAGTGCAAGCAGAGTACATGAAGTCTTTCCGTGCGGACAGCATTGTCAAAGATTGTGAGGCGATTCGCAAAGCGCTTACTGCCAATTACCCTGAAGACAAGAAGAAGTGGTCGATTCTAGGTCAATCCTTCGGCGGCTTTTGTTGCACGACCTATCTGTCTTTCTACCCTGAAGGCGTCAAGGAAGCTTTCCTCTTCGGTGGTCTACCGCCTCTTCGCAACAACGCAGATGAGGTGTACGAGAGACTGTACGAGCGAGTCAAGCAGCGCAACGAGGCATACTATGCAAAATATCCTGAAGACGTCGGACGCGTGCATCGCATCATCAAGCTGCTCTCGAGATTCGGCGACACCACGGTTCGGGTACAAGGTGGCGAGGGCTACCTCTCTGCACGTCGCTTCCTCCAAATCGGTATCTACTTTGGGAAACACGGCGGCTTGGATCAAGTGCACGAGCTCGTGTTGCGTGCAGATACGGATCTGAGTCAGTTCGGACACCTGACGCGCCCTACCGTGCTCGCGCTCGAAACAGCACAGTCATGGGACACCAACGTCATCTACGCATTACTCCACGAGCCACTGTACTGCCAGGGCGAGGCATCCAACTGGAGTGCCGAGCGCCTGTTGGAGAAGTATCCGGAATTCTCCCTCAAGAATATCGAAGAAGACAAGCCAGTGTACTTCACAGGCGAGATGATTTACCCGTTCATGTTCGACTGCTACCCTGAGCTCAGGAAACTCAAGACCGTGGGCGAGCTGCTCGCGCAGGAGAAAGCTTGGCCAAAGCTGTACGACGCCGAGCAACTGCAGAAGAACGAAGTCCCGACTTACGCAGCCGTGTACCTCGATGACATGTACGTCGACTACGACCTGAGCATGGAGACGGCGCGCACGATCAAGGGATGCAAGCCCTTTGTCACGAACAGCATGTATCACAACGCGATTGCAGCAAAGACAGATGAAGTGCTGAAGGAGCTATTTGAACGGAGAGACGATGTCATTGACTAAATTAATACTTATATCTTCGCAGTCTCACTATGGAAGATCTTCTTCGCTTCCCTGAGTTGTTCTTCGAGATCAATGTTCCATATCCAGCCCATCCTGTCTCTGAAATTCTCCTCGATCTTGTCAAGATCATCGCCATAAAGCTCAAAGTCATACAATTGACCCGCTTGTTGACTTGTTGTGACGAGCTTCTGTGTGCGCGCGTGCCGTACTTGGTTGAAAGCTCTGAAAGCCTTTTGAACATCCTCTACGCTCTTCGCTTCCTTGATCAGGTTGGCCATTATGAACGAGTCCTCGATACACATGCCGGCGCCGGCACCCTGATGCGGTGTGGTGGCATGTGCCGCGTCGCCGAGCAAGCATACACGACCCTTGGTGTACGTGTCGCAAGGTGGATGCATGAAGAGCGCCCAGATGTCAGGCTTCTGCATCGCGCCAACAATCTTCTCGACATGCCCGCCCCATTCGGCGAAATCGGCGCGCATCTCTTCTTTCGATGTTGTGACTACCCATTTCTCGTCTTCCCAAGACTTGCGCGAGTTGAATGCGACAACATTCATGGTCTTCCCTTGCTGGATGGGGAAGGTAAGAAGATGGCCATGATATCCCAAGAATAGCTGGCTGTTCTTGGCGACTTCTTCACCTAGGATCTCCACAGCCTCTTCCATGGGTATCAACCCTCGGTATGCGTACTTTCCGGAGAAGAATGCGTGCGCGGCTGGGTTTTCGTTGCCCAGAAGCCACGTCCTTGCCTTCGACTTGATGCCGTCGCATCCAATGACCGCGTTGTGTTGTGCTGTTGACCCGTCCGCAAAGTGTAGAACCATGTCTCCAGATCCATCCTCCGCGTCTTTCAGATCCACGAGCCTCTTGTCGAATTTGGCTACACCTTCTGGCACATGCTTGACTAACTCGTCTAAGAACTGCGCGCGGTATACGCCTCCTCTGCCGCCGCCTCCGGTAAGCTGCACGTCGAACAGTTCGTCGCCTACTTTCTTCCCTGCCCTGACGAAGCCGTTCTTGTCCGCTCTCCGCGCGTCACCCACGCGTATTGTAAACCAGCTGTTGTGTTTGCTATCCCATTGGTTGCCCGTTTTGCACTTCATAAACGCGTCATATATCTTGGGAGACATCATCTCCATTGCGCGACCAGCGTTGGGTCCGAGGGCTACGCCAGCGCCTATCTCGCCGAAATGAGGCGCCGCTTCGTAGATGGTGAGGTCGACGTCATTTTGGAGTAAGGTGATGGCGAGTGTGAGGCCTGAGATGCCACCGCCAACTATCGCGAGGTTGAAGGGCTTCTTTGCGGAGCTGTTCGTAGCCATTGTGGTGGGTGCAGTGTGGAAGGGCGGGTTCGAGGTAGGCAACAAGTGACAGGACTAGAAAGCTGATCCGTAGAGTAGTTATACCCAAATATCAGAATGTCGTTGACATCGGAAGGCGATCACGGCGCGTGTGCTTGCGGCTCTTCGCTGCAATTCGACCCTCAGCCGATAGCTACCATCCGATGATGCATGAGATGGAACAGAGCCTCTAGACGGTTAGCTGCCGTTGCTTTGCAGTAGTTTCCGCAGTATGTTCGGATGACCTGATTCGGGATCCTGAACGGGACTGAGGGTTCAGCCTCCAAGGTGCACTAGCCGATGCCGTGGGCATGATCAGCCACGATGCCTTTCGCAAGGCTGACAATGAGAAATGTGGGGTACATCATGTGAAATTGTGGGGTGACGAGCGCTCGGAAAGGAGCTCGAAATGAGGTGTCATTGAATCGCCTGTGATTGGTGGTTGGGGCATGGTACCGAGTCGAGCGAATCGACCGCCGAACGTCACTGACCACAACTCCCAATCTTCTTGTCGTCATGCCATTATTGTAAAATTCTTGGATTCCTTGAGCGCAAGATCATTGTACATACTCTTGAACAGTAAGTGCAGTCGAATACCATATCCAAGGGTTTTAACGATGGATGTGGGCGAAGGCGGCAACAACCTCCATGCGGTCATCGTAACGAAATGACGTGCATCAGGAGGCTTCATCAGAGTGGTGGGAAAGAATGCCGACAGAGTTGACCACTAACTGCTTCCCAGTTTATGCTACCGTATTGATCGATCTTGGGACCTGCAAGTCGCATATCTTCCATGCCTGCCCTCACGGGCACTTATGCCGCGAGGCAACCTCCCGCGGAGCAGAGCGAAGAG
>TARA_R110002003_G_scaffold48_49_pt1 | contig 11701 bp, 9 predicted proteins | sample TARA_R110002003 | Tara Oceans TARA_R110002003 (sample SAMEA4396441) | marine metagenome | biome: Westerlies Biome; feature: [SRF] surface water layer (ENVO:00010504); material: water (ENVO:00002006), including particulate matter (ENVO:01000060) such as... | depth 5 m | reverse complement strand
CCATAACAGCTCACTAGTTTTGTAATTCCGTTTGCAGTTGCGTGTCATCATTCCAAGGCTTTGGCGCATTGTTGCGTGCCCCAGCTTAGTGCGACATTCGTACATCAGGATTCTCACTGCCTATCCCTCCGTTTCAGGACTCGGTCGAGACTGGCTGCTTAGCTATTGCTCAGCTTCCCTAACCGATTGCCCCTTGCAGCTCTTACACCAACACTCGGCATACCGGCGGGGAAGAAGCAACTTACGCCAGCTGCTTGCTCCGCCGCACCTGGTAAACGGCATTCGGTTCACCGATCGTAGAGCTGTGTAGACTGCTCGCAACACGAACCGGAGCTCCAGGAACCATCTAGGATATCAGGTGCCACCTATCCCAAGCGACCGTCGCTTACACTGTGGGACCGGCAACGTCAAACCTTAGCAATCCTCCTCCCGAGCAATATGGATGCAGTCATATTCAAATCGACCAAACACACGTATAACAACTAGCAACTTCCCGTCTACGACTTAATCCAACCAGCTCGAAGCGACTGCGCAACCAGATATTCCTTCTCCCGATACCATGGTCGAGGATGCGCCACCACCCGAGGGTTCGGTAGCAGCTCACACGGCGGCATCTCCACCTAAACGGCCTCGAGCTGACTCAAGTAGCTCAACATCTATCGAATCGACGTAAGTCCTAATTTTTCATCCGGGGTAGAATGGGCGCTGTCGCGTACTGCGTCATCCAACAGGTCACCACTATCCGTTACGCCCATTATCGACCAAGGACTGTCCAGGAAAATGGTGTCTTTCACGCCTAGCTAACGCAGCCATCGTAGTCGATCCGTACGGACGCTTGCTTCAGATGATCTCGAATATGTCCACGAGAATGGACGCACGTATGGCAATCAAACATACTACCTGCCATGTGTCTACATGCGGGACAACGATTTCAGACAGCAAGACCTATTAGCTTTGCAGCATCAGGTTTTCGTGCATGCTCTCAAAGGCAAGCTAACAACAACGAGACCGCTCCCATCGACAAGAAGAATCCTGGATCTAGGCACCGGACCTGGACACTGGGCCGTCGCTATGGCACAACAGTATCCGCACGCAGAGGTGGTCGGCATCGACATGACCGAGTGGGATATCGACACCACCGAAGCTACCCTCGGCAGCTCCAAGGTCTCCTGGGAACTCGACGACCTGGACGTGTGGAGTCAAGAAACCGACGTCGACACGCTTACGTCGTGGCTCGAGCGCTACGACTTCTTCACCGAGACGACCAACCGCAACCCCCTCGACACGTCGCCGAACCGCTCGCGCTCCCAAAGCGGCCCGGAAGGCAACGGGTCGGTGGAATCGCTCATCCTGAACCCGTTTGTGCTCGCCACCCAGCCCGAGCCCGGCTGGCACTTCAGCGAGCCCTACGAGCTGATCCACCTGCGCAACATGAAGGGCGTCTTCACCCACTGGGAAGACGTCTACACCGAGATCTACAAGAGCCTGTCGCCCGGCGGCTGGGTCGAAGTCGCCGACTACGACTTCGGCCAGGTCCCCCTGCCCACAGAGTCCAGCGACGCGGCGACCCTGCCGCTGCCGACGGTGCGCAGACTGTACAAGGCCGGCATCGAGGCGTCGTTCAAGTCCGGCCGCCCGCTCGGCACTTTCTACATGCACCCGTCGTACCTCGAGGAGGCGGGCTTCACGGACATCCAGACGACGACGGTCAATGTGCCCGTCGGCCAGTGGCCGCGCGACGAGACGCAGAAGATGATCGGGAAGCTGATGCTGGTCGTGCTGATGGAGACGTTTGAGGCGGGCATGCCGCGGCTGCTGACCAAGTATGGCGATAAGGATGGCCGTATCTGGACCGTCGACGAGGTCATGGCGGATATTGCGTTGGCGAGAGATGAGATTGTGGATTGGTGCAATCGCGCCGAGAGGGGGGAGGTGGAGGGCTGGAGTGCGAGTTTCAAGTGGATCACGGGCAGGAAGAGCTGGCATGACTGAGATGAGATGGGCGGCGAGCAAGTGTGGCTGTCGGGATTGTTGGTAGCTGTGTGTGGAGCAGTGATGATGGGATGGAATACCTAGCTCTAGCTCCCCCCTGACTTTCATGGAGATTCTGTTTGTCGCTCAACCGCACGGTTTAGACGTACGACGTAGGAGTTTTCCCAGCGAACATCGATCCATCAGCACCGTGGAAAAGCGTAGCCCGCATTCGTTCCAAAGGCTTCGGTCCCGGACCAACGCTTTGCTACTATCACAATGGACTTCCAATGTGCTCAAGACTGGCGCAGAACAAGTGTGCAACAGATAGCACACCCATGCAATTTTACCGTCCTCAGCCTTATCCCTTTGCACGCACCTCGCCTCGCTCCCTCCCTCCGACGGGCAAGCAGATGGAGAAAAGGGTGTGAAGAATTCGTCGAGAATGATGAACCCGCTACATACGCCGCATACACATAAACTCAACAAGACCACGTAAAAAAGCCAGCATAGCATAGCATAGCGTAGCGTATCGTATCATGCAAGGCTCCTACGTCTCTGCCCGCGCGGCTCTTTCCCAAGCATACAATAGCGCCGAGCTTTAACCAACACGTGAAATTTAAGCATACTTATCCCACACGCGGCCCAGACTCCTTACCCCCGCCTTGTGCCTACTGCCCACGCTCCCGCGCCTTTTCGCCCTCGCCTTCTTCTCCAGCCGGCGACAGCTCACATCAGCCTTCATCAGGATGAAGCTCTGGTCAAACGTGTACCCGTTCGCATTACCGCAGCGCTCCAACGCGGGTGCCAGCGCAAGCTCGACTTTCCTCGCCTTGGCGCCGCCGACGTCGTACGGGTGCTGCTGGTCGTCGTCGTCGTAGACGTCTTCCATTTCGTCGTCGTAGAAGCCGTAGCCGAAGAACTGGTCCTTTTTCCCGCCCGTGAAGGTCACGAAGCGGTAGTCGGCGCGCTGGCGCTTCATCTTGAGATCGAGCGCGACCGACGCGGAGACGATGGTGTGCAGTTGCTGCTTGCCCGCGCGCAGGCTGTGTGCGCTCCAGGGGCGCAGTTTGCGGCGCAGACGCGAGCAGAAGCGTGAGATGCGCTTTAGCACGGGCGTGGCGTCGAAGGTCGGGCGCCATTTGCCGTCGACTTGGGGCACGAGCAGGTTGACGGTTGTGGAGCGCCAGTGGTGGTAGGCCTCGGCTTCTTCTTCGTTCTTGACTGCTTTGCGCAACGTGTCGTTGATGGCGCGCAGCTTTCTGTCGCCCAGTTTGCCGGCCCACACGTAGCCGCAGCCCTTCTGCCAGTTGCTGAATATCTTCTGCTGCAGTTTGGACCATACGTATGCCTGTATCAGCAGCGGCCGATCGGCGGGGTCCTTGAGGTAGGCGGCGTAATTGTCTGTCAAGCCTCCGAAGAGCTCTTTTGCGCGGTGCAAGTGCGGTCGTTTGCTGGAGGTCTTGATGGGCCCGGAGAAGTACTCTTCACTCCAGATGCGAATTTCGTAGCGCAGGGCGTGGAGCTCTTCGATGAGCGTCTTCTCTTCGGACTTGTAGACTACCGAGTCGCGCGTGGGAATGCCGTGCGGTCCTGTGCTTTTCCGTTGGAGCTCTTTTCGCAACGCGTCGCGCTCTCGCGTGACTTGGTAGAAGCGCTGCACGAGATCCTCCTGGCTGCTTCCTACGCGCACGTCTGGCCGCGACGGGCTCTTGGGCGGCACCATGGGACTGCCGTTCACACCCAGCCGATTCGGACTCGGTGAGCTTCCCGTCGACCCCTCCGAGCTTGTCTCCGCAGACGTGACCTTGACATGTGGCGGTATGTACTGCGTCTTCCGTCGACTCCTCGGAATGAGCTCCTCCTCGTCCGACCACTCTTCATCCACATCGCCAAACGGGTTCGGATTCGTGTTTTCCATGACGGGCGATACCGTGCTCGCAGACGGCAAATCGTCGTGCACGACTTCGGCGGACGGACAGGTCAACTTGAGGGACCGAAAAGTCGAGTCGCGGATGTCTGTCGATACGGCTCAGTCAGCGCGCCATTGGAGCATATCTGCCCTTCGCATTGCAGGCTGACCTGGAGACAAGGCCGTCATCTCGACATGTCTAATATAGATTCTGTATCGGGCGGTGAAAGACTCGCTGCATCTCCCTGCCGCTTCCCGATACCGTTCGTCTTCGCGCAGGATCCCAGGTCGTCTCAGGTCAGCTCGGATCAGCTACGCTTCTGCGGGCAGCCTGAGCGCGGGGTGCCGATGGCCTCTCTCGACGACGAGGGGACTTTTCGAGGGTGGGAAAGAATGCCATTTCTTACTGAATGCAGCACGAAGCCTTGACTGCCAGCCTCGATGCACGGAACGAAGCCCTGGCGGTTCCGTGGGCCACTTAGATCAGCGACGCGCGAGACGAGCTGTCGAATCACGCCAGTGACGTGTGACGACCGATAGGCGGCATGCATGTGGGTTGGCATGTTTTCCCGGCCCCTTGGTGCTGATTGGCTGTGTGTTTGGGCATTTCCTTGCCTAGCGTGTGCCGTGTTACTGCCATGCTTCAACACGATGCACCCATGTACTCTGACCACGTTTTTGTTTGTTGTTGAAGCCTCACGCAGCGTCGTCTCGATTCTTGGTGGTGATGGCTTGGTGATGGAGATAGGAGTTGGCGGTGCGAAGTGCTATGTCAGATCGATAGCGATCCATGGTTCGCAGCTGCCACCATGCAAGTCATCCCTGTCACCGATGCGGTACACCGTGGATGGCTTCAACATGGCTGCTTACGTGGATCAACACTGCAAAAGTTTGGTAGAAGTTCTTTCATTTGGCTAATGGCGTTTTCACATCACAGCTACCCCACTGAGCAAAGCTCTCCGATCCTTCAGGCCTATTTCCGTTCTAGGCATTCATGCTACAGGCCGTCAGCGTGATCAACGATCGAAACAGAAACAGGACTTACTTGATGCTGATTGTCTTGGCTTCGAGGTAGTTCATCAAGCCCAGCTTGCCTCCCTCTCGACCGATTCCCGACTCCTTCGCACCACCAAAAGGCGCATGAGGACTGAACACTTGGCTAGTGTTAATGTTGACGTTGCCGGCATCAATCTGCTTCGCAAGGCGCAGGGCACGCGGTATAGATGCCGTGAAGATGCACGATGACAGCCCAAATGCTGTATCGTTCGCCAGCTTGACAGCCTCCTCCTCCGTCTTGAACGTGCGAATCGTAATAACGGGTCCGAAAATCTCCTCGCGGTAGATGCGCGCGTCATCTTTGGGATTCAGGAAGATGGTGGGCTCGACGTAGAATCCGCTATCGCCTTTACGCACACCTCCGGTAATGAGCTCAGCCTCGTTCTTGCCAATGTCGAGGAAGCCCATGACACGCTCAAACTGCTTTCCATCAACAAGAGGACCCATGAACGTCTTCGCATCTGCGGGCGAACCAATGGCGTGGCTGAACTGTTCGAAGCGCACCTTCAGCTGCTTGACAAACTCGTCGGCAATGTCTTCGTGCACAAAGGTGCGGGAAGCGGCGATACAGGCTTGGCCGCTGTTGAAGAGGAAGTTTTGGGAGTGGTGTTGCAGCGCGTTCTCAATGTTGGCGTCAGCGAAGATGAGGGAAGGTGACTTGCCGCCGAGCTCGAGGGTGACACGCTTGAGGTTGCTATACCATTGTTAGCGGTCGTTCTGTGACTCCAGGAAGGCATATGGGCAGATGAAACTTACCTCTTCGCAGCCAGTTCTTGGACCTTCTTTCCAGCGGAGACAGAGCCAGTGAAGCTGATCTTGTTGATATCCATATGACTGGCCAACGCGGCTCCTACCTTTCCATCGCCAGTGACAATGTTAATCACACCAGGAGGGAATCCAGCCTCCTTGATCAGATCGCCAAACTGAAGCAGGCCGATGGGAGACTTTTCGGATCCCTTATAGATGAACGTGCACCCAGCAGCCATAGCAGCAGCGACTTTGAATCCGAAGAAGATGCCAGACCCGTTCCACGCACCGATGCCCGCGCACACGCCCAAGGGATCGTATTGGATGATTCGGTAGATGCCGTCCTCTTCTGGCCATTGCTCACCAGGGAGCTTGTCGGTCCATCCAGCATAGTATCTTTGGACATGATTAACAGTTGACCATGTTTCGACCATAATATCCATACCTGAATGTCTGGCTGACAAGCTTGTACACCCACATCGCGACGCCAATGGGCTGACCCATGCTCTTTGATTCCCACCCGGCTAGCATTTCCGCGTTCTTGTCAATCAAGTCGGCAAACCTGTGCATGACATCGCTGCGCTGCTGTGCAGTCCACTTCGACCACTCGCCTTTAAAAGCAGCGCGAGCAGCAGCTACTGCTTTGTCGACATCGCCGCTGCTGGCAACTTGGATCCCGTCTACAACAAGCGATTCATCGTGAGGAGAGTAAATTGAAATGGTCTCATTCGACGTAGCGTCCACGTACTAAAGCACGTTAGTTGAAGTGTGATAAGTTTGAACTGGATGTAGTTGCCTCATTGTTGATGAAGAGTTGTGTCTGCACCATATTGCCTATGTCGAATTCGAGTATCCGTATTTGATGGGATGTTTGAGATGTAAAATCTGGTCCCTGGCTGATGAGAGAAGCCACCAGAATTCTCACCCTTTATACTCTTCTACTCAGGGTCAGCGCGCATCCCACCTACGTATCAGCTGGTCTCAGCACCGCCTTAAGTCCGTGAATGATTTCTTCGGACCCGAATCTACGGGACCTAGCATGTCACAATCAGGATAGTGGCTGTCAGCAACCCCGCATCTTACATCTCACAGCAACCGCCGCAATATAGTCAATGCCTATTCGAGATAGGGAGTTTAATGCCATTGGCAAGGCAGGCCAGTTAAAGATTCCTTCCTGGGACGGGCCACTCAGCTTTGCAGGCAGCAGTGACAATTCTGCTGCTAGCCTTACGCGGAATTCCGTTAAGTAAGCTGCGAAACATAATTGTGGTGCTATAAAGAATGGTGCTGGCGTAAGCACATCATGTGCCAAGAAGGACGGCCTAAGAATCGCGGACGTGTTCGCAGCCTTGAAGGGAAACAGAGATGACGGATAAACCTGCTCGCTTGAGTTCCTTGGCTTTCAACAGTGGGTGTCTGGTGGCACAAGAGGCAGCTAATACTGTGGCGATCTATAGCGATGCCACACGACCTTGAGAAGCTGCCGGCCAAGGTATGCAGTGTAACGCCATGAACACCATGACACAAGATGGACAGTCTGCTATCCCCAGGACCCGCCCGAATATCGTCGTTGTAGAGGGTAGCTGATATCACGGGTCTTGATTGCTTTTGCATCAGCAGATGAAGAAGGAAGTTGACTTAAAACATGGCTGAGCAGAGGTCGTGGCGCATACATTCCGCTGTCTCCCATGTGGCCAGATGACTCAGGTGGTTGGTGTAGAAGCAACGTCAGCACGTCCTTTCATATTGAGACACTCCCAGCGCTCTGTAACTTGGACGGGACGAACGTATGCAGGACCTGCGTGTGGGTAAACTTGGCTTCGCGACGGACCGAGCCGCTGCTATATAGGTCGTTCATAGGGAGCCCTATGGGGTGTGAACGATGCCACACTGTCCATGAGGCTGTGAGAACAACACCATCCTAGGTTTGTTGGATATTGGCAAGAATTGTTCCTGCGCCTTTAGTGCATTGAATGTATGGGAAACTCCGAGGCCATATCAACTCCAGAATCACCGAACAAGCGATTTGTGCCTCATTCTGCTGAGTAGTGTGTTGCGGATCGCGGCGGGACTGCATTCGGATCCACGATCTGTGCACAGGCAGAGCGACAGCGTCTGCGAGACGTTGAGGAGTCTTGCATGCAGGAATCAGTAAACATCGCCATGACGTTTCTTCTTCCGGTACACTAGTGTTCATTGATCGTTCGTTTGCGGTCCGCGGTGGGGCCAGTACGAATGAAGTTGCTAGCGGCCAGAACCAGCCTTGAACTACTTGACGAACTGTGCTGGTCTCCTACGACCGCGTAGGACCGAAGAGCGATGGTTGACGTGCATGACATAAGATAGCACAGTGTGCAGTCCAGCTCATATACTCAGCAACCAGCAGGGATATCTTTGCTTTGTCAGGGTGTTAGCAACGTCCACTGACGTGATTGTGCGCATCGAGTTGGAAGAATCCGAATTATTTTCCTTGAATGACCTGAGGTATGCCGCTGGGAGAGTGACAACACTGACGCGAGATCTCCAACGTTGGAGTCCTGTCGCCGTTGGGGTGTCGTAAGAATAAGAAAGTGTTGTCCGCTCGAGGTGCGCTTCGTCTGAAATCGCACCAAGCCCGAAGAGGATAAAGCGCGTTCACGTGCGGGGCGATAGGATCACTCGACTGCTTCGGCTTGTGCTGTCCGCCGTGCTCCGATCAACATTCTGCAGCATCGCAAATTTGCAAAAGAGCTGGGGCACAAGAGAAGGGATGGTCGAAACGAAGGCAGGATCCGGGACGCAGTCGCCAACACCCTCAGCGGCGAAGTCTGGCGGCGGCCGACAACGCATCATCTCGTCATGTCTCACATGTCGACGACGGAAAGTGAAATGTGATCACACTCATCCAATATGTGGCGCATGCACACGAGGGAACCACATGTGTACCTGGACCGATCAGTTGCCTGCGCAGATGGTTGCCGGAAGGATATCGAAGCCAGGTCTTGTTGGCAACGGCAAACTCGCGAAAACTAGTGATGTCCAATCCCGTCTCGATAGACTCGAATTGCTTCTAGAGAAAGCCGTTGCCGGACAAGGACCAATGCCGGCATCTTCTGTTCGATCGAGTGCCGATTTGGAAAGGAAAGAGCCGGAAGCATTGACGCCTTCTTCAAACAGCCAAACCTCATTGGGGCAGGGCATGGCCTCCGACGATGGTGATGGCACCTTACTGCTGGATGGGGGCAGATCTCAATTCGTGTCATCCCTACACTTTGCGCTGCTGGCAGATGAGGTACGTTTGTTCAATACGGATACGACAGAGGTTGAGCAATTCTTGGTCCCCCTGTCGTGCCTACGTTGGCACCAGCAATCGGCCGCGTAGTTAAGAGGCTGACATTGCTACAGATCCAAGATATTAAAGCTCTCCTTGGCGACAAGACAGATGAAGAGAGGAAAGAAGTGCCACAAAATAGTCTCGTCGATTTGCTCTCCCTTGGACGTGCAGGTCTTGGCTCTAACTTGGAGCAACTACTACCACATAACCAGGAGTTCCGCGACACCCTTCTAGACGTGTACTTTGCAAATGTCGACCCGATGGTCCGAATAACTCACCAGCCTACTGTGTTGCGAAAGTTCGCTTCATACAACCACGAAACTCACCCAATCTCGTTTGCCATCTACTTCTCCGCCATTAATTCTCTGCCTCCCAAAGTCGTCCAAGGAAAGTTCAACGAGACTAAAGAATCGCTCCTCGACCGTTTCCAGCTTGGGATAGAGATCTCACTAGCTCGAGAGAACTATCTAACTTCATCGAGTCTGGAGATCTTCCAAGGTTTTGTGCTCTGGCTCACATGCATAACGAGAGAAGAAGACATGGGTAAGCAAATCACTGTGATATTGTTCCAGTGATACTCACGATTTCTAGGCAAGGCGTGGGTTTTGTTAGGTCTCGCTTTTCGCATCGCACTGAACCAAGGACTTCACAGGGATCCATCTCTTTTCCCAACTGGGTCAATGGATGCTGTCATGATCGAGTCTCGGCGCCGCATGTGGCATCAACTCGGTCATTTGGAATTCCGGGCGGCTGAATGCAAAGGGCAAGAGCCAAGTATAACGGAGGACTTCTACACCACGCTGCTCCCTCGAAACATAGATGATGGGGATCTCGTCGATGGCGCCAGTCCTGGCCCAACCCCTTACGATGCGGAAAAACATACCCCGATGACATTTCAGCTTGTCCGCTTTCTTGGTATGAGGTGTCTTCGAAGAATCGTGCAGAGCACGTACCGTTTAGAGCGACGAATGCTAGACTCCGGGCTTCACGGTACCTCTCGGCCTGATCCTGCTCAAGAGCTCCAAAATCTGTACGAGCAGATCAAGATCATGCTTGATGAGTATCACGAAGAGATACAGCGGAAATACCTCCGCTATTGCCGACCTGAGATACCCATGCAGAGACTTTGTCTCGGACTGGCCTCGTTACTAGAATGGCGGTGCTATCTTCTCTTCTGGCTTCGAATGCCAAGAGTCTATCGAGATGTTGTTTTCTCAAACGACATTCGTAGATCGTACGCATCCGCTTACCCGGTTTGCTCAGCGTGTGATAGAATGCTGACTTGACCCCTCAGTATTTTCGAGAAATCTGTGAACTGTATTGAAACGATCAATGGCGCGGCTGCTGACGTAGACGCAGCACGCTTCCAGTGGCACATAGGTATGCTACCCACCTGGCCAAGCAAAGCATCATGCTGACCACCTTAGGAGGTATCGCTTCTTTCCAAGCCATCATGCATGTCTTGTCTGAACTTCGCAATCCACTCTTCGACACTCCAGATAGACAACGCGCCTTGCGAGCATTGCAAATGGCGCGCCTGCTGCGCGAGAATAATGGTGCGAAGGCATGGCAAGCGGTGAGGAACATGATCGACAGAGCCATCGCGGAGCACAACGCATCACCAAGGAACCAGTCCCAAAATTCGAGCGCTTATACAAGTCCTCCTACACAGACGAGATCAGGACCCCTGGAGGATCCTTCCAATGATAATGTGCGCGTGTATCCGGCCATGGGAGCGATTCCAAGCTACGCGATTCAGGTATCATCTGGACAGTATACGCCGGATCCGATCACGACGAATCCGCGTCAAATGCAGCCTAACCCAAACCTGCCTATGCCACCGCCGGTGCATGGCCAAGTGCAGCCGAATTGGGATGATTTCAATTTGAACAACATCAACAATATGGTCGGAGATGTGCAACCCACCCCTGGGATTATGCCTGATTTCGACTTTGTAAGTGTTTGCTCTTGAGCAAAGAAAGCAAACTGACAGTAATAGGGTTTCTGGGGTGATCCCTTCAACTATGAGAACGAGCCTGTTGCAGTTCCGATTGAAGGAAGCTATTTCCCACCGTGGACCGGATGAAGGCTCTAGCACTGTGCAGCATACCGAAAGACTCATATATGCGCAATACGGATAGTGTCCAGTCTCCGGCCTATCTCACAACTGACCGAATCGAGATGAGAAGGGTGTGTTGTAATACTTCGAGCTGATAGCTCATCGCAATCTGGTCAAGCGCGCCTGATACCACTCAGTGCGGCGGGTTTCATCCCTGCGCGAAACACAAACCTGCCTTTGGTTGAACGCAATCTACGCATCAGTGTAACAGGATACCCCGCTTCGTGGACGAGACATCAAGGGAGTCTTGCGGCGCGCAGACATCGATCTGCATTTGAACACTGTGCGAATGCTGCGAGATCAAGCTGTATCGGGTGATTGCAGGGATAGGACAAAAGCTTTTGAACTGCCCAGCGAGCCTCCTTCCTCGGCGTCACACCGAGGCACGGCTGTTACTGCGGTTTGGTGTAGTACGCTTGGGAGGTTTAGAATCTACTGATGCTTTCCGTCAGCGCGACCCCTTCAAGATTTGGGTTCCGAACACGTCGCTAGATTCTCGTAGCCGCTTCTAACATGGTCAATCTCGACGATACGGAACGTCAGCCAGCTGGTCTAGATGCGGTCAGGTTATGCGCTGCGGCGA
>TARA_R110002003_G_scaffold126_24_pt1 | contig 11701 bp, 13 predicted proteins | sample TARA_R110002003 | Tara Oceans TARA_R110002003 (sample SAMEA4396441) | marine metagenome | biome: Westerlies Biome; feature: [SRF] surface water layer (ENVO:00010504); material: water (ENVO:00002006), including particulate matter (ENVO:01000060) such as... | depth 5 m | reverse complement strand
TTCTTCCTGCCATTGCTTATAACAATACGAACCAAGAAGGCGTCTTAAGTAAGGCTCGCATCGATTTCTGAATGTTGAGACGGTCCTCGCTCTGCCATAATGTCTGAACCAGTTCAGTGTGGCATAACGGCGAAATGCGTAGTCTTCAGGCAACGACAGCGGTATGCCCGGCCTGGGTATACCGTATGTGAGGCAGTCAAAAACGTCGAAAGTCAGATATTGGAGACTAGTACAAGCTAGCCAAGCGTTGCCTTCTGCATAATCAACGTGGAATTCGCTGGCTTGACTTTGACGAATTCGATCTGATAGGAGATACTCGTCCAATGAGTAGTGAGAGAGTTTGACAACAGATTGTACCTTTTCCTGGTCGGTGAGAACGACGAAGGGTGCAATAATGTCAAGAATGTCGTAAGGATCGGTCGCAACCGCATCAAAGTCTAGGTAGGGCTGTCCGGGCTGCATAGCCAGAATCTCCGCCAGACTAGCAGCAGTGAGCGTTGGAGAAGCGATCACGAGACATCTCAAGAGCGTCTTCATGTCGGTAATCTGCTCAGGGTATTGAGATGCTGTATGCCTCAAAAGGGTCTCATATGTGGACTCTAGCCCATCAGGCAAGCCCTTAATCATGATCTTGAGGTCCCGGTCGTTTTTTGCTGATTTAATGTAATCTAGCTGCAAACGCGCTTGCAGCATTCTAATGATTGTCAGTGTGTGGCAAACATATCTTGAAAACCCACGGAGATGCTATTGTCACAAAATTGAGTATTGAGACTGTACTTACGTTCCAGCATGCTTGGTGACTTGTCCCTCGATAGATTCTCGCAACGTTGTGTCTCGTAGCTTCAGGAGCCGTTTGGCTACACTGCTTTCGACCTCCGTCTTGACATATTGCTCAATGTCTGGCTGCATGTCTCCGCGAGCGCCACTCGCCGTCTCGTGATCGCTTCATGACGGTGCTCGAGTTGCAAGTCGAAGCGACTAGTAAAAAGAAGTCGCGTCGGCACTTTATTGAAGTGGAGCCTTTCCAGGGTGCTGGCGATATCATCGGCGTCGGATGATTCATCAAGAGCGTCGCATAGTATGAAGATACTGTCAAACAGCATCATGAAGGATTCAATCAGAGGGACATAGTCGTCATGGTTGAAAGCGCGAACACCGTTGTTTGCTTTCTCATCGTAGAGCTTTTTAGCATAATTCATGCAGATCGAGGGACGATTCGATTCGAGCATTTGCCGCGCAAATGTCATAACAAGGTTTTCGTGAGTCGATTTCGAAGGATCGCGATGATCAAAGAAGAAGTACAGCACCGCCGTATTGTCGGTACTGTTTGCCAAGATCTCTCGAATGGCGGAGGCACACAGGACAGTCTTGCCTGAACCGGGTAGACCTGTGATCCATATAGTGCGGTGCCGGGCCGCCATCCAGTCTTTGAAAACATTGGATTCAATGAACCAGTTCCCTGTGCCGGGTAGACGCCGTCCCAAAGCATTCTGGAGGCTGACGTACGCTCCACTCGAGGGCAGCGGGCATAACCATGACACTACCTTCTGAGCCTCATCACGGCTCATCTGCGTCTGCATACCTATAGTGAGACGTAGCATCCCATCGACTAGCACATCCTGGCTAGCCTCAATGCGCCGTAAAGTGTTCCTTGCAAATGTTAGCCCTGAATGTGTCAAGCGGAAGATGCTACCTACGCAGAATCAACCTCTATTGCGTTTGCCAACACGCTCCGGAGGTTGTGCAAGCGCTGCAGTGCGTCCTTGGTTTCCTTCTCCTTGAATGGCCATTTCAATTTCCTGCCAAAATTCTTCGTACCTTTGCCAGATTCTTGCTCGCATCTAGCAAGCGCATCTTGTATATATTTGAGAGTGTTTTGGCATTCTTGGCGAACTCCTAGGTGCTTCTGAGCTTGTAGCGCATCTGCAGGTGACGACTTAGGTGCGGAATGGGCGAGGAGATCCAGCTGCCCAAGGAGACCGTTGACGGCAGCGACTTCCGTCAATAGACTCCGGATCTCAGATGGCGCGCGTACGACCTTGGCTATGAACGTATAGCCACCTGCAAGAAGCGTTCCACTAAAGTCGATAAGTTGAGTTATTGACGCGACGGTTCCAAGCACTTCGGCCATGGTTCCGCAATCAGGCTAACGTTAGCGGAGAGCGCAACGGCCCGTTTGATGCGAGCCCACTTCGATGCTGTGTTTTAAGACATCGCTCAGGTAACTTTGACGGCAATCCGAGGCGATTTATAGGCCCGAGAGTGCACAGCACAGTTGCAATGAAGTTACGGATGATGTTGGAGGAAGGCTGAAGCTATATATGCACGGAAGGTGCCCCTCACCATCAGCCACGCCTGTCTCGTCAGCTCGTTCATATTATGTAGAAGGCTCACGCTCAAATACTTGTACTGAGCTGATTGCGGTGCAGTCAAAATCTGCACATCAGGCCTCCAACACAACCTATCAATTCCAATCATTTCCTACGTCCATTTCCTCTCACTTGTAGTGTCCAACGCCAACTTCAGAAGAGTCACTGCCATTTGTAATGGTTGATGCTATAGAAAGTGTACATGATACGCCGATATGCATACAAATTCATCGCCTTACACGAACGGCTCGACTTTCTTACGCGATCCAGAACCAAACCTTCTGGAAGACGTTCTTCGGCACCGGCGCACCCGAAATATCATCCTTGCAAAGTTCATCCATCTCACGCTTCCCACTAACAACATCAATATTCTGTACCCTAATCGCAAACGGAGTCCTGAACCAAATCTTGTGTCCCAAGTAGAGCACGAGGAAGATGGGAAGCGTGATATAAGCAGCAAGGAAGTCCGCCACGTCCCAATTCTTCGGGACAAAAACTTGGAAGCCGTTTGTGATGGTGAGAAGCGAAACAATGCCGAGGATGACATATGTGAAGTAGGGCTGTAAGGGCGTCCGGTAGGGAAGCTCGGAGAGCATGTTCTGGAGCACGAGCGCCTTACGGAAGCGTAGGTATGTGATCATAACTACGATCCAGGCAATGAAACCCGAGATGGTGGAGATGTTGGAGAACCAAGTGAAAACCTGCGCGCCGGTGCTTGAAACATTGAGGTATGCCAAGAATCCGATCACCCAAGTTGCCAGAACTGCAGCCCACGGAACACCCTTCTTGGTCGTCTTACCAAAGATCTTTGGCGCGTCGCCATTGAGCGCCATACCATACAAGACACGGGAGCCTGAGTAGAGGAAAGCATTTCCTGCGGACCAGGCCGATGTCAAGACCGCAGCGTTGATCACATGGTTCAAGCCTGCAATACCGGCTCTGCCGATACCAATAACAAAGGGTGAGGCGGAAGCATTCGAGCTTGGGCTGAGCAAGCGGTCTTCGTTCGAAGGAACAATAACACCGATAATGAATGAACCAAATCCGTAGAAGATCGCAAGACGATAGACGAAGCGTCCAGCAGCCTTGGGAATGTTTCGGCGCGGGGCAATTGTCTCTCCAGCCGCGAGAGCGATCAGCTCAGGGGAGGTGATAAAGGCGAATCCAGCTCGAACAAAGGCAGTCCAGTAAGCCAAGAATCGTCCAGAACTCCCTCCTACTATGTATGGTTTGAAAGCCCCAGGATCGTTCCAGTACCTAAACCCGAGCCTTCCTTGATCGTTCGGACTTCCACCGAGCATAATAACAAATCCGAGGATGATCAAGCCCATGATGGTGATAAACTTGATGGAAGCGAACCAGAACTCTGCCTCCCCGAACACTTCTACTGCAACTATATTCAGGAAAAGAACGACGACGAGGAAGATGGTAATCCAGACGGCGTTGTGTACAGGCGTCTCCCAATAGTCCAGAAGGATAGCTCCAGCAGTTGCCTCGGCGGCTACGAGGATGGCGTACGCGTACCAGTAGTTCCAGCCTGCTGCGAACGCGAGACTTGGGTCCACGAATCTCTTAACGAAGTATGGAATTGTGATACCCTTCATCGGAAGGTACGTTACGATTTCGGCCAAATTGTTCATGACGTTCCAGACGACGATCATCATGGACAGATATGCCATGAACAGTGGAGCAGGACCAACCAATGCAAGAATGGCGCCTGAGCCCACGAATAAACCAGTGCCGATAGCACCACCAAGAGCGCTGAGCCATTATTAGCACATTCATCACGATCAACAATCAAGACTGTTCCGTGATCTTACAGAAATTGAATATGGCGACTCTTCAAGCCACGATGCGTGTCTCCACCATGTCCCGCGGCCTCAGCGACCGTCGCATGTCCATGCACAAATGGCTCTTCACAGGCTCCTCCTCCCTTGCTCTCATACCCATACTGCGCATCGCTACCCTTCTCGGGGTCCACGCCATTGGGGGCAATGTGATGGTTTGGCATATTGAAGAATGGTGACGTCGAGTAAAGTCATCGACTGCGACTTCTCTGTGAGACCAAATGAGCCCAAGGACCGCTGAATGTTATATACTGTTCTCCTCGCGACGAGGTGAAAGAGGTAGGGATATCGTGATAGCAGAGATTTCATTAATGGCTGGTCAGCGCGTCTGCCAGTGACCTTCCTAGTACGGTAGTGTCCAGGTGGCTAAGCAGCTTGGACCGTCATCGTCGACGATCCTTGGGACCGTTGCCTCCAGTCCCTGATGGATGGAAACCAACAGTCTGGGGAACCAATTACAGGTACGTAATGGATGGACCCCGGTGAAAAAGGCGGGGAAATTCTCGCCTCGTCAGCAGTTGTGGTTGCACCCGTTGCGCCAGCTGTAGCATTTTGTGACGCCTTTGCGCGCGCGTGTCGCATATTCTCGGCTTTGTTGCGAGATGCACAGGGCACTGTTCAAGTGTTGGTTCTTGATGCGTGATTTGGAGTCGCGCCGATGTGTGGAAAGAGACTTGGGCCGCTGCAAGCCGAACTGTGGGGATGAGGCTCATCTCCTGTGGCTGACTCCACCGGTACTTTGCCGTTGTTCTGGAAGCAAGCTTAATTTGCTAGTAAGGATTCGTATACTGCAAGGGACGTGAGCCCGCCGATGGTTTGCGAGCGACAGCTGGTTAACGATGGGAAGATTTTTGGTGGTGAAGTTGGGGATTCCATTTCCCAATCCGGGGTCGCCGCATGGGTCGGAACGAGCCTTCCTCAACTCCAGCCAATGACTGCGACATCCCAATGCATCCGAGCCCGGAAATTTCACAATCTGAGAGCGCTTGACATCGGATTACCCTCGAGCAATGAACCCACTCGTCAACTTACAATGGGATCGCCTTACAGAATGTTGATATCTTCGCTTTCACGACCCCAAGATAACAAGACGTAAATCGTACACTGAGACTGACGGCGAAGGTAACTTAAAGGAGTGGGTCATCGTGGGTCACTGCTTAATCCACTCTCGGACATCAGACCTCCCTGATGTCGAACGAGTCCAGGAACGCCTGACATAGCTCTAGGACTGTGTTTATCGTAGTGCGCGAGGCTTTCCGAGGCGAACATTTGTTTGTCATCTAGATACTTCGCGCCATTGACCATATTTCAGGCCCCGAGAAACTCCATTTCATGAGTGTCCGTGTATCCTCATGCAAACCTTGCAGTGGCATATCGAATGCCGAGGGCGTACGAGTTCACGAGACATGACTTTTGGGAACGGACTTCACCCCTCCGAGCCTTCTCCGCGGCAAGAAGCGAACATGTAAACAGCCGACGTCACAATCCACATGAATCAAACATATAGTCCACCACACCTAACGCAGGCACCATAAGCTCAAGCAAAGGCTCAACCAAGAACGAGAACCAGAGAGGCACAAAATGTTCTCCTACAAACTCATCGCTAAAATCCTCGATCAAGCAGAATCTTCCGCTTCCCACAGCTGGGAATACAGCACAGTCTTCAATGCCCTCCTCGAATACCACAATCCCTACCTTAGTATCTTCAACACGCCCTTCCCACACGGTCGCATACCCACGTCCGGCGACAACGAAGTCGTCGCGCTTAGATACGTCAGGCCGTTCATACTTACCGATAGCGACAGGCTGTGCGAAGGCAATGGTAAGAGCTCATTACCCAAATACCGTAGAATGTCAATATGTACAATTTTGACACCACCTAGGCTCTTCGTCAGATCCAAGTTCCTTGGGTATACCTGCACTCCTGCTCGGCAATGCGTCGAAAGGAGAGAGCGAGAAGTACTTCCCAGCCGTCCAACGCCAACTGAACCAGCTCCTCAACGTCACGCCACGCTTCGCCAACAATGCAATCTCGCATCGCGACGCGTATCCTTCGCTTTGGGCGGATTTTATCTACATGGTCCCACCGTTCCTGGCTTACTACGGCGTGTTCAAGGACGACATCGAGTATCTGAAAGATGCAGTCCGGCAGTGTGAATTGTATCATGAGGTCCTAGTAACGGAAAATGGGTGTTGGAAACACATTGTCAATCCTGAAGGTGTCGAAGGCAAGGATGTCAAAGTCGATGAGGGGCTGTGGAGCACGTCGAATGGGTGGGCTGCAGCAGGGATGGCGAGGGTGCTTGCGACGATTCGCAAATCGAGGTTTGCTGGGGAGCTGGAGAAGGAGCAAGGGAGTTTGGCGGGTATGACACAGGGTATTCTTGATGGCGCCATGAAGCTTGACACGGATGCATCTGGGTTACTGCGGAATCGTCTTGATGATGAGAGCTGGTTTGGCGAGGCAGCTGGGACCGCTTTGTTGGCTGCGGCTGCTTTCCGGATGGCGGTTCTGGAGTCGGCGGTATTTGGCGACGTATATACTGCCTGGGCGCTGCGGAAGATGATGATTGTGAAGAAATGTGTCGATGAAGAGACCGGGATTGTTGCCCCTGTTGTTAACCCAACAACGGATGACCAGAGAACTCCTCTAGACGGCGTAAGTCCAGAGGCGCAGTCTTTCGTGGTGCTTCTATATGCTGCATGGAAGGACTTTAACGAAGTGAATGATCGCAACGCAGCGCAGCAGCCAGGTTGATGGTGTCAAAATGGGCATAATATCGTAATCTACTCATCAACCAATCCCATCCGTCACTGCGCCGTAGGACCAACATTCGGCGTCGTCGAAAACCTCGGCACCGCCTCCATCCTCGGCGTTTGCCCGGGACTTTCAATCGTCCTCTCCTCCTCCCCACCGCTCCTTGAGCCCGACCTCGGCCTCTCACTACTCGCGTTCTTATCCGCTTTAACCTCCAACACCTCCAACCTACTGTTCGCCCACGTACCACGATGGCTCCTACCAAACCGATTGTCGCGATCCTCATCTTTCTCTTCCCAGAAGCTCTCCCAGCCCGCAAAAAGCGGCAACGCAAGTAGCAACACGGGCAAGAACTGGCCGAAATTCCACTCGCTTTCGCTGCCCCGGATGGCCACATTCGGCGTCCCGAGCGCTTCTGTGAACCGCAGCCCGTCGCCGGCCATGTAGATGCCGTAAATGGCGTAAATGGGTGCAACGATCCATGTGCGAAACGAAGCGCCGATCCAGTACCACCATTCTTTCCTTCCACCTTTGTCCGGCTCGTGCAGACAGTACATGGCTAGTATGACAGTGACGTGGCCGCCGATAGCGCCAATGAGCAGGGCAGCCCATTTCCCTCCGAATGCGCTTTTGAATGCAGGCCGGTCGCCTTTGAAGAAACACGCTAGGTCTGTGGACAGGTCGAGATCGAGTCCAGGGAGGTCGTAGGAGTAGGCGATGAAGGACGTGTAGCCGAGAAGGCCGAGGTTGGCGAGCATGAAGAAGATTCGTGGGAGGTTGATCCAGCGGTTTTTGACGAAGTAGTTGCGTAGTGCAACTACGCAGAGTAGATGCGTAACTGTGGTCAGGAATGCTAGGTCGGTCACAATGACCCAGTGGTACACGCTCATTGAGCAATGTTTCAACAGCCCAGTAAACTGGATCGCCAGGCCCGTCAACAGCTGCGTATCGCTAAATGCCAGCAGATTCTTGCTCAGAACGCGCGACCAAAAGGCTGTGCTGCGCCAGTATGGGCCATTATAGTTCTGCTCGTAGTCTGCGGTCGTCTTGGAGATGTAACGGCGGTACAGATTAATGAGGGTTTCGTAGCGATCGAGGAAGATGACGGTGAAGCTGATGAGGAAGGCAAGACATGTTGTCATAAGAAACGAGATAACAATCTGTATACCACCAACATTAGCATCATCTCCATCCGCACCTTCTATCACGAAACAACTTACGCCAATACCAGCAATATCCGGATTCGCCTCGATAGTCTGGTTCCTCGCTGCGCAATTGGGATTCACCTCCGCGCAGTCAAATACCTTCCAGCCCATGATGAACGTCGATGTCAAACACGCGCACCGATGTGCGTAGCGACAGGTATTTGAAGCAAAATTTGAGACACTGAATCGTTTGCTGACGGGGGCTATTCACCTTTATCTATTCAAGAGGGGCATTCACGGCCAGGCCGCTCCTTCAGCCCCAAACTGACCTGTGCATGTGCGCCATCAGCCAGCCTCAAAGGCCCCGGTGTCTCGCCTTGCAGCGGAGCCTCCATGCCCCACCGCAGCGCGGGAACGCACTTCCCAGAACCTGGTCAGATCGTCCCAAGCAACGAAGCAGTGACATTAGATGCATGCAGGAACTGCTGCGCAAGAGAGCTTGTAAATATAGAAAATTGCGGAGTTGTGAGCGTATAAGGTGCGAGTAGCGGGCGCAGCCGTGCAGATGGGTGTGTGCCTTGATTGGTTGGGAAAGGGGCTAAGTTGCTTCAGCTGCACAAGTGAAGCACTAACGTGACGCTTCGCGCATCCTCCCGTCGGCTGTGCGCCGCCTCTTCCAGATCGTCTGCGGTATCGCTACACAAATGCGCCACTAGAAAACAGTCTACATGCCATACAATGCCACTGCCAAACCGCTATGCAGAAAAAGCGAATGTGAGAAGAAATGCAGCGGAAACTAAGACTTCAGTCTTCCAATGCCGACCAACAGCCAGCTCGAATAATTACAGATATTAATATGGTGTATCCAGGCGTAAGTATCGTTAGGATCGGATAGCAGTTATAACTGCGTCGCCGAGGTGTCTATATCGTGGCAATCCAATGCGCGTGTATACAAGCATGCAACAGATAATGGCCTACGCCGTCGAGCGTCTATGCGTATGCGATAAGTTTTCGTCCCTCCCGACATGACCTTAGAGATGGAACATGAGAACTAGTCCGTACGTCCTTTCTCGGGATGTACGCCGTTGGCAGTACCGTTCGGTCTTGCGTTCTTCTCGGCGGGTTTCTTCGGGATCGTAAGGCAGTTAATGCCAAGGTAGTCGCAAATACTTGTGATGACAAGATGTGCCCAGCGTCCGTAGACAATCGCGGCGAAGACGAAGTACGCACGAAGGTACCAGAGCTCGAAGCTTGCAGACACGGGACCAAAGGTAGTTCCAGGAATGGTGAAGTAAGGATGATTCACCAGCAGTGCGCCTCCAATCATCGGCACAAGCATGACGGTCCAATACGGGAAGGGCTGGTGGGTGAGGTGCGCCAGGATGATCTTCGTTGTCATGCGTCCAAATACCAGAGACATGGTCAAGCAGTACAGGACGAGATGGTTGTCTTCCAGCAGATGTGAGTATGGCGATCCGAGCCACGCCATGGTGCAGGCAACGAATACCACGAGCGGCGTCCATTCGTAGATCAAAGGCAACACAGGTTGGTTCCGCGCTCGCCTAGCCTTCGCGACGTTGACGATGCAGGCCGGAAGATGGGCGACGAAGAAGGTAAACAGTATGATGGGTATCCAAAGCTCCTTCAGAGTGACCTCGCCGATCTCCGCCTTGTACGACGGAAAGTAGTGCGCGAGCGGAGTCGACCAGATCTCGGGGCCAAAGTAGCCGGACGCGCAGATGAAGAGGCATGCGAGGATCAGTCCCTCTGCACACCGTCAGACATTGTACTCAGTGGGTTCTTGGCTGACCTACCTGTAGGCCCATTGAAATAGCCCAAATAGAGCGTGTGTGTATGATATGTCTCCCATGTCGAAAAGAACATCGGAAGCACCGGGATCAGGGCAGTGAATGCGCCAATCTTGGTAGAGCCATATCCAACCGCTGCCGTCTCCAGCAAACTCGCCAGGGTGCAGTTCAAGGAGTCAATGCCATGGCTATCTCACATCAGTCTGGGGTATTGGCGCATATGGGCTGTCACGTACTCGAAGAGCTCTCCGAGGGGGCTTGATGTGCCGGTGCGGCGCGCTTGCTTCCCGTCGACGTTGTCCATGGTCGAGTACCTGCAGGCCCCGTTAGCGCAATGCTGCAAGCCTGCCTGTGAGATGTCATACATCCACATGCCAAACGCGAAACTGTAGTAGACCCATGAGGGTGCCTGCAGCTCGGGTCAGCGTCCTGTCTCATCCTGAGTCCCAGATGTCTGCTTACCGGCCCGACGAGGTCCGGTATGTAGAGCTCGAGCAGTAGGATATTGCCGAGGATGAAGAAAAAGCCTAATAATGTGACGAGATTTGGCGCAATCCACATGGGTAATAGCTCCACGAAGCCATTCCACTGCGTACACGTCAGTTCGTGTTGCGGTCGTGCGCATTCGGGTGCATCGTACGTAGTGCTTGAGGATGTAGCGGGAGATGAAGGACTTGTCGACGCTCGAGTACTTGTACGTTCTCAGGTGCTGCAGCGCATCTTCGGAGACGCACTCGTGCTTTGCAGTTTCTGCATGCACCCGCGCGAATTAGCAAAGTGTTGGCAGCGAGAGATGCACGGGAAAGTGGGCGTACCTTTGCTCGGCGGCATGGTGGGTTGAGTGACAGGAGGCGGTAGAGACATGGATGCAAGGGGGCTCTGGGGTAATTTATATCGACACGTTCGAGGCCATACGAGTACAAGAGATGTGCGCGGGCGGGGAATCAAGGCGCAGTAGCCGTCTTGAGGTGTGCAATAGATGGGACCACGCTTGCGACGCGGGCATCAAACTTCAGAAGGCGCGGCTCCGTCGGCTCGCTTGACTGGTGCGCTGGATCCAGGGTCGACCCGTGCAAACGTCATGGCCTTGGCAACACGTGAGCACTGCATTGGTTGGCTGCGGTTCCTGGCCCGCTGTGTTGGACGCCGAGACAACACCATCTCACCGTCGCACAGCAGACGCACGTAATCGCCCGCCGAACGAGCTGGCGACCATCCAGCCGAGGCATCTTGGAGCTGTCAGCTTCGCACCGTCTCGTTGTCAATCGCGCTCCCACCTCTACCATTTGTTCCGGCTTGTCGTGATCTCGAGGTTTGGCAGGTCCCTGTTCCAGCGCCGTAGTTGTTTGCGGGTGATGTCTACGACCGCGTCCGCCTGCTGCTCAGAGGAACTTCCAGTGCCCCTCAGATGGCTGGGGTCGAGACGCAGCTGGACATGGACCCTTCTGAGATTCGGCAACCCTGAGGCTTTGAGAGCCATGTCCAACGGATTCCACCATTCTGGCTCCTGCATCCCATCCACCTGTGGGAAGACCGAACGCGCTGTAGTCCTCAGGTTCGGACTAGTATTCCACACTGCCTCGCTTACAAACTCAATCGAGGTGATTAAGTCTGCTTCATCGCCCGAGAAAGATAGCAGGAGCATTTGCAGCAGTTGAGGGTTTTCGAAGCTCAGCGTTGCATGCTGCCAGGACGGCGTTGGCTCGAACTCCAGGGACCGGCACAGCTGCGCCAGCGATCCACCGTCTAGGACGCGAAAGGCCATTTGTGAGGG
>TARA_R110002003_G_scaffold45_2_pt1 | contig 11702 bp, 13 predicted proteins | sample TARA_R110002003 | Tara Oceans TARA_R110002003 (sample SAMEA4396441) | marine metagenome | biome: Westerlies Biome; feature: [SRF] surface water layer (ENVO:00010504); material: water (ENVO:00002006), including particulate matter (ENVO:01000060) such as... | depth 5 m | reverse complement strand
CGATCTCCGGACACGATAAATACCGTCTTCCTACTCAAGTACTTGTGCCCTCCTTATGCAACTCTTAGATTTCTTTATACTTGCTTCCAATGATGAAGTGCTTTGGATCCCCTTCGCTGAAATCGACTACTTCTCAGTGCGTAACGACCATGTTCACATCCCTTCTCATCACCAGTGCGACCGCCACTCCTCTGCTTGTGCACTTTGGACTAGCTGCCTCTATCGCACAAGCTGGTCTGATCCCGAAGGGTCTGACGCCGCGTCCAATGGTATCCGGCATCTACCCCGAACCAGAACCGTGTCATGGCAACTGCTCATGGATACACGATCCAGCGATTTTATACGAGGACGAAACTTACTGGCGCTTCACCACAAGTGGGAACATTGGTGTCGCCAATGCCCCGTCCCTCCAGGGTCCGTGGACCTATAGGGGTGCATTGCTACACAATGGAACGATTATACACCTGCGCGATGATCAAGATATCTGGGTACGCAGCTGTGATCAGCTTCCCGCGATAACAATCCACTAAGATTGTCAACAGGCACCAGCAGTCATCAAGCGCGGCGACACTTACTACTGCCATTACTCTGTTTCATACATTGGCTCACAACACTCTGAGATTGGCCTCGCAACCTCGGAATCGCTCGAACCCGGGACCTGGACCGACCACGGTGCCATTGGGCTTCCACAAAACTCTCGGTACAACTTGATCGACCCGTACGTCTTTCAGGAGAACGACGACTCACCGATCTACTTCACCTTCGGCAGCTACTGGTCTGGCATCCAACAGATCGAAATGAACGACGACGCGCAACTGCGAGCGTGGACCGGCGGCGAAGCGGACATCAAGAACATCATCAGCAATTCCACGGCCAACTTCGCCGTCCAGGAAGGTGCCATCATGCACAAGCACGAGGAACACTACTACGTCTTCTTCAGCGTCGGGCAATGCTGCCGCAGGGCTCATGAACTGACGCCGCCTGGCGACGAGTACCATGTAGCTGTCTGCCGCGCCAACTCCATCACTGGGCCCTACTACGACGTTGACGGCAACGACTGTCTGACGGAGAACGGCGGAACGACCATCTTGGCCAGTCACCGAGATATTTATGCGCCGGGCGGACAGGGCGTCATGGTGGACCCGCAGAGCGAGAGAACGGTCGTGTACTATCACTATGGTGAGCTGTTTCGATTCGCATGGGCGCACGTGGGAACTAATGAGCGCAGTGAATACGAGCGTGGGATACGAAGCGCAGCAGTTCTTTTTTGGCTTCAATTACCTGGACTGGCAGGATAGATGGCCTGTTGTTGTTTGAGCGCAGTGTTGGGTCGATTTTCGACCATGGTAATGTCTATGTACGAGCGCGTAGTAAGAGGGATCTCTCTTATATATGTTCTCTCTTGAGTGGGCGCACTAGAGAGTTGCAAGGTCGCGATCATTGATCTAGCTGCTTGCTGGTTTGGCGAAGCATGCGATATGGATTTGGCGTGGATACGCTCATTTTCGCCCCCATGACTCTTGGACAAGATCGGAATGGGTAGAGATTTCTGGGTTATCTTTGGGTTGCGATATGATCATCTCCCAGGTTCTTCGTAGTGGGATGTACCAATACGTTTTCGGATTGATTTCGATCAAGCTGCCATGGCCTTGCACCCGGCTTAGCAGATGGCGGCGACGTTTGGCGTAGGTTGTAAATTGTAACTATTTTGCGAATCGCCTCAGAGATCTGTCGCGATGTTGGCAAGATGACGTGCAGAGATGGGGCTAGACGGCCCGGCAAAAGCTTGTTAGGTACACCCACCCAAAAAGCTAGGATGGTTGGATGGTTCCTGGTCGCCAAGAACAGCGGGCTTGCTGTCCCTCTGCACATGTGATTCGCGCTTTGCACAGGCAAGGGTCGCGTGCGCAACTGCTGCAACTACTCGGTACAAGTCAGGGTGCCTGACTGCAAAAGGTCGGTAGCTTGGTGGTGGTCGCACGCCACTACGTCACCCTTCCCAATCCATCTGTGCCGAACTTCCGCGCGGCGGCAATCACGCTATCTGTAACCTAGTCTGCCGCCAAGTGCAGCACAGTGAATACCTGTTTTGCCGAACCACACCAACGTACAAGACTCGTGCATACCGCGGAGCACTCCTTGCATCGCCTCATCTCTAGCCTCTCGTCAAGCCCCAATTGTCGCGGTCGCAGGCCACGGACCCCATCTGCCAACGCACGGCCCAAACATGACTGATGCGCCGAACGATGGTGCGGGGAAGCGAGGGCTGAAAGAGAAGCTGTTCCACCCATTCAACCACAAGGCCAGCGAGAAGATCGAAGAGTTGCAAAGCAAGCTTGCGAGTACTAAGCTCGAGAAGCCGATGATAAAGGTTGTGCATGCAAAACACAAGGCTGGAAAGTTCACCAATGTCTTCAATACCAACCACCGCCACGACGAGGAGCATGAACAGAAGACGGACGACAAGCGAAGTCGAATTGCCGAAAACCACCGCTTCAACTCGTTTGCGCCAGAGAGAGAGGGCAATCTGGTCAAGTGGTATGTCGATGGGAGAGACTACTTCTGGGTAAGAAGAGACCGCGCATCCGCGTCACAATGCTGGCTGATCCCCATCAGGCGGTCGCAGAGGCTCTTGAGCAAGCAAAGGAAACCATATATATAGCCGATTGGTGGCTATCTCCAGAATTGGTGAGCTCAAAATGGGCGTGTCAAGGATCAAATCTCATGCAAGCAGTTTTTAAAACGGCCGCCTTTTTACAATCAGAAATGGCGGTTGGACCAGATCCTCAAGCGCAGAGCTCAAGCAGGTGTCAAGATCTATGTCTCTGTATACAAAGAGGTCAGTGGTTCGTTGCGACACGCAACCTTGCAGTTTACTCACTCTTGCAAAGGTGACTGCAGCCCTCACCTGCAACAGTCAGCACACTAAGAAAGCCCTTATGGGTATGTTCAAAGAGGGCGAGCCTGGCTATGGAAACATCAAGGTCATGAGACATCCGGACCATAACGTGTTCGAGAATGCCGGTGACATGACATTTTACTGGGCCCATCACGAAAAGTTTATCGTTATCGACTACGCCATGGCCTTTGTTGGTGGACTAGATCTGTGCTACGGACGATGGGACGAGAAGCAGCATCCACTGTCGGATGTTCATCCGTCTGGCATCCAAAACCAGATTTTCCCGGGCCAAGACTTCAACAACAACCGCATCCTGGATTTTGAAGGCGTGGCCGATTGGAAATCGAACAAGCTCAACAAACTCGAGTATGGACGTATGCCCTGGCACGACGTCGCCATGGGGGTGATTGGCCCCGCTGTGTATGACATTGCGGAACACTTCGTCCTGCGTTGGAATTTCATGAAGCGTGACAAATACAAACGCGACGAACGATACGAGTGGCTTACCATGGAAGGACGCGAAGGCGAGGATGAAGATCTGATCGGAGTGCAAAGACCTAAATTTCCCGTGGGTGGATACATACACCATCCGAAAACACCTCTAAATACGAAGAACCTCGACAATCGCGGAACGGTGAACGCTCAACTTGTCAGGAGTAGTGCCGATTGGAGCATGGGCATTTTACCGCATGAGCAGAGCATACAGAATGCTTATTGCGAGCTGATCCGCAACGCACAGCATTTTGTGTACATTGAGAACCAGTTTTTCATCACAGCAACGAACAAGCATGATGAGAATCCTGTTCACAACCAGATTGGAGCGGCCATAGTACATGCTGTGGTCACTGCCGCGAAAGAAGGAAGGAACTTCAGGATAATCATTGTCATTCCAGCAATCCCAGGTTTTGCAGGAGATTTAAGAGACAACGCTGCTGCCGGTACACGAGCGATCATGGACTACCAGTTCAAGAGCATCTGTCGCGGAGACGATAGTATCTTTGGGCGCGTGAAAGCAGCTGGTGTTGATCCCGAGAAGCACATCTTCTTCTTCAATCTGCGTTCATACGATCGTATCAACGTAACTCCTACGCTTAAGAAGCGCGAGGAGCAGTCTGGTATGACTTACATGGACCTCGAACAAGCAGAGATTGAAGAACTCGAAGCGCCACTAGAAGAGAGTGGCGAAGATGCAAGACGAAACGCGGCCGAACTGAGGCACAAATTTCAGGGCCAAAAAGAGGATGTCGGCCTCGGAGATCAGGGAGGCGTCATAGATCCCGACTCCATCGCGGATGATGCCATGCTAACCGAGAAGAAGCCTAGCACTGAAGAGTGGGAAGGTGACCCAGAGTCCGAAAAGGAGTTTTTCTTCCAAGAAGAGCTTTATATTCACGCCAAGCTCTGCATTGTGGATGACAAGTATGTGATCTGTGGATCTTCGAATATCAACGATCGCTCACAACTGGGCTTCCACGATTCTGAATTGTCGATTGTCCTACATGACAGAGACGAGGTGGATATCGAGATGGATGGCAAGCCATACAAGGCTGCGCGCCTCGCTCACGAACTCCGCAGCAACCTCTGGCGCGAACACATGGGTCTCCTTCCACCACAAACTCTGGACGCATCAGACGATCCAAACGCACAACCACCGTCGGAAAACAGTCGCAACGATTATTTGGCTGGCCCAGAAGCCGACTTTGTTTCCGATCCGCTCTCGCCTAAGCTGTGGGATGAATGGTGCAAGCGCGCAACTGACAACACCGAAGTCTTCCGGAGCTTATTCCACGCCGATCCCGACGACAACATCCTGACCTTTGAAGATTACGATAGCTTCACGCCGAATCCGAAGGCCGATAAAGACCACAAGCAGGGTCACTTGTACGACATGGTTCGACCCGTCAAGGAGATTCGAGCGGAGCTAGATCGCGTCAGAGGGCATTTGGTCTGGATGCAGCTGAAGTTCTTGGAGAAGGCGGAATTGGCCGAGAGGGGGTTGCAGATCAACTCCTTCACGGAGAGCGTTTATACCTGAGTGATGGTCAATCCGCAGTCGTGAAATCAACTGTGGACGGTTAGTGCATGTTGCCTAGCGAGCACACACGCTTTAGCCATGATGCTGTGCTGGTGAAGGCGTGTAAATCTTCACTTCATCGACATCCTTTGGGGGTTCTATTATGCGGGTCTGGGGCTGTGTTCGGTTGGGAGCTTCGTATTTATACCTTCATGTCCGTTCTTGCACTTGATGGCCTCCTTTGAACACTTTGCACACTATCGACGCTCAACGCTAATCATTCGCAATCCTCCAAGGTGACCTAAAGGGCTCATGCACACATACGAAGTTCATACAAGTGGACTAGATAACAGGGTGTTCCAGCGTCTCAACTCAACCGGCAAAGCCGTAGACGGGACAAGTCAATCTCAATCTCGGGTTTAGCTTGTTGATGCAGGACTTTCCAGGCACACATGTTTCTAATTTTCCAATCCGACTCATCACATAGAGACGGTACGGTTCCTGAACATCTCAAGACTTCACAAACTATCCCAGAGCGACATCTCGCTCGACTTCTGCTCCGCTCATTGAACTCTTCTTGTTTGCTCCTTGCCATGCCAAAGTCCGCTGACGACTATATCGTCGACCAAGCATTGTCGATGGGCATCATTACACCGTTGATCATCTTCGCGTCGTCGGAGGCCAGGAAGACAATGCCACGAGCAACATCGATAGGTTCAACTCCACTGTACGGAGCGCCGTCTCTCTTCAAGCTCGTGTGTAAGCGATGAACAGGCCTGTGTGAATGTAAGTATCCATCAAGAGCCGGACAGATTACAAACGTACGCCATTATTTCGTAGGCAGCCTGGTCCCAATTTTCGCGCGCCATTGACGACGATATGTTTGTTGCAACACCTGGCCCATGGTCAGTACGTCTACGTCGACACACCCCGGAGGCCCATATCGCAGCGTAACGTACCGCCAGGAAGAACAGCGTTGCAGCGAATGCCCTCGCCATGGAACCGCCAGGCGACATTCTTCGTTGCTCCAGCCAGGCCGTGCTTGCTTGCCGTATACGCAATTCCCGCCGCCGCGCCGCTGGAGCTTGAGTAGCTTCCCACGTTAACGATTGCCCCCGATCCGTGCTCTCTCATACTCGGAAGCACCTGTGGTTGATTGATCAGGTAGTGCACGATTTATCCTGCAACGTGGACGATACGAACCGCTTGCATCAAGCGCACAGGCACCGTGAGGTTGACCTGCATCACGCGCTCCCATTCCGCATCTGTCACCGTGTCCGCGGATGCGAATGCATCCATGACACCGGCCACATTGGCCAGTACGTCGATTCTAGGTCCGTATTTTGCGAGGCATGCTGCTACGGCTTCTTCTGCTGCCTTGGGCGTCGTCAGGTCGACTTGATGGAAAGTGAAGGCTGACTTTTGAGTTTCGTCGAGATCTTGACTGAACGGTGCGATGTCGATGCCAAAGACGCGTGCCTGCCGCGAGAGGAAGAGCAGAGTGGTCGCGAGGCCGATGCCGCTGCTGCAACCGGTGATGATGACGACTTTTGTGGCGAGGGAGTCCATGGCTGTAAATGTTTCCTAGCGTGAACAAAGAAGCGTACAATGCTGATACTACAGAAAAATGGTGATGGGCCGAGGAATGGCTTTAAGAAGACACGGTGTGGTGAGAGTGGGTTTCTCCACGGTTTGCATTCGGAACACAACCTCACCGTACCCCTTGTGCAAGATACCTCGGAAACGGCAACACAAGCTTTTCATCTGGTGCCGATCTTACTCTTGAGCGATATCCCCAACGTAGCACCAATCGGCGACTTTTAAGTACTGAGCCAAGCGGACGTCAGCTGCGGGGTACTACAGCAGGCATGCAAGGTCCCCAACGAGCGTAACATTTAGGCATCTGCGAGTAAGCCTCGCGTGAGTTCGCAATCGCCTGTGAGGACAGTAAATGGCTACCCTCACTGGAACGCTGAAGCCGGCGCGTTCAAGTGCAATCTGATGTGGCGAAATAAGTACATTCCCGTCGTACCGAGGCCATGTGAGTGTCAAAAATGCTCCCATAGAGCGTGCCGAGCATTGGTGGAGCGCCTGATGACTGTGTTGACGCCGTAATGCAAGACCAACTCACGTCTGCCTGAAGTTGCTATGAAGGTAAGCATCAAGTCAGGCCTCCTGTCATGCCGCCAGGCCCGATAATTGCGCTTGAGGCTGACTGGGGCTGCCTCTATCTTCCCTACCCGCTGTGCGGCAAGATGGTTAGCCTGAAGATAACATCAAGACATTACGATATCTCGACGCAGGTAAGCACATGTCTTGAATCGACTTGAAGTTGACGCTCGTATGAAGTGAAGATCGTCCACCGCTGTTTGATGCGAGTCTTACTCATAGCTTACACGATGCGAAGATGGATACACCTTTTGGCACGCGCCATTGTTGCCATACTACCGTCGTTTTACGACAACGTGTTCGTTTGCAGACAGAATGTCGAAAAAAGAGATGTGGGATTGGAACGCGTCCGTGAAATTTTATGCCATTGGTGGTCCGCTTCCGAGTCATTTCCGTCGTATGCATACCCTTGGTAAGGTAGACTGTCTGTTTCCGCAAAGTGGAAAGCATGTGCAGTTCTGCTTTGCACGGTTTCGTACCATAGGAGCGTGTTGCAACAGATCGCACCCTGCCAGGCGTGAGCGTTTTCCGTCGTACTGTGTGCGCTTCATGGCCATTCAGACAAATCCTCCCTGATTTTTATATTGATTTTCTCTCAAGCTTGCGGGGTTGAGCTCTCTGACTTGTTGTTTTGGCTTGTTCTACGTTACTGTCGGTTGAGCGAGTCTCCAGTTTGCGCGGCGTCTTTCGAGCGCTTGCCGACTTGGTAGAATCAACATTGGAGTTGTCGGGTTGTGATTGCAGTTTACGCGGCCTTTTCCGGCCTTTGGCATCTTTCTCTTGCGCGGTATCTCCAGTTGCTGCTTGTTTTCCTTTTGGGTCATCGCTTGATCCCAACCCATCCGCTTCATTGCTCTTTTGTTTGGATTGTGTTGAAGGCTTGCGGGCACCTCCCATAGAAGAAACCATGTTTCTCGCACTTGCCATCCAGCCTTCATCAGGCATGGCTGCACCACCCTCCTCGTGCAGCCTCTTCAATTCGGCTTCGTCAGGCATGTCTTCCTCTTGAATCTGTCCCATCATTTTTTCAAGAGCCTGTTTTTGCTCTGTGCTGGCAACCCAACCCGGAAGATCTCCCGTGAACTTGCGCACTCCTTTCCCAGCAAGCTCACCGAGATTCCAAAACGGTCCGTTCAAAGTGCCAGCAGCAGCTCCAATTCCAAACCCTAGTCCACCTGTGATTGTTGAAGTGATACCTCCCACTAAGGTTCCTGTCAGAGCTCCCAATGTTGCTCCAGGAGTTACTCCCAGCCCGGTGCCGATGGCTGCACCTTGGAATGTGCCTGACCGAAGATATTTTGCTGTTTTGCCGAAGGACTCGGCTTCGATCTGCGCATCAATGGCCTGCTCCATCAGCTTTTGGCGTTCGTCTGGATCGCCTGCACCAGCGGCTGCCTCTTTCAGATCTTTCGCTTTCTTCTGTGCGTTCATTGCTGCATTTGCAGCCTTTGAAGATTCTTGGCGCACCTCTTCATCCGGGATGGCTTCCTTGGTGGACTCTGCATTCGTGGAAGTCTCGCCTTTCTTGGCTATACTCTCCTTCTTCGTATCTACAGTCATATCGAGATTGTGCAACGCTCAAAGAAACGTTGCTTGGGCCTTTCTTTAGACTTCCTCCGAGAAGTTGTTTGGTTGATTGATGGACACTAGCACGACTAGGTACTTCATACGAGTAGTTACGTCATGGACGCTAGCACGTGCTACCGGTAAACCATAACAGGGTCAGCGACTTGGCGACCCTGTAGGCGGTTCTCACACACGGCTGAACATCAATGCAGCCATGGCGACTGTATCAGCAAAAGCCATATAGACGACTTGCCTCTCCTGTGCTCGCAGGCTTAGATTGCATGCGCACACTTCAGTGATGCTGTCACGGTCAAACGCTCCTGCGCATCGCGAGCCAATTCGGCTTCATGGCAGCGAGTCCCTTCAAATTATGTTTTGAAGATTTCTCTGTACTTGCATACGTTCGCCAACCAAAAAATGAGGTGCTGGGAAGGCGAAATCAAATGCTGGAGGTAGACTTATCATTGCTTTGCTCACGGCATAAACTCAGCTGGGAGGCTGCGTAAGCTTTCGTTGCAGTCCGATCTTTACCTACCACAGTAGATTGGAAAGAAATCCTGGTGTTCATCTAAGTCTTCTCGAGCTAGAGCGTTACAAGAAAGTATCAATTATTCACGCTCTGGTCACTTACAAGTCATGCAGTCGCAAATTGAGTGCAGGCTTCAATGCCGCCCTTGCAAAGGAGAGCGGCTGGGGAGCCTAGGGGCTTTGACCTGCAGCATCAACGCACCTCAATCCTTGGTCATTGGCTGACAGACCTCAGACTAGGCCTGTGGTCAACCAGCACAAAGAGATCGAGATGTAGGATGAGTTTCGTACAGTAGTCCGATGGCGCACATACCTGCGGCGGGAAGGGACACATCACCAAGGAGACGCTCCCTTGGTGCTACGATTTTCTTTAAAATGAGTTTGCCCTCCTTTCCGTGTTGTCTTCTCACCGCTGGCCGTGGTCCAGTGTTACTCTTGCTGACAACTCTACAGACGCTTCGAATATGCTTGACTGTCTTTTCTTTATCAATTCTCCTCTGAGCAGAGCACACAGGCTATGAACCTTGGGAAATGCATGAAGTGCTAACGTGGAAAGGACTTGGACGAAACCAGTAGCGCAGCGTCTGGATCGCGAACCGTGTTTGCGACAGCATCTTCAACTCTCACGACATCCGCCCGTACTTCAACCATAGCTTCCACCACGCCGGAAACGTCCACGAGTCACTCCACATCTAGTGAAACGTCACCAACTCGTACGTTCCCCGTCTCCTTGTCATCGAACCTGCCGCTATCGATGACCACCCAGCTCCCGGCGAAGTCTTCGAAGACCCTCTCCACTACTTCGTTGTTGGGCACTTTCACGTCTCGTCACATCTCCCCGTCTCCCGCATTGGTCTCACAAAGCGCAGCACGCAGCTCCCACGCCAACTTGAGCGAAAAGGCCATCATTGGCTTCAGTGTGGGCATCGGCGTTGCATTTATTATCATTATATCCGGCATCGTGACCATTCTTCATCAGCGGAGACATGAGCGCGAAGATCGTGGCGTCGGAGCACACATTCCTGTTATTGCAGATGCAATCTTATCGCCTCTCACACCTGCCACAAAGTATGCTCATAGCCAGACACACGAAGCGTTGGTGGAGCCACCGGAAGTTGAGGGCTGTACGCCGTTATTCGAATTGCAGAGTCCCGATGGAGAGAAGTGTAATGGTAGGGTGCATGTGGGCGGGCAAAGGAGATATTGACGTGATCTTATTCGTGAGAGCTAATACACCACGAGGGTATAATTGGGAGCAGGAAAGGATCATTCTGGCTGTGTGCTCTTCTACGATGACAACAATGAAAACCCTGGGAAGGTACGACATTCCCACTTCAACTCTAAAATCGAGTTTTCGGATGTGTCTGTCCTCACTAATGAAATTGTCGTGTCTCACTGCGCAGCATGTAGCGCGCCGCCCTTGGAATCGTCTGGAAGTAAGTCAGCGAAGTGCTTAAAGTACTACGAAGCTTATTGTGGCATTGAAGCATTTCTACCTTTCGGATCGTCTCCAGCCAACTACGTCAGGCTTATCAACAACGGTAGGACTCCGGACTCTTCGACTCTAGCTACCCATGGGTCGTCACTAGGCCGTTTGGTCAGTGGGTGAGCTTCACGTGGTTGGGCGTGTCGGAACCTGTCTTTTACGGTAATTTGTAGGAAGAGCCCACGCACATATCCATGTCGCTCCTGCGACACGCAGCGACTACAGCGAACTTTCTACAACACCTCCCACATTTGCCATTAAGTTACGAAAACTTTCTTTAAAAAAGCACTTTAAAAATGTCAGCTATGGCCTGAAAATACTTGGATACTCACTAGTTGGGTGTTTCGATGTATGTGCTCTGATTGTAATTACTATCAAAATCATGATGGAAACTGTAATTACACTGGTCAACGGTTCCAGATTGTGAGGACGCTTCATAATCTGAAAAGATCCGTGACTTGCCAACTTGGCACCTGATATCATTGGCACTCAAGTGCATGAAATTGCACTTTTCGAAGGTTTCATGATGACTTCCACCTGAGCAGGGTGAAAGAGTGCTTGGCAAAGCTGAACTTGCCCTTGCCATCCCACTCACTCTCCTTGATTCCGACTTCCTCCTTGCCCTCGGTATTCACCAAATCCACGCTATCGCCACCGACGGTGAACACCTTCACACTCTGCGCCTGCACACCCTGCAAGTCGACTTCAAAACTCTTGTCCTCGCTCACGTTCGCCACCGCAAGATTGACGTACCCGTCATCTCCCAGCGTAGCGCTGCAGTCCAAGAATGGCGTTTCAATCGTCCCGCGAATCCAGCTCGGATTTGTCCGTCCGCCGTACTCGGGCGCCCGTACGTTGAGCGCAATAGTCTGACCGCGCATATACTTGCTGAAGAGCAGCAACGGCCACCAGATGGTTTGCTTGATCAGCCCATCCTTCGTCGTCATGAGCGGCGAAATGACATTTACGCTCTGCGCGATATTCGCCATGCCCATATCCTTTGCCTGGCGAATGAATCCGTTCAAGAAGACGGCAACAGC
>TARA_R110002003_G_scaffold27_9_pt1 | contig 11719 bp, 11 predicted proteins | sample TARA_R110002003 | Tara Oceans TARA_R110002003 (sample SAMEA4396441) | marine metagenome | biome: Westerlies Biome; feature: [SRF] surface water layer (ENVO:00010504); material: water (ENVO:00002006), including particulate matter (ENVO:01000060) such as... | depth 5 m | reverse complement strand
ATGGAGGTAAAGATGAACCGTCTTAGGAGGATTGGAGTGGTTACTGACCGTTCGCAGCTATTGAGACGCTTTACGACATTATACGACGCGCGCAAACCTCTACCACGCGAACTTCACATGACGTTCGTGCTTCTAAGGGTGCCCAAGCATCCTCACGATCATCTCATCCTACCAAGCCAACTTCGCCCTCCTCCAGCGCGCTCTTCAAGGCGTACGAGCAAGTCCTTGCAGAACAAGGTCTGCAGCCCAGCGACGATGCGATCTTGCACCGCTTCTTGTTTCGCATGCAAGAGGACCGACGGCATGATGAAGGTCTTGTACAGCGGTTCAAGCGCGTCCTCGGAGACATGGGAATCCAAGTTGAGGTGGACGAAGAGGGTGAAGGAGTCGAGGTCACTTCAAATCTGGATAAGACGCGTGATGCATCGCGTAGTGGTGCGGTCGCGGCACTGGGAAGACACTCAAGAAGGAGCAGTTTTGACAGCTTCTTCGATGGGACCGCGGACAAGGTCGCAGGCACAGACTATGGCGAGCTGCCTCTGCGCTCTCGAAGTGGCTCGGACTGGAACGGCCGCCGCGTGAGGTCCGATACAGAAGCACAGTCATATCAGCAGGCGCAAATACCCATCCGTCACCGGTTGAATGGTAACGCGCCCCGACGATCGACATCGGCGCAACAGCATTCGAGGCCAAAGAGGAGCGCATCTGTGTCTAGTCGCGGCAGTCTGCAGATACGACGAGATGGACGCACTGGGACCTCTCGAGCCGGCGCGTATGATGCGGACGATAGCGAGCATTCAGACCGCACGACCAGTCTCGATCTGTCACACATTCAGGTGCCCGGAATCAATGCGCCAATCCCGGATATCTCGCACAACTCGTCGCATGCTCACCAGCAATATGCACCTGAGCCATTCCGTCCCTCCGACACTCGTTTGATGGACGATGCAGAGATATTTGAGGAGCAGCGGCTGCACAGAGTGACAAGAGACTGCTTACAGGCCTGGCGTAATCGCACGCAGGAAAGACAGTCCATCCACGATGACATGGATAGGCTAGCGGTCGCAACATATGATAGAAGGGTCTTGAGAGTAGCTTTCGAGATCCTTCGGGACACTATGCGCGTGCGCAGGTCGAGTCGAGAGACAGACCGCTTCTTCAATCGACTAGAAGAGCGCGCCGACCGAGCGAGAAATCTCTTCCTGTTGACGAAGGCTTTTACCCACTGGGCGAAGAGTGCAGAAGATGAGGTCCAGCGTACATCTGTAGCGCGACGACATATTTTGCGGACCCGGTTCTTCAACGGCTGGCGCGAGATTACAGCTGTCAACGAGCTCAAGATCCAGCACTTCGTTCTCGCAAAATTCCTGCGGCAATGGCGGGCTCGTGCCGCTAAGGTCCGCGAAAACACTCAATTTGCCGTTGCATTGTATGAGGAAACTCTGGTGCACCGGATTTACAGAGAGTGGTTTTTCAAGTTCTGCGCAATTGCCGCGCCCGCGTGGAGGAATGATCGAATAAGAAAGATCGCGCTGCACAAGATGAACGAGATTGCCAAGGTTTTGAGAGAAAGGCAAGGGTGGGCTACCGATCGATGGGAAAGGGGAGTATTGAGAAAGTCATTTCAAGCATGGCGAGACAGGTCGTCGCATGTGCAGTCGCTGCAAACTCAAGCCGATACCTTCAGGCACAATGCTCCGCTTTCGTCAGCCTTCGGTGCACTGCGGAAGCAATCACAACTTGCGCCACTACTTCGACAGCTTCAAGAACGGGTGGCCGGCCGTATCGTTCGGACAGCCTTCCAGAATTGGCAAAATACTGCTCAGCTGTCCCGCCAAGCTCGCGATGTCGACCGTATGCGAATCTTGCGCAATGCTTACACAGTCTGGAATGATCGACTACGAGTCAAAGCTCTCGAAGACCGCATCAATGATCGGCTCATAGTGGAGAGTCTCTACAAGTGGACGCTGGCTTCGAGAGTATCTCTCTTTCAGCGTGTTCATGATCGACAGGTCAAAGCGTCTACCTTCCTGAAGTGGGTCACGAAGACGAATGAGCGCAGCAACACACTTGATGCTGCTGAGAGGAGATTTGCACAGTTCAAGCGCACTCAGCTGCTCCGGACTTGCCTGCGAAAGATGGAAGCCATCACTGCGGAGAAACGTGCTGAGGAGTTTGCTGTAGTGGCAGAGTACCAGCAAAAGCTTAAGCAGCGGATCTTCGATAAGTTGAAGGAGCGACAAGAGCATTTCCTGCAGCTTAACAAGTGGGCTGGTGATGCTCGCTTCTACGTGCTGTGCAAGCGGACGTTGAAGACCTGGAACGAAGCTACACAACATGCGCGTCGGAACCGAAGACGCGACACGTATGCCCAAGTACGACGAACAGTCAAGACAAACCTTGTTCGACGGCTCTTTGCGATTTGGAGAGACAAGGCGAACCATATTGCGCATCTCAATCAGCAGGCCAATGACTTGGTGGAGAACCGGACTATGCAGAGTGGCACTTCACTCATCCATCGATGGCACGACCGGACCATCACACTCCTTCAGCAAAACACTCAAGCCACAAACATCTACGCCTTCAAGCTAGAGACTCACTACTTTCGCACCTGGTCCGAACGTTTCGCTACTTACCAGACCATGGACAGCCAAGCTGTTGCTCTGAGGCAAGAAAGCGCCGAACTTGTGGCCACGTCGGCACTCAAGAAGCTCGGCTGGCGTCTCTGGAACATACAACGTCAAGAGGAAAATGCGAGGGCGTTGTATGAGAGAAACTTCGAGAAACATGTCAGAGCGATGATTAGGTTTTGGGCTGAGCAGACGAACGAGCGACTGGCGAATAGGCCGCTTAGTCCGACGCCAACGAGCAGGTCGCGGAGGAGTCGCAGAGACGACGATGGTGAACCAAGCCAAGGCGAGGGTGGTGATCATGATGACCAATCGAGGAACGACCGAGATGAGTCCAGACGAGTCGAAGGCGGCCACTCACCTCCCGGTCTAGGAGACTGGACCGCCTTCGACGACAACGCACTCGGCCTCAACAACGACCTCGATCTCTCCCTCAGCATCACCCCCTCCCCTCACCGCCAAGCCACCCCCTTCGCCTTTCCTCCCCCGTCATCAACACGCCCGCCCCCGCACCGCTCCATCCTCCGCCCCACCCCCGCCCGCCCAAACACTTACCCACAACCCCAATCCACACTCGGACCGCTATCTCAAACCATCCCCGAAGACTCGATCCTCGACCCAGCCTTCGCGGCGGGTCTGGATACACACCTCGCCGACCCGGACACTTTCTGGAGCGGAACCCCATTGCCCCCTCCTCCGTCTGCGCTCAACGTCAACGTCAATATGAACGCATCCGCGCAAGCCAAGCCGGGCTACCTCAAGACGCCCAGCAAGCGCAGCGTGGTTAGAGCGAAGAGGCCGGAGTTGCCGCTGAGTCCGGAGAAGAGCGAGGCCGTGCGCAGGCCGCTGGGCCAAGCGGTGGGCGCGATGAGTGCGCCGCCGGCGCAGCGGCGGAGCGGCGGGGCTGGGGGTGCTGGGTTTGGACCTGCGGGATTGACGAGTTTTCAGAGGAGGTTGCGGGAGGGGGGGTTTGGTGCTGCTGGGACTGGGACTGGGGGAAATGGATTTAGCAAGAGTGTTGTGGGGCTGGGGAGAGGTGCGAGAGGGCGTGGGGAGAGGAGGGTTGGGTTTGGCGATGTTGGTGGCATGGGCTGAGGGTGCTGGGGATTGGCGATGTTGGTGGCATGGGCTGAGAGGTTCTGGTGGTGGTGGTGTTGGTGTTGAGATGGATCATACCGCGGTCAGGTCTGGATTGAAAGTGCTTGGTGTTGGCGGTGATGTTGGTGTTGGTGGAGTGCTAGATACCCCTTATCTTTTTTCTGTTCGAATTAAGCAATGTGCAAGTATATCGAATTCGAACCGGCGACATCAAAATCGGGTCATGATGTCGGTTGTTGAAGTGGCTTCACCCTGTTGTTCTAGCCTAGTATACACTCGGACTAGCGTGCTCTGGATCCCTGTCGCGCATCGCATAGCCCTGAAGTTCGATCGCTCACCCTGTTGTTCTCAGCCTCATGCACCGCCTTTTCACTCGCGAAAGCCCCGCAACATGATGGTGTTCCGTTGTTTTTCGTTGGTACGGGTTTCCTGTGCTTGCGATGGATCCCCAGCCATCTACGTTCAGCCTGGATGACGCCAATGACCCCTTCACCGACTTCATCGATTACGATGCGTACTTTCCGTCCCAAGTCTTACCAGATGAAGAATGGTCTGCCCCAAATTGTGCAGGCGGAGGTCTTCTTGGAGCGCAGTCTCCGCAGACCACGTTGCTAGATCTAGCAATTGACGACTTCGCACCGGGTGAGCTAGACGCTGGCTCGCCGTACCCTACGATACTCGACCTTCAGGACGACACTCAAGACGCGGCAGAGTTCGAAGCCTCAGATCCTTGCGTCTCCCCAGATTTTGAAGCCTGGCTCAATCTCCAGCCGGATACCAGTCAGCAGTTGAACGATTTCGACGCTCTTATCGCATCGCTGGACGATCATCTCGCCCCACCCGCAGCCGATGCTCTCGAGCCAACAGCCGGTTGCTCACCTACTGCCGGCTCTCATACGCCGTTTCGAACCTCTCGGGCACCAGCGGCCCTACAGATAGCTGATACGAAATCGAACGATTTGGTTCCGCTTCACGACAGTGGTGCAAACGACAATCTTTGTCGTACGCAGCCTTCAGCACAGCACGCACGCTCACGGTCGCCCAGGCGTTCTGCGCGAAGTTGCTCTCCGCGCCAAGGTGGCTCACCATGTCGTCCCAATACTGGAGCTCAGGATGCAGAAATCACAGGCGGACCAGCACTAGTGGCAGATATGCAGGCTCTGAAAGCATCGTCGAACGCGCCCGATGTGTTGGGGCCTCTAGAAGGTATACAGGTCAAAAAGGTTCCCAAATGGAGTCCAGAAGAGGACGATCTTCTTACCAAGCTGCGGGGTCAGGGAATGCTGTGGAATGACATCGCAAAGCACCTTCACTATCGAAGTGCGATATCTTGTCGCTTACGCTATCAAAACTACTTAGAAAGGCGAACAGTCTGGACCGAAGATCAGAAGAACGCACTTGCGAGACTCTATGCTCGGTATGTACAAAAGACTGTCAGGAGCCTATGCCTCATGTATGCGACGATTTCGTGTGGACTGATCCAGGCATTTATACTAAGCCCGTGTCTCATCTATCCTACAGTATCAACGCACTCTGTGGCCTTGCTGACTCTAGCATAGGTACAAAGACCAGATGTGGCAGAAAGTCGCTGTTGAGCTCGGTATACCATGGCGCTCAGCTGAGTCAATGCACTGGCAGCTGGGGCAGCAAGAGATGGTAGCACGTGCCAATGCCCCAGTCTTTCAAATGTACCCCTTAAATCGTGCTAAGACTTCCATCTCAGCAGGAACACTCGGACAAGAATCAACGAAACGCAGACGAAGCTCTCCAGGAAAGGTGGAATGCGAGCACGAACTTAAATTTGGGCGAGCTAGCATATCACCTACAGCGCAAGAGATCCTCGAAGACCACTTCAAACGTGACCCTTATCCGGATCAGAAACATTTAGACATGCTCTCTACTGCAACTGCTTTGTCCGCAAAACAGGTCAGGACTTGGTATGCGAATGCAAGGTCTCGCAAAACCGGAGCAAGTGGTAAGTGCACAAGCTATGTCACTCCATCAACGAAAGCTCGTCCTCTCCTCGTGCTTTCAGGTCCCCAAGAATCTTGCTAATGACATGAGGTAGGCTCACTGCATGGACTTGCCACCCCACAAGACTCTCCCGTAGACTCGAACTATGGCCTTCATAACTACGCCACGTCCACCGTGGATCAGACTATGGCTGCCCACTTGTCCATGAAGCAAGCACTTATGGACCAAGCCGATGATGTGCCAGACTTTGTGCACTCGGCTAGGCGGTCGTCTAGTATAGCTCGGTCCGACACCTCGATGCGCTCGATAGGAAGTGCGATGAGTTGCTCCAGTCTCAGATCAGTTGATCATCGGGGCTCTAGACGTGGACGCAAAGGCTGGACGGCACCATCGTATGAGGATTATCGACCGATCTCAGTACCTCAAGGTACAGTAGATGCTCATTCATCGCCTTTTTTGCACTTGCCATCACTACGTCCTGCGGACCTGCCCACGACCGGGAAGAAGGATGCAATACATTCGCCGATGCAATCTACGCCGCCACACCCTGCTGTAGCTAACGCCACTCAAAGAGTTTACTTGGATGTTCCATGGCCCTTGCCTTGGCTACGCCGCACTGAAACCCTCCAGGACGGTCAAGACCCTAGCTGGCGTTGGGCCGACCTAAAAACTCCGGCAGACACCGACTCGAACGGTGCGAATCACGAGCACAGCATGATGTCCAATGGGACTGTGCATAATCAGGCGGTCGAAGAACGAGGGTGTGATGCAGGAGCGGCAGCTCAATCTCGTGGCAGACAGAAGGACAAGGTCAAGGACCATGAGGACAATCTGAAATCTGGACACCGGTCCATATTTTGCACATGGCCCACCTGCAACAAGACGTTCCAATACAGATTCGAGTGGGCCCGGCACGAGGAGGCAACACACTACTGTCCCTACCACTGGGTATGTTGTTTGGATGATCCCAGGCACGACGCAGGAAGTCTTCCCAAATGCCTCATGTGTGGGCAACAGGATGTTTCTTACACACATATCTTAGAGCACGACGAGTTTGAGAAGTGCGTCGGTAAGGACCGTGAGTCGCGCACGTTTCTCAGGCGTGACCACCTCATCCAGCACATAAAAGGGTCTCATTTGAACACTCGCACGGGGCCACAACACGACGACGAAGGACTACTTCCCAAGCTGGCCTCAGCCTGGAAGACGGAGAACCCGTTGTTGTCCAAGGTGGCCCTGTACTGCGGATTTTGTTTCATGATGTTTGATAGGTGGGAAGACAGACAAGAACATGTCTTTGCACATTTTGGCGACGACTCGGCCGGTCGTCGGGTAGACAAGTCAGACTGGAAAGAGGCAGAAGTCACGTTCTGACAACTGTTATAATGCTGTCAATGCCAAACGCTACCACGCTTCTTATGCGCGGAGTACATAGTCTTGGACTTACCGTATCTGTCCCATTTACAAGACTCAAGCAGGGGTGCGACGTTAGCCAATAGCAGATTAAGCTGGGGCTCGCTTAAGATTTGCGTAACCTCCCAGCCGAACGTGGTTAGCCGATTTTCCGGACCTCCGCGATCACCGCATCGCAACTCCCCCAACTCTGCATCTGCAGACGAGCCACCTCTAATCCTGCCTACACCCCCATCACCCACCTCCACACCGTCCACGCATCGCAACCATGGCCGACAAGCTCCGCGCCCAGCAGCAACTCGAAGCGCTCCAGGCGCGCTACATCGGTATCGGCAGCGCAGACACGACCAAACACGAATGGACCTCCAACATTGCGCGGGATTCGCTAGCAAGCTACATTGGCCACCCGCCGCTGCTGCAGTACATGAGTATTGGCTTGGGACAGCCGCGCGAGAAGACGAGGGTGCAGTTGCTGGAGCGCATGGTGCAGCCTGTGGGACCGCCGCCTGAGGTAAGTTCGGACTGGTTTGCAATGGGTTGGAGGATGGTATGGGCTGACGGGCGTGTAGCAACAGGACTGATGAGTATTGGATGAGAGGTTGAGGATAATACTTTTGAGGACTGCAAAGACATGTGCGGCACTCACGAAATCGCGAGTAGATCTTCAAAGAAGCGCATGGAAGATGACCAGGAGACTACGAGGTGAGGGTCAAGTGACTACGAGGAGCAGTGGGCGCTGGGAAAGGAAGTCGGCTAGATGTTTGGTTGGACTAGTGACGCTTATATTGCTGTTGCGCCGTATGCGGGTGGAGGATGCACATGGGCATGTAGGGCAAGATGCGCAGGGGCAGAGAGGCTCTACTTTCCTCGCTCCGACCGTGCAGTGCGGTATCCTGAGCTTCGCGAGTTGCGAGTCCATCTCTCCGGTGAAGATCCCAAATGTAAAGCAAGATCTTAGGCACCCCTCAATCGCTATCGCTCGCACTGCCCGTCGGACCATCGTCATCCTCCTCAACCACGTCTCCACCGGCCTGCATACTAAACTCTCCCTTTTGCAGTATACTCCGCAGCTCCGTATTGCGTGGGTCTGCAAGCTCGATAGGCTTCAACTTCGCCTTGTTCCGTATCCTGGGATCGCAGCCGGCATCGAGCAGTATCTCTACGATGGGGTGGCCGTGGGCCCACTCAGCCTTGTCGAGCGAGTTCACGTAGCGGACGGCCTTGTGAAGGGGAGTGTCTTGTTCCAAGCGGTCGATCTCTTCGATCTCTATGCCCTCTTGGTCGAGCAGGATGTCGAGGACATCATCTATGCTTCTGATTAGCGGGATGACTCAAAGAGAGCGATGCAGGCTCTTCAACATACAGCTTCCGTAGGTCGCAGCAACATGTAAGACACCGTTGCCCACGCCGTCCTTTGCGCTATTGAGTATCTGTGCGACAAGCTCCGCCGGTTTTCCACCAGACTTTGAGGCTGATGCGCTAATGTTTGCTATGGTTTCCTCGAGGAGTGTGGTGTTGTTACGACGGCATGCTTCGAAGACGAGCTCGCGGGGGGAGGCGCCCTGGAGGTCTGTTAGCATTGCGGACCTTGACGAACAGGTGCTCATACCTCTTCTTCAGCCATTGTGCCCGTTTGTGGAACTTGCTCAAGTCCTCAGACAGGTTCGCGAAGTGTCCTTCCCACGCCTAAGTATTCGAGGCTGCTATAGCGGGGCTCTCGGGAGTGCCGTTGGTTGTGCGGCGCTTCGGACGAGCGTGCGGTATGATGTCACGGAGGGGCGATTCCTCTACTAAGTATGTAGGAGGGAAGAGAAGCCACGTCGCCAGCGAGGTCGGTTGTAGTCTGAAAAACTGTGTACAATGCGCGTTCCTGAGGCTCGTGGCTGCAGGGAGTGTCGGTGAACCGCCCCGCACTTTGCCCAGCTCGTGGCTAGCGCTGCAGGGTCCCGCCATAACTTTTGAGATGCGCAGGCCGAGTTAATTGCAGTCACGTCACCGGCTCCAGTGCTGAACGCCATGTTGCTCTGTAAGTCCACTGGTTATTGTCCAGGCCTCATACGATCAAGATAACAACACTTACAATGGGATAGTCTGCCCAACATGCAGCAATATGCTGCGCGTCTCGAAAGTACCTCCCGGTGACCCAACGACCGAGGACTATGTCGGCCAAAACCGCTTCGAATGTCTCACCTGCCCCTACCACTTCGTCATCAACAAGCGCTACTTCGAGCGCAAGTACATGAAGAAGAAGGAAGTCGAAGACATTCTCGGAGGCAAGGGCGCGTGGGATAACGTGGACAAAACACAAGGTACGTTTGCCGCGGTGCAACTACTGGCATGGAAGGCATATTGGCTTGTGCCCAGAGGCTGACGATGGCACAGTGCAATGTCCGAACGAGAAATGCAGAAACGACGAGGCCTACTGGTACCAGCTACAAATCCGCAGTGCTGACGAGCCTATGACTGCATTTTACAAGGTCAGTCCCGGAAGTCTTGGTGGAACACAATCAAATCTGACAGACAACAGTGCACCAAATGCGCAAAGGAATGGCGCGAATAGGTCGGATTGTCGGTTCTACATACATGGAGTTTGGAGCACTAGAGTCCGCTGCGATATACCCAATCTGCTTGCAGTCGAACATGCCTTCTTTGTACGAATTATGAAATATAGTATGTGACTCGCAGCGAGAGGTCGAGAGGAATTGAACCATAGTAAACCCAGCCGCATTTTGTACGCATGCGCACGTCGCCAGCTTCAATCGACTACCAGTCAAGATAGTAGTATTCATGCAACTATGTTGGCCACGTCTTTCGTGCGACGGATAAGGTTTGCATCCTCATCCACGTCGTAGTAAAAGGAAGTTTTGACCCATATCGGCGGTTTCCCCGTTCTAAGAGGCAATGCGATCACTGAAATTATGTAGAAGAAGGCAGCAAAAAGAAAAAAAAGAAGATGTGACCTAACCAGGGGTCGCTAGTGCGTGTTAGTGATGGATCGAACGCAGGCTTTGCGAAGTGCTACTTACAACCTGGAATCTCTTGATTACTAGATATCGTAGTCAAGCGCCTTGCCATTGGGCCATTAGGCCAGTGTACTGGATTATGGAGAAATTGGTTGTAAGATGCTTTATATACTGCTCAGTATTGAGAGCGTCAAAATGCCACCCCTCCATGTGCAAGAAGCTAGCGATGACGCGTGCAGGGCCGACCCACTTAGCCCACCTCCATCACTTCGACCAACGACCACCACAGGCAGCAACGAATAGTCTTGTACAGCCTCACACTTGGCACTATGCCGTCCACAACGCATCACGGGTATTTGTTGTGTGCGTTCGGGAACGCTTTTGGTCTCTTTGTAACTTGAGGACCGCCAACTCCGAGTCTCAACAACCCAAGCGAGCCGCAATCAGCCTTGCCGAACTTGTTGATAATGTCTCCCACCAGTAACGAACCACGCGAATTCCAGCCGGTGATTGCTCAATTTTCCGGAAACCGGTTCGTCAACGGCGGCGGCGTCGCGATCTTCCATCTTGCGACTGGTAGAGTCGTGATTTGCAGTGCTGAGTCTCGCCGCGGTGGGAAGTATTACTTCTTGCCCAAGGGACGACGCGATGCTGGCGAAGAGAGTGGCACAGGAGCAGAGCGGGAGGGCTATGAAGAGGTATTCAAAGCAAATAGTGTGTATTATGGGGGGTTTCCATGCTAACTTTGACGCAGAGCGGCTATCGCAACCGCCTCCTTCCCCTACCGACACTCCACCGCCAACCCCAAGCCCATCCCCGCGTCCACGCACCACCCATGACCGCCGAGCCTGTCTGGATGCAGCTCATGCCTCTCGGGACGCGGCAATACGTGATATACTGGTACATTGCCGAGACACTTCCACCCGACGTTGAAAAGGACCTCGAGACAGAAGTGGGTGCCGTGTACAAACCTCCGCCTCCGTTTCCAAGGAACTTAACACTGCGGGAGCGCATTAAGCAGGATCCAGAGGGTTACGAGCCGCTGCATCATGAGGGTACGGGCGTGGATGAGGAAGAGCGGACGTATGAGAGTCATCTTGTCCCGGTTGAAGAGGCGGTTGGAAAGCTAGGGAGGAATAGTGTGCAAGCCGATGTGGTGTTGAAGGGGTGGCAGGGAATTCAAGATCGGCTTGCGATCGAGGAGGCCGCTACGTCGACGAGTCCTGAGGCCATGGCATGTTGAAGAAAGCATTCGGTTGCTGTTGGGTCGATATTAGCCGAATTTGGAGTGAGTAGAGGCTGAGCTTAACAATTGCGTCGTGAAGTCGGTATTGGTTGGGTACACGTCCGAAGTAGATGTTTGCGCCCATTTAACGGCTCAGGTCAAGAGATTAGGCCGCATTGTTATACATTGCGACTTCTTTCCGCCTTCCTTCACGCTGTACTAGTACTCACTAAGGCCAAAGTCTGTCAACAGTTTAAAGAGGCTGCGACTGGATCAAGTCATGATGCTACCCACGCAATGATAACGACTTGTGTGGTTGTGAATATGCATGCACTCAATGTCTTGCAAGGAGCTAAAAGTAAGGCGAAGTGACGTGAGAAAAGGGCAATCTGACAAACAAAATACGGCAAGAAATA
>TARA_R110002003_G_scaffold357_5_pt1 | contig 11720 bp, 7 predicted proteins | sample TARA_R110002003 | Tara Oceans TARA_R110002003 (sample SAMEA4396441) | marine metagenome | biome: Westerlies Biome; feature: [SRF] surface water layer (ENVO:00010504); material: water (ENVO:00002006), including particulate matter (ENVO:01000060) such as... | depth 5 m | reverse complement strand
AGAAGACGCACTGCATCATGCTCAATGGCGAGCTCTTTAAGGTTGGAGCCAATTGCCACTACGCGCTCAGTCAGGCTGTCAAACTTGAGCAGTACCCCGCAACACATCAGCACTATTGGATGGATCAGATCTGTATCGATCAGGGCGCTCTTAAAGAGAAGGGAAAGCAAGTAAGCAACATGGGTGAAGTTTACAGGCGGGCGACGGCAGTGTTCGCTTGCATAGGACGGCATGCAGACGACAGTAAATTTGTGTTCGACCTTGTCAATAGTCTGGACCTGAACGACTTCATTGCAGTGCCTTCCTTCCCGGATGTCGAAAGATTCGAAATCCTACAGCGAGTGATTGAACGCCAGGGTATTGACGATCCAAAATTCGAGCGAACGTTTCGCAGCCTGTCAAGCTTAGCTGAGAGGCCATACTGGGATCGCCTGTGGATTGCGCAAGAGTTGTACTTGTCTCGGCTCACAATCGTTCTTTGTGGCGCCGATTCGGTCTTATTGTCCAGTCTTGCTGAGGTCTGGTCAAGCATCATATGGTTTGAAACCCCAGAACACGAAGACCCGACGTTACTATCTGCGCCACTTGAGAGTCATGATGCAATGCCAATGACGATGGGCTACGTGCACGATCCTCCGGAGGCTTGGGCTGCGGGTGTTCCCTTAGGAGACGCAGTGGCGTTGTCTCAGCACCTCCATTGTTTCGACCGCCGTGACGCCTTGTATGGCCTCAGAGCTATGGTGCATTGGCCCGATAGTGTTGATCCTCCTCAGCCAGACTATACTGTGAGCACAACGGGCCTTTTCTGGACGTTCGTGCCGTACGTGACGCGACACGATGATTACCACCCTGACAGGACCATGCTCTGCGAAGACGCCAATCTTGCGCTGATTCGCGACACTCTAGCCGTGAATGATGATTCCGTCCACCTTCTCGGGAAGGACATGCACCGATGCCAAACTCTGTGGAGGGCTTTACACGGTGCCAATAGTCGCATGGAGGCGACGACTCTCTCCAAACTCCTAGAGCATCTAAAAGATACTTTGAATACGAGGCGTCAGGATTGGCTTCATTCTGCTTCCTCAAAGACCGCCATACCTGATCAGGATGACATACAGATCTCAAGAGGCACGTTACATCGTCATGATTTCGCGTTCTTGCCTCTGGAAGGGGACATACTCGAAACCACAAATGTTGTCCCCGAGAAGCTCCGACCGATGCATCACTGAACCGGTCTGCTCGCCAACGTTAACACTGCGACTCCACAAAACACACTTATCACAAATGTCGGCGAGAACATGAGTTTCAGGTCTTTTGCCCGGCCCGGAACTTCAGGCTTCACTGCCACCGCAGATGAGCGACTGCACGGTTTCGTTCACGAGCTAGGAGCCCACCACGGAAGCCCAGACCAAAGAGCTGGGCTTCGCCGAATTCGCGAGGCGGTGCGCACATACATGGAAACGCTCCAACGACAGTGCCGGAGTTTGTGACGATCCAACAGCATTAAAATTATGGGTGACGGCTTCGACGGAGGTCGTCAAGAATGGGTTCTACAGGGAATTGTAGAGGAGGACCAGGGGCGATGCATGGGCCCACGCCAAAGACCTACGCCGCATTGAGGACTCCATTTTAGGCGTCAAGGCCCCGTGCTTCTGCTTGCAAGTACTTTTGCTTGGAAGTACTTTTGCCTGCACGGTGCAGCTATGGTTGTCGTTAGAACCGACCTCAGCGATCGCGCTGACAGTGAAGTCGAGATTCCCGTGATTATTGCGGGTGGAAGGCAGGCGCAGACAGCAACGATGTGCACTGGGCATGGGGGAGAGAACAGTGTATGAAAGCATCCGCACGGTTTCGTCCTTTCGCTGCCCGCGGGCGCCTAGCAGAAGCCGAAAGTGGGTCAGATCTTGAAGATCTTGACGGATATCTTGCAGCGATCGAGTTACAGGGGGTCATCCACGCGAGGTCGGCGGTTCAAGAAGCCGAGCGCGCATTGGCAATGACATCAACACTACACAACGGATCGAAAGTTTGTACTATGAAATGTCGACGCGTTCGACCACTTACTGCTGTTCGGATCCCCCCTTTGGTCCGCGACAGTCGCACCGTCAAGCAAACAACCACGGGAGATATCAACGGGCCGCTTTCGTCGCGTGCCGTCTTCCAGTCCGTCATTGGACAGCGCGTTGCTACGCTGCAGTGTAATGTGGCCGACGCGGTTGCACTTGCGATTGCTGACTTTCTAGACATTGTAAGCCGTCAGCATGGCTGCCAGCGAGCGCCCAACACCACTCGATTCCGAGATCCCTGGTGGATGGATCGAAACGCCTGCGGACCCCAGTCGACAGCAATCGTACCTTGGGTCGCACTTCGCTGCCGAAGACGTCCCTACGCCTCGCGCCTCTGATGCGAAGCACGGCACATTCATATCGAATGCACATCAAACCAGCAGCGACGGCTACTATGGCCAAGGCGAAGGACTGTTCACGAGCTCGAGTAATAGTACGGCAGTGCCCTCACCAGAGAGTGCACCTACTCCAGAGACCAACGAGCAACGCGGGCCGCATGGCGTAGTGGTCCCCATTGCGCATAATGCGCCTCAGGACACGAGCGTGGGGGCGCCTCAGGACACGAGCGTGGGAGCGCCTCAGGACAAAGTGACTGCGCAAGAAGTTGTCGCAATCGAGGCAGTCGAGCAGCATGAGGCAGTCGAAAGCGACTCTTCGTATTCCGACAACGAACGAGACGGAACTTATGCCGCGGTCAAGCCCGCCGAAGCGGCCGCCGCGAGACCTCAATTACAGTCGAAGCAGTCGAAGCCAATGACCGAGGATGAAATCTTCCGCGTCATGTCAAGACGGAGAACAAGCCAGGCCGGCGGGCTGAGCAAGACCAACACAAACGTGACTGAACGGAGCCATGAGGAGGATGATGAGATCAACAACCTCATGTCAAAAATGTTCGGAAGGACACGACAAGAATCATCAGAGGAGGAGAAGACACGACACCATGGCGTCATCTTCAAGCATCTCACCGTCAAGGGTATGGGTATCGGTGCTGCCCTGCAGCCATCCGTTGGGGACTTCTTCTTGGACCCTTTTAGGTTCGGCAAGAATCTCATCACGAAAGGTCCCAAGAAGGCCGCTGGCAAGCCACCTGTGCGCACCCTTCTCGATGACTTCTCTGGTTGCATCAAGAGCGGTGAAATGCTCCTAGTCCTTGGACGTCCCGGCGCTGGCTGCTCGACATTTCTCAAAATGATTGGCAACCAAAGATTTGGATTTGAAGATATCTCTGGCGACGTAACTTACGGTGGTACGGACGCCGAGGAGATGAGTAAGAAGTTTCGCTCTGAGGTAAATAATCTAAGCTCGAACTGATTGCGAGACAACTGCTGACTTCGTACCTTGATAACTTCAGGTTCTATACAATCCCGAAGACGACCTTCATTACGCCACTCTCAAGGTCAAAGAGACTCTGAAATTTGCCCTAAAGACCAGAACGCCGGGCAAAGAATCTCGCAATGAGGGCGAAAGCCGCAAAACATATGTACAAGAATTCCTACGAGTCGTTACAAAGCTCTTCTGGATTGAGCATACCATGAATACCAAGGTCGGAAACGAGCTAATCCGCGGTGTCTCTATCGCCGAAGCAATGATCACAAAGGCATCCGTTCAAGCATGGGACAATTCTACTCGTGGTCTTGACGCTAGCACTGCTTTGGAGTACGTCCAGAGTTTGCGGTCACTGACCAACATGGCGCAAATCTCCACTGCAGTGGCTCTTTACCAGGCTGGAGAGAGTCTTTATGATCTCTTCGATAAGGTGCTATTGATACACGAAGGCCGATGCTGCTACTTTGGTCCTGCTGACAAGGCCGCGGCCTACTTCAAAAATCTTGGATTCAACCGCCCCGAGCGATGGACGACTGCAGACTTCCTGACATCAACCACGGACGAACATGAACGGCAAATCAGAGAAGGCTACGAGGACCGTGTCCCACGGACAGGAGCACAATTTGGTAAGGCTTTTGCTGATAGCGAACAAGCCCAGGCGAATCGTGCAGAGATCGAGGAATACGAGAGAGAAACACAGAGGCAGGCTGAACTGCGTCGTGAAGCGCGCACTAAGGCGACCAAGAAGAAGAACTACACTCTCTCTTTCCCTGCACAAGTAATGGCTTGCACCAGGCGGCAAGCACTTGTTATGATTGGAGACCCGCAATCTCTCTACGGAAAGTGGGGAGGAATCCTATTCCAGGCCCTCATTGTCGGTTCGCTGTTCTACAATCTGCCACCAACCGTTGCAGGAGCATTCCCACGAGGCGGTGTAATCTTCTTTATGCTTCTCTTCAACGCCCTTCTCGCTCTGGCCGAGCTTACCGCTGCATTTGAGAGTCGACCTATTCTGCTGAAGCACAAGAGTTTCTCCTTTTACCGACCCGCTGCGTATGCCATTGCCCAGACGGTAGTCGACGTCCCACTGGTACTCGTGCAAGTCGTCATCTTCGACGTCGTTGTATATTTCATGGCCAACCTACAGCGAACTGCTTCGCAGTTTTTCATATCATTGTTGTTCTTGTGGATTATTACGATGACGATGTACGCCTTCTTCCGAGCTATCGGCGCACTCGTCGGCTCGCTCGATGTCGCAACCCGGATCACCGGAGTTGCAATTCAAGCGCTGGTTGTCTACACTGGCTACTTGATTCCTCCGTCCAAGATGCATCCGTGGTTCTCCTGGTTGCGATGGATCAATCCCATCCAGTATGGATTTGAAGGGCTCCTGGTGAATGAGTTTGCTGGGCTCGAAATTCAGTGCACCCCTCCGTATATCGTGCCGCAGATTCCTGGAGCACAGGAGCAATATCAGTCGTGCGCGCTACAAGGAAACCAGCCAGGTTCTTTGACGGTACAAGGCTCTGACTATCTTCAAGTCGCTTTCCAGTACTCCAGATCGCATCTGTGGCGCAATTTCGGTTTCATATGCGCCTTCTTCATATTTTTTGTAGCGTTAACTGCCTTCGGTATGGAGATCCAGAAGCCTAACAAGGGCGGAGGCGCCGTTACGATCTACAAGCGCGGCCAGGTCCCTAAGGCAGTCGAGAAGGAGATGGAAACGAAGAGTTTGCCCAATGACGAGGAGAACGGCAAGACTGAGACAGTCTCGGAGAAACAATCTTCCAGCGACAACGACGAAAAGACTGTTGATGGTGTCGCCAAGAACGAAACAATCTTCACCTTCCAGAATATTAACTACACCATCCCATACGAAAAGGGCGAGCGCACATTGCTCGACGGCGTACAAGGTTTCGTCCGCCCAGGCCAGCTCACTGCCCTCATGGGTGCTTCCGGTGCTGGAAAAACTACTCTCCTGAACACCCTCGCGCAGCGCATCAACTTTGGTGTAGTCAGGGGAGACTTCCTTGTTGATGGCAAAACCCTACCTTCATCCTTCCAGCGCTCGACTGGCTTCGCAGAGCAAATGGACGTGCACGAGTCAACTGCCACCGTACGAGAGGCACTTCAATTCTCTGCTCGTCTACGGCAACCTAAAGAGACACCATTGCAAGAGAAGTACGACTACGTTGAGACGATCATTGATTTACTTGAGATGCGCAATATCGCCGGTGCTGCCATTGGTGTCAGTGGAAATGGCTTGAATCAAGAGCAACGCAAGCGACTCACTATTGGTGTTGAGTTAGCCAGCAAGCCCGAGCTGCTTTTATTTTTGGATGAGCCGACTTCGGGCCTCGACTCCGGCGCTGCATTCAATATCGTGCGGTTCTTGCGGAAACTTGCGGACGCAGGCCAGGCTATTCTTTGCACTATCCATCAGCCGAGTGCTGTTCTTTTCGAGCACTTTGACCAGTTACTTCTCTTGAAGTCGGGTGGTCGTACAGTGTACTTCGGCGAGCTTGGCCATGACTCCCAAACGATGATCGAGTACTTCCAACGCAACGGAGCGAAGAAGTGCCCACCCAAGGAGAATCCGGCAGAGTACATGCTTGAGGCTATCGGTGCGGGCAACCCCGACTACAAGGGCCAAGACTGGGGCGACGTCTGGCAGAAGTCCGAGGAGAACAACAAACTTGACAATGAGATCCAGGATATCATCAAGAAACGACGCGAAGCCGACAAGAATAAGGAGGCCACCGATGACCGACAGTACGCTATGCCTTACCCTCAACAATGGCTCGCGGTCGTTCGGAGGTCTTTTGTCGCTATCTGGCGAGACCCGGAATACGTTCTTGGTGTTACCATGCTGCACGTCTTCACTGGTCTGTTCAACGGCTTCACTTTCTGGAATCTGGGCCAATCGCAGATTGACATGCAGTCTCGCCTATTCTCCATCTTCATGACTCTGACAATCTCACCGCCTTTGATTCAACAGCTTCAGCCGCGCTTTATCAACATGCGTTCGATCTACGAATCGCGCGAAGGGAGTGCGAAGATCTACTCATGGACAGCCATGGTCTGGGGTACCATACTGAGCGAAATTCCGTATCGACTTATCGCCGGAACCATTTATTGGTGCTGCTGGTACTTCCCGCCTGGCTTCCCTCGTGATACCTACACAGCAGCCAGTGTATGGCTCTTTATGATGCAATTTGAGATGTTCTATCTCGGCTTTGGACAGGCGATCGCTGCTTTCAGTCCGAATGAGCTCCTTGCTTCGCTGCTGGTCCCGCTGTTCTTCACTTTCATCGTCTCATTCTGTGGCGTGGTCGTTCCATACGCTGGCTTAATCACATTCTGGCGATCCTGGATGTACTGGTTGACACCGTTCAAGTATCTGCTTGAAGGCTTCCTCGCTCTCCTCGTTCAAGGGCAGGAGATTCGGTGCGACACAAGCGAGCTTGCCATCTTCCCGCCTCCGCCTGGCCAGTCTTGCCAGCAGTATGCCGGACAATTTGCGCGGCAATCAGGCGGATACGTGCAGGACCAGCCAGATGGAAACTGTGGCTTTTGCCAGTTCGCGACCGGCGACGCGTTCGCGGCGTCTTTCAATGTGTTCCCGCAATATATCTGGCGTGATTTTGGTACGTTCCAGCACCACTCGTAGAGACGAACTCGGCTAACAGCTACTCCTAGGTATTATGTGGGCATACATTCTCTTCAATTTTGCGGTGGTATTTATCTGCACATGGTTATATCTTGGCGGTTTCCGTAAGATCAAGAGCGCATTCAGTCCTGCCGCGAGAAAGCAGAAGAAGGAAAACAAGAGGAAGCAGCAAGGCGATGCAGCCTGAGCTCGGTGTAAGGTTCGGAAGAATCCGTAAGACGCCCGCGGCCGGCTGAGAGCCATCCTAGTCGGGCATGTGGATCCATTGTGCATTGGTATTCCCCGCGAAACATATGGTCGGAACTGGGCTGGATATGGAGTCCAGGCACGAGCGTGGTGCCGTCATTTCCCCTTACATTTCTCTTCCATACTTCGCCTGAACGAATTGTAATCACCCACTCCGTGCAGATCGGATGCATCAAGCGAACAGATTATGTACACCATGCCTCATCGAAATGCAATACGCATATTAGATAGCGAACTGTATGCATATGTCAGTACCGCGGCTATGTATGTTCGATCCGTGACAGTGACAACTACCTCTGCGCGATTAATTCTGGGCGCAATATCAGCGATCTGGACGCTGGGCTGCTCGGCTTAGGCGCGCACGCATGATAAGTACCGAGTTGCTCTCCGGGCTAGACATTATCAATTGATCGAAATGCCTCAGCTTTTCCGATGCACAGGGCGACATGAGACTGCCATCTGTCCGAAGCTGACGTCTGATTCGCGCTCGTTGCTAGACTAGATCATCGTGCAGGGGTAGCGTATCTTCTGAACTGACACGGGCGTAACCGGGAAGACTGAGCTTGCACCGCCTCGCTCTGACCGCCAACGAACATCGTGATATTCGGGAGATGGCCCAATCCGGACGCATGGTTCTTGGCTGCTGAAGTCGAGATCGCAGCAAGCCGTGAATTGCCTTGAAGATTTGCCTGCGAGCCTCGAGGCGTTGAGGCGGCATCACGAGAGCTCAGCGCACGCAAGCTGGAGTCCTTGTGGTGCACAAAGGTAGCCAATGACGAAAGGGAAATCCCCATCCGGCGATTGTGACGCAAGGCTCGACTACCCCACAGAACTCGATCAGCGGTCCGGGGCTCAGCCAGAAATTCCGCACCCAGCTGCCTTGGGCGGCTCAGCCAATACGTGCGCTGTGATAGTAATGCTCGATGCTCGGCGCTGTCACGCGGGGTCCTGCAGACGCGCATCACATAGAGAATGACACAACTGTGAGCGCAGAGGGGCTCTGCCTGTCTTCTGAAACTTTGTCCATGGGCGCCATCGTGATTGCACGCTACACCCGCCATCACACTGGAAGAACTGTCTGCCGAACGCTCGTTCCGAAGACACCCAGCGCTGCTGCCACGTCCCGTGTTATTCTCGTGGACCAATCACAGCGCTACGGCCTAGCTCGGTCCACCTCCACTCTGAGCGTGAGCCACGACGTCGTCAGGATGTCTGGTCGCGGTATTAAAGAGACGTTCGACCCCGTCATTCGAACTGCAAGCCCAGCTCCTTTAGCCCAAGACTTTGCCCGTCAACAGGTGTCTAAACAACAAAGATCCAACTTCCACTCCTCCTCCATATCACCTCTACTCGCAAACATGGCGCCTCCAGCCGTCAACAAGACAAATCTCCACCCCAGCGGCCTCAAGTATGTCCCGTCACCGCCGCAAGTCAATTGACCTCAATGCACAGCCGCTGATTGCTACAGGCCCGCAAAGGAACACACCGAGATTGAAGAAGAGCTTCACGACAAGGCACACATCGACTATGACCGCGTAGCTATTGTAGGCTTTCTTGCTAATCCATTGCTACCGCCGACGCTGACTGCATCCAGGTTGCCAACCCTTCAGTTGCAGCCCTCTACGAAGATGCACTCGTATACGAGACAGGCTCGGCCATCACAGCATCAGGCGCGCTTTCAGCATACTCGGGAGCCAAGACCGGCCGTTCACCCTCGGATAAGCGCATCGTCGAAGAAGACTCCTCAAAAGACCAAGTTTGGTGGGGCCCTGTCAACAAGCCGATGAATCCCGACGTAAGTGTGCAGCTTTCCGTTCACCCTTTCAAGTCGCGTATCATTTCGTAAGGAATTTGCTTGTGAATCCGACGGCAGACGTCATGCAGGCTAAGCGCATACCCGATCAGTGGCGGTTCGCTGCTGAGATCCCTGCACGTGGCGGCGCTGGGCTCGGCTGCCCCGCATCAGCGGCTGCACGGCGGTTGCCCCTCGATTCGGCAGACATTCACGTGTGTTTGCCTTGCTGTTGCTAACGGCACTTGCAGGTCTGGCGTATCAACCGCGAGCGTGCCATTGACTACCTCAACACTAGGAATCGCATCTACGTCGTCGATGGATTCGCCGGTTGGGACGAGCGCTACCGGATACGCGTCCGCGTGGTTTGCGCCCGCGCCTACCATGCCCTCTTCATGCGCAACATGCTCATCCGACCTTCGAGAGAGGAGCTCGAAGGCTTCCATCCCGACTACGTCATCTACAATGCTGGCGCTTTCCCCGCAAATAGGTATACTAGTGGAATGACTTCGTCGACCTCGGTAGCTATCAATTTTGCCGAAAAGGAGATGGTCATTCTCGGTACCGAGTACGCTGGTAAGTTTGTGTGATTTACCACATCACTAAGAATGAAGCTAACGTGCACTAGGTGAAATGAAGAAGGGGTATACATCTCCGCTCTGTGTTGCCAATTGTTACTAATTCTGATGCAAGGATATTCACGGTGCTGTATTATGAGATGCCCGTCAAGCATGACGTCCTCACACTGCACTCCTCTGCCAACGAGGGCCAGAGCGGCGATGTCACTGTCTTCTTCGGCTTGTCAGGTACCGGCAAGACCACGCTGTCTGCCGACCCCAAGCGTGCCTTGATCGGTGATGACGAGCACTGCTGGAGCGACACTGGCGTCTTCAACATCGAGGGCGGCTGCTACGCAAAGTGCATCGGTCTATCTGCCGAGAAGGAACCCGACATTTACGGCGCCATCCGCTTCGGTTCCATCCTCGAGAACGTCGTCTTCGACCCGGTCACCCGTATTGTCGACTACGATGATGACACACTTACCGAGAACACTCGCTGCGCCTACCCCATCGAGTACATCGAGAACACTAAGATTCCCTGCATTTCGAGCAAACACCCCAAGAACCTTGTCCTCTTGACCTGCGATGCTCGTGGTGTCCTCCCACCAATCTCCAAGCTCAACCCTGAGCAGACCATGTACCACTTCATCTCCGGTTACACCTCCAAGATGGCCGGTACTGAGCAAGGCGTCACCGAGCCCCAAGCGACCTTCTCGTCCTGCTTCGCTCAACCCTTCCTTGCCCTTCACCCGATGCGCTACGCCAAGATGCTGGCGAAGAAGATGGAAGAGCACAACGCCGATGCTTGGCTTCTCAACACCGGCTGGGTCGGTGCTGGAGCTACAACAGGCGGCAAACGCTGCCCTCTCAAGTACACTCGTGCCATCCTCGATGCCATCCATTCTGGCGAGCTTGCCAAGGTCGAGTACGAGACGTACGAGACATTCGGTCTTTCGGTTCCCAAGACGTGCCCCAACGTCCCAGACGAGCTACTCAACCCTGCCAAGTCATGGAACGGTACTGCCGACTTCAAGGGCGAGGTGGAGAAGCTTGGCCGGCTCTTCATGGAGAACTTCAAGAAGTACGAGGATCAAGCCACCCCTGAGGTGCTTAAGAGCGGACCGCATGTGTGTTGCTGCCCCAAGCATTCGTAGAAGACGACGAGCATTTTCTTTTCTCACATTTGACAGACTGAGTAACGCGGTCGATTCGACGTCAGCGAATTCCCTTCCCCCTTTTCTTCCTTTGCTGGTTGTGGGTATACATAAGCCCACTGATGGATGACCTTTTTCATACATGTTCATAATACCTTGTACCATCGATGACCGCCCGCGAGCCGAGCGAGAGACACGAGGCTTTTCCTGTATATCTGGAGATGGGCCTGGAGTATGATGACTATGGCATTGCATAGGAGGGAGAGTAGTAGCATGGTGCACGAGGTGTGCGAGAGGAGCAAAAATAAGCAGAGAGGAATGTGAAAGGATTTGGTACATTACTTTGTTGCAAATTGCAGCAATAATTCGTGCGCGTTCCCATTGTGACCTACCTTGCTGCGTCCGGTTGCAGTATCCTGTATAAACTCAGATACGTTTATACCTGTTTGTAAGTAAAGCAAAATATACTGAGGATAGTCAGCCCTCTATATTACGGCGTTGGCATTTGGTGCCCTTAGCTTGAATCCGCAGCGAGCGCGCACGAAGTATTGCAGCACCTGGTAGATGTGACCGTACGGTAAACTCATGTCACTTGTGTCTAATCTGGACGAAGGATTTGCTCCGTAGAGAAATCGGTTTGTTCGCCCCCACTAGGTACTGCAATAATTCATGCGCGCTCTAAGCTAAGAGCACTGGATGCCAACTCCCTAATACAGAGGCCTGGCTATCTTCAGCAAGTTTTGCTGTTAATACAATGCATAGACAAAAGTATCTCAGATTATACAGAATTCTACGACGGGACGCGGCAAGGCAGAGGTCTTATCAAGATGCTAAGGTTATAATACAGAGGCTTGGCTATCCTTAGCATATTTTGTAATTGCTACAAGATAGGGGTAAAGTATCTGA
>TARA_R110002003_G_scaffold391_12_pt1 | contig 11733 bp, 15 predicted proteins | sample TARA_R110002003 | Tara Oceans TARA_R110002003 (sample SAMEA4396441) | marine metagenome | biome: Westerlies Biome; feature: [SRF] surface water layer (ENVO:00010504); material: water (ENVO:00002006), including particulate matter (ENVO:01000060) such as... | depth 5 m | reverse complement strand
TTTGAGGAATTCTGCAATTGTGACCACTTGATATATGTCCCTGGAGTCGATGGGCTTAGTTCGATCCAACGTTGCACGTGATATCACCAGAAGCGACATCCGCGCTGGACAAATCGACATCGCATTGACACCTCAGATTCAGCCCCATCGTCTCGCAATGTCTCCTTCCATCCCGTCCTGGGTGTGCTCGACATGATGCGGGCGGCTTCGATGAATTGAATGCGCCAATCGAACCCTCTTCCGTCTGGTTCGCCCCGCAACGATGGTCCACGCTTCAGCCGCACAGACGACTTCCCCACCTGGCTACCCGACCCAACATCGTCATCAATCGCCTGACGAATATCGTGGCAAGCCCATCTACCTGTTCCTATATTAATAGCAAGTTTGCTGTCGCACATCAAGAGCGGTGGACTTTTCTCACCGACTCAATCGAAAACCTAACGGGGTAACGCCACCTTCTGACCACCTTGAACGACAACGACCAAGCGAAGCTATTCAGCCTCATCCAATACTGCCATTTTCACGGAACAAGGCGCTGTCTTGCAGCATATTTTTGGCCAATCCAGAACATTCGTGGAAGAACTCGACCAACGAGTTTTCTTTGTCCCACGCTGCACGACATCTGCTTTCGGAGAATTGGTCGGAAGTTCCGAGCGCAAACGTACGTCAAGCTGCAGACTTGTGGAGCGATATATCGACTCGGAACGGCTGAGAGATATAAGAGAATTGTTCGTCAGCGCTGCTTGAAGACATACGAACCTATTTTGCTTGGTTATTTTCTGCACTTTCTGCTATAACGACCTTCGGCTACAACTGAACTTCGACACCTCAAACAATGAAGTCCATCACCACTTTCTTCGCTCTAGCGGCCACCATCGTCCCTGCAGTCATTTCGCTACCGGCCTCGAGTTTCGCGAGACAAGCGTTCAAGATTCCGACCTGTGGCGTAGTAAGTATCATTGGTCTAGCATCAGCCACATCTGGTTTAACTAATCTTGGTAGGAGCAATGCCTTGCCTGGGGACTCTTTGATGGATGCGAGCCCAACGACTTGGGGTGTCTGTGCGGACTCGAGCAGAGCGAGGTCACCCGCTATGTGACCGTGGTACAGCCGTGCATAGACGGCGAACCAGGCCACTCGGCGTGCTCTGATGGAGCCATCTTTCGTCAGTTACAACACGCTTCTATGACTGTAGAGCCCACTGACTCTTCGTGCAGAGTACAAAGATCTTCTGAAGACTGTCTGCGACAAGGAGTTCGGCAAGGTCGCAGTGTTTCCCGCAACGAGTTGATCGAGGACATGACAACTTTCACGCATTCACGGGCTCATGACATCTGCATCTACATAATCCATAATTCACACTTCATTGTGGCTTGGCACGCTTCACTGGATTTCTGTTTGCTGCCTCGGTTCATTCTTTATCGCTTGCGTCGACAAACATCCAATTGGGCACGTTGGCGTATGTCACAGCCTGTCTTGCGACGACTGCGCACTTTTGACTTCTTCACCTCCGTCCTTCGTTTTTAATCTACTTTGTCGTGGCTTTCTCTTGCGTGAATTTACAGATCCTCACGCTGGCACTTCGACAATTGCCTCCCTTGTCGCTGCGCCGAGTTCTGAGCGCGTCTTTGCCATGGCACTGGGAGTGATGGCTGCCGACTACAGCCCGCCTCCTCACGTCAGCGCAGTTGAGCCTTGCAAGGTAAGACTCCCCCTGCCTATGCTACGATATCAGTGGACTGACCGAGTGAGATCTCGTCACAATGCAGGAAGCCCATCCCAACTGGCGCCCCGCCATGCGATATCGACAATCTCAAGTGCATGTGCGATGTAAACCCAACTATCGAAGCCAACGAGTTCTTCGACCCGCATTGTCTGTTTGAAGAATGTACCGACACGGAGGCACGAAAGGGTCTGTAGGCAGTGAGAGCAAGCGTACTTCGATAACGCTAATGAATGATAACAGAATTTATGCAACGTTTCATCGATGGATGCACTGAGCGAAATCGCTGGGCGCTCGTAGTCCCGCCTGAGTGGGTCCCGTATGCTCCCTCTGATCTCACTATAAAGACTGAAGCGCCTTCGAGCACTTCCACAAGCACCCCTTTACTATCACCTTCAATGCCAGGAATTAGCTCAACAACACCTTCTGTTCTTGCCTCGAGGGACGAACCAATGAGTACACTTTCTCAACCAACGGCCATGGCCTCAACTACAGCGTCAGCCTCATCAATCAACTGGGCAGACGTTCAGAAGCCAATTTGTGGGGTAAATCATCCTCTCTTACCAGCATTGTGCCACAGTTGACGTCTATCAGATCACCGAACGCTGCCTTATCAACCAGACCAAGAACGACCCGTGCAAGCTCGTCAACCTCCAATGCGTCTGCAAATACAGCAACTCTATTGCAAACAGCGCGTACTTTTACCCCGGATGCCTGTATGATGAGTGCTACAGCAACCAGGGTCGATCAGGTAAGTCAACATCCTCGCCACTCCTCCTCGCAGCTCAGTCTAACATCCGCAGAATGGATGGACGCCTTCGCATACGCCTGCGACAAGATCAACCGCCCACTAATCGACATCAGCGACCAATGGCGCCACTACATTCCAGCATGGTACATCCAGAAAAACACAACCACACCCCCGAGCAGCACCGCATCTCTCCCCGCTCCCACATCCCCATCCACATCCCCATCCACATCCCCATCCTCACCCGCCCCGCCCATCCCAGCCCCAAAGCCCGCCCCTCCCCTCACCGCAGCATCCATCGCCGGCATCGCCCTCGGCGCCTTCCTCCTCACCGCCCTCCTCGCCACCGCCGTCGTCGTCTTCCGCCGCATGCGCAACAAAGTGACGCGTAAGACCAAAGAAGCCGCCGAACTGGCCGACACGCACCATCGCGACGGCGTCACGGCGCGCATCGACCAGCTGCGCTACGGCGCCGCGTCGCACGACTCGCTCGGCACCACGGCTGTGGCGACGAGTCCGGTGCAGGTGTATGATCCGCATGATCCGTATGTGGAGGATTTGTTTGGGCGGTATAAACCGCCGTTGGTTGGGGGCGGGGGGGTTAGGGGTGGGAGGAGTACGGAGGGGGAGGGGAGGAGTGAGGGGAGGCGGAGTGGGGAGGAGATGGTTCATCCTGCGCAACGGTCGCCGATTTATGAACATTATGCGACGAGAGGGAAGGACGTGGATGGGGATGGGGATGATGATGAGGAGATTCGGCCGGTGCAGAGATCGCCTGTGTATGACGAGCATGGCATTAAGGTTGGGTACCAACGTTAACGCGGTTGACGCCTGCCTCAACCGTAGAGCCTAGTGCGGCAACTCGGTCAAACTTTTGCTTCTGGGACTATAGAGAAGCACGAGTGAATGGTCTGGGTGCTGCGGCTGGAGGTGCGATTGGGAGCACGAACGTGTGGTGCGAGCTGGGGCGGTGGGACCAACAATGTGTGGCACCAACAGGTTCGGGAGACGTGCGGGTTTCCGTTTGCCAAGGGCGAGAGATTTGGTTTGCTGTGCTTGTGCTTCGGGCAAGGGTATTGGATGGGAGTATTGGGGCTGGTGGGTTGGCGAACGGGAGGTAGATCGGTGTGTATGTATGTGGGTGTGTGGGTGGTATAAGATATGGTTTCCCTCACCTCTCAACCGTGGCCATTGTACCTGCGTCTCACAACCCTTTCCCAATGGCCATGCTGCTTATTTCGTTGATTGTTGCAACCTTGACGGCGGCCATGCGCGATTGTACTGAAGCCGATCCGCCACTAAACCTGCCAAGCTGCACAGTCAGTACACACGGGCGGATTCGGGCACCCTGCTGACGGAGAATAGAACCAGTGCCTCGCGGGCATCTACGACTTTTACGACGGGAATTGTGCCAACAATCTCAACGGTATATGTTCTTTAGAAGCACATCCGGTGCAGAAGTGGTTCATATCTTGGGGCGATTGCGTTTGGCAGAATTGCACAAATGCAAGCGATAAGTACAGTCCGTTCAGCGTCCTCAGGCTGGGCGATGTTGCCATTGACCACGGCTCCAGAATTCATCAGGACGTTCGAGAGGGAATGCAAAGATTCGAGAGAAAAACTCGACGCTTCTAATGTGCCGGACAAGTGGTTCCAGCTGCTCGATACCGCGCCGCCGAGTGCCACGAAAACGAGCGGCATCGTGACGGTAACGGAGCTGTGGTCGAAGTCTACGTCCGTGGCTTCGATACCAGCGACTTCGAGTCCACCCAGAAGCACAACATTCACGACTCCCAACGCGCCTCCACCGCAGTCCTCAAAGCTCCTAGACTCGACCACCGGGACCAACATTTTCTTCACCATACCGATTTCAAACATGCCTTCTCACGTGCAGAGTGATCCCGCACCAGGCACCATCAACAACCCTCCTCATCCCAGCGTCGCAGCAGACAATCCTGCAAGCGGACCCAGCCAGGCCACAAAAGACTTGTCCCAACCCCACACCACCGGTTCTGCCGCAACTACTCAACCAGCAAACTCGCCTCCGGTACAAACGCCCATCATCGCCGGCGCTGCGGCCGGCGGGACGGCGCTCCTTGCCCTCGCGATCGGAACAGTGCTGTACATCCTGCGTCGAAGAAAGCATTCGCGAACACAGCCTGCGAGCTCGACGAGCTGGGATCCGAGCAAAGGCATGCATGGGAAGCCGACGTTGCCGGATGTCGAGGGGCATGGTGGGATGAGAGGTGGTGGCGACGACGTGAAGGAAATGCATAGCGATAGTTTACCGGATCGCTACGCTGGGCTGAATACACGAGCGCTGAACAAACCGCCTGTGATTGCGCAAAGGCAAGGAAATGAAGGGTATGGTGTTGGTTCGGAGACGGCGGACAGCGCGGAATATCAGGAGCTTGAAGCGCGCTCGCCGACGCTGACGTCTGCGCGGACGGCTCCTGCTCTGGCGCAGACGGACAATATGAGCTCGTGGCATGCTTTGTCTTCAGATGCTGAGAGACGTGGTGTGAGCGAGGTGCATGGCGAGAGCGTGAGTATTGGTCCTGGTTTGGGAGGCCCGGTGAGTGAACTCGGCAGTCCGTGGGTGAGGTCGAGTGGTACTGGTGGTGAAGGGGTGGTGGAGCTAGGTAGTGAGAGCGCGGTCAGTCCAATGGTGGGAGTAGGGGATGAATTGCGAGTGGAGTTGGATGCTGGACAGACGAGTCAGCCGAGGTATTGCGGTGGTGGTGGTGCTGGGGTGGCGCAGAACTTCTGATTGTCACGATGGGCGACTGATCGCGCGTTTGGAACCATACTTCCTTAGAATAAAAAGATGTTGTGTGATCCACTTGCGCCAGAAGTATTGTTCCATGAGTCTGCGAAATCCAATCCCGAACGATAACCTCGCTCGACACCCATCGGCACGTTCATCTCCGCGCAGCACGGCAAGAGAACGGATGTAACCATCCAGTCAATGAGAATCTGAAAGCCTTGCGCTACAAAGCAGGAGATCGAGGTCGCACTGACAGGGCTGAAGGTCGAGCAGATCCATGCTTTTGTGCACTGTGCACCGTGACTCTCAATTAAACCGGGATGCCCTGTCTTCCCGTCGCGTACTCGCAGCCTGAGTATTGATAAGTGTCCGGAAAAGGAATTGTTCCTGGTGTTTACGTGACTGGGATGTATGGAAGTGAATTGTTGAGCTCCGGACGAAGTGATGAGGGAACATAAGATGACGTTCGGTCGCTGAGGGCGCAACATGCTCCCCAGCGACCCCATCAGTCCTCTGTCGTTAACGATTCCAAACTCCGGAAACGTAATCGCTCGATCAGACTGAAAAAGTAAGTGTCTATCAACCTTGGTCATCTGCTCGGCTCACCTCGCAGATCAGCCATTCAGCATCCACGTTTCAGTTCGAATCAACGGACGACTATGGCGACCAACACCATCGCTGATCTCGCAACAATAGCTGCGACGGCTGCTTCGACTGCAACAGCGAGTGCAACACCGGACGACAAGAAATGCTCGCTTCGAACCATGGAAGGCAATGTTAAGATCACGGTCATTGCGCTCGCGGCCTTGGTTGGCGTTCTCTCCATCGCACTGTTACTCTCATGCTGCAAGATGCCATGTAGGAAGAAGAGGAAGGTTGAGATTCGGGTGTAAGGACGCTTTTGTTGGACGTGGGGCTACTGTGTGACTGTTTTCAGGCATTTTCGAGAGGGTCGTGGGATCGAGGCCTCCCCAGCTTGTAGCATCGGCAAACTGTATTGGGAATTTTATTGCTAATAATTCAAGTTGAGATGGGATGTACAATCTGCTCCTAGCTTCAAAGGTCATGATCTTGGTTTACTCTCGACTTCGATATCTATGAATTAACATGGCTTGAAATTCGTGGCTTCAACTCAAGGAAGGGTTTTAATAGAATGTGCCCTTCGAGATGATATGCTGATTGTTTCGAACTCGTGACTGGTAGTGTTGCATATCACGAAGACGTCGACGGTTGATGAGGATCGTCTGAAGCGCAGTTGGACGGTGGCAAGTGCAGCCGAGCCCCGCACGTCACCTGACCTTCCCTCACTTCCAATTCTCCATCACGACCACCGCGACTGACTCATCACAAGCTATCAAATCCACGATAATGTCGAAACATACTCCAAAAAGCACAATCAGATCAGATCGCATCAATTTCCACAACTCTCGTCCCCCTCGGGCTTATTATCCTGCGCGGTATGGTCAAAACACGCGTTCACCATCGAGAAGATAGTCTGCGGGCCCTTTCACTCGCGGCTTTTGGAACAGCTCCAGTGCTCTCTCAGCTTACTAAACTTATTCATTGAATAGATCGTCATGATGGTGAATGGGACTTTGTATCAACGGCTCGCGCTCCAAGGCGCCCAGCTACTCGATTTGTTCTCCCATTGTCCCTCACCAAAGTTGATGCCCTCCTCTCCACATGCCAACCACAAGTTCGAGGCAACAGTCTCTCTGGACACCAACACGATGGGGATCAACCGCAGACCACCAGCTCGGTGGTTGTCCCTGCTTCAGCTAGCATCGAAACCGCGTCGGCACCCACGATCGGTCAAACGCTGTCACTTTCTGGACCTTCCTGGGGAGATTCGAAACATCATCTACGAGTATGCCCTCTCCAGTCTGAATGGTGCACAGTACACACAGTGCTCTAGACACGGTGCTCATGTGGAGAACCGCGATTTGTGGTTGGTCGCCGACGACTCGCGCCACATGCGCAACAAGCATCATCGCGCTTCGAACTTTCGGGAACTGAACCAGCTCAAATTCGTCAACCGCCAGCTTTACTGCGAAACACGTGGACTGGTTCTCAGATACAACGATATTACATTCAACGATGTCGTCGCCTTGGCTCTCTTCCTGCGTAGCTGTCCTACATCGCAATATCAGCGCTTTCGCACGTTCAATCTCGAACACGGCATCTTTCGCCCAAACACCCTCTACTATACTGCAGACCCAGAGGCGGTAGAAGAGGTGTTTGAATTCTGTCGTCAAGCCCCACACGTTCTGGTCCGAAATCATGAAAACATTCCCATCGCGCGGGCTCAGTTTCTCCTAGTTGCTATCGAGGTACAGATCGCGGCGAGAAAGAGTTTGGAGATGCTGGAGTCTGTTCTCTCCACTTCCGACGGGCGTCGAAAAGCCTTGCGCTCCGCGCTAGAGAAATCGAAGCTTGGTTCGCTTGACGAAGTTCCTGGCAATGTGCCGGCAAACTTTCGGGTGTTTGTTCCGCTACATACTTTGGAGGATGAGGCGCTGCTGGAATTTCGGAAGGCTTGTCTTGAGAGTGACAAGGTCAGGAACGGAGTGCTTCCGTATGTTCATGGAGGGCTCGGTCATTGGGAAGGTATAGTCAGAGACATCATCAGGCGGGGTATCTGAAGTTTGAAGGTGCCGCATGAAGACCAGCTTAGTTTGTGTCGCGCACCTGGGAGGGCAATTAGCTCTGGACTTTCACTGAGTTTGTCTTGATCAGTGTCCATACTCCAGTTTGCTCACTCTCGGCGCCTTTGCCGGTCTGAATACTATGTCTTCTTTCCAGCTGCACTTGATCCTTGGATTCATAGACTACGACCATTCTCTAATTCAAGCTCCCAGACTCGTTCACGATCAGCGATGGCACCCAACATTCCCCGAGCGCCAGATGCTGGTCATGTCTGCCACTTCTCACGACTTCCACCCGAGCTGCGTAACATGGTCTACGCCTATGCACTCTCCGAACCTGATGGCCTTACCTTTCTGCTGAATGGATCCAAAAAAGGACAGCTATGCATCAAGCCCGCATCTGTGTCTCTAGCGCTACCCGATGCACTGAATAAGGCCAACAAGTCAGCAAGCTCTGACCACCCCAAAGCCGATGTCCCTTGCACGGCCAACCAGCTCCAATACGTCAGCCACCAACTTCGTCACGAGACACGCGGTCTAGGGGTACGTTACAACGACTTAACCTTCCGCAAACCTCATGACTTCCTCGCATTCATGGACATGTGTCCCACTGCCCACAAGGAACACTTGCGTCAACTGACCGTCGAAAAACCTCGTCTTCCTAAAGACAAGATGCACATGCCAGAGCGCGATGCGGCCATAGCCGAAATCAAGCGTCGAGTGTACGAAATCTGCACCGCATATCCCGAACTCACGCTGCGCATGATCTTCCCGGAATGGCGACAAGATGATCCCCAGGCATTTGTGATCATGGCTCTCACGCTGCAGAAGAGGGCTCGCGAACAGTGGAGCCTCACACAGTTCTACATCGACGCCATCAATCAGGGGTCGGTGAGAATTGCTTTGGCTAAGACTGGAGTCGACACACCCCGGGCTCCGCCGAATATGAGAATCATGCCCGAGGATGAGCCGTTTGATGAAGCTTTGTTCAGAAAGGCGATGCAGGACAATGATGAATTGATGCAGGTTTTCAGCACTGAGGGAGATGACGTGATGGATCGCTGGGTCAAGGGTGCGAGGCAGTTCTACGAGGATGGAGTTTAGTTCGTCATGTTCTGGACGCAACACGACCTGGATGGGTGTACGATGACAATAAAGACACTGCAAATGAGGTGGATTTTGACAAAACATAAGATTAGCTCTTGGGCAAGGGATGGATTGATCAACCGTGGCTCATGGCGACAATCATAGGATAGTTAGATGCATTCACAAAGTCCCCCGAAAGTCGTTTGTGCTGGTTTTGTGATGGCTGTCTTTGAGATATCAAAACATACATTGTGCTTCATGAACCTACGCGAATGCCACTGTGAAGAGTCATGTGAAACATTTGAGTGCGACGTCAAAGGAATGGCACAGTCACTTTACTGAACCGTGACTACATTGTGAATGGGTCATACAACAAGAAATCCGAAGCAAGGAACTCAACACTGCCAAATGCATCGCATTGATTTGAAAGCAACGAACCGCCTTTTTCGATCCCGATCTTTGGCAAGTGTTGCCGACATCAGATTTTCAGCATGATACTTGCCAGTCTAGATCATGAGTATGCACTCAAAATGAACACTTCGTCGAAGCTGCTCCAACTACCTGGAGAGCTGCGCAACATGATATATCACCACCTCTTCACCAACCTGGACAACATTATCTACCGGTGTGAACAAGGCCGCATTTTCAACCGCAACTTCAACACTGATGGGGGCAGCATCTCCAACAAGCGGGAATGCGAAACAAATCAAGTCCAGTATGTGTGCCACCAGTTGCGCTACGAGACTCGTGCTTTGGCTCTTCGGTTCAACGACCTGTACTTTGAGAACTACGCAGATGCGTCGCACTTCCTGCGTGGCTACCCCAAGTCAAGGATCAAATGGCTTAAGACAATCCACATCCTTGACGGCGGTCTCAGCACTATCGATCATGCGGTCGATGGCCTCCAAGAAGTCAAAGAATTATGTGCCGCACATTCTCACATGCTTGTCCGAGCCCATCAGCAACACTCTCGTGTGAACAGCCATTTATTCTGGGCTCACATAATACTTCTCCAGTTCCTGCAGCGAGGACACGTGCATTTATTATACCGACTTATTCCTGATGCTGAGTATCGCGACAACCTCATTGACGTCAGCTTCTATGAAGATTATGGTATGACAACGAATCGCCCAGCAAGCGCGAGCTCACTCCCAGAAAACTTCCGGATCTGTCCCCGAGACGAGGAATTTGATGAAGGACTGGTACGTAAGGCTGTTGAGGAGAGCGAGTACCTGTTACACATTGTCAATCAGGGGCTCAAAGGGGATATCAAGCACTGGGTGAAAGTGATGAAAGAGATGTACGAAGAAGGATGTTAGTAGCACGATCACTCATAGGACTTCCAGCAGAAATGAGAGATGAAGGAAAATGCAACTGGGAGATTACGTCCAACAAGAACGCGAATGTGATGGCATTGCACAACCCGACCAGCAGGTGTGATAAGGAAGAGCAAAAACTAATATACAATCGTTGAACATTTCAAGTTACAAAATCACTTTCCAACACCAAACGATCCAGGCTTCTTCGATGGCTGAAAAGCCAGGTTGCTGGTCCCAGCTTTGGCGGGCTGAGAGGGCGCAGCAGTGGTGGTGCTGGCCGGAGCTGGAGGCGGAGGCGCGGCGGCAGCAGGCGTGGTGGTGGTGGTCGGCGGAGGGGCAGCAGGCGGCGCCTGTGATGGCGCGTTGGGCGGCTTGTCCAGCTCGTTGCCGAGCGGAGGGTGAGGCATCGGAGGGAGATCATCCTGACCAGCAGGACGATCTCGACCTCCACGCGCCAGGAACGTGTTGCCGACTTCGATAATGCGTGTGCCGACCACGCGCAAGCCCGTCAGCGGGAACTGGATGCCGTTGAGTCGGAAGCCGCCTGCAAACATTGTTAGCATGATGTATTGGAGTGGAACAGGGTATGGTATGATGACGTACCTTGAGGAAGGAGAGGGCAAGGCAGCCCGTCTGCCATTGCCCTCGCGTACTCAAAGTACGACTCGAACTTCTGGGTGTCGATCCCAAGCTCGCCCAGGTCGAAGCCGCCAAAGTGGGCCAAAAGACCGACGAACAACACCGTCACCACCATCTGAAGGCCGCCAGCGGCCGTCATCCGGTGGATGAACTCGATAATGGTGTTGAGCTTGGCGACGACAACGTCGCGTTGCCAGATCGTCGTGGCCTGGTCGGAGATGGTGCGCTGGAGGCGCGCCATCTCAACGCGGTCGAGGTCGGCGGTGGCGAGGAGGGCGTCTTGGGCGGCAAGGAGGGCGTTCTTCTCGTTGAGCGCTGTCTGGAGGCGCTTCAGGTGGGAGCGGAGCTCAACCACCTTCTGCTGACCCTCCGTATTCAGCCGCCGCAGCAGGTCACGCTCCGTGGCGTCGAACGAGGTGCCCGCAAGGCCCTCAAGCTCCTTGATCCTCGTCTCCAGGGCGGCAATGGTGGTATGTAGACGACAATTGTCGTCCTGCGAGGTCTTAAGAAGCCCTTGGAGTGCCTCGAAGTCTCCAAGGGTGTTGTTGGCGGGATGGGCGTTGGTCGGCAAGGTGTTGGCAACCGCCAGAAGATCGAGAAGGTGCTGGATGCGGAGCTCCAGATGGCACATGTAGGTGCCAGCAGAAAGGAAAACGAAGAATGCGACCAGCGCAAAGATCTCGAAGGAAGACATGGTGGTGTTGGAAGTTGAGAAGAGTTAGGAAAGGCTTTTGATGTCTGAAGAAGAAGAAGAGAACTTGGAGTCCCTTGACGAGCTTAAGTATCGACCTCGAAATCCCTAAGGC
>TARA_R110002003_G_scaffold112_1_pt1 | contig 11739 bp, 14 predicted proteins | sample TARA_R110002003 | Tara Oceans TARA_R110002003 (sample SAMEA4396441) | marine metagenome | biome: Westerlies Biome; feature: [SRF] surface water layer (ENVO:00010504); material: water (ENVO:00002006), including particulate matter (ENVO:01000060) such as... | depth 5 m | reverse complement strand
TTTGGCCTTCTGTGGCATGGAAATAGCTGATGTCATCGAAGAAGGGTCCGAGGTGCTTCTTCTGCCTTGAGTACGAGCGGCTGCGATTACTGGTTGACGTAAAGACAATACGGCCACCCGACGCATCTCGATCCAGCCCGATGTAAGATATGGTTCTCAAGTACCTCTTCAAACGGAGCTCGTCATGCACCATTGAACGAAGCAACCTATCCAGTGCAGGGCCTGATTTGTCGAGTTTTGCGGAGGATTTGTCGGACGATGATAGGCTGAAGTTGCCGCAAGTGTTTTGAATCTTGTCCTCATGGTACACAATGTGGATGTCAGGATACACGTCGTTCGCCCATAACGCAATGAGCAAAACCGTGACGTCGATGGGGCCCTTTGAGGGGTTAAAGACGTCGGTGCTCGTGCAATGTACCGTCGGACAGTTGGCAGGGCAAAGAGCATCGAAATCTATCTCAAGTTTGCGGATGAGGCGCACACGGCTTCCAAGCTGCCTCATCCATGGAGCAGCGACGTTGCCAATGTACGCACCACTCGACTCGTGCTCATGACCGCGGCGCGAGCGGTTCCTTGTAATGGTGAACGTGTTGCTCTGGTAGAACACAGATGAAGCCTCTCTATAGATTTGGCGACAGGCGAGGAACAATCCAAGGCCAGGCTGATATGCTGGTATGAACGGCACTGGATCATGCCGATGCATCACCCAGAACAGCCTGCTGTGTTGGCCTAGAAAGTCAGCGCAAGCAAGCAAGCCACACTTGCAGACTTACGAGGATTAACCAAGCCATCGTTCCCGTCTCCCAAACGGCGATGCAGAACGGGTGCTTTGTCTTTCCCAGGCACTGCGACATAGACCGGGTCGTCATGCTCGAAAACAAGCTCGTAGACGCTATTGCGGATCTCGGCGGATAAGTCCAAAAAGGACAGGGTGCTGCGATCGTCCTTGGTGAAGTACAATGTAGTCGCGGCATCAACGATCCCGCTATTGGCCACTGTCGTCGAAGCCATGGTGTCGTCCATCCTCAGAAGCACAAGCGCGTACTGAGTTGACAAAGCTGAAAAGTTTGGGGGGAGCAGCTTGAGATAAAGGCGTTGGTCTCGGGCCAATTTGCGCAACGGCTTGGCGGACGAGGTGAAGGTGAGTTATTTAAGGGTACGCACATCACGCGGATGAGCGATGAGACTGTAGCCTGCCGCGTACAAACGAAAGACGGTAGCGCGGAAAAGTGACAGTGAGACAGGTTTGTGAGCCTTGCACCAAACCCGTTCGTCGCAGTAAAGGCATCAGAAGGCAAGGTCGGCTGGCAGCAAATCTGAACCGGACTTCCGCCATCAACAAGATTCCGCAACACTCCCGGGGACTTCGCAAGACCCGACAAAATCAGCACCAGATTGAGAGAAGGGAGAAATAAGCCTATCTCGCCAAGGGCGAAGACAACACTCCCAGAAATGCAGCGAGGCAGTAGATTCTCCGCCGTGTTGATACCACGTCTCAAACGCGGTGATGGCCAAGTGAACGAAAATAGTATTGACGGGACGCGTGTTGGACTGGGCCGATACCCATCACATGTGGGCATAAGAGGCACTTATATACCTTATAAGTAGGTGTTTGCTGATAATTGTGGAGATAGTAGCAAACTAACAGCCCCGTCTTAATCGAAGTAACGGACGATTATAAGGGAGAGGAAGGTTTGCACGCACTTAAACGTGTCTAACGAAGCCCTCCTAGACCAGTGCGGCAGCAGAAGAGATACCAACGAGAGGCGTGAGTATCATCGTCTAACAAAGCGCACTCCCTAAAGAAAGGCGGTGGAAGGGGGTGACAGATGGCTTTGAGCCCGCCTTGTCGTAGTACACCTCGTTAAGCAAGGCAGGCAGATCGAGCCAAGGCTACTTTGGCAACGATAATAGAGCCGGGCTTGTAACCTGTTGGACTAGGCCGATACGTATTATATATGGGCATAAGAGCCACTTATATACCTCATAAGTGGGTGTTTGGTTTGCTGATGATTGTTGAGATCGTAGCACACCAACAACGCGAGAAGGCAGAAGCCCACGCCGCGTTCAGGCGCTCTGGTAGAACGCGAGAAAAGCGCGGAGGGAACGTACTTTCAAAAGCCGTGACTGCACCATCCCCACCACACGAGTTCCCCCAACTACAACCCATACCCCCTCAACCACCGCAGCTCCCTCGCCTGCTGCTCCAACGCCCTCCTCATCTCCAGCCCATACTCCCTCTCGCGCACCCTCTCCCCGCCATCGCCCACCTGCCGCTCCAGCGCATCTTCAAACGCCTCCGCCTCGCACAGCGCATCGTGGCCGAAGCCCACCACGCCCAGCCTGCCATCGCCCGTCCAGACGACGAGATGATCGCGGTTGGGCGCGGAGGCAGTTTGCGCGGCGGTGGGCATAGCGGTGGGTAGAATTTTCTGAACAATGTCGCCCCAGCCCTGTTCGACATGTGCATGGAGCGGAGAACTCATAGCCTGCACGTGCGGATGTTTTGGCTGGTGCAGATCGTTGATGTTGAAGTGGCGGACGGGCGTTGAGCCGTCTCGCTCGACCCATTTGAGGTTTCCGTCGCCGTCGGCAAAGACGATGCGCGTGCCGTGCGGGGCGACGGCGAGTAATTTCGAGCTGCTGGCCGTCTGGCGGTTCTGGTAACATGCTTGGGGGTTTCGTGTGGTGCGGCTGTCGCTGGAGTTGATGGAGCGCGTGGGCTCCGACGAGAGGCCGTAGAGCTCGAGGGAGCCTTTGCCTTTGTATTCGCCGGCTGCGATGAGCGTGTGGCCGGGCGTCGCTTTTGCGGAGCGGAGGTAGCTGGGTGGATAGCCGACGCGGAGACTGTGAGGGATGAAGGGATGGGGGATGGATGTGATGCAGGATAGCCTTGCGCCGGAGTGTACGGTGCCGCGTAGTCGGGGGAAGAAGCGTCGGTCGAAGTTGAGCATGCTGGTGAAGCGTCCACCGATCCATATGTCTCCGTTGCCATCCCAGTCGCGATTGGTCGGAAGATGTAGAATTGAGAGAGCACCAGGCTGTGAGAGCGAGACATGGCCACCAAAGTCTCCTGTCTCGAGGCGGGAGAAGGAGGTATCCATTGAGCCGCCGATGAGTTCGCACCGCGTCGATGATGGAGCAGCAGGCGGTTTCCTCGTGTCGTGAAGATGGATAGTCCAGTTCGTGCCGACCGTCAAGGGCGTCAGATGATGCGACTCCGACAGAGCCGTGATAGGGAATGGATACGGCGTCCTCGAGACCACCTGCAGCGTTTCCAAATCCACCTCGTTCAAGACATTCTGCACAGCAAAGAAGCCCTTCTTCAACTTGTTATCGATGCTCACACACTCCACAGCCCCCGTCTCGGTCATCATAGCGTGACTCTGGCTCAACCTCGTATCATAATCCAGATCAGACCCGCGATTCGTCAACAGCCCAATACTGCTCTTCGCAGTCAGCTTTCCTTGCCGATCGCTACTCGCGCTCGCATCCCAGATGCTTATACTGCCGTCATCCAGCGGCGCAACAAGCTTATCCGCCAACCCCTCGCTATCAAACAGTATCCCTGCGCCGGTTGCTTCGCGCCTAGTCTCACCCTCCTCACTCCCCTCGTTCCCAGCATCTTGGAACCAGCCAATATTCTGCGGCGCATGCCGTTGTGTAAAATCCTGGTACCAATTGACCTTCTCCTCGGGATAACTCGGATCCCAGTTCGTCCTCAGCGCCTCCCATCTCTTCTCCCTATTTCGTTCCAGCTGCGCCTCGGCGCTCGGCGCGTGGGGATCATGCACGCTCGTATCGAAGGCATTGGATATGTTGTTCGCGGCATTGATAAGCTCGGCGAGGCGGGGATCGATGTCGGATGCGGCTTCGAGACGGCGGCGGCGCCTCTCAGCGACAGAGTGTGAGAAACATAGTGTCTTCCATAAATTGTTGTCGCGCGAGAGGTTGAGTAATTGGCGCGAGACGTGTTGGAGGTTGACGAGTTCGGCGGGCTCGAGATCTGGGGTAGTTGTGAGCGGGGTGCAATGGTGGCATGTCGTTCGGGAGACGAACAAGTGATGATTTGTAGGATGATCTCGTCGGGGAGGTATTTCATTGCGATATCAGGTGGGGAGGGGCTCAAAGGATGATCACGGTGAAGGAGATAGGAATATAAAGTGTAATGGAGGAGGCATGGCGTTTGCGACGCTGTTATCTCGAGTATTCGCGAAGGGCTCCGGGGTCGGGCCAAGGGCGTGAGGGCTGACGACAAGCCGAAGCTCGACATGACTCGCGCAATCTCCACACGTCTCGCAATCTGCACGTTCGTATGAATTTCAAGGCGAATGTGAAGCAGAAGTATACGTTTTTGAAGTATTTGATTCGTTACAAAGAAACTGGTATCTTTGCTCGCCGGTCATTATATATACACATGCATCCCTCTACGCTAAGCATATCAGAGAACTTGCAGGACTGCCCTTCCCATGCGTATGTACTCCGTAACTCCATTTATTCACTCTCTACCTCTGCAACTGCTTCTCCACGTCCTCGGGTGGAGTCTTGACGGTCGGCAATTCCGCCGCAGGTTGCGGTGGCCTGTACGCCTGGTACTGCTGCGGTGCGTCCTTCTCGCTGATGACCGGGAGAGCAGCGTTAGTCGCATCCAGTTCCGCCGCTGCTGGCTGGTGAAAGCCGGTCTGGTTCATACCAGGAGAGTAACCCGGTGGTGCGCTGCCCCAAGTTGACCGACCATCACCGTTCCCACCTCCAATGCCAACCGTGTCCGGTGCATATGCAGGTCCGTGGCCAGCCTGGAATCCCGCTCCTGAGTCGAGCTCTGCGCGTCCGGGAATATTGGAGACGGGCCGTCCTGGGCCGACGGGGTTGCTGTCGATTTCGGATGTGCCGGGCCTCGAGTGCCTGTATACGTCCTTCTTTCCAAGTTTCGCAGCCGCGCCACCAGTAAAGGCAGGTGAGCCAGTGCTGTCGCCGTCCATCTCAGGAGTCTCCTTGTATGCGTTCTTCTTCTGGTTGCGACGCTTGCGCAACATCCAGATGATGATACCAAGAAGCGCCAGAGCGAGCGGAATGCCGACGGCGCAGCCTACAATAAGACCGATGTTGGTGCCCGAGCCGCCATTTGATGAAGAGCCGTTGCTCGTGCTTCCACCAGCAGCTGCAGATGGGGTCGTAACGACGGTCTGGGTGATCGTCACCAAGCCCGCAGAGCCGGACGAGACGACTTGGACTTCTGAGGTAATGGGCGTGGCCGATGACTGAACACGAGATGCGGACGAGCCGCCCGCTGAGTTTCCACCCGATGAGGGCGCAGGTGTTGATGAGACTGCGTTGGCACTAGCCGATCCAGATACCAGGCCGGTGATGGACGAAAGTGTCGGCACACTCGATGCTTGGTTGCGACCTATTGTAGCGTATGCTTTGCCGTCTTGAAGCTGGAAGAACGGTCGCGGCGAAGGAGATTCTGAACAACAATCCACATCCACACGGTTCGCGTCGCAGCACCAGTCGTTGTTGTGATTGGAGCACTGCGTGATTGCTTCAGCGCCAACTGTTCCTGAACCTCCCAATGCCCCTTCGCAGAATTAGCTTGCATATCAAGTGAGGTGCTATGATCTCCTCTTACCATATATGCACAGGCTCGAAGGGCACCCTGCGGACTTCCAGGTCTTGTCGGTACAGCTGTATCGTCCATAGAGGTTGCCATTCGGGTTGTGGCACAGTCCGTTGTCGAGACATTCCCAGGTGTCGGGGCAGCATGCGGAGCCAGATGCTGAAGAGCAGGGCTTCTCGGTACCAGGAGCTGCCAGGCCGTTGGCATAGTCTGGCGCTGTCAGTGACTAATTGGGCAAGTGAGGCTACATGAACTCACAGCAAGTCTGAGCAACCGCCTGCGATGCAAGGGCAACTAGAGCAGCGGCGCGCAACAGCGCGAACGTAGACCTCGCCATGGTGTTGCAGTCAAAGTGTGAAGCGAGCGAGGTGAGTCCGTCACAACGAATTGTTTGTGTCAATTCGCAATCCCAGTTCCGGGTAATGGTGGATCCAGGGACAAGTGGGACGATGTGGAGTGAAAGTCGAGCAAAAGGGCACAGGAATGCAAAAGCCCGCCAAAAGTGCAGGTGAGCGGCCCAAGTGACAAAAGGCCACAAGGGCCAACTTTCGGCTGCACGATGATGATCGCTCGGAGTAGGGTACTGTCTTTGCGCATGTGCTTGTTTGCGCCGTCACCCAATCTGCAGCCCTGTCCTTCACCTTCCTTTCCCAACCCGCCTCTAAACCCAACCGCAAACACGCCATCACGCCAATCACCATGCGGCACGAATGAAATCCGCCCCTCGGGTGCGCTCAGTACCGTCGCCTTGGTGCAATTGCCGGGGGGCTGCCAAAGCGTCCCTTTTCTTGCTATGTACGTCACCGTGACACTAGGGCTCGTATAGGCCTTGCCAAGGCTGCTGTCGTTACAAGTCGCGGTTTGTACGAGGAGACAGACGCGACGATCAATTGCTCGCCTTTCGAAACTGCTTTGTTGTGCCTGCAATCGACGTCGCCAGCCTCGATCGAGCACACACAATCGTCGATGCGGCTGGCGGACCGCAGCACCAGTGTTCGCGATAGGGGCGATTGCCATGCTGTCGCGAGCAAAGACGATGCGAAACAGCATGCAGCGAAACCAAAACCGGCTTTCGCACGTACTTTGTGCATGTCGTTACGCTGAACCATGCAGTTATCCGCGCTCTTAATTATCGATTTCTACCGCCACCTATCGCTGCGCATCGCTTGGCTTAGAGGTTGCCATGTTTGGTGTCTGCGCCGCGGTTGTGCTCCTGTTTTCAGCGAAAGAGAAGGCGGACCCTGTGTGATCGCCATTCCAGGGCCGGTCCTCGTATCGCAGATGGCTTGAGCGGGAGTTACAGAATGTGCATGACGTTGGTGGTTGCACTGTGGGACGGACAATGAAATGTGGGTGTTGGACGGCGCCACTCCGAGATGGGGCTGAGCCTGCCGAACCGAACGGCGGGCGTCAAGGTTCTTTTACATGTTCCGCCCCATCTTCAAACAACGGCAACACTTTCGAAATGAGTGTGCAGACGCAGATGCAGTTGCAATCTCTCAGCAAAAGAAATAGCCTATAGTCTCCTACAGCTGGTGCACTTCTATTCTCGCGAAGTCTCTCATCACGAGGCTGCGGATGCACCGGACACTTCCAAAAAGCCCTCTCTCGTAACTCAAAGACTTTAGTGCGATAGATCCAGTAGACGGATTGACTGAGGTACATCGATCTGCAATGTAACTCCACCATCACGACGTTCGACTGCGCTAGATACACCGAAGATAGCGACTATCGCCACAACATTGTACCTGTGTATCGATATCTTTTAGCAGACTCGTGTATATGGTTACAACTTCAACTCCATCTGAACTACATCAAACTGCACAGTCCATCTACACGACCGTTCCCTAGCAACCCTTCCCAATGGTAAAGTGTCACAACAGCCCGCACAGCCTCGCGATCCCTTGTAACTTACGGCCAAGTCCATTTCCGACCATGCTTGAAAGACCCAAGACTGCAAGTTGAAACGCATCCAGGCGAAACACCTCAGCTCCAAAACCGCCACTTCCAACAACGACGCCCGAGAACTTCTGCACGCCACGTATGCACGGTCCTTCCTCCAAGCTCGCTATCGAATGGCCTTGAACCCAAATGCAATATCTTCCCGCACATGAACGACGCGGTGTTATCGTGATACTTGCTTGTAACTACCTCATCGTCTTACCCCGTCTCGCCATGCCGCGAGACGGAGTAGGATGGTAATGAGCCCGCACGATCCATCTCCTCAACGCGAACACGGTATTGTTAGCCACGGGTCTGAACATGTGGGGAAGTGCGATTCAGCTACCTTGCTCTATCGACAAGGCTGGGCGGCGTCACGCTTCCGCCTGGATGAGAGGTACGTCGGTTTAGATATGCTTGTATCGTGAAATGCAGATGTGGGATATCTTTGTTTCGGATATGCCTCCGTACTATCTGAACTGTATGTCTTCAGTGCCATTTCCCATATGCTACGCTCCCTCAACGCCAACGCCACCAGCTTCCATAGTGTTCCAACCGCAAACGCATATTCTTGCCTATCCCAATTCCAAGTCCATTTCTCACAAACGGCGCATCACATTTGCCCAGCATCTACCATCTTACCGCATCACATCATCCCTATACCGCCTTCGTCTTCACACATGCAACTCCACCGCACTTTTTCCCTCTTCAGCATCCTCATTTGCTCTGCGTAATCCGCACCGGGCTTGCGACTAGGACCCTTCTCCATCCGCGGCTCCTCAGAGTTCGAAGTATCCATCTCGGCGTGCAGATTGCGGATCTGGTGTTTGATTACCCTGAGCAGTAAATTCCCCTCTAGGGACTCCGGAATCTCGACGTGCGGCAGGGGGAATTTGGCCCTATCTTCGGACTGGGCTTGCTTTGCGTTGGCTGCCTTTTTCTGCTCTGCGGTGGTGGACTCGGGCAGGGGCTTGTCACAGTCCCTGCACTTAGTCGTACAGGTGCACGTTTCCACCTCCGCGGGTTTCTCTTCATCGGTGCCGTTCTCGGCGCCATTCTGCTGCAAACGCGCATCCTCGCGCCTCTCCACGCCCTCGTCCACCTCGCCCGTTCCGCCTTGCACCAGACACATGAGCGCCATGACAAACACCTCCTTGAGATATGCGAAACTAAACCCATCCGTAAGCGCCGCCACCACGCCCGCCAGCTCCTCCGGAAAGTCGACGGTGTCGTTCTGCGTGAGTTTGCCGCGCCAATACAGCGCGTACGCTTCCCGCTCCTGCAGCCGCGGCAGCGCGAAATGATACTTCCGATCGAAGCGGCTGGGCCGCCTGCTAATCGCGGGATCGAGCTTGTCGAGATGATTCGTGCTGCCGAGCATCAATATACCATCGTTGGTCTCGAGCCCATCGACCTCGTTCAGAAAGTACGAGCGCACATTCTCCCCGACCAAGGAGTCCAGATCCTCGAAGACCAGCAAACACGGCGCCATAGCGCGTGCGCGCGTGAAAATCTGGCGAATCGCGAACTGCTCGGTATTGCACGCCGTGTCGAACGACTTGACGTACAGACTCGGGATGCCGCCGTCGGGGCGCGCATACAACGCCCCCATGAGCGCTTTGATGCTGGCAGTTTTGCCGTTGCCGGGCGAGCCGTGCAGCAGCACGCCGCGCTTCCAGGGCACGGCGTGGTGCGCGTAGGTAGCCTGGGCGTCGAAGAAGCCCTGGACGTCGGCCATGAGGGAGTTTTTCATCGAGGCGGACAGGATCACGTCGGCCCAGGAGGCGGCGTGCACCGAGGCCCAGAGGTCGCGCGACTTCTCCCAGTGGCCGTCGTCGAAGACGAAGATCTCGTCGTGCAGCTGCGACGTCCATTTTCCCGCCGCCAGGATCAGCGCGTCGGATTCGGCGCAGTGCCCGCTGGTGAGGGTGGCGCGGGAACGCGGGTACAGGATGTAGAAGAGCTTGTCGGGGTTTTTGAGCATGTCTTGCCAGGTGATGTAGTAGACGAGGTATTCGTTGTTGGCCCAGGTGTATTGGAATCTACGCAATGCTGTCAGTGTGCCGTGTGCCGAGTTGCTTTTCGGTGGTGTGCAATTACCGCGCAAATCGGAATTCATCGTGGAGCTGCCCAGGATGCGTCTTCTTCTCGATGCCTTCGCCGACGGCGCGCCATGTACGTGTGGCGTTGAACTCATCGGCTTCGGCGTCGTGGACGAGCGTGGCTTTGTCGGCCAAGGCGAATTCGTAGAGAGAGACTTTTTTCTCTTCGACTTCCGTGACGTGATACTCTGGGTACGCATGACGGATCAGGGTCAACACAGATGTCTTGGTATCGATGCGGGGAGCCTCAGTGTGAGTCTTGAAGGCCGAGAAGATGGCAGTGCTGTTGGCCTGCGTAGCAGTGAGGATGGACTGGGTGGTAGACATGGTGATGGACGGAGCAATGGAATGTATTGATTTTAAGCGAGAAGTGATGGATGATATAACATGAACGTATTGAGCGATGGAGAATGGATACAGAGCTTGGGAAGGACAATTGGAAGCCTTATATACCTAATACCGCCCGACTAGAGTCACCGAGTACTACGAGCGGCCTCGAGCAAGACCCAATGCGTTCCGCTATATTTTGCCCAAACGCACTCCCCTGCGAGGGTGTACTGGACTATTGCAAAAATCTAGGCAGCAGTGAGGCCCTCCACATGTTTGAGCCACTCTTCTGTATCGTCCTACTGGACGGGAGAGTACATCAATGCTAGCTTGAGTAATTTTCTGTCGTCTTCCGCGAGCCCTATTGGTCATGGTGAAGGTTGGCTGCATGTTGTTGGCCATGGTAGTCCGAACTCAAGGCTGCGACCACCCTGGCCTGTCAGACGCACCTGCAGCTAGGGTCCGCAGTACCCTAACCCTGACCCATCCCTCAATCTGTCTCATTGCCGGAGACTTAGGTATCATACTAGACCGTTCGACCAGACGCATTTTGACCGGTAAAGAAAGTTGTTGAAGGTCATGTGAGGCAAGGCCGTCCGGATGTCTGACGCATGTGGGGAAGCGGGTCGTTTCAAACCTTACCCTTTTCGGCCTGTGGCGTATGTTTCATTACTATACCATCGCCGCATTGTGTAGTGCAGAGCCTCACCACCAACTTGATATGGCAGTGAGTAGCGACGAAGGCACTGCATAGTCCTCCAGCGTCGGTTAACATCGCATGCAATAGTAGCACATGCCGCTGAAATCGGCGACATGCTCTCGTGTAGCCGATAGTGAGGGCCAAGTAGTTTCTTTTTGCGACACTTGAGCCTCAACTCCCATGCGTCTTGATTGAATTTTGCGGGATAACATCCATCGTATCATGTACGTTTGTGGGGTTAGGTTATTGTGCCGAAGACTGCAATCAGGAATTCATAGCGAGGGACGACAAGGCTGAAGGATCTTGAATTGAGCCTCAGTCCTCAGTATCAATCGATCTCCCGAGATGACACTCATTTGTCTCAAAAGACGCCGTGGTTGGCATCATGCAATTGATTTTCATTGGATATCTTTATCGAGTTTCCGGGGTAGCCTCTGCGTCTCAGCAAAGGTCCTTCAACCCTTATTGCCAGCAGCCGTATTCCAGACTAACTAGGCAGTGAAGCTCAAACGCCATCATGCATTATCATGTCGAAGTCGTGAGAGGTGGGGAGCCGCTTAGTGAGCGACCATGCCGCCCTTGGAGTCGTTGGTGCTGCCCTGGCGCTCAGGATTCTGCCGTTTGTTAGCTACCGTTGACGAGGGAGGCAGGAGGGTTGTATTGGGCACGTACCTCTGATGATTGCACATCGCCCTTCTCCAAGATCGCCTTGACGACCTCGTCCTCGTTCTTGGTGCCAAACTCATTCTCTAGTTGGGAGTTGCTTGCGGTGTTGAGAACTCCTTGCTTGCCGTGCCTACAAAAGCTCGTTAGCATTGGCCCATGATAATGAGGGTATCCTGGTGTAGGTATTAAAGCTGTCCGGTGTGCGTTAGGTAGGATGAATTGCAGCCCAAGCACACCGTAAGCCTTGTCTCTATACCCCTCCCAGGACTTGGGCAGCACTCACTCTGTGGTGAAAATCTTCCATCCGGCGACGACATCTGTGAGCGGGATCGTCTTGTCACCCTTCCACTTCTTGACAATCTCCTCGCTCTCCACAAAAACGGCGA
>TARA_R110002003_G_scaffold23_5_pt1 | contig 11740 bp, 14 predicted proteins | sample TARA_R110002003 | Tara Oceans TARA_R110002003 (sample SAMEA4396441) | marine metagenome | biome: Westerlies Biome; feature: [SRF] surface water layer (ENVO:00010504); material: water (ENVO:00002006), including particulate matter (ENVO:01000060) such as... | depth 5 m | reverse complement strand
CACAATTCAGGGCAAATTGACGTCGTGACTATTCTCGGCATCAAGGACAGACAGGCTGTAGTTTTCTTCAAATGTTGTAAGCGTGATTGGCCAACCAAAGTACAGCCGTATGGTCATATGGTCTGCTCCAACTTCTTGGACGTGACCTAAATATGCATCTGGAGTGCCATGAACAACAGTTTGTGCAAGAATATCGTGCGTTCAAACTGCAGCACAATCGCACGGCCTCGGCGCCGGCTGAATATCGGCAGCCGGCCAGTGCACGGTCGTGCACGGTTGCGCACAGAGCCGCAGAATTTGCGCCGACGTTAGCGGCTTGGCGGGAATTCCTCACCATAAAAGCAGCGCGCTCTCCGTCCCCTCTTGTTTCTGTAGTCGATCTGTGAGTTTCTCCCTCAACCCCCAACTTCCAACATCCAAACGATTGCCATCGTTCTGGCACTGTCTGGATCTTCTTCTTTGATCAGCACTAACTCGAGCACAGTACTTCATGGAATCATTTGTACGTTTTCCGCCAATCTGCGACTCGCCGCATCTCTAACGACCCCACAGCTATAGTTTATCGTCCTTCATCTGAGCTTCTCACAAAAGCCACAGATTCTCCAACCTGGTTGATGACTTTCAGCCTCGATGCCCCGGAGTGAGGCCTTATTGCGTTTGCTTCGGCGAGCGTGGCGATGATCTTCAGCCAACTGGTCTCGCACTTCGGTCGAGCTGGACGGCAGGGTGTTGACGGCAATCTGACAGGCCTTTCTTTTTCATTGACGCTTCTGGCTTGCCGGTCGCTCGAGGAAGAAGATCTCGTTCTCGGCATCACAATCAGCAACGCCCGCAGTCGCACGGATTTCACTAGTTGGAGCCCAGGGCGTCTTCCGTGTCCGCAATCACGACAACAACACGATGGATACGGCAACAAGACCGGCCTTTGTGCGCTCTACCTACGGACCTTAACGAGCTCAGCACCACCCGTACTTCTCATTCGCGATCCAATCAACTTTGTCCGCCATCGGTCCATCGTGATCAGGGAACCACTGCAGACTCGCGATGCTCTCGACATCTCGATCGACCACCTTCGCTTTCGGATCCAATCTCTGCGCAGCACGTACTGTGACTAGTGATGGGTTCCAGATCTGCACCTGCTCCATATCCCACTCATGCGCTTCCTGCTGTGCGAACGTCATGAGCGCCGCGATGGCTGCGTCGTGGCTGTAGTCCACCGAGGAACTATTCGGATGACTCGCGGCAGTGTCCTCCCAACCGCCGTCTTCGATCACAAGCCGCAGCAGGTGGAAAGTGTTGTCCTTCCGCTCAGCTGACCACATCCTAGTCCAGATACACCAGACACGCTTGCCCCTCTCCGAGCCAACGATCGCGCCCTTGACCTTCGGCGTCTCTCCACGAAGCTCCATACCCACGAACTCCTCTCGCGCATGGTGCCACTGGACAGTCTCGATGTCTGGCAGTAGAGCAACCGCCGCCTTGCTACCCTTTGGTCGCTTCTCCAGGGCTCGGCGAAGAGAGGCTCCATCAAGGTTGCAAAGCTCCGCAAGATCCTCGGCATACAACGGGCGGGCTGCAGGAAGTCCATCAATGACCTTTGGGATACCTGGAATGGCGATGTGGGACGAGTTGAAAGGTTCCCAGCCAAAGGTGTTGTAAAATTTCTGTATACGTCAGCAATCGCGAATCACGAATGTGCGTAGTAGGAACCGACTTTTCCAATGTCTGAGAACAGCACCGAGAATAAGCAGTCAACGCCCTTGCTGGTCTGATGTGTTTTCAACACCTTCCCAAGCTCACGCATCATTCGCTGAGCGTACCCTCTCCCTCTCAGGTGTGACGCACAAAACACGCTGCCAATTCCATGACATATCGTCTCTTGTACTTGGCCATTGTGCCACACCAGGGCCTTCTTGCGGTAAGTCTCACAGCTTGCTAGAGGCAGCCGGGTACCCGATGCTGGATCCAAAGGATTGCCCATGAGGGATGTGTCGACCAGGATCCAGTAAGAGATGCCACCGTCCCGTGTGAGCGCTTGCTTCGACAGTACGTCTTCGCGGCGAAGGTAGGCTGGTATCGATAGGGCTCCCCGCCATTCCGCGCCGTTCAAGTTGAATTGAATGAGCTTCTCTTCTTCGGTAGGGTGCACGAGCTGGAGCGTGGCAGAGTCTCCTCTTGGTAGGTCGACGACGGATCCCATGTTTGCGTACTTGTGTGTGTTGGAGATGTGGATTTTCTTAAGCCAGTATGTCACCGCCGAGCTAGCCTTGTACTTGTCTTACTAGGGCGTACGAGAAGGCGTCCCCAGTCCTCGATCGTCAAAGGCGGAAGGTACAGCAGAGCCTCAGATACGGAGGGTAGCAGACCTTTTGGTGATTCAAGGTTGTCAATATTGATACCGAATGTAGCGAGATATAAAGCAGAGAAGGGTAGCACTTTGTCCAGACAATGACCCCACGTTCCGCGATGGCGACCCCAGATTTCCCTGGTCTCCATACCTTCTTATCCCTCCTTGTCCACGCTCCACACAACTCCACCGATTCAATCCTCCTGCTCTGCCCGATGTGTGCCGCGTCAAAGCGAGAGATGTCATTGCTTACGAGGGTCATGTGCTGCTGTCAGGCTTTGAAGCACTATTACATAAAGAACCCGTCTGTCTGTGGTGCTCACGCCAAACCTGGCCATTGGCGAAATTGAAGCGACCGTGGCACAGAAATGGCTTCGCCTGCCAACAATGGCAACAATTGTGAGGAGCTGCCGCGCCGTGAATTTGCGGCCCGGTGGCTAGTGGCAGTTGAGCTAACCGCAGTCGTCAGCGCGATCGACTGGGCGAGACGCGCACCTCTGAGGATTGCTACGCCGCGAAACTTGCCCACCCTCCCGCGACTGCGAGCGGTCCTTGTTAAGTTTTCTTTGGTTTCGAGCAATTGTGGCACGTCGCTGCTGTTCCACGCCTCGCTGCCTTTGCCTTGGGCGCTTGCCCTTTCCGCCGCCGTGCAGCTCCAAGCGACGACAGCCGGTAGCTTGACCTCACTCGACCTGCAACACTATCAATACTTCCACCATTGCCCCATCTTCCGTTCGTCTTCGCGCACTCTCATTCGGGTTGCCCGCGGCGCCCCTCATCACTGCGCAAGCGCTCTCAGCCTGTTGGACTGACCACCAAGGCTGTGAATGGCGCTGGCTGACTAGTGCAGTTGCCCTTCCTTGCCCTCTGCTATATCCATCTCTCACTCTCTGTGCGCGCCCGTCACTAGCTTCCATTCATGTTTGTTTCGCGACTCTCACTGCCTCCCGATTGGTCTGGCTCGAGGCATTCGTGTTGCAACGGCACAGAAGCCTCAACGACTGCAACTCTTTGCCGCCGCAACCGCATGTATTTTGCCCTTCTAAGGTGGTTTTGCCTGAACGCGCGCCTTGTAGCTCTTCACGCCCATTCAAAAGCTCAACGAGACTAGCAAGCACCATTCATCGTTCACACTTTTGCTCAACCATCACCCGCGACATCACAAACACAATGGCGAATTCCGAACCCAGACGTCCACACGAGGTAGTATATGTAGGTTCCGACGGCGAAGATGAAGGGCTATCAGAAGATGAGCTGGACTTCTTTGACGCGATATCTGAGCGGCAAGGCCCTGCAGGGGATGTGCCGGACATGGACGCCATACTTGACAAACTCATTGCGCGCCACGACCCCGGGTACGAGGCTCTGGGTGGCATCATCGATCTGACTGCCATTCCCGACATTGATGTGCCGCCCTCCGATGACATGCCAATGGACCCAGCGGACCCAGCGATCCAGAAGGTTGACAAAGGGCCGCAGCTGGTGTCGGCAGCCGTGTGCTTGCAAATGGTCCTCGATGTCCTCCCAGATATTTCGATCGACCATGTACTTGAGCTGATCAGCGAGACCACGACGGATGCAACCCGGACCGTCACGCAATGTGAAACCATCATCACTGGGCTTCTCGACGGAGAGGCGTACCCAAAAGAGACTGACGAGGCGAAGAACAGGAAGAGGAAGAGGACTGACGAAGACGACTGGAGAGATTACGAGAAGGCCGAGCGAGATCCTGAAGTTCCGACTTACGAATCAGACGCGTAAGTACTTTCCTAATCGTTCTTTTTGCACGCTCAAACACGAGCCATTGACCGAGTTCACTTGGCTGCTCTGATTCAACGGCTTCCCACTTCAATCGTGTGTTGGGATCCTCGGAATTCAAAGAGTCGCATCCTTCAAGTTCAGCATTCAGGTCGGCTCTCTCTTAGACCCTTCTATGGCCGTGCAAGCACGTCCCGATGCAAATTTAGACCAACCATGAGCTTCTGGTGGCTAGACAGGGTTAGATCATCGGCCGGCGCATACCAGCGCAGCGATGATGGTTGAGCGCTGTGCTATTGCCCTTAGCACCAACTTATAACCATCATTCCCCTTGACCCCTCACACTTCGCTTAACGCTTCGATATCTTCCTACAAAAGCACTCGTTAACGTACATTTATAGTGCAGATCTGCTCAAAGACGAGTTTCTCCTCGTGCCGGTCCGACATATCACCAACGTACTAAAGGAGCAAAAGACCCTCTTCAAAAGTTACGTCGTGCTGGAGGAACAAGTAAGAAACTACGGACGCATCGCAAACGCAAATCTCTTCTCCAGAATCGGTAAAGCACGCAACAAACGTGGCATCGAATTTATATTGATCGAACGGGGCAGCCAACTTCCGAAAGAACTGCACGCGGTCAAGAAGAAGGTTGAAGGCGAAATGACGAAACGTCGCAAGGCTGAAGAGGCTGAGCAAGCCGAGAAGGTCAACTTCGAGGTAGCGCAGCGGGATAACGAGTTGGCACAATGCGCATGCTGCTTCGATGATGTTCCGCTAAACCGCATGATCGGGTGTACTGGCGAAACAACCCACTTCTACTGTTCCGAGTGTCCGAGGCAGCAGGTAGAGACTCAAATGGGGCAATCAAAGTGCCGCCCATTGTGCTTCGGAGTCACCGACTGCAACGGCACGTTCACACGCCTGCAGCTAAAGCAGGTACTCAGTGAGAAAACTTTTGAGCGCCTCGAACATATGCAGCAAATGGAGGATCTTGCTGCCGCTGGACTCGACTTCTTGTCGGACTGCCCCTTCTGCGACTTCAAGATGGAGTGTCCACCGGTAGAGGTCGATAAGGGTAAGTCGATGCTGCATGACAACCTCAAACATTGCTGATGCTGCGGTGCAGAGTTCCGTTGCCAGAACAGAAAATGCGGCAAAACAAGCTGCCGACTGTGCGATAAGCAGACCCACATCCCTCTGACTTGCAAAGAAGCCGACAAAGAAGGTCAAGTTACTCTTCGCCATATCGTCGAAGAGGCTATGTCCGCTGCGTTGATCCGGCAGTGCAATAATTGCAAGCATCCCTTCGTCAAAGAATACGGATGCAACAAGATGACGTGCTCGCACTGTAGGAATGTGCAATGGTAAGCTATGTTTTATGATTTGATGTGTTCGTCCACTGACCCTTCTCCTAGCTACGTCTGCTCTAAGAACGTCACCAACTACGATCACTTTGGCGAGGCGGCACGTGGCCGTTGTCCTCTTCACGAGAATGTGGAGGACCGCCATGAGCAAGAGGTAAAAAAGGCCGCCGATGAAGCGATGGCCAAAGTACGGGCTGAGAATCCCCATCTCTCGGATGCTGATCTGATGGTCAAAGTATCCGACAAGGTCAAACAAGCAGAGGACGCTCGTAAAGGTCGAGCTCAGGCCCAGGCTAACGCATTTCCATACCATATGGTTAATGATCAGCTCCAGCATCGTGTGCCACCAGCCGTTATCCAGGCTCCTCGGAGGATGGCCCAAGTCAATCCACAGCTCGCTCAGTATGTACTTGGCTACCCTTATGCTCCCGCACCTGTCCCTGTTCATGTTCAACCATTGCAACCGTTTCAAGCTGTTCAACCGCCACCCCGCGGGATTTACATGGGTGCGGCTCCGCAGCAGCCACATCAGTACGTCCATTCTTGTCGATGTACTGCCTTCGTTCCTGTCGCATATCCGCCTTTGCATCCGAACTTACACTATCACTGTCGACCTCTTCCTAATCCGCATCATGTCCCGCCCAATCCACATTACCATTGTTATCCTCGACCTAATCCATATTGCTAGGCCCGCTCCACTCGCTCCTTTCGACGCGCTTCTCAACATCATCCCCATAAATCGCTTCTGGGGCCGAGGAGAAGTTCCCGCGCAACGACCCCAAGCACCTGCGCCCCCACCTGCGCCGCAACGCCAACCACCCATCCTACTGAATCGCGAGGACGTGCACCGGAGGCTAGACGAGCTACAGCGCTTGCGCAACGAGGCAGACCAAGCTCACGTCCATCGGCGATTGAGGCTATTGCAGCTCCAGCAGGAGAACCTCGCGAATCAACACCAGTTGCTTCAAGAGGATCGACCACAGCTTGAGCATCACCTGGCGCATCTTGATCAGAGGGTGAGGGAGTTGCACAATCTGGAGGTTCAGAGGGATCGGGCCAGGGATAGGGAAAGGGCTAGGCTGAGGCGAGGGCAGAGATGAGCGGTCTTGCTGGCATACGTTATGACTCTTTACGACATTTTCTTGCATGTATATGGTGTATGATTTGGTACATGGTGCCTATGGAGTGCGGCGCTTGCGACATTTTTTGTCGTCGCTTTTGGCGATTGGGGATATTCGATATCTAACAGAAGGCATCACGTAGCGTGTCCGACACCAAGAAGCAAGACTCTATTCCTATGTATTGCCTTGATATCTTGATTGTGCTGAGTTGATGTTTACCCGTCTTCTGGTAAGGTTCACTTTCTCACATTCACGTCTCGTGCATCTTCACGTCACATACTACACAGGTTCTGTGACGCCGATGGTCTATTGTGATGGTCGTCCTATGCTGACACCTATGGTCGCGCGTTCCGTGCTCTTCGTGACTGTGCACTACTGAATGCCTGCTGTTCCACATTCGTATTCCTCTGCATGTCGCTACTTGCATGCCTCGATACCATTCAAAGCGTCCAACCCCAGATGTCACTGGTGCATGCTGCTGGTAATCTCCCTTCCCCCCAGCGGCGATGTATCTGCTCTCCGCGAGCGCTGGCGTTGCATCTTCTTCACCGCTTCGACTTCGCCGCCACGTTCGGATCAAGAGGGTCGCCGTACCGCACTGCATCATCATCAGCCACATGCCCATTCGCCTCTAGGATCGAGTAGCACCCACGCTTGATCTGCGCGCCCTGATCGACAATCGCGTCCAGCGCTCTGCTCTCATCCTCCCTTGCGCGCGTGTTCTTCCACTCATACCCCGGCGCATCCTCCTGCTTGCTCCAGCTATACTTCGTCTCTGGGTCCGTATGCGAACCCGCCGCCGTCTGCGCCAGCGAGAGCGGCCGCTTGCCATTAGCATTGACCGTAGAGCTGAGCGTCGAGGTGTCGCGGGGCAAGGCGGGGCCCTGGGAGTTTGGCGGAGAGAGCTCAGGCGCAGCGAGGTTCTGGATAGACGTGTTCATGGGTGTGGCGGGGTTGTTGGGGAGGGCTTCGTCGGGGAACATCTCGTCCTCGTCGGCCGAGGAGTGCATGGTTGAGTCGCCGTCGATGTCTGAGGGATGGGGAGGGGTTAGCTGGGAGCGCTTGCGTTTGGGCATGGTAGGTGTGGTGATGGAGCGGGTGGGAGACGCACCGGACATGGTGGCGGACTATACAGTCAGATATGGGCGTGTCAGCCGTGTCAGCGGTGAGATTGTGTGTGGGCTGGACGCGAGGCAGCAGTGGGTGGGTGGTAGTGACGATGGAGCTCTGGCTGATCCATGGATGCGGGGCGGGAGCTGCCTAGCGCGACTTCCTGGCGCGATTGCGGGCACTTCCAGCCCGAGTCGCTAAATGTTCCCTGCCTTCTCGACTCTGCTGCGACGTCGTTTTGCTGCTTCTTGAGAGCAATCGGCGCACTTTGACCGGCTTTGATTTCTTCCATCCTTGGACGCTACAATCTTGGGAATATCCGGCACATACAATGGCACCACCGAAAGTGCAACTCGCAGATGCCTGGGAGGATGATTGGGAGACCATCGCTGATGCACGTCTGCCCTTCCTGCCGTCTTGCATGCGCTCACACAAGGCAGAAGGAAGACGAGAAGCCGAGAGAAGATGCACCGCCAGCCAAGCTGTCTCAAGCTCAGCGCAAAGCCCAGCATGCTGAACTAAATCGCAAGATATGGGAATCGGCGTACGTCCACTGTCCATATCACGATCCTGGAACTAATCACTGTCGCGGACAGCGAGAACCCAAACCCTCAATGGTACCCCGAAGTGCAAAACCCAGTCCCCGTCCAGGCCACCTTCAAGCCCAAGGTCACTATGCTCGCACGTAAGCCTGCCCCACACGTCCTTTCGCGGAACATGGCCGGCCTCAATCTCGACGACGATGATAGCGAGGAAGAGCGCCGCAAGAAAGCAGAGGCAGACTTCGAAGAGCGCAAGATACGTGCGCAGAAAGAGCGCGCTGAGAAGGAGCGCATCTTCGGATCCCCTGCCGCCTCTGGAGACTCGCGCAGCAACTCTCCCAGTAAGCCTACGAGAGGAAAAGGCAAAGCTCGTGGGGGACGCGAGAGCCAGCCGAGATCGAGCAATGAGCAGTCTCCTGCGCGAACAGCGGCACCAGCACCAGCCAGGCAACTCTACGAACCTACATACACCCCGAAGCCAGGCTCCGTGTACATACAGAAGAAAGAAGCAAATGGCTCTCGACCCGACACACCGAACGGGCTCGAGAAACCGATACGTCAGCCGCAAGGACCGGCGAAAGATGGTGGGCGAGGCTTTGGTTCGAGAGGCGTGTTTGGTAATGTCGCAGGTCCGTCATGATGGGCCTTTTGCTCAATGTCGAGTGGCGCATGTCTTCCTTGTCTTACCATCTCAAGGGCGCCGCATATGATTGACGGCTAGCTGCTCAAGTGAGGAGACCCGAGTTGATTAATGTTTAGGTCGAACGCTGCTTGATCGAAGCGTCGACTCGGAAGATACCCTCGGCGCACAAGAAAAATTCGACTAGAAGATCGACGATTACAAGCAGCAAGCAACAGGAGGCGAACTCGATGTCCTTGCCAAGCCCAGCACAGCCTTTTCGCCTTTGTATCGCCGACGGGCATCGCCACCATCACGGGGTCGAAGCATGCCCTCTTGGAGCACGAGAATCGTCGACACAGCACAACTCCAAGCTCAAGTGGACGTGTTGGATGCATCGGTCGAACAGGAGAAGAAGGCAATTCGGCGTGCTGCTGTGTCGAAACTGAAAGAGGCCACCGCCCGCAGAATTGCACATCAAGAGGCGTTCATGTCGTTGTCATCGACCACAAACGTTTCAGCCTCTCATCTTGAGTTTAGTCTTTCGCATTCGACAGATGGTAGCCCCGAAATGGATATTCTTCGCGAGGCTGACACAAGCGACAACGATAAGACCGTCGCGGCCACAGGAGAGGTGGCCCAGCTTGAGGCGGAAGACACGGAGAGCACGTTGAACGAGTCGTGGGTCACGGTCGGGCAAGACGACAGCGATGACCTGGGAGCTTAATGAACGGATTGAGGAGGTTCTGGGGTGGTCGATTCGCCATGGGAGGTAAGATCGATGACTCCGCAGTTGACGTGGAAGGTGTACTTAAAAGACCTGCGTCTACAAGTAGAAACATCTTGTCCAGGAATACGCGATACTCTTCCTTACGCATCAATACCTATAATTGAATACCCCAATACAATTCAAAGCCATGCAGCCTTGCCACCTCTAATCTATATCATCCAGGGCATTCGCAACATTGCCGGTACATGCATCTACACATGCCGACATCGCTCGATTACACCTCACTATCCAACGTCGTGTCAAGACAGTCTGCTCAAGCTCGATAAAAAGTCGAATATGCACAGCGCCACATTGTCTCCAAACACTCTCGATGCAGCACAAATGCCCCAAAAGACACTATCTGCCTCCATTGCCTGTGCGAACTGATACATCACATTCAGGCCCGATTCATAATCAGGTCGAACTTGGATATCGTGCCGCAATGCTCATGCATAGCATGCGGACACAACCGTACAGGCTGGAACATGGTGGCGTTGGCATTTTAGCACCTGAATCCTGGCGATTGCATGGATGGAGGTGCTGATTTACTTTGGTGGAAGTTGTAGTGGTTGTTGGCTGATGGAATCATTGGTGGAGATGCACGGGTGATTTTGGAAGGTGGCTGTGTGGAGCAGAATTCATGGTGTCGTATCAGTAGTGAAAGGATGGAGAATACGTGCGGAGACTCAGACGGCACTGGGCGTTAGTTCCTGGCTACTCTGGGTCTGAAGATGAGCCGGCCACGGATCCGCTTCGAAGAGCTGCTCCTATTCGCGCTGTTAGGGTGGGAGGCCCATCCGAGAAGTAAGTCTTTGCTGCTGGAAGTTGCGTGCTCGGCCGTTCTCTAAAGTATTCCAGACATTGGCTAGTATCGCTACGACTTGGCATGATTGCATCGGCGATCCCCCGTGTACTTACAGGGGATTGATGGACTCGGAGCGATTCTCCTATGTTTACTATTGAATGCCGGCACTTCCACGCAAAACGCGAAGGCACTGTCGAACAACTTACACCACCTTTGTATCGAATGCGAAGTAATTCGTACCATCGCCGCTAGAAGTGGTTGCCTATTTCGTCTCACTGGCTCATGTCTGTCCACTGGCCCTCCTGCGATGGAGGTCTCAATAGACCTGGCCACCGTCGCCACTGAAATCTTGTCGTCAGAATAAGCTCTAGGCAGCAGCGCTGTTGGAAAGAAGCACTGTCCATCAAATCCCGTGTAGCTGCCCAAAGAGGAAGAAGGTCCGTTATACGCGGCCAATGGTCGATAAGACGATCAGACGGGTGCGTGGGGATGGGAGCTCTAAGAGTGTGATTCGTGGACATGATGCTGGGAGTCCTCCAGATCATGGAGAGGTTGGGAAACAGCACGGACATGTGACAGGTTACGAAAAGAAGAACGAACGGCATCCGAGATGAGAGTAGTGAGAAACAAGAGCTGACGGGCTAACAGAGGCGTAATGAAACGAGCTTCTCCCGCGGCGACTGGGTCACGTCACGGTTGCCTGAACGGTTGTTCATTGCCATTACAAACTCGATATTGGGTTGTCACCGCGGAGCCGCCATGCACTTACCATGCCTAACCCATGCAATATGATCAATGCATATGCTATGACGCAGATGAGGCTCCGTCCGCTTCAGAACTGGTCGTCAATGCCGTTTCGTTGCTGGGAACTGCTTGTTTCAAGATCGCTCGCTAAGCAAGCGATCCTGCTCATATAGCATGACTCACATGTTCACGCGACATTTTCGCGATCGCAGAAAATGTAAGCGCCCTCCATGATCAAGACTCAACTCTTCTGTGACCTGTGTATTGGCAGCGGGAGCACCTGATGTGATTACATGGTCCTCGTTGAAACGCTCCATCGAGGAGTCACAGATAAGAGCAGGATGAAGGGAGGCAAAATGATGCTGCCAGGCTTCATTCGCGAACTGGATAATGGTTGTCGGACGAGTCGGATGCTCGAGTGCCGATATGAGATCACATGGCCTCTCTGGATGGCAATGGATGGCGAAGCAATATGGCGCTGAAACGACGATGAATTTTGCCCTCGGACCTATGCCGGAACCAGCGCAATGATTCGCGCGAGGGAGATATCGTTGGTTCCGA
>TARA_R110002003_G_scaffold30_4_pt1 | contig 11742 bp, 11 predicted proteins | sample TARA_R110002003 | Tara Oceans TARA_R110002003 (sample SAMEA4396441) | marine metagenome | biome: Westerlies Biome; feature: [SRF] surface water layer (ENVO:00010504); material: water (ENVO:00002006), including particulate matter (ENVO:01000060) such as... | depth 5 m | reverse complement strand
CGAGGTGGCTGGGTCACGCAGCTACGAACATTCGCGTGGGTGAGGGTAACACCTGAGATAAAAGCGCAAGTGGCAGTGGAAATGGAGCATGAAGAACGAATTAAGAAAGCGGACGAGGCAAGAAGAGACTTGCTGAGTGATAATGACTCAATCACCGAGTCGCAATTGTCCGATAAGCGAAGCAGTTTGCTTTCTGCCAGCACAGCAAGATCTTCGACGCCTTTGCGAAAGGCCAGGCGAGAGAGGAGCACAGAGGGCCCGGGCGACGAAGAGATGCACCACAGCACAATCCTCAGCCCACGAGTGACGGGCTCGATGGCATCCGGCTACCGTGGATCACCCGTGCGGCCCTCATCTGACACAGGCAGTACAAGCAGTCAACGCACGACCATTGCACTCAGTTCCTCGCAACGCCCTGAATCTCCGTCTCGTTTGACAGTCCGAGATATGAAGCCGCATCGACCAAGTCCACTACACCTCCAGCCCTCGTCGCCATCCCGCGGCTCCGTAGTGTCACCCACATATCACGAAGCGGTATCTCTATCGCCGCCTGCGCTCAAGGATCTCAAATACTCGGTTGTGTACAGCCCGCAAAAGGCGACATCATTAGAGGCACGATGGCTCGAAAAGATTGGGCAAACTTTTGAAGACGGTGGCACAGCAATTGATCCTAGCCCACCAAAAAGCCACGACGGTGCTATCTTTGGGGTTACTGGGAAGGAGCTAAGAGAGTATTGGTCCACTCTGTTGAGGCATCTGGATGGGAGACATGCCATCGAGGATGTAGCGCCCAGGGAGGGAATGAAGCGGAAAAAGGTCGCGATGCTGTTCAATGCGGTAAAGGAGCGGGGATGGCTTATTGTTGTTCGGCATTGGTGAGGATAGGACTTTTCGGACCAAGTGTAATCATTTCAGCAATTGGCCAGAAGTAAAATGTACAACAAAAAATGCGGGCTGGGACACGTGAACTTTATGGCCAAGCAAGCAAAACCGTCGACCAGAACAAAAAGATAGGCGCAGATTGTGGGCCTGGATGCACGATGCACGTCATCCCGCCCAGACAGGGATGCCGCACAGGAGCGCTCACGGACCAGCGATGGCGCTAAAAGTTTATCCACAGCTCACACCACCATAACCCGTCAACCACATTGCACTCATCTCCATCAACTTCATTACGCATAGCGCAAAATCTTCCTCGCTGTGCTAAATCAAAGCAGCTGTAGTTGAGAACCATGAGCACATTTGGTGGAGCGGGTCTAGGCCAAAAGATCCAGAAACCAAATCCGTATGTTCATCCATGCGACATGCCTTGGATCGCTGAGATCGAGGTCCTCATAGTTTGCTTTTAATTGCCGAAGGTCGACAGCGGGTACTGACTACACTTCCACTTTACAGGCCTGAGCGCGGCTCCTTCCCTCTCGATCACGATGGTACGGCTATTTCCTCTCCTCCCATTCGTCTCCATACCACCAGTGATTGCGCAATGCGACCATGGGGGCGCTCCATGCTGGCTGACGTTGCATTGCAGGAGAATGCAAGAGTATCATGCTATCCTACTTGAGGTGTATCAAGTCCCATCGTGGGTCCAACGACCCCGAGTGCCGCGACCTCTCCAAGTCATACCTTTCCTGTCGAATGGAGCGGTACGTGCCCTACAATCCTTTCGTCATACTTCCCCAGCCACACAACGCTACAAGCGCTGTTGCCCGGCACACAAGGGAGGAGAAGATCTTGTGAAACCGAGCTGTCAAAGTCATTGGGACCAGGTAATCGGAAGCTCTTGTCTGGACGCAGAGAAGGGCTGCAAGGGAGAGGTGCTGCATCCCTCCCCCTTGCCTCTTGGTAGATCTGAAAATGGCTCTGTCGTCGAATCGGAATACTTCCTGCCTCTTCAGTCTAGAGTCCGTCCGAGCTTGACTAGAACAGCATGCCTCCGCAAATACCCGCATATCCACTTCCTGCCGTCACACTGCTTCGGCAGCATCCGAATGAAGCTCATCAACTCCTGAAGTAGTTTCACGGTAAAGCAAAAGCTGACTCTTCGACAGGAATCTTATGGCCCCTGACTCGTTCAAAAACCTCGGATTTGGTGACGATAGCGATGGTCCTTGTGCCGCAACTGCAGCCTCATTACAGCCACCACAACCCAAAGGTCGAGATAAGCCTCAAGAAAACTAAGTAGACCGGGTGTCTACAGGAATGCAGGTCGGGTGTCCCCTGGTCTGCGGTTCGGCAGCCTCCGAGTAGCCGAGCGACCTCCAAGAAGATGAAACCCGCCCTTGCCACCATCAAAAACTTTCGCACCAGAAGACCTGAGCCTTTTCTGTAGAGACATAGCTGTATACTACGAGCGTACTTGCAGGTTTGACAGGTTACATCGGTACCGCCCATTGTCTTTTGAGATCTAGACTTGGACGAAGCGGCCTAAACGAGAGCTCGGAAGTGATACGACGGGCATTCGAAGGGAGTTTTGATGCAGGCCAGAGAATGAGGCAAGACATACAGGAGTGACAGCTGCCAAATTCTGCCGGTAGTGAATTGGTTTCACCAGGTCACGCACCGCAGGGGAGTGCCGCATTATGAATGTCACACAGCGTCCAATCAAGCCACCACGAATCTGCCGATGAGGAGCCCTTCAATACACTACTATACTCTTAGAGAGGTTGACGATACGGCAAGCACCATGCTATATTTGGAAATTGGGGCTCACTAGCATCTCGACACCACCAATCAACCCTCCAACCCCCGACTGAGACACACTTCTCCTGCGCCTTCTGTATTTAGCAGTAGATATGCCGATCTGTAGATAGTGTGGGTGCAACCTACGGATGATCCCTCCCCCAGCCCGGGTAACATCTTAAGTCCGAGCGTGTATGGTAACATGGTCTTCAGCGTTCAATGTGCACTACCTGCTAGAAACAGTTGATGCCATATGATCCTGGGATAGAGTGACGTCGGTGGCAGCTGCACGTAATGGCGGGGTTCTAGGGTTGTGCGAGGGCGGTGGGTGATGCTTGTCGCAAGGCGTTTGCAAAACCCTCATACTTAGCAAAAAGGCATGTGGCATGTGGCATCAGGAAACAGTGATGGATGGTATCGCAAGGACTCTGTGATTCTGATGGGCAGACAACGCAAGAGATGCCACAGCATGACGGTATCGCCCTTGGTTTGGTAACAAGTAGCCCGCTCTCAGTCTGGGTTCACACGAGGACGTGTGCTAGGCGCGGCAGATGTCAGAACCTTTTGAGCGTTACCAATTGGTATCGTAGCCGGCGCTGCACAGTGCTCCTACCGGTGCGATCGGTTGTAGCCATCTGGTGCAGGCACAGCGGCGAGGGGAACCTGGTCTGTTGAGTGTCGTACGTATCCGTTATGCAGGTGTCCGAGATGTACGAGCGGCCCTCAATGTAGCGTTCCACCTGTTCTTCACTTCTTTTGATTGTAAGGACTACTTTTGACTTATTCTAAGACCATGTGGAAAGATTGCCTAATTCGGTAGAAACTTTTGAGGCGAGACTGAACAAAGATGCGCAACGCCTTGGATATGCAGGAGCCATGCTAGTTCAATTCCATACACCTTTCTTTTCCATACACCACAGTAATAACCCACTGGCCATGACTCAAGGCTGCATTTCGCGTTGCTTCAGTGTGAAACATCCATACCTTCTATGAAGAGGACAAGGACGACTTGTACAAAACATGTAGACCAGGTAACATTGTCCAACATGGCAGTTGTCAGTTCCCCATCCGAGAAGGAGTGCATGACCTGCCGCCCCGGCTGGTATCCCAATATCCTCGGGCGTGAACGACATAGAAAACCTGTCTCTCCGACATGACTGTGATGCATCAGGATACCCCATCAACCTTGGCGTGTGGGGAAGCGACAGCACTACCAGGAAAAAGGCAGCTCCAAACACTGCAGTCACTCAAACGTCCGTTCCCACCGCGCGTTTTAGTGGCTGCTGTCTTGTTGTGTTTCTCAGCCCTGTCTGCGCCTCTACGCGCCAGGCGTGCACGAGATGCTGATCTGAGTCGTGGTGGCGGGTGGAGTGTTGTACGCTTAAGCACGTTTCTCGATACGAGTTCTGGAGGCGTAGATGGAGTAAGCACTCATGTTTCATTTGATGAAACTGAGATCTGTAAGCGTGAGCGAGATCGATTAAGGCGCACTGGCGGCCTAGATATCACCGGCGTGTTCTATGTCACTACTGAGACGTTGACATCTGCCTATGCATCCTTGAGGAGTCCCTGAAAAGATCATGATGGTCTCGAATAGCAAGGAATGGAATGGAAAAGGTCATAGTAGCTGTGCGCGGTTAGATTGTTTGAGTGAAGGGCATCGGGTGGTGGTGGCTGAGTCAAGTGATTGACAGCCTTCGAGTTTGGGGAAAGCACATCACTGATTCAAGCAGCATCCTTTCCAAATAAAGATTCTGTGCTGAGGAATGCTTCTGAGACTACGTGAAGTAACACATACTAAATTCCAAGACTGAAAGACATGAAAACGAAGGTTCACGAAGTTCTGACGCAAGTGACGAAAAGAGAGGTCAGTCGACCCATGGCCCATGCAATGCCACTTCTAACACTCTACATCTCGCAGCCACAAAGCATTGGTCCCGAAACGCCATTACTCAACGCGCCGCCTCATGCCAACTACTCACCCTCTTTGGGCAAAACAAAGCATTAAATGACTAGAGTGGTGTCGTACCGAGCTTGCAAAGAGGAGAACATTGAACTGTCATGCGTGATAGATGAAGGGAAGAAGCAGATCCGACAAATTCGAGGTATGTAGATAGGAATGGCAGGCATCGCCGTGCACGATGTGAGGGCCCTTCGCCTCATGCAACGGCCATGGCCGAACTGAGAATTCCAACGACGCCAGGGACGATGTTATGCCATAGGTGAGATGACTGATGTTATGCACCGAGACGAGTAGTGGTCGTTTGCATGCAAGCAACCGCCCGGTATCAACAAAGACGGTATGCACCAAGAAGCACCACCGGCGGACACATAGCGAATAGTCGTCAGGCGGTGTTCGGGCGAGGCGACAATACAGATATAGCGTCGGTCGCATTGTTGAGCGTGCTTGAGCATGCAATGAAAGGATGCAAATCCTGGTGCGGGGTATCGCGGGGTATCATAGTAGGAAATGGACGATGAGATAATGTGCGGTCAATGTAGAAGAGTCAGGACAGGAGAGTTCAACCCATGTCCATGCCGTATTCGTCTTCTTCTTTGAGACTCTGGTTCGACCAGTACTGTTGATTTGAGCCAGAGCCACTGCCCGTGCTCTGCATACCGGGACTAAGGCTTTGCGGCGAAATGCCGTTAAGTGGCTCCCCCGCAAGATTGGTGTGCTTTGGGACGCGCAGGCCGGACCCAGGACCGCGAGAGTATCTGAAAGTGCCTGTGCCGTTCTTCTCAATTGCGTCAATGATTTCGGTCTTCATGCGCTTCTCGTCCTCGGTCTGCTCAGTGGACCACTCTTCGCCGGTAGCCTGTTGAAGCCGCGCAGCCATCTCGTCACACTCCTGGATCTTCTTGTACAGCATCCACATGAGGTCACGAGTCCAGCTTACAGCACCGTTGAGGATGTCGCCTTTGTTCGGTCCTTTATCCTTCTCTTCCATAGGCAGTCCTTGTGTAATGTTCCCAGCAGCTCGCCTACCGCTGCCGCCAGCCAATAGAGAAGTGGCTTGTGGGGGTGACATACCGGTAGACATGGTAGGAGATAGAGGTCCGTTGTTGTTGATGTGTTTGCGGATCTTCTCGTCTTCTAAACGGTGCTGGGGCACGAGGCGGGAAAGATCGTGGATGCGCTCGTTGATGTTGTCTCGGCGGCGACGCTCGACCAAATTGTGAGACTCTCGACGCCGACGCTTCTTTGCATCCTGAGTCTGTCCAATATCGACCTTGGTCGGGAGCGAGGCGTGCTTGCCAGAATGGATGACTTCAGAAATCTGCTGATGATGCATCGCGGCCGTGTGGGGTGATTGTGTGGGTGAATCAATCCAGGAATGGGCGCTACCAGGCGTGCCGTCCCACTGGCCGGATACGCTCTTCTGGTGGCGATGCATATTGGTCATGATGGGTTGAGTAGCGAAGTTACCAGAATCTGGAGTGCCAAGGTGGAGGCTGCCCATGGCAGGTGTCTTTGGCGACATCGGTGTTCGGCTGTCGGAGCCAGTCCGGCTCATGACGATACGCTGTCGCATGGAATTGGTGGGCATACTCCCTGGGAATGCCATCCTGGAGGGTCCGGATTGGTACTGATTGAAATCGAAATTTGATGGATGGACGAAGGGGCTGTGAATCGGCAGATCGTCGGGGGTGTTTGAATATATCTGGTTCATGTTGGGATTATTTCCGCTGCCATGGTAGACATCTTGCTGGTTCACGTGGTCCTGGTTGAAACCATTGAAGCCTGATTGCTGATCAAAATTCCCCAAGGAATCAGCGAGCTCGTCGTCTGCAATACCGGCAGCTCCCTGAATGTAGCTGGTAGATCCAAACTGGTTGTTCATGCTCATGCTTCCGCTCATGTTGAGTTCGGACGGATTGATGCTGCCGACATTGTCATGAGCAGAGCCGAACTGTGGGTGGCCGTATTGTGGATTCATGTCGAATCCGTTGTGACTAATGAATCTGTTGGAGTTGAAGTTTATCTCGTCGACCTCTTCCTTAATATATGGTTGAGGTGAGCCTGTTCCAGTCATGTTGAAAATATCAGCGTCTAGCACGTCGTCAGAGGGCGAGTCCAATCCAAGGTCCAGCCTTGCGATGGTCTTCTGAGGAGAGTAGGAAGAGGGAGGAGTGAAGAGAGCGTCCGCTTGGGGGACAGTCAGTATGGTCTCGTAGTACATATTGGAAATGACGGTTGAAATGATTGGTAGAGAAGTGGAAAGGAGCAGACGGGGGCAGGAGGGTACGATATAGGAGAGAAGGCCGACTCAAGGTGTTCTCATGACGGTCAAGGCGGGGGGATGTGACAAGAGGCGTACTTACTAGGCGTGGGCATCACTGAAGGTTGCAGTGACCCAGGAATGTGGATAGAGGAGACCAAGGGCCGATGCTGCGTCCCCAAAGTCTGGATATGAAACGATCTGACTTAGCCCCCAGCAAGTGACTAAGGAATGCACTTGCAGGCTTGCAGGGTGATTGCAGCACGAGACGGTCTGTGTCCCTATAAGGGTCCTGACTGACGATTGCTATCTGGTGCGCACAAGGACACTCTGAGCAAGCTAGAGCCCTCACTTGTGATGCTCTGTTCTGGCTAGCAAGCCTCCCGTGATTTGGAGAGCAGACTAGTGTTTGTCTGCACAAGAAGCGTTAGGCCTGCGGCTCTCATCAGACGGAAGTGCTTCTGCAAAGGTTGCTCACCAGATGCAGTGCTTCTACAGCCGGGGCTGTTCGTACTGCTGCTACTAAATCCTGCAGTGTGCAGGCGCAGAGACAACAGGCTCAAACGGATGAGTCTGACAGGAGAGGAAGGGATTGGTGAGTGACAAAGGCCCTATTTCGGGAGACTCGGTATGCGAGGTCTGATGGGCGCTCGTGGTTGGGGCTTCGGATCGGGTCTGTGATTCAGTATGTCAGCGAGTGGTCCCAAAAGTGAAGTGTTGAGCAGTGTGGAGGTTGGTTGCATGCGTGTGGCGCACAGGTAGGTAACCTGCGAGGCGAGCGACGGCGGACAGCAGCCGTGCTCGACCCCGGCGCTGTGGAGACGGTGGGACACCCGACCAAAGCAGCGAAACAGTGGCACAGTGCCGCAGCATCCGTTAGGGATAACTTTGGCGGCCCAGGCTGGAGCAGTTTTGGGAGTGGTGGAGGAGAAGAAGAGGGAAGGCACGGGCGGCCGTTGACTCACCCGGCGGCCGACAAAAGCGCAATCGCAGCCGGCGAAGCACGAGGCGAAGGGCCTGGCTTCGAGGACTAAGGTGGGGGAGGACGCGTCGGCTACGTGCTGTGCTCAAGAACAGCAAACTCGTCTCGTCTCGTCTCGTCTGGTCTTCTCTTCGAGGGCGGGCGTGCGCAGGGCGGCGTTTAGTGGCACACGTCTGGCTCTTCCACTCGGCACAGGCGTGGGCGAGAGACGCTCGGTAGAGAATGCGGCGCCGCCGTCGGCGGGAGTACAATGGCCTGGAGGGGTGCGATGGTGAGGGCTCTGTGCGACGGAAGGGCAAAATAGTGGAGGTGGGATGTCGAGCAGATCGGCGGTATATGGCGGGGAGGGCAAGGGTGGGACGGGCCCCGGTTCAGCGTCTGAATAGCGAGATGCGCCGTGCAGTCGACAAGGGACGCAGCGGATGCGCGGCCAGGGCAGCGCACAGCGATATACGGCGAGGACACGGCAGCAACGCTCAGGAGAGGCACGCTCGCAGCTGAAGCGAACAGAGGGCGACGGGCGAGGTGTGCGAGGGCTCCGTCGCGGAAGGCGGTCAGTGAAGATGTGTCGCTAGTGAGGCGCCAAGAGGCGAGCAGCGGCGGCGAATCAGGCTGTTTGGGGCGGCCGCAGCTGTGAAGCTCAGCGACAGCGGGGGCGCGAGAGCCGAGCACGAAACGGCAGCAGGAAAACAGACGGGGCGATGCCGTGCAGCAGCGTTTCGAGTGCGCTGCGGGCGCGGCGACGGCGGCAGCGCGCTGAGACGGGCTGCGGTGACGTATGGCGGGAGCACAGGGTGAAGGAAGCGCGGGCCGCCGTGATCCGCAGGAGACAGTATGGACATGTACTTGTGCACAGAAGGCAGCAGGCAAGGCGGATGGGGATGCACGGCGAGCGAGAGGGTATTACTGGACACAGCCGCGGCAGGGCAGCATAATATACTCTGGCCGCTGCTGCGCGGCTCCATCTCACTCGCCCCTACGTGCTCCAGTGTGGCTCTGCGCGCGCCCGATCACCTCCAACGTACACCTCCCTCCGCAGGCGTCCACCTCCATGCTGCGCGCCCACCCTGGTCCTGCGGCCGTCTCCCGTGCAGGGTGGCCTCAGAGGGTCACCCTCTTGGACGTGTCTCAGCGGGCGGGAGGAGCAGCTGCGCGAGGGCAGAGGGCGCGCAATGTGACTCACTAGCAGCAGAGCGTCGCTCGACAAGCAGCGCGCGGCGTCATGATATCAGGTCCAAGGCATAGGCATGTCTGGCCTGGTGGGTGTGGGTGTGGGTGTGGTGGTCCTGTTCTTGCCATCCATGTCCATGTTGCGGCGGGAGGCGATCTTGCGCCGCTTGGACCCACCACGACGTCCGAAGCGTGCAGCGCACTGGCGAAGCTCCCATACTGCATGCCTTGTAGTTGGTACCAGTCTGCGCTAGTCCCCGACGACACCCACACACCCACACCTCGCCTTGCTCCCCAGCGCGCACCGACACTAGTTGCTCTTGGACGTCGACTCTGCGGACGGCCAGCCCAGCAGCTCTCGAGACCAAAGCACCGGCGTCCTGCTGCCTCGTCCTCGTCGCCCGCCAATTATCGCCGCCTCGGGCCCCTTCCCCGGCGCGCTCGCTGCTTCCACCCTCCGCGAGCTGCTCCTTCCAGTCGACATCGACGCCTGCCTGCCTCCGACGCCCTCGTCACAAGCCTCGTCCACGGCCGCGCTGTCTGAGACGCCGTCTGACATCTGTCATTGGACCTCGCTGCCTCCTCCACTGCAGGCAGATCATCTGCACGAAATCTTCCGTCCGTTCTCGCAGCAGCCCCAGCGTTCCACCACGCTCGACGAACCGCCGCGGGAGCCCGTCCTGTACCCACACCCACGGCGCGCAAGCCACATTCGCTGCCGGGATCAGCCTGACAGGCAGGAGCGACCGGCAAGGGTCGACCCTCTGCGGCCGCTACAGTACACCCACGGCTACCTAGCGATACCAAGGCCCGCACATCTCTGTGTCGCCTACTGCGGCTTCTCAAAAGCTTCTCTCTAGCACCAACCCTATCCCTCCGCTGCAGACAGGCTTCGCAGACGCTGCAAGAGGCGCTTGCACCTCGTCGTCTTCCCTACTGCACTGCCTCTACGAGGAACCAGACATGGCTTCCGCCTCGTTCCGGGACTCGATGAACTCGCTGGGGTGGAGCAGGAGAGAGCCCGAACCCGTGAACACTTCGTCGCCCTCACTGCTGGGCAGGCTGCAGAACCTGAACCCCTTTGGGGAGGGTGGCTATGTTAGGCTACCGATAACAGAGACGAATCCCGGCGCTCCTCTCCCGGCGCCGACACGAAGAGAAGAGGAAGAAGGGTGGTTTGCGCGTAAGTCTGCATCTCCTCTATTGTGGCAAAGCATTCGCACCCTCTTTGCGCGTCCTGGGCCCTCCGCGCAACCCCACGGTTGGCTGCTGTAGATCGCCATCTCCTTCTGGTACATTACACCTTCTGAGTGCATCCATGGGTGGCATCAAGACCTCGTGACCACATCAGAGGGCTCTGCGTTACGGCTAGTTTCACCCGCATGCCCACGTGGAGTTTCAAGATATGGCAATCTTCCAAATAGCATCTCTTGTTTGGTAAGGCTCAAGTGCTCCGAAACCTGAGGAGTCATCTGGTCCTGAACCTGCGCCGGCTGCACACGACGATGTGACTCAAGGGAGTTCCTGCGCAAACCTGTCTCGCCTGCAGGACTCTGGCAACTCCAGAAACATCACTAATCTTGATCCTCGCTGACCAATACCGCAGTAAGTCGGTGGGACCGATTGCTTGTCTTTGGTGGGCTGCTACTTGCTGCCTTGGCCATGTTTGCTACCTGCATTGGCCTGATGTTTACTCCCATATTCATCGTTAAACCCCGCAAGTTTGCCATTTTGTAAGTTCTCCAGCCTCTTCTCGCAGCCAGTCAAATGCGCCCTGCAGACAGCCTTCCCACCAGTGGTGAAAGGCACGTCAGGCAGATAGGCAGATAGGCAGTGCACATGCCACATTCGTCCTTCGGTACGGCTATGCGAACTCATGCAACCCTCCAGGGTTTCCGCATGCCTCCGCTCAGCAAGCCGCGGCCATCGGCTGCAACGAATGGACGCCACGTGCCACTCGACCTCTCTAGCCACCGATAGATTGCTCTTCAGCGATCATGCGGGCCCAAGGTTCGGCGCGTTGCAGGGTGCAGAAGGCCCTACCCTAATTTGACTGCGCGCCGCCCATTCTCACATACAATACCCCAAGGACACTAGTGCTAACGAGATGTTTCCCATTCCAGATGGTCCATGGGAAGCGTTCTGTTTCTGGGTGCTTGGGGCGTCCTGATGGGCCCCATCCAGTACTGTAAGCCAGCCTCACTCTTGCCGACACACATCTCAACGATATCGCGTTGCTGACATTGCATGCAGTCCAGCATCTCATCTCTGGCCCGAGGCTTCCGTTCACGGCAGCTTATTTTGGGAGCATTGCTTTGACTCTCTACTTCTCACTCGGGGTAAGTTGATGTCTGCACACTAGTCAGATCTCGCAGGCATCAGGCCTGCTCATCCCACCTGAACCCCTAGCCGCACTTCCCCCACGCACGTCTTATCGATAGCTCATGTTTACTGACATTTTCCGCGTGACTAGCTACACAGCACTATCCTCACCTTCATCGCAGCCATCGCGCAACTGGTTTGTCTGCTCTGGTACATCGTCTCATATTTCCCCATGGGCTCAACTGGCCTGCGGTTTGCAGCTCGCTTCGGAGGAGGCCGTGTGGCAGCCTGGATGAACGATTAAGTGAGGCAGCGAAACACGACGCTGTGTGGCTGTAACACTGTGTACACTTGAACGAGGTGATG
>TARA_R110002003_G_scaffold27_5_pt1 | contig 11760 bp, 15 predicted proteins | sample TARA_R110002003 | Tara Oceans TARA_R110002003 (sample SAMEA4396441) | marine metagenome | biome: Westerlies Biome; feature: [SRF] surface water layer (ENVO:00010504); material: water (ENVO:00002006), including particulate matter (ENVO:01000060) such as... | depth 5 m | reverse complement strand
TGGAAGAAGTGTGGAATGTGTTTCTTCGCATATTGAAACAAAATTTTCAAGGCTTCCGGTTACGGTACTCTGAAGCTGTCAAGTGATGTTGTATGTGATTGTGGAAGATGAGTGACGCCTAAATTCGCGTGAACAATATTCGCAAACATCCCGCGAATAGAGACGTCCAGTGAAGTACGACAATCAAACTCCCCGGTCAATGGTGTGTATCTATTTCTACCTATAAAGTGCTACACAGCCACGTGCTTCCTACAAGTATATCTCAGAAACTTGCACAACACACACAGCTGTATCACTATTTATCATGTCATCCACACACTTCAACCCCGCTGGCGAGGCTGATGTACACCACATAGATTCAGCCGACGTAAACGGAGAAGGAAGCGTTTCTTGGCTGAATGAGGGCGACGTTGAATACTGTGAGGAGGAATCTCTGTCCAACGGAGAAGCGGTGGCGGATGAAGAGGTCAGCAGTGACGAAGAGAGTGAGGCAAGCGAGTCATCGATGGTTGAAGACGATGTTGAAGAAGAGGAGGAAGGGAGCGATAATGAAGAATGTGAAGAGGATGAGCAGTATGCTGGAAGTGACGCGGAGGATGAAGAGGCTGAGGACGAAGAGTGCTCACAGCATCACGAGGAAGATCAACATCGAGACGATGACCAGTCCTCCATCGAGGATTTGGAAATTGAAAGAGGGAGTGTTATGTTGGGTGCGTCTTCCGAAGACGAAGTGCTCAGCGAAGAGAACTGCTACCTCGGAAGTGACGACGAAGTCGAGAGTGCTCTTATTCTGGGATACTCCGAGCAACGAGAAGATAGTCAAAGTGTCGAGGGCGGAGAATATCTTGAGGGCTACGTACAGAAGGCGACGGCAGTCCATCTCAACCACGGCGATCACGTACTCGACATGAGTCAGGTTGCAGTCCAGCGAGAAACCTCCAGCTACATTGAGCACGGCGACGTAGACTACAGTAACTACAAAGGCGGAGGCTACGAACATCACGGCGAATACACATATCCCCAATACACCGCTTACGCCGAAGCCACCACCTACGAAGAAGCTGTTGTCAAGAAGCCCGGCATGATGCGCCGCTTCACCGACAAAGCAAAAGCGAACATGAAGGATGAAGAGAAGCGAAGAAAGGCGTTGCACGTCATCCAGACTGGCGCTCAATTCACCAGATTTGGACGCGTTGTGACAGAGTTTCAGACGAGCGGACCAGAAATAATGCATGCTAGAGAGAAGGGGAAGAAGGCTGTCGGCAAGAAGGTGGCCAAGCTGGCTGTGAAGGCTGCAGCCAAGGCTTTGCTGTGAGAACTGAAAGTTGAAGAAGGGTGTATATTGAAGTAAGGAGGAGATTTTGGATAAATTGAGCGTCTCGAGCTGCAGCACTATCTTACTTACCACTGTACTTACCAGACCTACCTTCCTTACCAGTTGGCATCAAAACTGCTTGACCTTACTTTCCAGTATTCAAGCCAACGATCAATGGACTGTTCAAGATGACCGGCCCCTTCTTCTCCTTCATGTTTTCCCCGGGACCCACCACTACAGCTGCCGCACACGCCCTGTTCGCTTGGCGCACCCGCTTCTTTCCTTGATCGATCTCCATCATCATGTTCTTCAGCTCCCTCTTGCTACTTTTACTTAGCCACTGTTCGAATGCAAGAATGTCAGCAATTCTTTTCTTGTAGCGGCGGTGACACAAGTCATTTGCGAGATGCCTGAACAGCGGATCAGTGCTGCGCACGCGATTGATGATAGTATTCATCTCATCGAACGTGAGAAGGCGCGCAGAGACTTGTGAGCGGAGTGCGTTGAGAAGTGGCTTGCAGTGGTCAGAATAGATTCCGAGAGCGCTGCATGCTTGGTACATCAATATATCCTTGATAAGACTGCCGCTAACAAGGTTGATCTTATCAGCATTAAGGCCTTGCTCAGTAGTGAAGACGTCAAGGAGCCGTTCGATACAAGTTTTGTCGACTTTGCCGTAGATGCGAAACTGTGTGATCGAGCGTTTGACCTGTAACAAATCATGCAGCTTCGTGGCCGATGCCATGAAAGCACGGATGGGAATATTCTTGCGAATGACAACATTACCGTCAGCAACGACACTGATTCTGGGACCTGTCAGGAGGTGAGCACGGTCTTCTTTCTTGATAGTGGTGATGTCGACGGGGTGCTCAGCAAGCTGCGGGACAGGAAAGCCCTGAGGAAGAAAAGCCTTGCGGACTGCAGCGGTGCGAGCCTTCTCGAGTGAAATGCGACGGTTCACCGTCGGCGAAACCCAGGCAGGGCTTTTGGGGAGCAGCATTTGTTCTACGTTCAACATTTTTTGGCTTATATGTACGGATGGTGTTTAGTAAATTGTACTCTGATGTGTTTTCGCGAATTAGTAGATATTTGTACTTAACTTAGTGCCCAGGGCAGGAAATTTATACAACATGCATGAGCGGCGTGGTGTTTCCGCTGTTATGACGTTGAAAGACTGACAACAGAAAGGAGGTTGTGAGATTGGGGGGTGCACGTGGAGCATGCTTCATTGTCCACATTGTGTTTATAGCTTTGCCAATGCACCGCATAGCAGCGTCAAGGGCTTTGTCGCAACACCACGACGCAGAATATCGATGTGATGGTCATACTTTTCATTCAGTGCGAGCCACTATTGCCTGAAAGGGTGTCAACCGTTAGATTTGCCGCACCTGCAAAGTCACCCCTGAAGCGTTGCAGCACTCCAACGTTTTCCGCATTTTCGTGGTACAACGCTCAGCGAGACCTCGATAAAGAAGATAGGGACTGCTATGAAGAGAGGCTTCTCTCAGGCATGCTGGTATTGAAGCTTTTTCCTATTTGATGGAACGACGCAGGAGGTGAAGGGAGGGGATGGGGATGTGGATGAATGTGGACGAATGTTGCCGAGATCGGGCCGGAGAAAGTTCGGAAGCCGCGTCTTCCCCAAACCCATCCAACCTCCATGTTTGTACCACATCACGGCGTATACCACTCACCGTGAGCATCAATATTCATCTCCAAAAGGTCTTACAGAGACGATCAGCAGGTTGTACACTTACCGATGCTGCAAAATATCATCTCGCACTGCGGATCACGTGCACACACGTTCTCAATGACGATAATCATAACGGCCACCGGGTTGCAACATGTTCACCAACCTCTTGACTGCACTATGCATTTCGCACGGAACAACTCCTATGCGCACATTGTGAAATACGCCCGTACGGTCGTGGTGCCGTGCATACAACAACAAATCAGTATTGGGCCGTCCATTGGAGGTAACATGACCTATTTTGGAGGCCTTCAGCATCAGGAAGGACCCTGTGGGTTTGCTACCGTCTCAACAATCATCAACAAACGCCCACTCATGAGGCATATATGAGTGGCTTTTATGCCCACATGGGATGGGTATCAGCCTAGTGCAACAGACCCCAGATCAAGGAAGGCATTTTGAATTGATGAAAGTCTCCGTTGTATCCCTTATACCCCTCGTTTCATAGCTTCGTAAATCCACTTGCGTTATGAGTTGTCGTTTCTCTAACGGGTACGCACATGTCACGTGGGCGACGACCCGCCTTTTCACCGGCCGTTTGCATGTAAACAAAACAGGACCTCAAGCTCTTTTTACTTCGCACCTCACCGTGGCTGCACAACAATCTCTCAACTTCAGCCCCAAGAGACTTTACAGCATTTCGCTCGATAATCAATTTTGCTTACACTGGTTCTCCAGCTCGCCTCTAAGCATTCGCACCATCCTTTGATCGACGCGACTGCGATAGGCCGCCGTAATAGCACACGCTCTTCTCTAGTGTCGTGATCAGGTAACTCGACATTCCTGTGCTGCACATTTGACAAGAATTGACGGATCGTTAGACCTGCCCGCTTCGTTTCCTTCGCATTGGCCATTCTCTTAGACGCGAACCTTCATCCCGCTATCTCTCGACCAACATCTATCATGGTAGCGACTCAGCCCACAAATGATTCCTCCGCTCTGGCTGAATCGTATGTCCCAGCGTCCCTAGATATTACTTCAAACGCTAACATACGCGCAGTGCGCCTGGACAACCCGGTCAAGGCACTGCCAAGCAAGCATACCGACGTCGTCGCAAAGCAGCCAAAAAGGTAGCCGAAGCTGGCAAAGACTCTGCAGCGGCGTCCGTGCAAGCTGACGTGCCGGCTGAGTCACCAAAGAAGACCGGCCGCAAGTCTACCTTGTCCCAATCTGCGGTCCTCGACACCGAGGTTCTCACCATCGCGGATGCAGACTTGGCAAGGTCTAAATCGACGTCAAAAATGCCTGTCAAGAAGGTCACCTCCCATGTTCCCTCATCCAAGAATGAGCAACCCACTAAGCTGAACAAAGACCCCCCGTATAGTGGCGTCGCTGGACCTGGTAATCGCAAGCTCTCCTCCAGTGCAAAGTCATCCGACATGCTCAGCGACCTCAAGAAACCCCGCAAGTCGAAGTCGAAGCCCAAGGCTCAGGTGGACGGCGAGGGCTGGATCACTGTTCCAGGCGTCGAGAAGGGAAGGCCAGATCTGGAGAACTCGCCGTCACCGCGCATCGCTACTATCTCAAAGGCAACCGGTTCTAATACTTCCACACCCCCGACATTGGAAGAGTTCCCGGCAATGCCAGGTTCACCTCCTGAGCGACGCCCGACGCCTCCTGCTTGTGATCGCCTCCAGTCCGGAGTTGGCTCCTGGGCTAGTATGGCTGCGTCATCGCCTCCCGCCGCGCAGGAATCTGTCAAGTTGTCAGTGGAAGGAATGCATGAGGAAGATTCGGCATCTCAATGTGCAGAGCCTCAAAAAGTACCAACAGGAGCAGACTTTCCCATGACACTGCCCCATTCGCCTCCAAGGACTCCGTCGCTGCCACAAGTATCGTATGCGAAGACAGCGAATTCAGCATCGCTCCGTCCAGCTTCCAAGACTGCTATAGTAGGCGCAGACGCGCTACCACAGTTGGATTTGAACGATAGCTCCCCGCACCCTCCGGCACCAAGCTTTGCTGTGGAGCAGAAGCTCGACAATCTCCTAGTGATGATCCGTCAAGCGCGACAGAATCTGTTCAAAGGCCCTCGTATTACCATTTTTGTTGGACGTATTGCAATCAAGGGTATCTTCAAGCGCGTCGCCATGGCTGTTTCGAGCATGCTTAACAGGCATTTTAGTCGAAATCCAGAATCTGTCGAGTATCACTTCGGAGCTGGCTATCTGGACCCCGAGGCACTGCGATTCCTCCTGATCTCGTGGGTTCAGGACACTTCTCGGGAGTTCGAGGCTTATGCGGTACCCATGCGTGGCACATTCGCCCAGAATGTGGCGCTGTTGCGCGCAGCACGTGTCCTCGGCATGGAGCGCTACACCCGGCACATTCTCAAGGAGTTCGTCGACTATCTGAAGACTGACCTGCCAAGCTATGAGGAGATCGCCATCGTGGAGCACAACGCTACTTCAGACCAGGATCCGCTCTGGACTGGTTTGGTGAACCATCTTTGTCACGATCGCCATAAGAAATTCATTCCGGATCCGGAGGCTTTTGAGGCTTTCTTGGAGCAACACCCGCGGCTCAAGAAGGCTATGGTGGCCGCCGACGCCTACTTCCAAGGCGAGGCTAAGAAGAATAGAGATGCCAAGCAAGCTTTGTGGCAAGTTCGGGAGGATGGACGCCGTGAGCGGTGGGAGAAGAACCAAGCTGAGAAGCGAGCTCGGATTGAGAAAGAGAAGCAGACCGCCGATTCTCTGCGGAAGAAGATGGAGGCGACAGGTGGCTCGGGCCTGATGTTCGCCACGGCGGAGGAGGCGGAATTCCTTCGCAGTCGTTGAGGACCAGTCGAAGGCTGAGCTCCCATTGGGTTCCCCAAAGCATGTCTTGCAAGGCGTTGATGGAACAGCAATCGAAGCAGTTGGGATCGAGAACTAGCTGCCCGCTCCTTCTCGAAGTCAGGTCTCAAGCTGTATTGGGCCATGTGACGGGTGCCTTTGAAGGATTGATCTACATCCTGTAGCTATCCTCCAAAGACTAGTCACAACGCAAGTACAACATTCTATCAGTATTCGCAGATCGGGTGATCAAGTCTCATCCTCATTTTGATATTACTTCACATATCCCCAGAACCACTACCCCAGGCTGCCATTCTCTTCCTCCCTTGCTCACTAGTGCTTCTTTACCTCTCCCTCCACCCCCCTGCCTCCACATCCTCCCGCCACTCACCGTCCAGCGCCGCCTCCACGCTCTCATGCGTCTTCGCCGCACCAGTCGTTATCACTGGCCTCTGACACTCCTTGCAGCTCACCCGGACATGCATCTGCACGTGATCCCCGAACGGAATAACATCCACCGTATTGCCACATCCGAGCTGCGCACAACGGACCGTCACCGCCTTCTCCGCTAAAGGCGCAGGGCCCTTGGTAGCCGGCGTGCGAGCGTGCGTGTTTAGCGGGGTGGAGATGGGGCTGCATCGACGAGACGGATGGGGAGTGGAAGCGGGTGAGTTGGGAGGGGTGGGCGGGTAGGTGGTGGTGATGCCGTGCTGGGGGCTGCGGCGTGCTACTTCGGGGCTGTTGGGTGGGTGGGACATTGTACTGGTTGGGTTGGGTGGGTTCAGGGTTTGTGTGAGATGGGTGTAGCTTTGTGGGAGAGAAGGGTGGGTGATGGTGCGGGGGATATATGGCTGTGATGGGCATTGTGGTTTGCTGGGCGTGATGGGCCAGGACGAGCAAGCAGTTGTGGGGGAAAAATTGATGGTGGGCAAACTTTGGGTTGGTGGTTGTGGGAAGCGTCCAGATGGTAGTGCGGGGAGTGTGTTGGAATAGTGCTGATTGAAGGTATGGATTCGTAAGCAAGCCTATTAAGACGGATGATTTTGGACGGGTCTAGGAGAATGAACTGCTGCCTTCTGCGGTCTAGGATGACATACATGTCTTTGATGTTGTAGTGTGTGTTGACGCTCTGATTTTTGGACGGGTGAGAGTTCTTCTGTACTCCAGCGTCCCGTCCTATTCGCTGCTAGTCGCATTCGTACGACGGACAAGGTCACTCATAGAGCAGAATGGACGCGGAGACGACGCAACATAATCACAACAAAATGCTAGCCAATGATGGCTGGTTGATGCATAACCTTCCTGTGATTGGCTGCCACATTCAACATCTCCTTCCCTCTCTGGCCTGACCCGCCGGCTAAAGCAGGTCCCGAGCGTGCTTTCACCCACACGTTCCGTGGCATCCATTGCGACATCACAACAACACGTCTTTCAGCCATTTCTCTGCGCGTAGACATCTTCATTATCCCGTCTTGTCCATATACTATCCCGCACCTTTTGCGACTAACTCTACCATGGTCTCCACGCGCCAAAACCCCCGCGGCAACTTCCCCGCCTTCGAGCCTTCGCCCACCAAAAAACCCTCCCGCACCTCTACCGCATCGCCCGTGCCCACCAGCTCTCCTGACCTGACTTCTTTGCCCACAGCAAGCACCTTCTCGCGCCGTCTAGTCAGCAACGCACGCGACGCGGCCTCCGACACCATCGCCGTCGCGTCTCCCCCTGCGCCTTCCGAAGTTGGCGAATCAAGCTGGTGCCACACCGCATCCAATATCACCGTGCTCTGGCTCGCTGTCTCCATCCCGCTTGTGCTATGGGACTCGCTGTATATCCTGCTGCGTCCGCATACCTTCGAAGGCGGTGCGCTGCAATGGCCGCTTTGGAAGCCATATGAGATCTACGCTGCGATTGATAAGGTGTATAGTCGGTCTGCGTGGGATGCGCAAGAGGGATTTGGCGGTGCGCAGGGCGCGCTGAATGCGATTGAGTTAATTCTGTATGGCTTGTATGCCATGATTATATACAACCACGGTATTCCTGCGGCAGCAGGGACGGGCGTGCAGGTTGGACAGGGCGTGAGTGCGTGGTTCGCGGGTGGTGTGAAGGTCAGGGGAAAGGTGGGGAATCGTGCGCTCATTATCGGGTTCGCGGCGAGTGTGATGACGTTGAGCAAGACTGTGCTCTATTACTTCAACGAGTACTTCAGTGGGTGGGCGAGCGTTGGGCATAACGATTGGTTCACCATCTTCCTCTTCTACGGGGTTATGAAGTAAGTCCTCCTTTCCTAAACTTTGAAAATGCTTCGTCTAACCGCTTTGCAGTGGTCTCTGGGTAATCTTTCCAACATACATGACCATTGTCTTCGGTTCGGATATCATCCAGGCACTCGACATCGCTGCCGAATCGTCATCTAAGAAGACCTATTAGCATGACGAAGCGGATATGGGGATGGTTCAAGTTTCAAGCACTCGCTTTGGAGCCGCACGACACACTATGGAGGGCCGGAAAGTCATATCTAGTGTGCTGTGGCATTCCAACATCGTTCTTACCTTTCGTTCTGGTGCTTACCAAGGCACTGACATATGCTGCGAAGCAACCGCTGCCACCAAGTCCGTCGCGCCTCAGCCACATCTGGCGTGTTCTTCTCTTCCTCTTGGAGCGTCCTGGTTGGCTTCAAGGTATCCAAGATCAGCAGCGCCCTCTGTGCACCATCGAACGTAGGCCAACTCACGAGCTCGAAGACACCGCTTGACTGGCGCTCCAACAGTGGTCTGGGAACCTCCAAGTCCCAGTCATCTGGAGGCAGTGCTGCCGATAATCGTTGTGTGTTAGCGACAATGTCGCTCAGCATCAATGGGCGGCGCACGGGATCGGCGAACGTAGTGGTCATGCTGCTATGTTACGTCGCAGTAGGCAGTTATCGATGCGTCGAAGAGATCTAGGCTGGCGTGGGTATGAATTGAAGTTGAGGTTAAAGAGTTGGTTTGAAGATTACGAAGAGTTGAAAGGATTTGGAAGGCAAACGAAGTGGAAGGTAGATGCTACTAGGTGATTGTTCCTTTCACCTCCAATCCGAACATATACGATCGTCCTTCCTATTTTCTTCTGCCTCCTTCACCTCAAGTCTCTACAGGTTCTACACAGCACTGCACACAGTCGATCCCAAAGATGCAACTCTCTGCAGTCCTCACATTACCACGCATCCACACTTGATACCTAGTCCTTTCCGCTCTTTCTGTTCTGTACGCTGGTCCAGCTTTCCACCACTACTAATCCTCCGCCTCTCCTTATCTAGATCCATCATGCTCTGCACTCTCGCAAAAGGTCCCTCATCGACTTCCACCAAAGCCTTCTTGCGCTCCAGCTCGTCGCGACCCGGCGTGCTAAAGATGCTGTGTTTGCTGGCGGCGGAAATGGCTGAGAGCTTGGACTGGCCGGATACTGACATGCGATTGCGCTGCTGCGAAGAAGGGATGGGCTTTCGGGAGACTGCCGGCGGCGGTGGTTGATGTGGTTCTAGAAGGGAGATTGGGCCATCGGCTGGGAGTGGTTTGGGCGCCGTCGAGGCAGCTCTTAGCGGCGCGCCGAGAGGGACATAGGCATGGCGTTTCTGCTCGCGCGTCATGGGTGTGGGCGTGTCGGGACATTTGTCTTCGTCTTCGTCCCAAGCACTCTCTTCTGCATCCTCTTCTCCTTCTCCGCCATGCACAGACTTCCCCACCCCTCGTTGGTCCTGCGCCATCGACACAACCTCGTCCTTCTCTTTCGCTCGACGCTCACCATACGCCGTCAACCCCGGCGGCGTCGAATACGGCCGCTTCCGAGGACTCACACTCCCGCTCCTGCGCTTGAGTGGACTGCTCCGGCCCGACACGGCGCCACCGCGTCGCAGACCCGGCGAGTCGTTGAAGTCGCCCTCCTCGGCTTTGACGATATACCGCGCGTACGTGGCGAGTTCAGCCGGACCGAGTGCGTGTTCGCTCTTGGGACGTGGAAGCGGGATACGGGGTCTGAATGCTTCGTTGGCGGTACCGGGTGGTGAGGGTGTTACGGCGCGGATGGTCGAGTGTGCAGTCGAGGGCCGGACGGGGGAGGAGGGTGGGGGTGGGGCACGAGGTGGGAGGGGACGGAAGTGTGTTGACATATTTGGCCGTTTGGGTGTGGTGTTGACGCGGAGTTAGGTGGTGGTGGTGTTAAAGCGTGATACCAGTTGCCAGAAAGAGACCGCCAGAAAGATCGCAAATGCCCTGGGTTGTGCAGTGGAGGTGAGAAAACCAGACGTGGGAAAGCCCGTATACGAAACTGGAGAGACTTGAAGCGCCGATGTGAGGTGAGGTAGGTGAAAACGCAGGACCTGCTATGTGTGTGCTGTCACGATCTTCTCCGTTTGCTTGCGCGCGCGGCGTGGTAGACTTTCTTCCCACACCTCACAAATTCGAACCGCAGCTAGACCGCTCGCTCCCTTGCTCTTCCTAAGTCTAATCCCATCAACAAGCCAGTGCAACTATCGCATCAGACACCCAGCCGCATCCAGCAGGCCGTTTCGCGCCAAAGTGAAATCAGTCTCACGACTACTCGGATGCAGAAGGTGCATGGTCGCACAGGTGCGTCATCGTGTGTAGCGGCGCAAATTGCGTCGCGCAATGGCTATGTGTTGCTACGCCGTTACGGTGGCTGTCTTGTCTTCGATCAAATGTCGATGAGATGTGTTCATATTGTGTGTGTGGCACGTGGACTTGAGAAGTAGGTGGAAGGATACGCTAATGCATATGCATATGCAATGCGATGCGTTGCGAGGCGGGTAATTTTGAGTAACTTAGATTGAAGCTTAGCCCAGCTCATCTGCTCGATCGATATGTATTATGGACCTCCGAACTCTAGTATCCTTCTTGCACGCTGCAATACTGCCTGTACATGTCGCCGTCGCTATCGCCATCATCTACCGCACACAAATAAACAAATCCTCAAATCCTCCCGAAGCTCTCTCTCTCCCCACCGCCCCTGCGCGGAATCTACGTCAAGACCGCCTCTGCTCATTCTCTCGCGTTGTTCTCTCCTCTGCCGCTTTGCCTGGTGCTTTCTAGTGTGCTCTTCGGCTGCGATGCGATGTCTTTGGTCGGCTTCGAGGGCACGCGTTCGAGTTCGGTTCTTTCTGCCTTTGATGTGAAGAAACCCATTACGAATGTGGTGCAGCTGATTTTGGAGTTTGGTAGTCGGAACAGCATATGCCGGGAGTGGTATGGTAAGTCTTGGTGTTGGTGTTGCTGTTGCTGTTGATGGTGTTTGGGGGTTGTTGGTGGAAACCGTTAGATGAAGATAAAGAAAGAAGGAGGGAGAGGGGCAGACATGAGCGTTAGCTATGTGGTGCAAAGGCGAAGAGAGTGCTGACGTGTCATGTTCTAGCAGGGAGTCAATTTGCTGCGGAGTAGAACGACTTGATCACAGGACACGGAGATGTACCTCGAGGCAGACTCGGTCACAAACTGGTATCTTGCGGGGAGACAGTCGGACCAGGGATCTCGAAGGACTTTCGCATTGAAGCGAATAGTATGTGCTTCAATCCGCAATGCTAATATTGGGCGGTTACTTCATGGAGCTGGACAAAATGATCATGGATCCCGAAGGTCACGCAGATTGTTGGTCTCAAAGTCAACGGGCATGTAAAAATCGGCGATACTAGTTTGGGTATGCTCAATAGATGTGCGCATGTAATATTCTAAGTTAGAGGTATCTGCTTACAGTTTGGTCAACGTTGCGGAAGGTCGTAGTCACCAATAGTAAATACTCGCCTCTTCAACGCATCACCTCGGCAACTCAAACGCCGGGACGTATCTACGGCCAGTCAAACTACATCACCGGCCTCAAACTTTGCAGTGCCTGGTCGAGCATGGCACTCTTGGGGCTTGCAACATTGTTAG